>Ga0137353_1000088_pt1 | contig 19413 bp, 19 predicted proteins | sample EasRivERMLT760_2_FD_104759 | JGI IMG/M metagenome (GOLD analysis project Ga0137353, IMG submission 104759) | Soil microbial communities from meander-bound floodplain in the East River, Colorado, USA - East River MetaG ERMLT760_2 | ecosystem: Environmental > Terrestrial > Soil > Floodplain ...
ACATTCGACGAGCCCCAAGTGGCCACCACGAGGTTGAGCCCTTCCGTCGTCCCACGCGTGAACACACACTCGAGCGGACTGCTCGCACCCACGAAGCCGGCGGCCGTGAGCCGCGCCTCGTCCATCGCCGTCGCCGCCCGCCGCGCGAGCGTGTGCAGCATTGCACTCGGGTTCGCATTGTCCATCGCATCGAATCGCCCGAGCGCGTCGATCACGCGCCGTGGACGAAGTGACGTCGCTGCGGTATCGAGGTACAGGAGCGGATGCCCGTTGATCCTCTGGCTCAGCGCCGGGAACTGCTCGCGCCAGTCTTCGCCACGCAACACCTGAGACGGCGGACGGACGGAGTTGGCGCTCAGGCGAGTCGCCGCGTAAGCACCCGCAACGCGTTCCAAGAACTGCCGCCTGAACATGTGGACCCCTGAGGGAGCGTCGACCTCAACCTAGGTCGACCCATCATGGTGAAGTCGCAGATCGCCGCCCTCACACGTTCCCCACACATTCGCGATCGGACGCGAAGAGGGGGACCGAGCCTCGCCCGGTCCCCCTCCGCCCCTCTCTGTGTCCTCTGCGTCCTCTGCGGCGATGGCAGTTGCCGTCGCCGTTACTCTTGCGGCGCCAGCTCGATCTGCTCCTCCGGCCCGCCCTCTCCCTCACCACCCTCCGCATCGTCCTTGTCGTCCTGCACCACGCGCGCGATCGCAGCCACGACATCACCCAGATCGAGGTTCTTGAGCCGCACACCCTGCGCCACGCGCCCCGTTTCGCGGATGTCCTTGATCGCGCAGCGCAGCGACTGCCCGCCGCGCGTGATCAGCATGAGCCCATCCTCCGGCAGCACCTCGAGCAACCCGACCACGTCGCCCGTGCGCTCGGTGCGCTTCACCGTGAGGATGCCCTTCCCGCCGCGCCCCTGCACGCGGTACTCCTCGATGTTGGTGAGCTTGCCGAGCGCGAGCTCCGTCACGACGAGCAGCGACGCATCGCGCTTCACGACGACCATCCCGACGACCTTGTCGCCGATGCCGAGGGCGATGCCCTTCACGCCGGTCGTGTCGCGACCCATCGCGCGGGCTTCCTGTTCATGGAAGCGGATCGAGAGGCCGTGCTTCGTCACGAGCACCACGTCGTTCGTGCCCGACGTGATCTGCACATCGATGAGTTCGTCGCCGTCCTCGAGCTTGATGCCCTTGATGCCCGTCGACCGCACGTTCGAGTACTCGCTCAGCGCGGTCTTCTTCACCGTGCCCAGGCGCGTGCAGAACATGAGGAATTCGTTCTCGGTGAACTCCTTCACCGGCACGATCGCCCGCACCGTGGTGTCGGGCGTGACGTTGATCAGGTTCACGATCGGCTTGCCGCGCGTCGCGCGGCCGCCTTCGGGGATCTCGTGCACCTTGAGCCAGAAGCAGCGGCCGTCCTGCGTGAAGACGAGCAGGTAGTCGTGCGTCTTCGCGACGAAGAGGTGCTCGACGAAGTCGTCGGTGCGGAGCTCCGCCCCCTTCGTCCCTTGCCCGCCGCGACGCTGCTTGCGGTAGGTCGAGATCGACGTGCGCTTGATGTAGCCCGCGTGCGAGATGGTCACGACCATCTCCTCGTTCGCGATGAGGTCCTCGATCGAGAATTCGCCCTCGTCGCTCACGATCTCGGTGCGGCGGTCGTCGCCGTACGTGTTCACCATCCCGGCGAGCTCGTCCTTCATGACCTTCATGCGCGCCGGCTTCGACGCGAGCAGCGCCTCGAGATCCTTGATCTGCGCGCGCACCTCGCCCAGCTCCTCCTCGAGCTTCTCGATCTCGAGGCCGGTGAGCTTGGCGAGGCGCATGTTGAGCACCGCCTCGGCCTGGCGCTCCGAGAGCTTGAAGCGCGACTGCAGCTGCGCGCTCGCCTCGGGCGTGTCCTCGGCGGCGCGGATGACCTTGATCACCTCGTCGATGTTGTCGACGCAGATCTTGAGGCCCTCGAGGATGTGCTCGCGGTCCTTCGCCTTGTCGAGGTCGAACTGCGTCCGCCGGACGATCACCTCGTGGCGGTGCAGGATGTAGTGCTCGAGCACCTCGCGCATCCCCATGATCTTCGGGACGAGGCGGCGCGTCGCCGGGTCGGGCACCAGCGCGAGCATGATCACGCCGAACGTGCTCTGCATCGACGTGTGCTTGTAGAGCTGGTTCAGCACGACCTTCGGGATCGCGTCGCGCTTGAGCTCGATGACGATGCGCGTCTGCGCGTCCGACTCGTCACGCAGGTCCGAGACGCCCTCGACCTTCTTGTCGCGCACGAGCTCGGCGATGCTCAGCACGAGGTTCGCGCGATTGACCTGGTAGGGCAGCTCGGTGACGACGATCTGCGACTTGTTCGAGGACTCCTTCTCCTCGATCACCGCGCGGGCGCGCATGATGCACCTGCCGCGCCCCGTCTCGATGTAGTCCTTGATGCCCGCGCGGCCGTAGATGAACGCGCCGGTCGGGAAGTCGGGGCCTTTGACGAGGCCGCGGATCGCATCGGTGGAGAGTTCCGGGTCGTCGATCATCGCCACGACCGCGGCGGCGATCTCGCGCAGGTTGTGCGGCGGGATGTTCGTCGCCATGCCGACCGCGATGCCGGTCGAGCCGTTCACGAGCAGGTTCGGCAGGCCGGACGGGAGGACCGTCGGCTCCTCGAGGCGGTCGTCGAAGTTGGGCGCGAAATCGACCGTGTTCTTGTCGATGTCGGTGAGCATCTCGACCGCGACGCGCGTCAGGCGCGACTCGGTGTAGCGATAGGCCGCTGCGGGGTCGCCGTCGACCGAGCCGAAGTTCCCCTGGCCGTCGACGAGCGGATAGCGCAGCGAGAACTCCTGCACCATGCGCACGAGCGCGTCGTACACCGACTGGTCGCCATGCGGGTGATACTTGCCGAGCACATCGCCGACGACGGTCGCGGACTTCTTGTAGGGGCGCCCCGGCACCAGCCCGAGTTCGTTCATCGCGTAGAGCACGCGCCGGTGCACCGGCTTGAGCCCGTCGCGCACGTCCGGCAGCGCGCGGCTCACGATGACGCTCATCGAGTAGTTGATGAACGACTCCCGTACCTCGTCCTGGATGAGGCGCGGAAGGATCCGTTCGCGGTTGTTCGGGGCGGTCATTTTCAGAGGGGGAACGGGGGTCTTGGGGCCGGCGTGTGTGACCCCGGAAATTAGCCGCGCGCGAGCCTCTTTTCAATCGAGTTCCGGCTCGCGTTTCCGAACTGCAACTGCTTTCACCACAGAGAGCACAGAGGACACGGAGAACGGCGGAGAACCGCAATGGCGTGAAGAGGGGGCTCGCGAGGATGAATTCGTCCCCGACCCCCTTCAAAGGCAGTTCTCCGCTCTTCTCTGTGTCCTCTGTGTCCTTGTGGTGAAAGAAGTTCGCCGGAGGACCCAGCCGCGCTCAGGCGCCAGGCGTCGGCGCCGAGGGCCCCTCGTCATCCTCGGCATTCTGCCGCTCGATCGCATCCCGCTCCGCCTGCCACCGCTCGTACCACGCGCGCGTCACCTGCCCGGCGAGGTCGCGGTTCCCGAGCCCGAACGCGAGCGAGAGCGCCAGCGCGATCGCCCCGAAGATGATCGCGAACGCCGTCGTCACGATGTCCGTCGCGATGCCCAGTTCCTGCAGCGACATGAACACCGCGAGCAGGATCACGCCGCCCTTCCCCGCGCGCGCGAGCATCGGCCCGCCGTCGAGGCGCGGCGTGCTCACGTGGATCAGCGCACTGACGAAATCCCCGAGCACGATGCCGAGCACCACGATCACGATCGCCGCGATCACGCTCGGCACGTAGCTCACGAGCTCGGAGAAGACATCGCCGAGGTAGTTGATGCCGAGCGCGTCGGCGGCGACGAGCAGCGCGACGAAGAGCACGATCCAGAAGACGAGGTTCGCGACCACGCGCGTGGGATTCACGGGTGCGCCCGACTGGTCGCGCACCGGGATGCCGCCGCGCCTGAGCACGTCGTTGAGGTGCGCGCGTCGCAGGATGCTCCCCACTCCGCGCTGTGCCAGCTTCGCGATGAAGAACCCGACCGCGAAGACCAGCGCCGCCAGGAACATGCCGGGGACGAACTGCAGGATCCGCTGGAGGCTCTCGATGAGCCGTTCGAAGAACGTCACGTGCGCACCCGGAGGTGAGGGAGGACTAGAAGGTGAAGCTCACGAGCGGATACTTCCCCGGCGACTTCGCGGCGATACCGACGAGCCCCGCCGGCGTGATGCGCACGCGCTCGAGCCAGGCGATCCTGCCCTCGTCGCGCTTCGGCTGAAGGTAGCGCTCCGTCAGCAGGACGCCTCCCACCGCGCCGAGCGTCGCGAAGCCGATCGTCGCCGACCCGCTGCGATCCGCCTCGCCCGAGACGAGGATGCCGATGCCCATCCCCATCAGCGCGCCCGCGCCGCCGCCGAGTGCGATGAGGTTCCCTTCGCTGCGCGTGTGGTCGTAGCGGCGCACGAGCGTGCGCTCGGTGAGGATCACGCCGACCCATCCGCCCGCGAGCAGCGTGACCGCCACCGCCTCGGGGTTCGGGTCGCCGCTCGCGATCGTCGCGCCGGCGCCCATCGCGCCGATCGTCGCGCCGATCCACAGTGTCTGCACGTCGCCGACCGTGATGTTGTGCGGCGCGTGCCCCGCGTACCAGCGACCGCCGAGGTACCCGCCGACGCCCGCCGCCGTCCACGCGACCGCCGACGACACCGGATCGACGCCCGTGGAGTCCCACGGGTCGCCGTCGCCCGCGACGGTGATCGCGAAGGCGGTGAGCCAGGCGAGGTCGTGCCCGAAGACCGTCGTCGCCGCTTCACCGCCGGTGAGTCCACCGCCGAAGTGGAGCCCGCTCGCGGTGCCGCCGAGTCCGGCGAGCAGCGTCACGGCCGCCGCGGAGCGCCCGTCCATGTCGCTCTGCGTCGCGATGAGGAGCGCACTCCCCGCACCGCGCATCGCCATCGCCGTCGAGAGGACATGCCGCGCTTCGGTGATCTGCACGTGCCGCGTGAGCTCGGCCGCCGCGAAGAATGAACCGCCTGCCATCACGAGGTAGCCGGCGGAACCGGTCACGCCGTCGCGCCCGACCATCACCGCGAACGCGGGCGCGTAGACCGTGAGGCCGAGGATCGTCTGGTCGCGCACGAAACGGTTGCGCAGTTCCTGCGAGGTCTCCCACCGCGGGCCCGATCGCGGCGCGATGGCCGGCGCGGGGATCTCCTGGGCGGCGGGCGCCGACGCGCAGAGGGCGAGCGCGAGGAACGCGTGATGGAGTTGTCGCATCGTGGGTAATGTAGCGAGCATGATACTCCTCCGTACCCTGCTGTTCGCCTGCGCGTTCGGCTGCACTGACCCCGCGGCGCCGCTCCCCGCCGGCGGCAGGCGCGTCCTCTTCGTCGGCAACAGCCTCACCTACGTGAACGACCTCCCGCGCACCATCGCCGACATGGCGAGGAGCGTGAGCGAGACCACCTTCGTCCACCGCTCCGTCGCGAAGCCGGACTACGCGCTCGAGGACCACTGGAACGACGGCATCGCCGCGGCCATCGCGAAGGACGGATGGCAACTCGTCGTGATGCAGCAGGGGCCGAGTTCGCTGCCGCAGAACCAGGAGTTCCTGCGCATCTGGACGGTGCAGCTCGACGTTGCGATCAAGGCGGCGGGCGCGCGCAGCGCGCTCTACATGGTGTGGCCGGCGCAAGCCAACTTCTCCAACTTCGACGGCGTGCGCACCAGCTATCGCAACGCGGCGATCGAGGTGGGCGGGATGTTCATTCCTGCCGGCGAGGCGTGGCGCACCGCATGGGCAGCCGACAGCACGCTCGCGCTCTACGGTTCCGACGGATTGCATCCCTCACCGCTCGGCACCTACGTGCTCGCGCTCGTGCACTTCGAGATGATCTACGGCCGACCCGCGACCGACCTGCCCGACGTCGGGCGCGTGAACGGCCAGCCGCTGAACGTGCCGGAGGCCACCTTGGCGCTGCTGCAGCAGGCGGCGCACGAGACGGTCGTCGCGTGGGGGATCCATTGAAGGGGCTCATCGCGCGCGCTGCCTGCGCCGTCGCGCTGCTCGCGCTCGCCACGCCCCTGCGCGCGCAGGGAACGACGCTCCTCACGGTGAGCGACACGACGCTCTTCCCCGAAGGCGTCGTGCGCGACGCGGCGCGCTCGCGCTGGCTGCTCTCGTCGATCCGTCAGCGCACGATCGTCGCGGTGGACGATGCGGGGGGCGTCACGCCGTTCGCGCGCGACCTGCCCGGCGATGTCGGCGCGATCTTCGGCATGCAGGTGGATGCCGCGCGCGGCGCGCTCTACGCCGCCTCGGGTGCGGTGCCGCAGATGCTGCGCTATGCCCCCGCCGACACGCTGCGCGCCGAGATCCTCGAGTTCGACCTCGCGTCGGGCGTGCTCAGGCGGCGGATCGCGCTCCCCGACGCGCCGCGACAGCGCATGCCCGGCGACCTTCTTGTCACGCGCGACGGCACCGTGTACGTCTCCGACGCGATGGCACAGCGCGTCTACGTGATCCCGCGCGACGGACCGGTGCGCGTCGTCACGTCGCCGCTCTTCCGGTCGCTGCAGGGCATCGTCATCTCGCCCGACGAGCACACGCTCATCGTCGCCGACTACTCGAACGGGTTGGTGCGCATCCCGCTCGCCGGCAGCGACTCGATCGCGATGATCACCGACACGGCGGGTCGCAGGATCCAGGGGCTCGACGGGCTCCTCTGGCACGGCGACGCGCTCATCGCGACCTACAACGGACGGCGGCCCGGGCGCGTGATGCGCATCTCGCTCACGGCGGACCTGCGCAACATCGCGGCCGTCGCCACGCTCGAGACCGTCGCCGGCGTCGGTGAACCCACGCTCGGCGTCATCCTCGGCGATGCGTTCATCTTCATCGCGAACAGCCCGTGGAGCGCGTTCGACGAGAAGGGCGCGCGCGTACCGGGTTCCATGCTCGCACCGCCCGAGTTGCGTCGGCTTCCGCTCACGCCCTGATCAGCGCGCGCCGCCGAGCCCCGTCATCACGACCGCGAGGATCTCGATCCCCTCCCAGAGCTCGCGGAGCCGGAGGTGCTCGTTGGCCGCGTGCTGGTTGTTGTCGTAGTTGACCAGGGGCAGCGTGAGGATCTGCGACTGCAGCACCTGGTCGAAGACGCTGAGCGGAAGGCTCCCGCCGAGGATCGGCACGCGCGCCACCGGGCCACCCGTCGCACGCGAGACGAGCGTGAACACCTCGCGCGCGAGCGGATGCGTGAGCGGCGTCTGCTGCGCCGCGTAACCGCCAGCCCAGTCGACCTGGATCACGCGCGCGTGTGCACGGAGCGTCGCACTGTCGGGCGTCTCGTGCGCGATGAAATAGCCCTGCTTCACCAGATGCGCTTCGACGAGCGCGCGCACGCCCTCCGGTGTCTGCCCCGGCACGAGCCGCATGTCGATCGTCGCCGTCGCGCTGCTCATCACCGCGTTGGTGCCTGTGCCGCCCTCAAGCTTGGTGACGTTGAGCCCGGGCCGCAGGATCGCGAGGCCGAGCGGGAGGTCACCCTCGGTGCGTCCGAGGTGCAGCTCACCTCGCAACCCCACGTCTGGCGACGGCGCCTCAGCGACCGCACGGCGATCGTCATCGGTGATCGGCTTCACCTGCGCGTAGTAGCCGTCGATCGTGATCGTGCCTTCCTCGTCGCGCATCGACGAGACGACGCGCGTGAGCTGGAGGGCTGGGTTCGGCGCCCAGTTGCCGTAGTGCCCGCTGTGCAGCGGACGCGACGGCCCGAACGTCGTGAGGCGAAGTCCCATCACGCCGCGCACGCCATGCACGACCTGCGGGATCCCCGACTGGTGGCGCGGTCCGTCGAAGAAGAGCCACGCGTCGGCGCGCAGTTGCTCGCGGTGCGCGGTCAGCATCTCGCGCAGGTGCACCGAGCCCGCTTCCTCCTCGCCCTCGAAGAAGAACTTGAGGTTCACCGCGGGGCGCCGGCCGCTTGCCGCGAGGGCATCGAGGGCCGAAAGGATCATGATGATCGGGCCACGATCGTCGCTCGCCGATCGCGCGTAGAGGCGCCACTCGTCGGCTCCCGCGCCGAGGCGCGCGGCCTCCTCGAGCGAGCGCACCTTGCCACCGCGCTCCGCGTGGCCGTCGCGCAGCTCGGGCGTGAACGGCCCAGCGGTCGTCCAATCCCGCGGCTGCACCGGCTGGCCGTCGTAGTGTGCGTAGAGCATCACCGTGCGCGTTGCGCCGGGCGCGTTGAGCTCGCCGTAGACGGCGGGCGGGCTCCCCGGCGACTGCAGCAGGCGCATGCGCGCGCCACGACGCGTGAACATCGCCACCACCGAGTCGGCGACGCGGCGGATCTGCACCGAGTCGCTCGCGACGTTGGGCAACCTGAGAAAGTCGCGGAATTCGGTGAGCACCGTGAGCGCGTTCGCGCGGTGCCATGCGCGCACCTGCAGCGCGAGGGGGTCGGGAGCCTGCGCGTGCGCCGCGAGGGAGAGCACTCCGAGCGCCGCAACACTCAGTGCGGCGACGGCCGCTGCGGGGAGCCCGTGGCGGGGGATCAGCCTGAGGAGCCGGATGCGCATGTCAGTTCCTTGTCCCGCGCTTGAGGTCGAACAGCACACTGCGATGACACAGCGGACAGAGCAGCCACTCGCGCTGCCGGGCATAGCCGAGCCCGAAACTCCCGCCGCCGATCGAGCGCTCGCGCATGCGCACCGCACAGCGCGGGCAATCCGCGTGCCCGTCGCGCGCGTACGCCTCGCGCACCGACTTCTCCTCGTCGGAGTCGAACTGCGCGCGTTCAGTCATTCGCGATCCGCACGACGACCTTGCCGAACTGCTTCCCGCTCTCGAGCCGCTCGAACGCGGCGCGTCCATCGGCGAGCGCGTGCACCGAATCGATCGGCGGCAGCAACCGCCCCGCCGCGAGTTCGGCCGTGATCGCATCGAATTCGGCGTCGTTCCCCATCGTCGAGCCCATGATCGTCCACTGATTCCAGAAGAGGCGCCGCACGTCCATCGCGAGGTCGGGACCCGTCGTGCCGCCACAGATCACGAGCCGGCCGCCGCGCGCGAGGCCTCCAAGCGACTGTGCGAAGGTGCGCTGGCCGGTGGAGTCGACGATCACGTCGACCCCGCGCTTTCCCGTGCGCTTGCGCAGTTCCGCACCGACATCGGTCGCCGAGTGGTCGATCACGTCGTCCGCGCCGAGCGTCCGGGCGCGCGCGAGTTTCTCCGCGTTGCCCGACGTGACCGTCACGTGCGCGCCGCGCGCCTTGCAGACCTGCAGCGCCGCGAGCGCGACGCCGCCGCCGATCCCCCAGATGAGCACCGCGTCGCCCGCGCGCACCTGCGCGCGCGTCACGCACATGCGCCAGGCCGTGAGCGTGCAGAGCGGAAAGGCCGCGGCGAGCTCGTCGCTCACGCCCTTCGGTACGCGCCGCACGTTCACCGCCGGCAGCACGATCTCCTCGGCGAGCGTGCCCGGATGATGCTCGCCAAGCAGGCCGAACCGAATGCAGAGGGACTGCTCGCCCCTGAGGCAGAACTCGCAACTGCGGCAGGACAGGCCCGGGTTGATCAACACGCGGTCGCCGATCGCGAACCCCGTGACGTCGGGACTCGTTTCGGCGACGACGCCCATCCCGTCGGCGCCGAGGATCCAGGGCGGCGTGATCTTCACGCCGGGGAGGCCGCCGATGGTCCAGAGATCGAGCCTATTGAGCGCCGCGGCGCGCAGGCGCACCCGCACCGCGCCCGACGCGGGGAGCGCGGGCGGAGCGACATCATCACGGACGCGAAGCTGTTCGAGCCCGCCGTGTGCATCGATCGTGAGCGCGCGCACTCCTGAAGGGTACTCCCGTTATATTCGGGGACGGCCCGCCCCGCGGACGCGCGGCTGGCCCACCCCAGACGAATCTGCTGCGATGATCCCGATCAAGGTCCCGCCGCTCGGCGAATCGATCACTGAAGCGACGGTCTCCCGCTGGCTCAAGCAGGAGGGCGAGGCGGTCGCCATCGGCGATGCGCTCGTCGAGCTGGAGACCGATAAGATCACCGTCGAAGTGCCCGCCCTCAATGCCGGCGTGCTCACCAGGCGCCTGAAGAATGAAGGTGATGTGGTGCAGTTGGCGGAACTGCTCGCCGAACTCGACGAGACCGCGACCGGCGGAACATCGCCGCGCGCCGTTGCAGCGGCACCCGCCGCGGCACCCGCGATGCCCGCGCCCGCCGCCGCTCCGGTCGTCGCAGCCGCTCCCACCCCGCCTGCCGTTGCTCCCGCCACCGTCCGTGCCGCGCCGAGCGCCCAGCGCCTCGCTGCCGACCAAGGCGTGAACCTCGCAAACGTCGCGGGCACCGGCCGCGCCGGCGTGGTGAGCAAGCCCGACGTAGTCGCGCACATGGAAGCCGCACCGGCCACGAAGTCCCCTGTGTCCCCTGTGCCCCCTGTGGTGAAGGCGGTTGAGTCGCCCGCGCCGAGGCCGGCCGCTGGCGTCAGGGAGACGCGGGAGAAGATGACGACGCGCCGCAAGCGCATCGCCGACAACCTGCTCAACGCGCAGCACTCCACCGCGCACCTCACCACGTTCAACGAGATCGACATGTCCGCCGTGTCGACCTTCCGCGAGCGCATGAAGGAGCGCGTCGAGAAGGACCACGGCGTGAAGCTCAGCTTCATGCCCTTCTTCGCGAAGGCGTCGTGCATCGCGCTCAAGGCGTTTCCCGTCGTGAACTCGCAGGTCGACGGCGACTCGGTCATCTACAAGCACTACGTGAACCTCGGTATCGCCGTGGCGAGCGAGCAGGGCCTCGTCGTGCCGAACGTGAAGGACGCCGACCGGATGGGGATGGTCGGCTTCTCCAGGGCGATGAATGCCGTCGCCAAGCGTGCGCGCGACGGCAAGCTCACGATGGACGACCTCACCGGCGGCACCTTCACGATCACGAACGGCGGCGTCTTCGGCTCGCTCGTCTCCACGCCGATCATCAACTATCCGCAGGTCGCGATCCTCGGACTGCATAAGACGCAGGACCGCGCGGTCGTCGTGAACGGCCAGGTCGTCGTCCGCCCGATGATGTACGTCGCCCTCAGCTACGACCACCGCGTCATCGACGGGCAGCAGGCCGTGCTCTTCCTCGTGCGCGTGAAGGAGCTGATGGAAGACCCCGCCGCGATGCTCATCGACGACTGAGTGCACGTCGCGCCGCACCCGCGCGGCCGCGGTGCGACCTCAGCGCAGGCCGAGCACTTGGATCGCCGCCCGGAGCCACAGTGGTTCCGGGCGGTGTTGCGTCGTGAGGCTCCCCGAGAGCGCGCCGAGGCGGCGTGCGAGCTCGAGGCGCGCGTGGCGCGGTCCGTCGATCATCCCGTGCGCGGGGAGTGCGGCGAGCGCCGCGCGCGTCGCGTCGATCATCGAGAGGTCGTCCGCGTCGTGCACGCCCGCCTCCGCGGGGAAGCACTCGGCGCGCGCGATGCGCAGCGACGCCGAGATGCCGAACTCCATGCGCGCGAGGTAGTCACTGGTGCAGCGCGAGGGAGGGATGAGGTGCGTGAGTGACTGCCGCGCGACGACACCGACCGATTCGCCGGCGGCGACGGCACCGAAGATGATCTGCGCGTCGTCGCCGGCCGAGAGCGCCGTGCCGCGGCGGCCGGTGAGCGTGTAGCGACCGGACGCGCTCGACTCCGCCCAGCGCGCCGCAGCACCACGCCGCGTGACGAGCCCCGACCCCACGGGGAAGAACGAGACCCAGCCGTTGGAACGGCCGAACTCGTCATTCGCATGCGCGCGCTCCTGGAAGAACGGGCGCATGGTGCGCTCGACCCACGGTGCGACGGGCCCCGTGAACTCGACAGTGATCGTCCCGGCGCCCCACACGCTCACGTGCGGATGCGAGGCCGCAGTGCTGGCGACGTGCTCGAGGTAATCGCGGGCGGGGACGTTGTCATCATCGAACCAGACGAGCACGTCACCCTTCGCCGCCGCGATCCCCGCACGACGGGCGACGGAGAGCCCCGGTTCGTCGCAGCGGACGACACTCGTCCACTCGTTGCGCTTGATGAACGCGACAACGTCCGTGCGTCCACCGAGCGGGGGCGTGCTGGCCGAGTCGATCAACAAATACTCGCGCGACCAGCCCGCCGGGATGCGGAGGGACTCGATGCCCGTCAGAACCCGGGTGAGCGCGGCCGCATCTGGGTTTCGCGTACACGTGAGGACTGAAATGGTCGGCATTTGTGCCCTGAACTTACCGCAACTGCATTTCACCACAGGGGGCAAAGGGGACACAGGGGGTCCCGTGGCGCTCACAAACTGAGGCGGCGGACCCCCAATACCAGCCTGACAACGTTGAAGTTGATCAGCAGTCCTTTGGTCTTGCCACTCAACCGGAGGTAGGTCATTAGCTGCGCTAGGTGAACGGGGTGCAGCTTCTGCACGCTCTTGATCTCGACGACGATCTCGTCCCTTATCACGAAGTCGAGTCTGAAGTGCTGCTCAAGCTCGACACCGTCGTAGAACACGGGCAGTTCACAGCCCGAGCGGAACGGAACGCGACGAATCCGGAGCTCATGCTCGAGCGCTGATTGATAGACGGACTCCAGAAGGCCCGGCCCTAATAGCCTGTGCACGCGAATCGCGGATTCGACTACGAGCCCCGTCAGTGCATCTCGCGTGTCGACCCGCACGGATCCCCCTGTGTCCCCTGTGCCCCCTGTGGTGAATAGCAGTTGCAGTTGCCGTCCCCGCACCCCAAGCCCGCACAGCGCACCGTTAGATTTCGCCTCAGCCACCAACCCAACAACACGTGCCCGACCAGCCCCTCACCCCCGACCTCGTCGTCATCGGCGGCGGTCCCGGGGGATACGTCGCCTCCATCCGCGCCGCGCAGCTCGGCCTTTCCGTCGTCTGTGTCGAACTCGACAAGACCCTCGGCGGCACCTGCGTCAACGTCGGCTGCATCCCCTCGAAAGCGCTGCTCGGCTCGTCGGAGCACTACGAGTTCGCCCGGCTGCATGCCTCGGAGCACGGTATCGACATCAAGGAGCTCTCCTTCGACCTCGCGCGCATGATGCGCCGGAAGGATGAGGTCGTCGCACAGAACACCAAGGGCGTCGAGTTCCTCTTCAAGAAGAACAAGGTCACCTGGGCCAAGGGCTTCGGCACGCTCAAGGCCGGCAACATCGTCGAGGTGAAGGCGGTCGACGGCAACACCACGACCTACCAGCCCAAGAACGTCATCCTCGCCACCGGCTCCGTGCCGATGGAGTTGCCGTTCCTCCCGTTCGACGAGGAACGCGTCCTCTCGAATGTCGGCGCGCTCAGGATCCCCGTGGTGCCCAAGCACCTCATCGTCATCGGCGGCGGCGTGATCGGACTCGAGCTCGGCTCCGTCTGGCGCCGACTGGGCGCGACCGTCACCGTGATCGAGTACGCGCCGACGATCCTCCCCGGCAACGACGCCGACGTCATCAAGGAAGCGTCGCGCATCTTCGCCAAGCAGGGACTCGAGATGCACGTCGGCACGAAGGTGACCGGCGGCGGTCGCGAGGGTCCACGTGTCATGGTGGCGACCGAGAAGGACGGCGCAGCGCGCACCTTCGACGCCGAGTACGTGCTCGTGTCGATCGGCCGCAAGCCCGCGCTCGCCGGCGTCGACGCCGCAGCGCTCGGCCTCGCGCTCGGCAGGCGCGGTGAGATCGTCGTCGACGACCAGATGCGCACGAACCTGCCGAACGTCTACGCGATCGGCGATGCGATCGGCGGCAAGCTGCTCGCGCACAAGGCGGAGGACGAGGGCGTCATCGCCGCTGAGGTCATCGCCGGCAAGAAGGCGCACATGCACTACCACAACATGCCGGGCGTGGTGTACACGTGGCCCGAGATCGCGACCTGCGGCCTGACCGAAGCGGAAGTGAAGGCGAGCGGCCGCGCCTACAAGGTCGGCAAGTTCCCCTTCTCGGCGAACGGCCGCGCGCGCACCATGGGGAACACGGAGGGATTCGTGAAGTTCGTGACCGACGCGAAGACCGACGAGATCCTCGGCTGCCACATGATCGGGCCGAACGTGAGTGACCTGCTCAGCGAGGTGGTGCTGGCGATGGAGTACCGCGGAACCGCCGACGATGTGGGGGCGACCGTTCACTCGCATCCCACGCTCTCTGAGGTCGTCAAGGAAGCGGCGCTGTCGGCGCTGGGGAGAGCGCTCCACCTCTGAAGCGCGTCATCAGTTCTCAGTCTTCAGTTGTCGGTGACTGCGATGCGGGGGTCGGACACGAGTCCGACCCCCGCTTCTTCATTCCGCCCCTCTGATGACTGATGACTGACGACTGACGACTGACGACTTCAAGCGAGATATCGATCCTGGATCACCGAGAGGTGGTGCAGCAGGTGTCCCGCCGTGATCCACGCCAGCGCCCGCACCGATATGTCGAGCCCATTCGCCGAGCCGGTGCGCTCCCACGCTTCTGCGGGCAGTCCCTCGAAGAGCGTGACCGAGGCGTTGCGGACCGATTCGAGTTCGTCGAGGATCGAGTCGAGTGAGCGCGGGCCGGCGCCGCTCGCCGGTGCGTAGGCCTTCTCGTCCCAGCCCGGGAGCGCCGTCTTGTCGCCGCGGGCGATGCGCAGCGCGCGATAGGCGAAGATCCGCTCGGCGTCGGCGCAGTGCAGGAGGACTTCCTTGAGCGTCCACTTCCCCGGCGCGTAGGCGAAGTCGGCCTTCTGATCGTCCACGTCGTGCAGCAGCGCCGCCATGATCTCCGCCCCGCCGATGAGCGCCTCGACCACATCGCCGTCAGGCACGTGCGCCACGTAGCCCGCGTAGAACGGGGCGTACTCGCTCGGGGACGGGCGCTGGCTGCGATGCGGGGACACGGGAGCTCCTGATTTGCGTTGCGGAGAATCTAGCACGCGGACAGAACCACGACTGTCCTCTGTGGTGAAAGCAGTGGTAGGTGACACGCCCGGCAACGAAAGAAGGGCCACCCGTGAGGGCAGCCCTTCGAACCGACGCAGCACCGACGACGGTCAGTCGTCCGCGAGCTTCGCCAGGATCTGTGCGGGCAGGTGGGCCGGCGTCATCATGCGGCGACGGCGACCCGTCTCGCTGCCGATGCGCTTCCAGAGCTCCAGCTCACGCTGGGCCGCGGAGAGCTGGTTCTCACTCACCGTCTCGCCATCGAGGTAGGCGTGCACCGCGGACGGGATCTCCGTCCCAGGCGGCGTCACCTCTCGGTCGGCAGCGACGGGCTCGGCCTGCTGGGCAGGACGGGCGGCATCGGTCGCCGGCTGGCGGACCGCATCACGGGGGTCGAGCGAATCTTGCATCACGAGTATCGATCCTCCAGGAGCTTCTGCAGCGCCTCGCGGGCGCGATGGACACGCATCTTCAGGGCACCGACCGTCGCGTCGAGCAGCTCGGCCATCTCTTCGTACGACCGGCCTTCGACGTGCTTCATCACGAACGCTTCCCGCAACGACGACGGGAGGGACTGCAGCGCGCCGTCGAGATCCCGGCGCATCTCCCCCCGATCCAATTCCTCTTCCGGCGTCTCTAGCCCGGACGGTTGATCGTCCTCTTCGTAACTCAGGTGCGTGCGCCGGATGTTCTTGAGCCAGTCCTTGCACCCGTTCGCCACGATCCGGAACACCCACGCATCGAACCGGCCCCGAACCTCGCCAAGGTGATGGTACGCCTTGATGAACGAGACCTGCAGGATGTCTTCCGCCACGTCCGCACTGCCCGTCATCCCGTAGGCGTGGCGGTACAGCGGGTCGCTGTAGCGCTCGATCAGGACGCCAAAGGCATTGCGATCACCGGCGAGCACGCGGTCGATGACCGCTTGATCGGCGTCGAACGATTCGTCGGGAGCTTGGGGCTCGGTCGTCTGCTGAGGCACGACGCTAGTGTAATCCACACACCGCGTCGCGGACAGGCCCTTCCCCTCCCGCGCGAGCCGGACGATCCCGGTACGTCGCATAGGTGGGACGAGTGGATCGAAGCGAAGGTCACGGGCGGCCATGAGTCTTCAGTCCTCGGTTATCAGTCCTCGGTGAGGTAGCGCACGGACGCGACACCCTCCCGCGCCTCATCATGAGTTGAAGACGCCCCATCCCCGCGAACGTATCAATGCGCCATGCTCGTCCAGGCGCGGCGGAGGCCGGCGGATCGCGCCGGGGGACTGCGGTGCGACACCAGTGAGCGCGGACGCATCCACCGCGCGCAGCGCCTCGAGCACCGGCTTCACCACGCCGCATGGGACTCCCGCGGCTTCGAGACGCGCCAGCCAGTGCGATGCACTCGCGCCGCGCACGCGCTCCGCGATCGCACCGACGACGCGCTCGCGCGCAGCGAGTCGGCCCGCGTTCGTGGAGATCGTCGCGTCCACCGCGAGCGACGTGAGCTCGAGCGCGCGCACGCATGCCGCGAACTGCGCGTCGCTGCCGACCGCGATCACGATCGCGCGATCGGAGGCCTCGAAGAGCTGGTACGGAACGAGGTTCGGATGCGCGTTCCCCCATCGCTGCGCTTCCTGTCCCGACACGAGCGCGTTCTGCGCGACGTTCACCAGCGCCGCCGTCGCACTGTGCACGAGCGAGACGCTCAGCCTCCGCGTCGACGCGTCGACAACAGCGAGGTCGCCCGCAGCGGTGCGAGAACCTGTACGTGCGCGTGCTCGTCCCGCGAGCGCGGCGAGGATCGCGATCGCCGCATCCTTCCCCGCGAGCACGTCGGCGAGCGCGACGCCGACCTTCATCGGCCCCCCGACGGCCTCGCCCGTGATCGCCATCCACCCGCTCTCGGCCTGCACGACGAAGTCGTAGCCGGGGCGCGGACTCTCGAGCCCGAAGCCGGTGATCGTGCACCAGACCAGCCCCGGGTGTCGCGCGAGCATGGCGTCGGCACCGAGCCCGCGCCGTTCGAGCGCGCCGGGCCGGAAGTTCTCCAGCACCACATCCGCGTCCGCGACGAGCTCCCCGAGGAGGCGCCGATCGGCCTCATTCTCGAGGTCCACCGCGAGGCTCAGCTTGTTCCGATTGGACGCGAGGAAGTAGGCGCTTTCGCCCCTCTGGTCGAAGGGCGGACCCCACCCGCGAGTCTCGTCGCCGGCGCCAGAACGCTCGATCTTGATGACATCGGCTCCCAAGTCGCCGAGTATCATGCCGGCGAGTGGACCGGCAAGAACACGGGAAAGGTCGAGTATTCGAACACCTGCGAGCGGTAGTTGCTTCATGCTGTCGGTATAGTGTTCTTGTAAGGACTCAACGAGAGTGCTTCGAATGTGCAAATAATGGTCGAAAGTTCAGTGGTTGTGCCGCTTGCGTACAAGCTGAAAAATCATATACTTGCGGCCGTTCATCTCGCGCAGCACCTCGCAACGGAAGCCTAATCATGACTGAGACCGCGAAGCCGGCCGAAACCGCCGCTCCCGCTACCCCGCCCAAGCGTCACCCCGGCCACCGCGGCCAGGACGTCCGTGACACCGTCGCGGAGATGGCCGCCAAGGCCCACGAGATCTCCCTCGAAGCCGGAAGCAAGATGGCCGCCGCGATGAAGGATGTCGTCGGCGCTGCCGCCGGACTCGTCGCTTTCTCCATCGAAAGCGCGCGCGACCTCGTGCAGTACATGGTCCGCCGCGGACAGATGACGCAGGATGAGGCGGACAAGCTCGTGCGTGAGGCCGAAGAGGCGTGGCTGAAGAAGAACAAGGGAAAGGTGCTGCCGAAGGTGGCCGCTCCGCTCGTCCTCGCCAAGCCCGTGATCGGCGCACCGAAGCCCGTCATCGTCGCGAAGCCCGCGGCCAAGCCCGTGGCGAAGTCGCACGCGAAGCCAGCGGCGAAGAAGCACGCGCCGGCCAAGAAGGCCGCGCCGGCGAAGAAGCCCGCCGCGAAGAAGCCCGCCGCGCACAAGTAATCACCGGTCCCGTTGGGACGGACGAGAGCGCACCTTTCAGGTGCGCTCTCTGCGTTTCTGCCCAGGTGCCGACTCACCCACACCGGTTTCCGTGCCCCCGATCCCCCGCGGCGACGCCCTCGCCCTCACGCGTGCCCTCGTTGCCGTCGACTCGCGCAATCCAACGCTCGCGCGTGGTGCGCCGGGTGAGCGCGCGGTCGCGGAGCTGCTCGCAGAGACGCTCACGGCGTGGGGATTCTCGGTGGACCTGATCGAGGCCCTGCCCGGGCGCCCCAACGTGCTCGCGCGCATCGGCGGCGGACATGGCGGCTTCTCGCTGATGCTCAACGGTCATCTCGACACGGTGAGCGTGGACGGGATGACGCACGCACCCTTCGCCGCCGACGTGCGCGATGGGCGGCTCTACGGCCGCGGCGCCTGCGACATGAAGGCGGGAATCGCCGCGATGTGCGCCGCCGCCGAGCGCGCGGCGAATGCGATCGACCTGGGCGGCGAGGTCATCATCGCCGCCGTGATCGACGAGGAGGATCAGAGCGCGGGCACGCGCGCCCTGCTCGAGATGGGCGTGACCGCCCACGCGGCCGTCGTGACCGAACCGACGCGCCTCGCGATCTGTCCCGCACACCGAGGCTTTGCGTGGGCCGACCTCACAGTCGACGGGCGCGCCGCGCATGGCTCGCGCTACGACGTCGGCGTCGACGCGATCACGCAGGTGGGACTCATCCTCGCCGAGCTCGACGAGTACCAGCGCAGCACCATCGTCAAGCGCACGCATCCCCTGCTCGGCCACGCGTCGATGCACGCCGGCACCATCAGCGGTGGCATCGGCATCTCGACCTATCCCGATCGCTGCACGGTCAGCCTCGAGCGTCGCACGCTTCCCGGCGAGACGGGCGGGGACTTCTTCGGCGAGATCGAGGCGGCCATCGAGCGCGTGCGTGCGCGCACGCCGGGACTCGCGGCGACGGTGGGGCGCGGCCTCGTGCAGGAACCGAACGACGTCCCGCTCGACCAGTCGATCGTCGTCGCGCTGCAGGACGCGTGCAGGATCGGTGGCACCGCGGCACCGATCGAGGGTCTTTCCTGCTGGACCGACGCCGCGCTGCTCACGGCCGCCGGGATCCCCGCGGTCTGCTTCGGCCCAGGTGACATCGCTCTCGCGCATGCCGCGGAGGAATACGTGCCGGTGGACGAGATCACGCGCGCGACCCTGGCGCTCACCCGTCTCGTCACCACCTGGTGCGGACCGAAGGGGGTCGCGTGGGGGAGCTGACGGTGAAGCAGTACGACGCGCTCGAGCGCGCGATCGTCGACGCCTCGCGCGTCGCGATCCTGCGCCGTGGCACCGAGTTCCTCGTCATCCCCGAGCGGCTCGTCTCGCAGGGCGGGCACGAGGTGATCGTCGCGCGCCATCCCACCACGGGCGCGCGGATGACACTGCGCCTCGACGAGGTCGACCGGATGGAGGTCGTGAAGTGAGCGCGCGCTACCCGCTGGTCGCG
>Ga0137353_1000089_pt1 | contig 19185 bp, 15 predicted proteins | sample EasRivERMLT760_2_FD_104759 | JGI IMG/M metagenome (GOLD analysis project Ga0137353, IMG submission 104759) | Soil microbial communities from meander-bound floodplain in the East River, Colorado, USA - East River MetaG ERMLT760_2 | ecosystem: Environmental > Terrestrial > Soil > Floodplain ...
CCGATCGGGCAGAAGGTGTCGTGCCCCTTGGCCCGCCACCACTGCGGGTCGCTCTTCTGCAGGTCACGCGCACTGACGTCGTTCACCGCCACGATCCCCCGCACCGCCGCCGCGCACTGTGCCGGCGTCGCCTTCCGCAGCGTCGCGCCGACCACCACGCCGATCTCGCCTTCGAAGTCCACGCGTCCGATACCCGAGGGGATCACGATGGCGTCACCGCTGCCGATGACCGAGGTCGCCGGCTTGATGAACACCAGGGGAGTGGCGGGGACGTCGTTCCCCATCTCCTTGGCGTGTTCGCGATAGTTCCGCCCCACGCACATGACCTTCCCGGGCCTTGGCATCCGCGTAATCTACCCCGCCGGACCCGTCTCGGCCTGTCGATAGAAGGCCGCCAGCTCGTCCCGAAGCATCGCCCAGGGGCCCTGGATCCGCGTCGCCGGGGGCAATCCCTCGATGAGACGCCGCCCGTACCCCTTCGTTACCACGCGCGGGTCGCAGATGACCACCGCGCCGCGGTCGGTCGCCGTGCGGATAAGCCGGCCGAAGCCCTGCTTGAGCCGAAGTGCCGCGTGCGGGATCATGTACTCGGCGAACGAGTCGCGCCCCTCGGCCTCGATCGCCTCGCACTGCGCGGCGGTGATCGGCTCGGTGGGGACGCGGAACGGGATCTTCGCGAGCAGCAGGCCGCGAAGCGCACGCCCGGGCACGTCGACACCCTCCCAGAAGCTCGCCGTGCCGACGAGCACCGCGTCGCCGTGGTCGCGGAAGCGATGCAGCAGGTCGTCGCGCGGGGCCTCGCCGTGCACGAGCAGCGGATGGCGTCCCGCCACACCGCGTTCCCGCAGCACGCGCGCCGCCTCCTTCACGTCGCGATGGCTGGTGAACAGCAGGAAGACGCCGCCGCCCGAGAACTCGACGAGGTCGATCGCCGCGTCGAGCGTGCGCTGCAGGTGCCGCGCGCCGTCGGTGTTGGGTGCGGGGAAGTCGCTCGGGATCGCGAGCATCGCCTGGGTCGGATAGTCGAACGGCGATGCGAGCGATGCGGTGATCGGCTCGAGCTCCTCGTCGTCGAGTCCGAGCCGCTTGGTCATGAACGTGAAGCCATCGCCGACGGCGAGCGTCGCGCTCGTCACGATCGCGGTCTCGACGCGCCGGAAGAGGTCCTCGCGCAGCACCGGCGCGAGGTCGAGCGGCACCGCGGTCGCACCGATGTTGCGCTCGCTGCCGCGCACCTCGAGCCACCGCACGCGCGGCGTACCCTCGCGATCTGGCTTGAGCGCCGCGCGCAGCGCATCGCCCGACGCCTGCAGCCGGCGCGCCACGCCGCGCACCTCGTTCATGAGCGGCGCGAGTTCGTCCGCGCGGCGCTCGTCGGTCTCGAGGCGTTCGCGCACCATGCGGAGTCCGTCGCCGAGCAGTTCGATCTCGGCGAGGAGGTCGTCGAGCGCGGCACCGAGTCCGGCGCGCCAGATCGGGTCCTCGTCGAAGCTGTCGGTGAGCCGCACCTGCGACTCGCGCCGGTCCCCCATCCAGGTGCCGAGCAGGTCGCAGAGCGTCGCGCTCTTGAGGCGCGCGGCGTCGAGCGACGGAGAGAGTCGCGCGCGCACGAGATCGAGGCTCGCGACGCTGAGCAGGTCGCTGCCCTTCGAGAGCGCGCGTTCGAGCGCGGGCAACAGTCCCTTCCCGCGCCGCTCGAGTCGCGCGAAGAGGCGCTCGAGTCCGCGGCGCGACACGCTCTGGCCGAGGTGATCGGCCGCTGCATCCTCGAGATGATGGCCCTCGTCGATGACGAGCCGCTTGTACGCGGGGAGCACCGCCGCCTCGTCCCATCGCCCAGACGCGCGCCGCACCGCGAGGTCGGCCATGAGCAGGTGATGGTTCACGACGACGACGTCGGCCTGCGCCGCCGCGCGCCGCGCCTTGAACGCGAAGCACTTGTCGAAGTGCGCGCAGCGGAGCCGCGTGCAGAGGTCGCCCTCCGCGGCGACCTCGTCCCACACCTCGGACTTGGGCGGCGTCGGCAGGTCGGCGAGCGAACCGTCCTGCGTCTTCTCGGCCCACGCCTCGATCATCGCGAGTTCGGCCTGCGAGCCGTCGTCGAAGAGCGTCGCCGACTGCGCGCGCGCCTGTTCGAGACGCATCAAGCAGAGATAGTTGCGCCAGCCCTTGAGCAGCGCGAAGCGCACCTTCTGGTCGGTGAGCGCGCCCTCGAGGAACGGCAGGTCCTTCCCGGTGAGCTGTTCCTGCAGCGTGATGGTGTTCGTGCTCACGACGGTGCGCTCGCCGCTCTCGGCGGCCCAGCGCAGTGCCGGCACGAGGTAGCCCATCGACTTGCCGACGCCCGTGCCGGCTTCGATGAGCCCCACGCCGCCCTGCGAGAAGAGCCGTGCGACGATGCGCGCCATCTCGCGCTGACTCGGCCGGTCCTCGTAGCGCCCGAGACGTTCGGCGATCGGGCCGTCCGGACCGAGCAATCCCGCGACGTCGCCCGGCGCGAGCTCGGCCCTCTTGCGCGCGCGCGGAACCTCGACGACCACGTAGAGCCGCCCCGCGTCGTTGTCGACGATCGCGAAGCCGATGCCGTCGTCGTGCATGCGCGCCGCGACCTCGAGGTCGGCATCGCTCGGCTCGAGCCAGCCGCTCGGGTGGTTGTGCACGAGCAACTCGCCGCGGTTCGCGAAGCCGGGGAGGGCGAGCACGCTGCGCACGTCGCCGCGCGCCGCGACGCGCGCGGTCTGCACCGAGCCCTCTTCGTTGATCGTGCAGACGAAGCAGACCTCGCGGCCGCCGGCGAGGCGGATCGCGGTGCGGATCGCGCTCGCGGCGCCCGGTGCGAGGCGGTCGGGCTCGCCGTGGAACGGCGTGGCGGCCGCGATGCCGTCAGCCGCCTCGGCGGCGAGTCCTCCGGCATCGGGCGCCTCGAGCGCCGTCGGCTCTTCCACCCGAGGTCGGCGCTCTTCCTTCGGCGCGCCCTTCCGGCGCGTCACGTCTTCAACGGCTTCTTCTTCGCCGCCGGGAAGAGCACGTTGTTGAGGATGAGGCGGTAGCCGGGCGAATTCGGATGCAACGCGAGGTCGGTGGGCGGCGCGCCGATGTTGTGCTGCGGATCCTCGGGGTCATGCCCGCCGAGGTAGGTCCACGAGCCCTGGCCGTAGGTGCCGTGGACGTACTTCACCCACGGCGCGCCCTCCTCGTGCGCGAGCACGGTGACGCCGGGCTTGAGCACCTTGCGCATGAACGACGTCGTGACGCCGTAGTAGTCGCCGATCACGTTGCGATGGTCCTGCACGAGCATCGTCGCGACGGGGTCGAACTTCGCCGAGAAGCCGAAGAGCGAGAAGGTGCCGAGCGGCTGGCGGCGCGACGGCACGTTCACCTGGTGCCCGTCGATGTCGCTCATCGAGTTCACGCCCGCCGCGAACTCGAGGTGCGCGCCTTGCATCGCGAACGTGCGGGTCCAATCCATCTTGTTGTCGGCGTCGGGATCCATCGGCGTGCCGTCGCTGAAGGGCCCGGCGATGTCCACGCTGCGCGCGCCGACGGCGAGCTCGAGCGTCTCGGTCGCGCCGCACATCGCGAAGAGGAAGCCGCCGCGCTCCACGAAGGAGCGCAACCGGTCGGCGACCGCCTTCTTGAGCGACGGGATGTCCGAGAGGTCGTGCTTGCGCGCCGTCGCGATGTCGCGGTCGCGCGCCTGGATGAACCAGGGCGCGTCGCGGAAGCCGAGGAAGAGCTTGTTCTGCTGCCCCGTGAAGTCCTCATGGTGCAAGTGGATCCAGTCGAACTGCGACAGGTCCGTGTCGAGGACGTCGTCGTCCCAGATCTTCTTGTACTCGATGCCGGCATAGTTGAGCGCGAGCGTCACCGCATCGTCCCAGGGCGGCGCGTCGGGCGGCGTGTAGACGGCGATGCGCGGCGCCTTCTCGAGCGCGACCGCGTCCATGTTTCCGTCGGTGATCTCCTTGCGGATGGTCGCGAGGGCGGCGCCATCGACCGGCTCGAACGCGACACCGGCCAGCGCCGCGGCGCGCCGCAGGCTCGGCATGTCGGGCAGCAGGAACGCGCCGCCGCGGTAGTTCAGCAGCCACTCGCTGCGGATCCCGTCGGTGAGCGCGCCGAACGTCACGCCGTAGGCCTTGAGGTGGTTCGACTGCGCGTCGTCCATCGGCACGAGCAGGTGCTGCGCGCGGGCCGGCGCGCCCGTGCCGGCCAGAGCCGCGAACACGAGGCCCGCCGCGAGGATCCTGCCCGTGATCTGCGGTCTGCGCATCCAACAAATCAATCGCATCAGACCGCGCCGCGCAGGGCGTCGAGTTCGCGGCGTGCCTGCGGCAGCAGCGCGCTGCCCGGGTAGTCGATGATGAGCGTCTCGAGATGCTCGCGCGCACCCTTCACGTCGCCGCGGCGGCGCAGCGCGCGCGCCCACTCGAGCTGCGCCTCGGGCGCCTCGCTCGACGCCTTGTGCTCCTCGGCGACGCGACGCCAGAGCATGAGCGCGCGCTCCTCCGACCGGCGCGCCGTCTCGATCCGCGCGGCGATCGTCAGGAGCAGTGACGCGCCCTCGGACACGTCGACCGCCGCGGCCTCGAACCGCTTCGACGCATTCGTCGAATCGCCGCGCGCGAGGGCGAGGAAGGCCTGGCCGATCGGCTCCGAGCGCGTGAGCCGCGTGCGGCCGAGCAGCGAGAGCGCACTGATGACGTCCTGCCCCGGCACCTCGGTGTTCCGCAGCGCCGTGCGCGCCGTCGCGAGGTCGCCGTCAAAGAGTGCCAGCCATCCCGCCACCGCGTCCTCGGCCGCGAGCGGCGCGCCCGCGAGCGCCGCACGCGCCTTCCCCACGTCACCGGCGCGGATCCATGCCCACGCGATGGTGCGCGCCTGCGCGCGCACGCCGTCCTCGCCGATCGCGGGCTTTGCGCTCGCGAGCACGGCCTCCGCCTCAGTCGCGCGGCCGAGCCGCGCGAGCGCCTCGAGTTCGATCGGCAGCACGTCCAGGACGCGGCGCGGCTCGGGCAGCAGCGGTGACGCGCTGCGCGCGAGGAGGAGCGCGGCCGGTGCATCGCCCGCCTTCAGTGCGGCCTGCGCGCCGCGCAGCGCGATCTCGCCGTCGGGACGCGCGGCGTGGATCGCGGTGAACGCGTCGCGCGCCGTGGTCCATGCGCGCTGCCGCTCGGCCTCGTCGGCGAACTGCTTCCAGATCGCGACCACGGTGTCCGACGGGGACATCTTGCTGAGGACCGTCCATCCGTTGCGCGGCGCGTTCCACCCGAGCTCGAGCAGCGAGAGCGACTGCAGCGCACCGAACGAGGCCGGCTCCCTCGAGAGCGCCTCGCGGATGCCGTCGCGCGCGGCCGCCGGGGCCGGCCCGAGCGAGAAGACCGTCGCTTGCTCGTAGTAGGGCTCGCCGGCCATCATGTCGCGCCACGCTTCGGCTGATTCCTTCCACAGGCCGAGCGCGGCGCGCATCTGCGCGACCTCGAGCACGAGTGCGCGCGTCGTGCCGAGCGCGTCGGCGGCCATGCGGATCACGGTGTCGGCCTGCGCCGCGCGACCATTGAACAGCAGCACGCGTGCGTACTCGCGATAGGGTGTCACGTCGGCCGGCGTGAGGTCGCGCCATTCGGTGAAGGCGCGCGCCGCGCGCGTGTCGAGCCCGACCGTCGCGAGGGTGCGCAGCTGCGCCGAGCGCAGCTGCCACTCCTTCGGATGGCGCGGGATGATCGAATCGAACAACGCGATCATCGAGTCCTCCTGCGCGAGGATCGAGAAGACGCGCTCGAGCCCGAGCACCCCCGGCACCACGGCCCCCGCGGCGAGCGCGGCGCGCCACGCCGCGATCGCGTCACGGTTGCGACCGGCCGTCTCGGCCTCGAGCGCCTTGGAGACGAGCGGTCCGGCCGGCTCCTGCGCCGTGAGCGGGACCGCAGCGGCGAGGGCGACCGCGAGGAGCAGTCGCCGGCGGATCACGGCGACTTCTCCGTGTTCAGCCGCCGGAAGTACTCGATGACGAGCCGCCGCTCCTCCGCGGAGAGGCCGCGCAGGTCCTCCCACTTCGGGACGGCGTAGCGGTCGGCGGCCTTGTCGCGCGCCGGACCGCCCGGCGGCGTGAAGCTCCGGATGCCGCGCGCCGCACGCGACTCGCGCCGCTGGCTCTCGTCCTTCTGGTCCTGTTCGAGCGCGCGTCCCGCATCGAGCATGCGCCGGAAGAGTCGCTCCTGCCGCGCCTGCGTCGCCGCATCGACGACGCCCTGATCGAGCGCCTGCGCGAGCAGGCGGGCCTCGCGCGCCATCTCGGTCGCACGCCCGGTGGGGTCGTTGTCGGCGACCTCATCGAGCGCGCGCGCCACCTCGCGCTGCGACCGCGCGAGCTCGCGCGCCTTCGAGCGGTTCGCCGCATCGATCGCTTCCTGCGACGGCCGCGACTGCGCGCCGGGGAAGAGGCTCTGCATCTGCCCGTTGAGCGCGCCTTGCTGCTGCGCGAGCTGCTGCATCTGCTGCATCATCTCGGGCAGGCCCGACGCACTCTGCGCGTTGTTGGCACGCTCGCGGTCGCGCGTGAGTTGCGCCGCCGCCTGCCGCATGGCGTTCGCCGCCTCCTGCATCGACTGCGAGGTCTGCCCGCGCTGGCTCTGCTGCGCTTCCTGCGTCGCCTGCTGCACGCGCTGCTGCGCCTGGTCGAGCATCTGCTGCGTGCGCGGGCTCACGAGCGCCGACTTGCGCGCCTCCTCGGCGAGCCGCTGCTGCGCCTGCCGCATCCCCTGCTGGAGCGCGGCCTGCTGCGAGCGCAGGTTCGGGTCGTTGGGGTCGCGCTGCGCCGACTGCGCGAGGTTCTCCTGTTCGGTCGCGAGCTGCATCATCTCCTGCACCGACTGGTCGATCGCGTCGGTGAGCTCGCCCTTCCATTCACCCACCTGCCCCTCGCGCGCACGCTGCATGGACTGCGCGGCCTGCTGCATCGAGCGCGAGGCTTGCTGCGCGGCGTCGCGCGCCTGCTGTTGCGCCTGCTGCTGCGCCGCGCCGTCGGTGCGCTGTGCCTCGCGCGCCTGCCGCATCGCCTCCTGCAGCGCCTGCTCCGAGCGGCGCGCCTCGTCCTCGGCGCGCTCGGCCTGCGTGGCGCCCGTCTGCGCGTTCTCGCGCTCGAGCCGCTCGCGCAGCGCCTGCATCTGGTCGGACATCTGGCGGGTGCGCTGCGCGAGCTGCTGCGCCTGCGCGGGGTCGGGCGGGCCCGCGTTCGCGCTGTCGGCGAAGGCCTGCTGCGCGCGCGCGAGCTCGCGCGCCTGGTCACCGACCGTCTGCATCTGTCCTTCGAGGGCCGCGCGCTTGAGCATCTCGGCGCTCTTCTCGAGGGCCTCGCGCATCCGCTTCTGCTGCTCGGCGAGGTCGGCGAGCGACTGGCGCGTGCGATCGGCGTTGAGGTCCTGCGTCGCGCTCTCGAGCCGGCGCAGTGCGTCCTGCATCTCGGGTGTCATCGCCTCGCGCAGCAGGCGCTGCGCATCCTGCAGCTGCCGCGCGAGCGCGGTGTCGAGCGCGCCGGCCGCGCGGAGACGGTCCTCCATCTCGCGCGCCGCTTCCTCGAGCGCCTGCACCCGCTGCTCCATCGCGCGCTGCTGGTCGGCGATCTCCTTCGCCTGCGCCGCGCCCTCGAAGTTCATCGGGCGGTTCGCCGACTGCGGCTGCGCATTGGCCGGCGCGTTCGGATCCGCATTCGGGCTGGCCGCGTTGGGCTGCCCCGTACGGTCGGTGCGCGATCGCGCCGCCGTCTCGGTGCGATCGGCGAGCTTCGCCTGCGCTTGCGCGGCCGCGTTCGCCGCCGCGACCGCCGCATCGCTCGCGAGCTGGGCCGCGCGGCGCTCCTCTTCCGTGCTCGGCACCTTGAGCACGAGCGGCGCGCTCATGCCCTCGCGATCGCCCGGTGCCGCGTCGCGCGCGATGGCGACGTACTCCACGCGCCAACCCGCGCTGAGGTCGAGGTTCCCCATGTCCTGCACCGCGCCGCCGATCCACTCGGCGTCCTTCTCATCGCTGAGCCGGTAGCGCGCCGAGTCCACGACGAGGCCGGCGGCGTCCTTCACGACGCGGCGCAGCCAGACGCCGGTGAGTGCATGGTCGTCCTGCGCGACGATCTCGATGCCGACGCGGTCGGTGAGCCCGACGAGCGCCTCGCCGGTCGGCTCCACGATCTCGATGCGCGGGACCGAATCCTCGACCACTTCGACGGAGAGCGCCGACGGGAGGTCCTCGATCGCCTGCTGCGCGCCGGTCGCTTCCCAATTGAAGACCGCGCTGCGCGTCGGCGTCCACGCGCCGGTGAACGACGTGCCCGAGACGCGGAACGTGATGCGCCCCTCGCCCGCGACCAGCGCGACGGCGGCGAGCGCCTCGGATGAGTGTCCCTCGAACGCGAGCCGTGTGCCGAGCGGCAGCCGCAGCGGCAGGTCGGCGTCGAGCCGCTCCGACCCGCGGCCCAAGTACGCGGGGTAGGTCGCACGGATCGTCACGTCGCCGAGGAACGGCCGGTCGACCACGCGCACGATCGCAGTGTCGCTCGCCGCGCGTCCATCATCGGCGACGAGCGCGAGGTCCGCATCCACCGGGCCGAGCGTGACGACGGCGTGTCCGTCGTCGCCGACGGTGAGCAGCGTGTCGCGCCAACCGGCGCCGGTGAGGCGCCAGCGCACCGTGACCTCGCGCCGACCGATCGCCGAGATGCCGAACGTCGCCTGCGCGCGTCGTGGCAGCCGTCGCGGCGCGTCGACGATCGCGAGCGCGGGCAGCAGCGTGCCGCGCCAGGCCGCGACGGGATTGAGCAGTGCGCGCCATCCATCGCCGCGCGCGGCCGCACTGCCGCCCGCGAGCACGACGATGTTCGCGAACGCCACCGACGAGAAGACCGCCGACCGGACCAGGCCGCGACGGTGTGCGGGCGCGGGCGCGTCCACGACGTCGGTGAGCTTCGCACCGAGCGCGTCGGCGGCCTTCGCGATGAAGGCCCCCCCTTCGGACGCGACCTCGAGCAAGCCGGTGAGCGCGCCGCGACGAAGGCGGTTCTCCTCCTCGATCGCCTGCGCCACGGCGCTCGCCGCGGTCCGCGCGGCGATGCGCTGCCACACGAAGCGGCCAAGGAACACGCCGCCGACGAGGGCCACGCCCCAGACGAGGAACGGCAGCACCGCGGGCAGCGCGAGCCAGCGACCGCGCGCGAGGAACATCGCGCCGGAGGTGAGCAGCGCCGCCGCCGCACTCAGCGGCACGAGGATGCCGGCCACGCGCGCCGTGCGCACGGCGCGCACGGTCTCCCGCGCGACGAGGTCGAGGACGCTCATCGGCCCGGCCCGCTCGTGACGGCGTACATGAAGAGGTTCACGCCCATGCGCAGCGCGGCCTCGTGCAGCTCCGGCGGATCGTCGGGATAGGTGCCGACGTCCTCCCAGCCGTTGCCGAGGTCGCTCTCATTCGAGTAGAAGACGGCGAGCCGATCGCCGATGAAGATGCCGTAGCCGCGCGCGGACTTGGCGTCGTGCTCGTGGATCTTCGGCAGCCCCTCGGGGAACTGGTAGACGATGCGATAGATGGGGTGGTCGAGCGGCACGTCGACGAGCTTGCGATCGGGGAAGACCTTCGCGATCTCGCGACGGAAGTGCTCGTCGAGCCCGTAGTTGTCGTCGGCGTGCAGGAAGCCGCCGCGCAGCAGGTACTCGCGCAACCGCACCACCTCGGCATCGCTGAACTTGATGTTGCCATGGCCCGTGAGGTGGATGAACGGGTAATCCCACAGCTTGTCATCCATGAGCGTGGTGCGCACCTCACGCGGCTCGACGTTGAGCGTCGTGCGCTCACGGATCGCCTTGATGAGGTTGGGCAGGCTCGAGGGGTTCGCGTACCAGTCGTCGCCGTCGTACTGGAGCCGAGCCACGGCGAGGTGCGGCGCAGGCGTCCACGCGCCGGCGACCGCCGCGATCGCAACGAGGCCGGCGAGGACGAGCAGGGGGCGACGCGGGGCGATCACTCGTGGGCGATCCGGTAGGCGAGGTTTCGTGGTGCGTGGGCGGTCTCCATGAGTACGCGCGTCACGTCGCGCGCGCTCATCCCCTCCGCCCGGAGGGCCGCCGCCTGGCCGCGCAGCGCCTCCTCGTCCAGCACGGCCGGAGAAGCACCCGCCACGAGCAGCACCACCTCGCCGCGCGCCTCCTCCGTCCCATAGTACTTGGCGAGTTCCGACACCGTTCCGCGCCGGAACTCCTCGAACTGCTTCGTCAACTCGCGCGCGACCACCGCATCGCGCGCGCCGGCTCCCGCTTCGGCGAGTTCCGCCAACGTCTCCCCTACCCGCCCGGGCGCCTCGTAGAGCACGCTCGTGTGCGGCAGTGCGGCGATCTCCGCGATGGTGCGCGTGCGGTCCCCGCCCTTCCGGGCGAGGAACCCGAAGAACGTGAAGCGGTCGGTGGGGAGGCCGGCGGCGGCGAGCGCCGCGAGCAGCGCCGACGGGCCCGGCACCGGCGAGACCCTCACCCCTGCTTCGACTGCCGCGCGCACCAAACGGTTGCCCGGGTCGGAGAGCAGCGGGGTCCCCGCATCGCTCACCAGCGCCAGCGAGTCGCCGGCGAGCAGCCGCGCGACGAAGCCCGGCGTCGTCTTCGCCTCGTTGTGCTCGTGGTAGGCGACGAGCGCCGTGCGGATCCCCGCGCGCTCGCAGAGCACGCGCGTGTGCCGCGTGTCCTCGGCGAGGATCGCCTTCACCGACCCGAGCACCTCGACTGCCCTCGCGGAGAGGTCGCCCAGGTTGCCGATCGGGGTGCTGACGATGTGCAGGGTCCCCGGCGTCGTCGCGCCGGGGGGGATCACCACTCCGGCTTCCACGGCAGGGCGTCGAAGAGGCCCGCCGCGTTGAACATGTGGCGGCGCGCGCTCGTGAGTTCCTTGACCGCCTGCTCGGGGGCGAGGCCGCTCGACGACCCGAGCCGCAGGCCGTCGGCCATCCACGCTGCCACCGCGGCGGTGAGCGTCTCGGTGTCGGTCACGGGATCGCGCACCGTCGGCAGGTTGGGCGAGAAGCGCTCGAGCAGCGAGTACTTCGCGACGAGCGACCTCCGCGCCGCCTCGACGAGCTCGGCCGCGTTCTGCGATCCGGCCTCGCTGAGCCGGGTGACCATCGAGGCCGTGAGGTCGCGGTACGCCTGGATCAGCGCCGGCGACGCCTGTGCCGGCAGCGCCTCAGCGCGCGGCCAGAGCCGCACGAGCGGCCTCGCCGCGGGACCGTGCGGGTCGACGAGCGCCTTCACGTGCGCCTTCACGTCGCCGGGCCGCGAGTCGGAGAAGTAGCCGCGCACCGGAGAGCCCGACGCGACCATCACGTAGTGTACAGACCCATCGACGCGGATCTCGAGTGCGCCGTCGTGCATCGTCGCGTAGAGGAAGGCGAGGAGTGCGTCCCCGTCCTCGATCTTCAGCTCCTTCGGCCAGGCGAGCGGCGTGCCGACCTGCGCGGCCCACATCGTGTCGAGCTGCTCGTCGGCCGCTTCGTGGAAACAGATGCTCCCGTACTCCGCGGCCGTCGGCACGCGGCTGATCGCGTCACTGATCGCGATCGGGGTGAACTTCTCGCCGTCGGCGCTGGTGGTCGCGTTGACTACTTCCCCCTCCTCGAGGAAGAGCGTGATCAGCTCCTCGGGGAGCCAGACCGCGACGTAGCCGTAGACGCGCGCCGAGCGGTCACGCTTGGCGTCGGTGAGGAGGTTGCGCAGGTGCACGTACGCCAAGCGGGTCCGGTGCAGCAGGACCCGCTTGGCAGGGTACCGAAGTGCGTCGCGCGGGATCCCCATCAGTGCCCGGTTCGGGTCAGGCGGCGTGCTGCTCGAACTTCGCAGCCAGCGCAGGCTTCGGCACGGCGCCGATCACCTGGTCCACCAGCTTCCCATCCTTGAAGAACAGGAGCGTCGGGATCGACCGCACCTGGAACCGCATCGACGTCTTCTGGTTCGCGTCGACATCGAGCTTGGTCACCTTCACGCGCCCGGCGAACTCCTCGCCCAACTGCTCGAGGATCGGGGCGATCATGCGGCAGGGGCCGCACCAGGTCGCCCAGAAGTCCACCACCGTGAGCCCGCTATGCTGCTCCACCTCGGACGAGAAGTTCTCGTCCGTCACAACGATCGTGTTCGCCATGTGCTGCACTCCCTCATGCAAGCCGTCGGTGTCATGCACCGCGCGGCTCCGCTAACGTTACGGCGGCCCTGCGAGGACCCTCGCCACCAAAGCCGCCACTGGACCATGCCTTCCAAGACCCGCGGGACCCGCATCGCTCACATCGGCATCGCCGTCGGATCGCTCGAGGCGGTGCTGCCCTTCTATCGCGAACTGCTCGGGATGCCTGATGTCCCGCTCAATGACGAGGATGGAGCCCGGATCACCGGCCTCGCGGCCGGCGATTCGCTGATCGAACTCCTCCACTCGGATGAACCCGCTTCCCCGGTCGGCAAGTTCCTCGCCTCTCGCGGACCCGGCATCCACCACATCTGCTTCGGCGTGGACGACCTCGACGGCACCCTCGAACGGTGCCGCGCGGCCGGGCTGCGCCTCATCGACCTCGAGCCCCGCATCGGTGCGGACGGGAAACGCATCGCGTTCCTCCATCCGAAGTCGACGGGCGGCGTGCTGGTCGAACTGACCGAAAACTAACGCGGGGCGGAAGCGTCCGTGGGCGGGGTCTGGCTGGAGCCGCAGAAGGAGCGGACCGCGACGAGGTCGAATTCCTCGACGAACCAGCGGCCCGACCTCGTCGCCTTGACCGTCTTGAAGACGGGCGCGGCGGTCTTGGTGCCCTGCGTGAGGTCCACGCGGAAGCTCACCCGGCCGCCCTCTCCCGACTGTGGCGCGCCGATGCGAGATTCATCATGACGCAGGTGGCAGGTCATGATGATCATCCGGCGCTCCACCTCTTGCCGGGGGGCACGGTCGCGCAACGGGCCTTCAGCGGTGCCGAAGACGGCCGACATCGCCTGAAGGTCCTGACCCTTGGCGGCGGCGAGGAACTGTTGAACGGCCAGTTGGGGCGCTTCGGCTCCCGGTTCCGGCCCGACCGCAGTGCGACGACACCCGGCGAGCACGACGACTGAGAGCACGAAGGTCAGCGCGCGTTTCAACGGCAGGTACCTCAAGTGAGGGGATGACACCGCAAAGATGACCCGGCAACGCCTCTACATCAACATCGACCACGTGGCGACGCTTCGACAGGCGCGCCGCGCGCAGTATCCCGATCCCGTCGCCGCGGCTCGGCTCTGCGAGGACGCGGGCGCCGACGGCATCACGGCGCACCTCCGCGAGGATCGCCGCCACATCCAGGATGCCGACGTCGAGGCGCTCGCGAAGAGCGCCCGCACGCCGTTCAACCTCGAGATGGCGGCCACTGCGGAGATGACCGCGATCGCGGTGCGCCTGCGCCCCTACCAGGTGACCCTCGTGCCCGAGAAGCGCGAGGAGATCACCACCGAGGGCGGGCTCGACCTCCTGTCAGACCCGGAGCGCGTCGCGAAGTGCCTCGATGCCCTCAAGGCCGCTGGCATCCGCACGTCGCTCTTCATCGATCCCGACCGGCGGCAGGTCGAGCGGGCCGCGGCACTCGCCGTCGCCGCGGTCGAGTTCCACACCGGGACCTATTGCCACCACCCCGAGATGCCGGCGCACCTCGGCGCGATCCGCGCGGCATCGGCGCAGGCGAAGGCGGCCGGTCTCGCCGTCCACGCCGGCCACGGGCTCACCGTCGAGAACGTCGGGCCCGTCGCGGCGATCGCCGAATGCGAGGAGCTCAACATCGGCCACAGTATCGTCGGGCAGGCGATATTCGTCGGTCTCGCCGAGGCCGTGCGCGCGATGCGCGCAGCGATGGATGCTGCGCGCGCCCGTTGACCCACGTCCGCCGGCTCGGCACACTTCCCGGACACTGACTTCAATGAACGCGACACGCGCGGAGACGCGATGACGGGCGGCCTGCTCGACTTCTTCACGCTCGAGGCCACGGAGTACGTCGACATGCTCGACGGCCTCGTCTCGCGCGCGGCCGCCTCACTCCCCGATGCCGACGGCTTCGCGCGTTCCGCGCGCGGCCTGCGTGGCGCGGCCACCATGGCCAAGCTGCGCGGCATCGCCGACGTCGCGCAGGGGCTTGAGCGGCTCGCGCGCGACGTGCGCGAAGGGAAGCTCGCGTGGGACCAGTCGACGCGCGCGGTCGCCGTCGCCGCGATCGACGACCTCAAGTTGCTCGTGCGCGGTGCGCGCACCTGGGGCGAGGCCGAGGACCAGCGCGCAGCCAACCGCGTCGCCGAGCTCGACCACGTCGCGCCGCGCCAGCAGCAGATCCACCAGCGCGGGAAGGGTGCCGCCTACCTCGCGCACGCCGCCGCCGAGGCCGCGACCGGCCTCCTCTCCTACGCCGACCATCCGACCTCGCTGGACGCCTTCGCCGAGACGATGCGGCGCGTCCGCGCGCTGCGCGGCGTCGCCGCGCTCAAGGACCTCCCGCCCCTCGCCGAGGTCGTCGACGCCATCGACGTCGCGGCGAAGCCGATCGAGCTCAGCCAGGAGGACGCGACCGCCGACCGTCGCCGCCTCTTCCGCGCCGCAGCGAAGGTCCTCGTCGAGGGCGGCGAGGCGATCCGCGTCGGCGGGCTCCCGCCGACCGACACCGCCGCCGTGCGCGAGTTCGCGCACGCGGCGGAGACGCTGCGCTCCGGCGAGCGCGAGACCGACGAGGTCGTCCCGATCTCGTCGCTGCTGCCGGATGGCCCGATGGGCGCGTTCATCACTGCCGCGCCCAATCCGCCGACGAGCGCAGCCCAGCGATTCCGCCTCGAGGTGGTGAGCCAGGCCGAGCACCTTCGTCGGCTCGTCGCCGACGGGCGTTCGGCGATCGACACCGCGACCCGCGACCGCGTGGGCCGTGAGCTCCGCGCCGCCGTGCGCTCGCTCGCGCGCGCGGCGCAGAGCTTCTCGTCGACCGACATCGCGAATCTCTTCCTCGCCGTCGAACGCGGCGCGAGCGCGCTCGACCCGCGCGCCCTCTGGGTGCTCGACGAGGCGGGGACCGAGCTGAGCCGCCCCGACGCGACGCCCGCCGACGCGCTGAGCGCGCGCTTCAACGGCCTGCTCAAGCGGCTCTCGGGAACCCCGCCCGCCCCCATCGCGACGATGCCGGCGCGACAGCGCCGCATGAACAGCACGCCCAGCGGCATCCCCTCGCTCGGCGGGGTGCCGGCGTTCGGCGGAACACCGAGCGGCGGCACGAAGGGCGCCGAGCTGCACGCGCTGCTCGCCACCGGCATCGCGGGACTCGCGCCACTCGGAAGCACTCGCCTCGTGGAGCCGATCGGTGACGCCGACGACGACGTGATCCCCATCGAGGACCTGCTCTTCCGCGGCAAGGATGCGCTGAAGCAGGCGCTCTCGCTCGGCGACCGGTTGCGCGCCGTGGCCGAAGTGCCCGACTCCGAGACCCTCGCCGAGCTCTTCGACCTGCTGCAGCTGGCCGCGGCGGACTGACCATGCGGATCGATTGGCGCGGTGCGCTCGGGATCGCCCTGAGCGCCCTGCTGCTCTGGTACGTGCTGCACGGGCAGGTCGGAGCGGTCGTGCGGATCCTCGGTGAGTCGAACATCTGGCTCTGGGCCGCCTGCGCCATCGTCGCGACCTCGATCTTCCCGCTCCGCGCCCGCCGCTGGCAGGCGATCCTCAAGCCGCTCGCGGGACGCATCCCCGTCACGCCGCTGTGGCATGCGACGGCCATCGGGATGATGGCGAACAACGTGCTGCCGATGCGCGCCGGTGAGTTCGCGCGCGCCTTCGCCATCTCGCGCGAGCGGCGTGACGTCCCCTTCACCGCCGCATTCGCCTCGCTGGCCGTGGACCGGATCTTCGATGGCGTGATCGTCGTCGCACTGATGCTCGCCGCCACGCTCGACCCGCGCTTCCCTGCCGACGCGACGATCGTCGGGGAGCTCGGCGCGGGTGACATCGCGCTCGGCGCCGCGACCATCCTCGGCGTCGCGCTCGCCGGGCTCTATGCGCTCGTGCTCTTCCCCGCCTCGATGCTCGCCCTCGCCGAGAAGGTCGGCTCGCTGCTCTCGCCGCGCTTCGGCAGCCGCCTGCGCGGGATGGCGGAGACGTTCACGAGCGGACTCGGCGTGCTGCGCGACCCGATGCTCGCGCTCGAGGTGACTTGGTGGACGCTGCTCCACTGGCTCACGAACGCCGCCGCGTTCTATCTCGGCTTCCTCGCGCTCGGCATCGATGCGCCGTTCTCGACCGCACTCTTCGTGCAGGGACTCATCGCCCTGAGCGTCGCGATCCCGTCGTCACCGGGCTTCTTCGGGATCTTCGAGGCCGCTGCCGCGATCGGCCTCAAGCTCTACGGCGTCGATCCCACCTTCGCCGTCTCATGGGGCATCGGGTTCCACATCCTCTCGTTCATCCCGATCACGGTGATCGGCGCCTGGTACCTCAGCCGCCTCCACCTGCACCTGAGCGACATCGCCGCGACGCCGGCGCCGGAGGAGCCCGCGTCGGCCGAGCAAGCGCCATGACGACGACTGCGGCGACGCTCGAGGCGCAGGCGAAGGTGAACCTCTCGCTGCGCGTCCTCGCGCGGGAGTCGAGCGGCTACCACCAGCTCGAGACGCTCTTCGCACGGATCGATCTCGCCGACAGCGTGCGCGTCGCGACCGACACCACCCAGCGCGAGGTGACGATGCGCGGTGCCGATGTCGGGCCGATGGAGCACAACCTCGCCTACCGCGCCGGCGCGGCGTTCGCCGCGGAAGCGGGATGGCCGAACGGCTTCGCGATCGACGTCGAGAAGCGGATCCCGGTGGGTGGCGGACTCGGTGGCGGCAGCGCCGACGCCGGCGCGGTGCTGCGGATCCTCAACGCCATCGCGCCGTCGCCGCTGAGCGATGCCATCCTCGCGACGCTCGCCTTCCGGCTCGGCGCGGACGTGCCGTTCGTGACCATCGATGCCCCCCTCGCGCTCGGGTGGGGCCGCGGCGAGCGACTGCTCGCCCTCACGCCGTTGCCCGCGCGCGAGATGCTCCTGTGCATCCCGCCCTTCGGTGTGGAGACCGGAGCTGCCTTCGGATGGATCGATGCGCAACGGCAGGAGGAGCCGGTGCGCGCCCCCGCGGCGATGCGGCACCAGGACCTCGACCGGTGGGACGGAGTGTCACGACTCGCCGAGAATGATTTCGAGACGCCGGTGATCCATCGGCACCCCGGGATCGCCGCCTGCCTTCAGGCGATGAGTGCGGCCGGCGCGCGCATCGCGCGCATGAGTGGTAGCGGATCGACGGTCTTCGGCGTCTTCGATCGGAGGCCGCCGGCAACGCTCGTCGGCATTCCGGAGGGCTGTCGTATCGTCCCGTCGCGCACGCTCACGAGCGTCGCCCAGGTCCGCCCGCTCGACTGAGTCTCGTTGGCCCTTGGGCCCAGCGAGCAGCACTCGCGTTGTCCCCTTCGGGGGGCGCCGCTAGTTTCGAGGAGTCGTACCTGCCGCTGCCCCTTCGTCCAATGGCAGGACAGCCGCCTTTGGAGCGGCGAATGGTGGTTCGAATCCACCAGGGGCAATGCCGGGCGCCACCGCGCCCGAGGGGTCCAAGCCCCCTGCCGTTCGAGCCCGGACCGGGCTAGCTTTCGTGGCTCTCCGGGGAGGGGATGTTCGTGCCCCCAACCTCATGGCTGACGGACTCTTAGCACTGCCCCCAATGGATGGCTTGGCGGTCCCCATTCACGGCTATCGGCTCCTCACGGGAACGGCCAATCGGCCGCTCGCCGACGAGATCGCGAAGTCGCTCGGGACAGAGCTCTGCAAGACGACGGTCACGCGCTTCGCCGATGGCGAGGTGTTCGTGCGTCTGGACGAGAACGTCCGCGGTGCGGACGTCTTCATCATCCAGCCGACGAATCCGCCAGCCGAGAACATGCTGGAGTTGCTGCTGCTGATCGACGCGGCCCGCCGCGCATCGGCGGCGCGCATCACCTGCGTGCTCCCGTACTATGGCTACGCGCGGCAGGACCGAAAGGACCAGCCGCGCGTGGCGATCGGCGCGAAGCTCATGGCGAACATGATCATGCGCGCCGGGGCCGACCGGGTGCTGGGCGTGGATTTCCATGCGCACCAACTGCAGGGCTTCTTCGACATCCCGGTCGATCACTTGTACGCCGCTCCGGTCTTCACGGCGCACTATCGCAGGAAGAAGTTGAACGACCTCGTGGTCGTCGCGCCCGACGTGGGCTCGGCCAAGATGGCTCGCGGCTTCGCCAAGCGCCTCAACGCGTCGCTCGCGATCATCGACAAGCGGCGCCCGGCGGCGAACGTGGCGGAAGTCGTGAACGTCGTCGGCGAGGTGGAAGGACGGGATTGCATCCTGGCCGACGACATGATCGACACGGCGGGGACGGTCAGCGAGGCCGCGCGCGCACTCAAGGCGCTCGGTGCGAAGGACATCTACGTCTGTGCAACGCACGCGCTGCTCAGCGGCCCGGCGGTCGAACGGCTCTCCAATGCGCCGATCACCGAGGTGGCGGTGACCGATACCGTCACGATCCCGGAGTCGCGGCGGTTCGCGACGTTGAATGTGTTGAGTGTGGGGGACCTGCTGGCGAAGGCGATCCGGTTCACGCACTCCGACCAGTCAGTGAGCTCCTTGTTCGAATAGCAGGATGAAGGTCGAAGGAAGAAGGAGGAACGTGCTGGTGCAGGCTGATGTGCCGGGTGCGTGGCGAGGACGGATGACGCGTTCCACTTTCATCCTTCATCCTCCGACCTCCATCCGTTCCCGAAGTGCGCGCCGCCGGGCCGGACCTACCGGGCACCCACGTTGCGCGCCGTTCCCAGCTCCGAGGTAGTCCCGATGGCTTCCGTCCCGTTCAACGCCACCCGCCGCGCCGATACCGGCAAGGGTGTCGCCCGCAAGCTCCGTGCAGTCGGCCAGGTGCCGGCGATCATCTACGGCCATGCCCGCGAGGCGCAGGCGCTCCAGCTCGAGCACCATGCGTTCCAGCTGCTCCTCGAGAAGAACTCCTGGCAGAGCACCGTCATCGCCCTCAACGTCGAGGGCACGACGAGCAACACGCTCATCCGCGAGATCCAGCGCCACCCGTTCAAGAAGCAGATCCTGCACGTCGATTTCCAGGAGCTCG
>Ga0137353_1000090_pt1 | contig 19137 bp, 7 predicted proteins | sample EasRivERMLT760_2_FD_104759 | JGI IMG/M metagenome (GOLD analysis project Ga0137353, IMG submission 104759) | Soil microbial communities from meander-bound floodplain in the East River, Colorado, USA - East River MetaG ERMLT760_2 | ecosystem: Environmental > Terrestrial > Soil > Floodplain ...
CCGGGGCGACGATCACGCCGTCGCCCGAACTCGGTGTGGTCGACTCGCTCGGCAACCGCAACTTCACGTTCGGCGGCGCGGTCACGCTTGGCATCGCCGTGAACCCGGCGGGCGGCGTGTTCTCGGGCACGCTCACGCGCAACGCGGTCGCCGGCATCGCGACCTTCAGCGGCCTCTCGATCGATCGCGCCGCGAACGGCTACGTGTTCATCGCCACCGCCGCCGGACTCGGCAGCGCGACCAGCAGCGCACTCAACATCGGCGCGGCCGGTGTCTCCGGCTCGCACTCGCTCGTGAGCGCGTCGCCGGCCTTCATCATGGCCGGTCGTGACACGGCGACCGTCACCGTCACGGCGCGTGATGCGAACGACAACCCCGTCGCGGGAGCCTCGGTCACGATTAGCGCGACCGGCGCGGCGAACGTCCTGCTGCAGCCGATCGGCGTCACCGATGCGTTCGGCATCGCGCGCGGCCGCATCACGTCCACCGTCATAGGCGCGCGCACCATCAGCGCGACGATCGACACGGCGCAGGTCGTCGCCACGACGACGGTGACCGTGACGCCGGCGGCCGTCTCGCCGACGCTCTCGTCGATCTCGGGTCTCCCGACCTCGATCGTCGCCGGCGGCACGCCGAGCACGATCACGATCACGGCGCGCGACCGCTTCGGCAACCTCGTGTCGGGCGTCTCGGCCGGCATCGCAGTCACCGGTCCCGGCAAGACGGTCGTGCAACCGGCCGCGCCGACCGACGCGAACGGCGTCGCGACCGGCACCGTCGCCTCCATCCGCGCCGAGGTGGCGCGCGTGACGGCGATCGCCGGCGGCGTGACGCTCGCCGACAGCGTGATGCTGAGCATCGCGCCGGCCGCGATCTCGGGTGCGAACTCAGGTCTCGTGCTCGCACCGACCAGCATCGTCGCGGGCGGCAGCGGTTCGACGGCGACTGTCAGCGCGCGTGACGTCTACGGCAATACGATCGCCGGTGCTCCGGTGGTGCTCGCGGCCACCGGCACCGGCAACACGATCACCCAGCCAGCCTCGCTCACCGATTCGACGGGCGTGGCGACGGGCCAGATCACCTCGACCGCCACCGGTGCGAAGACGGTCTCGGCGACCATCGGCGGCGTGGATGTCACGACGACGCGCACGCTCACGGTCACGCCGGGTGCGATCTCGCCGGCGCAGTCGACGCTCGGCCTCTCGGTGAACACGGTGGCCGCCGGGAGCGAGCAGGTCGTCATCACCGTCACGGCGCGCGACGAGAACGGCAACCCGATCCCTGGCCGCACGGTGGTCATAGCGGCGACGGGCACCGGGAACACGGTCACGCAACCGACGCTCGTCACCGACGGCAACGGCGCGACCACCGGTCGCATCTCGTCGAGCGCCGCGGGCAGCAAGACGATCTCGGCGACGATCGACGGCATCGCGGTCACGCAGACCGGCACGCTCGCCGTCAGCGCCGGCAGCGTGTCGACGACGCTCTCAACGCTCATCGCGGCGCCCGACACGCTCATCGCCGACGGCGGCGCGAGCACGATCACCGTGACCGCGCGCGACGCGAGCGGCAATCCGATCCCGGGCGCGACGGTCGTGCTCTCGGCGACCGGCTCCGGCGCGGTGCTCACGCAGCCGGCGGCAATCACCGACGCCAACGGCGTCACCACCGGCTCCGTCAGCTCGACCGTCGCCGGCGCGAAGGTCGTGCACGCGATCGTCGGCGGTGCGCCGCTCGTCGCGAGCGACACGGTGGTGGTCACGCCGGGCGCGATCTCACCGACGCAGTCGACGATCGCCGCGGCGCCCGATTCGATCAGTTCCGACGGCGGCACGAGCACCATCACGGTGATCGCGCGCGACGCGAACGGCAACTTCATCCCCGGCGCGACCGTCACGCTCTCGGCGACCGGAGCGGGCAACTCGCTCACGCAGCCCGCAGCGCCGACCGCGGCGAACGGCGTCGCGACCGGTGCGCTCGGCTCCACGCTCTCGGGCCAGCGGATCGTCTCGGCGACGATCGACGGCATCGCGCTCGTCGCGAACGACACCGTGTTCGTTCGCCCAGGCGCCGTCTCGGCGACCCTCTCGACGCTCGGCGTGACGAACGCGACGATCTCGGCGGCGGCGGGCTCGACCACCGTGAACGTGACGGTGCGCGATGCGCACGGGAACGCGATCCCCAACGCGACGGTCATCCTCGCCGCGACGGGCAGCGGCAACACGCTCACGCAGCCGCCGGCGACGACGGACCCCGCGGGCCTCGCGGTCGGCAGCCTCAGTTCCGTGATCACCGGCGTGAAGACCGTCACGGCATCGGCGAACGGCACGCCGCTCGACCAGTCGGCGACGGTCACCGTCGTCCCTGATGTCGTCTCGGCGACACAATCGACGGTGGCGGTCGCGCCGGCCTCAATCAGTGCGGTGGGCGGTTCGAGCACGATCACCGTCACGGCGCGTGACGCGAGCGGCAACCCCGTCGCGGGCATCAGCGTCTCGCTCGCGGCCACCGGTGCGGGCAACACGGTCACGCAGCCAGTCGCCGTCACGGGGGCCAACGGCGTCGCGACGGGATCGCTCGCATCGACGATCAGTGGCGTGAAGACCGTCTCGGCGATGATGAACGGCGTGCCGGTCACGCAGACTCAGAACGTGACGGTCGTGCCGGGCGGCCTCTCGACGACGCTCTCGACGATCGACGCGGCACCCGCGTCGATCACCACGGATGGCGGCAGCAGCACGATCACCGTCACGGCGCGCGACGCGAACGGCAACGCCATTCCGGGCGCCGTCGTGTTGCTGGCCGCGACAGGCAGCGGGAACAGCCTGACGCAGCCCGGCGTCGTCACCGACGCGCTGGGGATCGCCTCGGGGTCGCTGAGTTCGACCACCGCGGGCACGAAGGTGGTGTCGGCGGTGATCGCCGGGACGCTCATCACGCCGACAGTCAACGTCATCGTCGCGCCCGGCGCCGTCTCGACGGTCCTCACGACGCTGATCGCAGCGCCGACCACGATCAGCTCCGACGGCGGGACGAGCACGATCACCGTCACGGCACGTGACGCGAACAACAACCTGATCCCTGGCCGCACCGTCACGATCGTCGCGAGCGGCTCGGGGAACACGCTGACGCAGCCGGCGGCGGTCACGGCCGCGAACGGCGTCGCGACGGGCACGCTCTCGTCGATCGTCGCCGAGGCGAAGACGATCTCGGTGAGCATCGACGGCATCACCATCCCGGATACCGCGACCGTGAACGTGACGTCGGGCGCACTCTCCGCCGCGCTCTCGTCGATCTCCGCCGCTCCCGACACCCTAGTCGCGGGCGGCGGTACAAGCATCATCACGATCACGGCGCGGGACGTGCACGGCAATCCGATCGGGAGCCAGCTCGCGAGCTTCACTGCGACGGGCACAGGCAACGCGCTTGCCCAGCCGGGTTCCCGCACCGCGGCGAACGGCGTCGTCACGGGCTCGTTCGCGTCGACGAACGCCGGGCTCAAGGACCTCGCGGCCGTCATCGAGGGTGTCGCGATCACCACGCATGACACCGTGACCGTTATCGCGGCCGCGGTCTCGACGACGCAATCGTCGATCAACGCAGCGCCTGCCTCGATCACCGCGAGCGGCGGGGCGTCGACGATCTCCATCACGGTGCGCGACGGCTTCAATAACCCCGTCGCTGGCGTCGCGGTCGTGCTCGCGGCGAGCGGGAGCGGCAACACGGTCACGCAACCGACCGGCGTGACGGGAGCCAACGGCATCGCGACCGGTACCCTCTCGTCAACTGTGACCGGAAACAAGGAAATCACCGCGACGCTTGACGGGCAGACGCTTGTCGCGCGCGACACAGTGAGTGTCACCGCCGGCGCGGTGTCGGCCGCGGTCTCGACGGTCGTCGTAGCCCCTGACACGATCACCGCTGCCGGCGTTGGCGCGTCGATCACCGTGACGGCGCGCGATGCTGACGGCAACCCAATTCCGGGCCTCGGCGTCGTGCTCGCGGCGACCGGCACTGGCAACACGCTCACGCAGCCTCTCGGCGTGACCGGCGCGAACGGCGTGGCGACCGGCTCGCTCGCGTCGACCCTCGTCGGCGCGAAGGTCATCTCGGCCACGATCGCCGGCACTGCGGTCACGCAGCGCGACACGGTCACAGTCGTTCCGGGCGCGGTCTCCGCGGCGACCTCCACGGTCACCGCGGCCCCGACGGGCGTCGTCGCGGGTGGTGGCACGAGCACGGTCACGGTGACCGCGCGCGATGCGAGCGGCAACGTGATCCCTGGTGCGACGGTGGTCCTCGCCGCGACCGGGACCGGCAACACGCTCACGCAGCCGGTCGCCCCGACCGACCCTGACGGCATCGCGACAGGCTTGCTGGCCTCGACGGTCGCGGGCGCGAAGTCCGTCTCCGCCACGATCAACGGCACAGCGATCACGCAGACCGCGCTCGTCACGGTCACGTCGGGCAATGTCTCGGCGTCCCAGTCGACCCTCGTCGCATCACCCGCGACACTCACTGCCGGTGCCGGCGCGAGCACCATCACGATCACCGCGCGCGACGCGAACGGCAACGCCGTCGCCGGCGTCGCAGTCGTGCTCGCCGCGACCGGCGGCGGCAACACGCTCACGCAGCCGATCGGCGTGACCGGCGCGAACGGCGTCGCGACCGGCTCGCTCGCCTCCACCGGCGCCGGTGACAAGGTGCTCTCGGCGACGCTCGACGGCCTGCTGATCGACCTGCGGGACACCATCACCGTCTCGCCGGCCGCCGTCTCGGCGACGCAGTCGACCGTCTCGGCATCCCCGGCGACGATCGTCGCCGGCGCTGGGACCAGCGCGATCACCGTCACTGCGCGTGACGCCTTCGGCAACGTCCTCTCCGGCCTCACTGTCACCCTCGGCGTGAACGGCACCGGCAACGCGCTGACGCAGCCCGCGGCCCTGACCGATTCGAACGGCATCGCCACCGGTTCGCTCGCGTCGACGACAGCGGGCGCGCGCACGGTCACGGCATCCATCGCGGGGACGGCGGTCACGCAGACTGCTGCCGTGTCGGTGAGCGCCGGCAACGTCTCTGCGGCGTTGACGACGCTCGTCGCATCACCGAACACGCTCAGCGCTGACGGCGGCTCGAGCACGATCACCGTGACGGCGCGCGACGCGAACGGGAATCCGGTCGCGGGCGCGACCGTGCTGCTTGCGTCGACGGGAGCCGGCAACACGGTCACGCAGCCGCTGACGGTCACCGCGGCCGACGGCATTGCGACGGGCTCGATCAGCTCGACGGGCGCCGGTGCGAAGACGATCAGCGCGACGGTGGACGGCGTCTCGATCACGCAGACCGACACGGTGACGGTGAACGCCGGTCACTTCTCGGCGACCCAATCCACGGTCATCGCCGCGCCCACGACACTCACGGCGGGAGCCGGTTCGAGCACCATCACGGTGACTGCGCGCGATGACTACGGCAACCCGATCCCGCTCGCGACAGTCGGCCTCAACGTGTTCGGTGGCGGGAGCGCGCTCGCGCAGCCGACCGCGCCGACCGACGCGAACGGTATCGCAACCGGTTCGTTGGCATCGACCGTGAGCGGAGAGAAGGTCGTCTCGGCATCGGTCTATGGAGATCCCATCACGCAGACCGCGACCGTCACCGTCGTGCCGGCGGCCGTCGCGGCGGCGCAATCGACTGTTTCCGTGTCCGACGCCACGATCGCGGCGGGCGTCGGCTCCACGACGGTCACCGTCATGGCACGCGACGCCTTCAGCAACGTCGTTCCGGGCGTCGCGGTGGTCGTCGGGGTCACGGGGAGCGGGAACTCCGTCGTCCAGGAGTCCGGGGTCACGGACTCGACGGGACGCGTGCGGGCGACCGTCACATCCACAGTCAGTGAGAGCAAGACCGTCTCGGCCACCGCGGCCGGGGTCACGATCACGCAGACGCAGACGCTGACCGTCGTGCCGACCGCCGCCTCGGGCGCGCAGTCGACGGTCGCCCTCTCGACTTCGAGCATCGTCGCCGGAGGCAGCGGTACCAGCGTCACCGTCACAGCCCGCGACAACAATGGGAATCTCGTGAGCGGAGTCGCCGTGGTCATCGCGGTCACGCCGCCAGGCGGCAGCACGATCGTGCAGCCAGTGATGAGCACGGACGTGAACGGCGTCGCGACCGGCAGCGTGAGTTCGACGCTCACCGGGGCGAAGACCGTCTCTGCCACCGTCAATGGAGTGGCGGTGACGCAGACCCAGCCGCTGACGGTGACGCCGGGAGCGCTCTCGACGACGCTCTCGACCGTCGCCGCCGCACCCGCGTCGATCAGCACCGATGGCGCGTCGAGCACGGTGACGGTGATCGCGCGCGATGCGAGCGGCAACGGGATCCCGAACCTCGCGGTCGTCCTCTCGGCGACGGGGAGCGGCAACACACTGACACAGCCGTCCGCCGTTACCAACGCGAGCGGCGTCGCGACTGGCGCGTTGAGCTCCACCGTTACCGGCGCGAAGGTCATCTCCGCGACGATCGACGGCTTCGCGATCAACTCGACTGATACCGTCGCCGTAACGCCGGGCGTGGTGTCGGCGACGCTGTCGACGCTCACCGCTTCGCCCGACGCGTTCGTCGCAGGCGCCGCGACCAGCACCGTCACCGTCGTCGCGCGTGACCAGCAAGGCAACCCGATCCCCGGACTCGCCGTCGTCCTCTCGGCGACCGGGAACGGGAATGCGATTACCGGACCGAGCGTCGCGACCGACGCGAACGGTGCGGTGACCGGCACGTTCGCCTCGACGGGCGCCGGAGCCAAGGTCCTCAGCGCGACGATCAGCGGGACGCCCATTATCCGGACGGACACCGTCATCGTCTCGCCGGCTGCGGTCGACGCGACGCACTCGACCGTCGCGGTCGGTCCGGTCGCGATCGACGCCGACGCGGGCGTGAGCACGATCACCGTCACCGCACGCGACGCATTCGATAACCCCGTGCCTGGGGTGGCTGTCGTCATCACCGCGGGCGGCACCGGCAACACCCTCACGCAGCCTGCCGGTGTGACGGGCGCGGATGGCGCCGCGACCGGCACGCTTACAGCGACAGTGACGGGTACACGGACCATCAGCGCGAGTGCCGCAGGCGTCGCGATCTCGCAGACGACGTTCGTCAACGTCACGCCGGGCGCGATCTCACCGACGATGTCGACGGTCGTCGCAGGCGCGACGAGCATCGTCGCGGGCGGGGGCTCGAGCTCCGTGACCGTCACCGCGCTGGATCAACACGGGAACGCGATCGGCGGACGCATCGTCGTGATCGGCACCTCCGGCACCGGCAACTCGATCACCCAATCGGCAGGCACGACGAGCGGCACCACCGGCAGCGTGGCCGGGAGCTTCTCGTCGACGGTCGCTGAGACGAAGGTCGTCTCGGCGACGATCGACGGCGTCGTGATCACGAACACCGACACCGTGACGGTCGTCTCTGGTCCGGTCTCCGCGGCTCAGACCACCGTCGCGGCGAGCCCGAACAACATCAGCTCGGACGGCGGATCGAGCACCGTGACCGTCACCGCGCGCGATGCGAACGGCAACGCCATCGCGGGTGCGACAGTGGTGCTGTCCGCTTCGGGCAGTGGGAACAGCTTCACGCAGCCGGGCGTCACCGACGCCGCGGGCATCACGACCGGCACGTTCGCGTCGACCGGTGCCGGCGAGAAGGTGATCACGGCGACCGTGAATGGCGTCCTCAGCGCACGCACCGACACAGTGGCGGTCACGGCCGGCGCGATCTCAGCCACACTCACGACCGTCCTCGCCTCGCCGGCGAGCATCACGGCGAGCGTTGGGTCGAGCGCGATCACGGTGATCGCGCGCGACCAGCACGGCAACCCCGTGCCGGGGGTGGCCGTCGTCTTCGCCGCGTCGGGCGCCGGCAATACGGTCACGCAGCCGGTCGCGCTCACCAACGCGAGCGGCGAGGTGAGCGGCACGCTGGCCTCGACGAGCACTGGCGCCAAGATCGTGAGTGCCACCGTGGCCGGCGTCGCGATCACCAACACCGATACGGTCACTGTCACTCCGGGCGCCGCCTCGGCGGGCAACTCGACGGTGACTGCGCTGCCGACGTCGATCATCGCCGACGACCAGAACAGCACGATCACCGTGACGGCGCGCGATGCGGACAACAACCCGATCCCCGATGCCGTCGTCCTGCTGTCGGCGACCGGCTCCGGCAGCGTGGTGGGGCAGCCGCCGGTGCACACCGACGCGAATGGACAGGCCACGGGGAGCCTGGGGTCGTCGCTCGTCGGCACGAAGGTCGTGTCCGCGACGATCGCCGGGACGCTCGTGACACAGACTGCGACGGTGACGGTGACTGCGGGAGCGGTAGATCCCGGCATCTCGTCGTTCGCGGTCTCCAGCTCGGCGATCACAACGGACGATGACACGTCGACGATCACGGTCACCGCGCGCGATGCCAACGGCAACGTGATCCCGGGCGCGACCGTCGTCATCACGGCGACCGGGAGCGGGAACCTCATCACGCAGCCCGCTGTCACGGACGTGAACGGCGTCGCGACGGGGCACTTCGCCTCGACGCAGATCGGGGACAAGCTCATCCACGTCGCCATCAACGGCACCATGCTCGACGCGACGACCGTGATCGGCGTGGCCGCCGGGGCCCTCTCAGCGGTCAACTCGGTGATCTATGCGGTCCCGAACCAGGTGAGCGCCGATGGCGACACCACCTCGATCGTCGTCGGCGCGCGCGACACGCACTTCAACCCGATCCAGGGCTTGACGGTCGTCCTCTTCGCCACCGGCACCGGACACACGCTCACGCAGCCGGGCACGCTCACCGATGTCCAGGGCACGACGACTGGCGTCTACAGCTCGACCGTCATCGGCACGCACAAGGTCACCGCGACGATCAACGGTATCCTCCTCACGCACGACGACTCTATCGTCGTGAATGCCGGCGCGATCTCGCCCACGCTCAGCACCGTCGTCGCGTCGCCGAACACGCTGAGCGCCGACGGCGGGAACAGCACGGTCACCGTCATGCTGCGCGACCAGCACTCGAATCCGGTGCTCGGCAAGACCGTCGTCATCTCGGCCACCGGCGCCGGTAACACGGTCACCCAACCGATCGTTGTCACCGACTCGAGCGGAGTCGCGAGGGGGTTCGTCAGGTCGACCGTCGCGGGACTGAAGGAGATCTCCGTGGTCGCCGAGGGTGTGGCGATCACGCAGACCGACACAGTCACGGTGAACGCCGGGGCACTCGTCGTGGCCAACTCCTCGCTTGCGGTCTCGTCTGGTTCGATTGCCGCCGATGGCACGGCGAGCGCGATCACTGTCACGGCGCGCGATGCGAACAACAATCCAATCGCCGGCCGCACGGTCGTCTTGGCGGCGACCGGGACCGGGAACACGCTGACGCAGCCGGCCGGCGCGACAGGCGCGAACGGTGAAGCGAGCGGCACGCTCAGCTCCACCGTCGTCGGCGGCAAGCTGGTCTCGGCGACGATCAACGGCGTCGCCGTGCCGCAGACGCAGACGGTGACGGTCACGCCGGGCACCGCGTCGGCTTCGACGTCGAGCGTGACCGCCTTGACGAACACGATCGTCGCCGGGGACGCGGGCACGACGATCACCGTGACGGCGCGCGATGCGAACAGCAACGTCATCCCGGGCGCCACGGTCGTCTTCGCCGCGGACGGCGCCGGGAACGCGATCGCGGACACGACGGTGGTCGCGAACGGCAGCGGCGTCGCGATGGCGGTCGTCACGTCGACGACGACGGGCGTGAAGCTCGTCACGGTGACGATCAACGGCGTCGCGATCACCGAACAGCAGGCGATCACCGTCGGTCCGGGCGCGGCCTCGGCCGCGAACTCGAGTGTCAGCGCCTCGACGAACACGATCGTCGCCGGGGACGCGGGCACGACGATCACCGTGACGGCGCGCGATGCGAACAGCAACGTCATCCCAGGCGCCACGGTCGTCTTCGCCGCGGACGGCGCCGGGAACGCGATCGTGGACACGACGGTGGTCGCGAACGGCAGCGGCGTCGCGACGGCGGTCGTCACGTCGACGGCGACGGGCGTGAAGCTCGTCACGGTGACGATCAACGGCGTCGCGGTCACCGAACAGCAGGCCATCACCGTCACTCCGGACGCTGTCTCGGCAGCGAACTCGAGCCTCGGCGTCTCGAGCAACTCGATCGTCGTCGCCCTCGACGACGCGACGATCACCGTCACGGCGCGCGATGCATACAACAACGTGATCCCTGGCGCGACCGTCGTGCTCGACGCAACGGGCACGGGCAACACGATCACCGACACCACCGAGGTCGCGGACGGCGGCGGTGTCGCGACGGCGATCTTCTCGTCGCTCGTCGTGGGCGACAAGGTCATCTCGGCGACGATCAACGGCGTCCTGATCGATGCGACCCAGACGATCAGCGTCGGCGCGGAGGAGCAGCTCGCCGCGGCGACGCAGACGACGAACGCCGCCCGAGCGTTCGACCGCAGCGAGCCGAAGCTATGGGGCGCGCCGACGCTCATGGTCGCCTCGGCGTGTAGTGCAGCAGGGGAACCCGACGGCGCGCCCCGCTGGCCGCGCCGGTCGTCGGCAGTTCTCGCTATCATTCGTCTGTAACCGACGGACCGCCGCCGTGTCCCAGACCGCTCGCATGACCTGTCCTCGCTGCGCTGCCGCGGAGATTTCGCCCGTAACGGGCATGTGCGACCTGTGCGGATTCGCGCCGGTCGCCACCGTCACGGTCGCGCCCGCCGATGGCCTCGTCGAGCTCGCGACACGCCAGCTCGCGCACGAGTTCCGCTTCAGTGAACTCGTCGGCCGCGGACGCGACACGGCGGTCTTCAGCGGCACCGAGGTCCAGTCGGGGCGCAGGGTGATGGTGAAGGCGATCGCACGCCGGGCCGACGAGCCCGAGGCGGCGGAGTCGTTCCGCTCGACGATGCTCGCCTTCCAGCAGGTGGACCACCCGCACGTCATCCCCGTCCTTCGCTTCGGCAGCACCGACAGCCTCTTCTGGTTCGCGAGCGACGATCGCGGCGCGATCTCGATGCGTGCCGGCCTGAAGGCGAGCGGCCCGCTCGACGCGAAGGGCTGCCGCCGCATCCTCACGCAGCTCGTGAGCGCGCTCGACCACCTGCATCGTCGCGGACTCGTCCATGGCGCGGTGAAGCCCGAGAACGTGCTGCTCGACCAGAACGGGTGGATCGGGCTCATCGATCCGAGCGTCTTCCGTCCGCGCCCGCGCCGCCCGTCGCGCCAGATGCCGGCGCCGGGACGGACGCCGGTGATGGGCACTCCGCACGTCACGCCGCCGGGGAGCATCCCGGTGGTGTCCGCCGATCCGAACAGCGAGGCGTGGGTCGCGCCCGAGGAACGTTCGCGCGGCGAACGCGCGGCCGGCTCCGACCAGTACGCGCTCGGTGCGCTCGCCTTCGAGCTGCTCACCGGCCAGGCCTTCGTGCCGGGCCAGAAGCCGATCTCTGACCAGCGGCCGGACGTCCCGATCCGCTACGCCCGCGCGATCGAACGCGCGCTGAGCATCATTCCCGCGCAGCGCTTCGCCTCGTGCACCGATTTCCTCTTCGCGCTCGAGGAGGACACGGCCGTCGCACCGTCGCGCCCCACGGGGCGTGTGACGGCCGAGATCGTCACCGTGCGCGACTGGGAAGCGCCGCGCGACCCCCGCGAGCGCTTCTACCGCACGATGAAGTTCGTCGCGGTGGGCATGCTCGTCGTGGTGGTGGCCGTCGCGATCCCGCTCTCCAAGCAGCTCTTCGCGCCGGCTCCGGTGACGCCCGTCGGTTCTGACGGCGCGCTGCCCACGAGTTCGGCGCCAAGTTCGCCGGCGACCACGCGGCCCGATCCGGTGCAGCAGCGTACGCCGGTGCGCGAACCGCTCCCCGAACGGCCGACCCGCAGTGCCTCGCCGCGAAGCACGGCGCCTGCGACGCCGAGGCCGAGTGCCCCCGTCGCCTCGGCGCATCTCTTCGTGAACGCGACGCCCTGGGGCCAGGTCCTCATCGACGGCGTGGTCGTGGGCAACACGCCGCGCGCGAACCTGCCGGTCACGCCGGGGTCGCACGTCCTTCGTGTCGTGCGCGACGGATTCACGCCGTGGGAGCGCAGCTTTCGCATCGCCGCGGGTGACACGCTCCGCTTCGTCGACATCGTGCTCGCCCCGATCACCCCATGATCCGATCCGCTCGTCGCTGGGCCGTCGCGGTGCTGCTCGCCGCGATGCCGGCCATCCTCGCCGCGCAGGGCAACGACGTGCTGGCGCGTTCGCTGACCGCCTATCGCAACCTCGACTACGACGCTTCGGCGAGCGGACTTCGCGCCCTGCTCGCCGTCGAGGGTGCCGGCGCGCTCGCGCCCGCCGACCGCCAGCGTGCGCGCATGTACCTCGGCGCCTCCGAGGTCTTCCGCAGCCGCCGCGACGCGGCGCTCGAGGCCTTCCGCGCCATCGTGCAGGACGATGCGCGCTACCGGCCCGACCAGCTGATCTTCCCGCCCGAGGTCACGTCGGTGTTCCAGCAGGCGAAGGCGACCGTGCGGAGCATCGCCCTCGTCGTGCCGCCGGACACGCGGATCCTCACGAGCGACGACCGTTTCAGCGTGAAGCTCTACGCCGCGTCGACCCATCCGGTGCGCGCAGTGATCACCGACGCCTTCGGCGGCGCGGTGCGCGTCCTGCACGACGGCGCCTCCGGTGACAGCCTCGTGCTCCTCTGGAACGGACGCGACGGACTCGGCCGGCTGCGTGAGGCGGGGCGCTATGAGCTGCGCGTGATCTCGCGCACTCCCGACGGTCGCGACGAACGAGAGATGTCGGTGCCGCTCACGATCGACCGCATCGAACGCGACACCTTGCCATGGCCAGCGCAGCTCCCCGCCTCCGCTTTCCGGCAGGAGACTGCTCCGGCGAGCGGCGGCACGCGCTTCCTCGTCACCGGTCTCCTCGGCGCCGGGCTCGTCGCCGCGATGCCGTCGGTCGTGGGCGCCGAACAGGGCGGGTCGTCGATCCGCTTCGGCCTCGCGGCGGCGTTCGGCGTCGCGGGGACGGTCGGCAAGCTGCGCGCCTCGAGCCCGCGGCCGATCACCGAGAACGTCGAGTACAACCGTCGCCAGCGCGATGCCTGGCTGCGGGAAGTCGCGAGGGTGCGCAGCGAGAACGAGACGCGCCGCGCGGTCAACGGCCTTCGCGTCCGTGCCGGTGCGGCGACGAGCCGCGAGATCGCGGGCTGATGCGGATCTCCTTCATCGCCCTCGCACTCGCCGCAGGCGCCGCGCCCGCCGTAGCCCAGGCACCGTCGGTCGCATCGACGCCCTCGCGCATCGTCGTCTCGGGTGGCATCGCGGCCTCGAGCGCGCAGGTGCTGCGCGACGGCTTCGTCGCGAACGAACTCAGCGGGCCGCTCTTCGGCGCGACGGGGCGCGTGGGATTCCGCCGCCTCTCGCTCGACGTGAGTTACACCGAGGGATCGCTCACCCCTGGGTCGGGGGCGAGCGTCCGGGAGACCTTCGCCGAGGCGAATGTCGTGCTGCGCTTTGCCGTGGGCGGCGGCTTCAGTGTAGGCGGCGGCCCGCGTGCCCGGGCCTTCGTCGCGCCGAGCGGTACGGTGCGCTGGATGCGAGTCGAAGCGCGGGGACGGTATCAGCGCGAGCTCATCCCCGGGCGTGCCTGGGCCGACATCGACCTCTGGCAGGTGCTCAGCGCCGACGTGAATGCGCAGGGCGGGTCGGATGGTGGACGTGGAACCAGCGCCGGCATCACGCTGCAGCTGCCGAATTCCCCCTTCGCCCTTCGCGCGGCCTACACCGCGGATCGCATGGCCTATGCGAACGGCACCTCGGAGTTCCTCGATCATCTCGAGGTCGGGCTGCGATACGGGCGCTAGTTGCGCGCGCTGGGGTCGATGCGTTCGTGTAGTGTCCCCCATTGCGGTATTAGTTATAAAGAGTATCTATCATCGCATCATGCACGTAACGACCCGGTGACCGCGGCACCGATCGCGCTTCCAGCACTGTCCAACGCACCGTTACTGGTGTGGGTGCTGGCGCCGCTCGTCGAGACCGACGACCCCGACATCGCATGGTACAGCGACTACTCGCAGAGCAAGGGCGAGTACGAACGCGCCTTCGCCGCCCTCGGTGTGGCCTGGCGATGGCAGCCCGTCACGATGCGGGACTACGAGGACGTCGTCGCGCGCATCGTCCGCGAGTCGTCCGGACATGAACCGGTCGTCTTCAACCTCTGCGACGGCGACGAGATCAACGGCTCGCCGGGCCTGAGCGTGATCCGCTGCCTGCGCACCCATGGACTCCGCTTCACGGGCGCCGACGAGCGCTTCTACGACGTCACCACGTCGAAGATCGTGATGAAGGAAGCCTTCGACAGAGCCGGCGTCCCCACCTCGCCTTGGGCCGTCGTCCCGCGCGAGGGCACCGGGATCACCGACATCATGAAGCGCCTCGGCGCGCCGCTCATCCTCAAGCCTGCGGTCTCCGCGGGGAGCATGGGCATCACGACGAAGAGCGTCGTGCAAACGCCGCAGGCGCTGCGCGCCGCGTTGAAGCGGCTCACGCAGGGCTACCATGGATGGGACGTGGCGGGTGGCGGCGTCTTCGTCGAGCGGTTCGTGGATGGTCCCGAGTACACGACCTTCATCGTGGGCTCGTCGGAGCGGCGCAGCAGTGCGACGATCTATCCGCCCGTGGAGCGCGGCTTCAACCCCGAGCTCCCGCCCACGGAACGCTTCCTCTCGTTCGACCGGCTCTGGGGCCTCTATGAGACCGAGGAGCCGCTCGAGGACGATGCGGACCTCTGGAAGTACCGTCCCGTCTCCCGTGCGCTCGCCAAGCGCATCAAGGAGATCAGCTGGGCTGCCTATCAAGCGGTCGGTGGACGGGGCTATGGCCGCGTCGACCTGCGCCAGGACGCCGTGACCGGCGAGATCCACGTCCTCGAGGTGAATGCGCAGTGCGGCATCTCCGAGGACGAGGCCTACACGTCGATCGGTGCCATCCTGCGCTTCGCCCGCGCCACCTTCGCGAGCGCCGTCGGCGAGATCATCGCCACCTCCGCGGAGACAGCGTCCCGCCGAGCCCGCCTCGCCCGAACCCGCCGCGCCGCCACTGCATGAAGGTCTGCGTCCTCCAGCCGGACTACTCGACGTCCGGTGTGGATTACCGTCACTACGACCCCGCCCGTGACCTCGCCCGCCTCCTGCCGGGCCACGAGGTCCGTCATGTGGCGCTCAACAAGGTCAGCACGTATCGACAGCTGAAGCGGCTCGCGCCGGAAGGCTTCGACATCTACGTGAACCTCTGTGAGGGTTACCTCGAGTGGGACGTGCCGTCGATCGACGTCATCCACTCGCTCGAGGCACTGGGCCTGCCCTACACGGGGCCGACGCCGCTGCTCTACGACCCGCCGAAACCGCTCATGAAGTACGTGGCGCATACGGTGGGCCTCTCGACGCCGATGCATGCGATCGTCGATGCGGGGCGCGTGGCGCGCGCAGCCTCGGGGCCCGGGAGCCTCGCCGCCGCCGATGAGATGCTGCGCGGTGCGACCGGGCACCTGCGCTATCCGCTCTTCGTGAAGCCGGCCAAGGCGGGCGATTCACTCGGCGTGGACGAGCACTCGATCGTGCGCGACCACACCGCCTTCCTCACGCAGGCCCTCGCCCTCGCCGACGAGTACCCCGACCTGCTGGTCGAGGAGTTCATCGACGGGCGCGAGTTCACGGTGCTCGTCATCGGCGAGGAGTCGGGACGCGGGCATGGCTCGGCGCTCGCGCCCATCGAGTACGTCTTCCCAGCGGGATTCCGGTACAAGAGCTACGCGCTCAAGACGAGCGAGCAGCATCCCGAGGCGAACATCCGCGTGGCCGACCCCGAGCTCGCGCAGCGCCTGCGTGACGCGGGCGAGCGCCTCTTCGCGGGCTTCGCCGGCGTGGGCTACGCGCGCCTGGACTTCCGCATGGATGCCGAGGGGAAGCTCCATTTCCTCGAGGTGAACTTCACCTGCTCGGTGTTCTACGAGGAAGGCTCGGAAGGATCGGCGGACCACATCCTCAAGCTCGACGGGATAGGCCAGGCGCGATTCCTCGAGCGCATCATCGCCGAGGGGCGGGCGCGCCACCGACGGAAGCAGAAGCCCTACGAGATGCGCGGCAACGGCATCGCGGGCTACGGCATCGTCGCGACACGCGCGATCGCCAAGGGCGAGGTGCTCTTCCGGGGCGAGCAGCGAGCGCAGCGCATCGTGACGCGCCGGCACGTCGCCAACACCTGGAATGCGGCGGACCGCGAGCTCTTCCGGCACTATGCGGTGCCAGTGAGCGACGAGGTCTACGTGATGTGGGACGAGGACCCGAACCTCTGGGCGCCGCAGAACCACTCCTGCGACGCGAACACGTCGTATGTGGGGCTCGACGTCCTCGCGCGCCGCGACATCGCGGTGGGGGAGGAGCTCACGCTCGACTACGCCGAGCTCCTGAACGAGGAAGGGGCGGACTTCGACTGCCGATGCGGGGCCCCGAACTGCCGGGGTCACGTCCGGGGGAGTCAGGGGAACTCGGTGACCGCCCGGGAGGCCTCAGGTGACCCGGCGAGCCGACCGGGAGTCTTCCCCTCTACTAGCCCCCTGGCGATCGAAAGGCTAAAGTCGGCGGGCACAAGGACCGAAGCTGTGGGGTAGGTAGTCTCACCCACGCACGAACGGAGGGCGCCGTGCGGACGTACGAGTTGCCGCTCAACATCATCGTCTTCCTCGGTGCCTTCTGGACCGCGGTCATCCAGGGCGTCGCGACGCATAGCTGGCTCGTCGCCGTGCTCTGGCTCACGATCGGCTTCGCCGCTCTCACGAGCGAGCGCCTGACGCCAGCCAGACTGCAGGGACCTGACGTCGAGGAGTGATCGATCCCTCCACGACGCACGCGGAACGACCGGCCCACGGGCCGGTCGTTCCGCGTTTTGGGGGTGCGTGAATCGTTGAGCTATCACAAAGTCGTGCTGGAATCCGCCCGACTATCGCGCGAGCACAGGATTTGCTATGGTAGTCGCTGACTCGCTGTCACCCACCACCCGCGGACGGGACCCCACATGCTGAAGCGCACCCTGCAGGCTCTTGTTCTCACCGCCGCCGCCATGGTCGCGCTGGCCACCCGCCCCGCGGACGCCAAGGCCCAGGAGCATGCGGAGCTGGTGTGGAAGCAGCTCAACACGGCGTTCACCACCGTCAATCGCGACGGCTACGGCTCGCTCAACTACATCATCGGCCGCATGGGTGAAGGGAAGACGGACAGCTGGACCCTCAACTTCGAGAAGGGCACGACGTACAAAATCATCGGCGCCTGCGACAAGGACTGCAGCGACGTCGACATCGAGATCATGGATGGCTCGGAAGTCCTCGCGCGCGACCTGCTCGCCGACGACGCGCCGATCGTGTCGTTCACGCCGAAGGCGTCCAGCCAGCTGCGGATCAAGGTGACGATGGTGAAGTGCGCCGATGAGCCTTGCTTCTTCGGGTTCGGGATCTTCCAGAAGTAATCAGTCTTCAGTCATCAGTGAGAGCGGGCCCGGAGCGCATCGCGCTCCGGGCCCGCTCTCTTTCAATACCTGATGACTGAGAACTGATGACTGACGACGCGACCTACCTCCCCGCTCCCAGGTCATTCCAGTTCAGAATGCTATTGAATCCGAGGAAGAACGTCCCATGCGTCTGCCAGCGCCAGAACGGCCGGATGCCGAACATCACGACGTGGCCCGTGCCGACCGGCGCATCGACCACCTGAGCACGGTTCACGAGGGCTTCGCCGCCAGAGAGTGAGCCGGAGAGCAGGATATCGCTCGCGGCGGCAGGGAAGCTCAAGATCACGCGCGGGCGGGTGCTGGCAGCAGCAGCTGCGCCGCCACCGAATCCACCACCGCCACCGCCCGGGCCGCGACCACCGGTCGCGCCACCAGCTGCCGCGCGAGGTGCTGCGGCTGCCATGGCAGCAGCGCGAGGAGCTTCATCGGCCGCGTTCCAATCCCACGCCGAGAGCGTGAGCGGCGTCGACATCGGTGTGGTGTTCTGGCCCGTGGGGCTGCCGCCACCGCCGCCGCCGAAGGCGACGGCACCACCGGCACCGCCCACGCTCAGCACGGGCGCGGTGTTGAAGTAGACCGGCACCTGCGTCGAGTAGCCGTAGGCGATCGGGCTCGTCTTGTCCGACACGATGCCGCGCATCACCGAGCCGCGTGCGAAGAGGTTCGTCGGCTCCTCGATCGTGACGCCGTTCGTGAGGTGGTACTCGGGGAAGATCGTTGACGTCGAGCCCTCGACGATGAGCGTGCCGCCTGCCTCGACGAACTTGCGGAGCTCCATCAGCCCCTCGAAGCCCATGCCGCCGCGGATGTCCTCGGACTCGTCGATGCCGCCAAGGTTCGGGGTCTCCGCCGTCCGCTTGTACGGCAGCGGGGCCGCCCCCGTCATCGCGATTCCGTTCACCTGCGCCTCAGCGGAGCCGCCGACGTGCGGGTAGATCAGCACGTCGTACTTCGCGCGCAGGCCGCCCTCGCGGAGCTTCGTGTCGGCGAAGTACGTGTAGGGCACGCCGTAGGTGTCGAGCGCGGCGCGGACCCAGCCCTCGTCCTGCGTGCGCTGCCAGCTGTGGATGTAGCCGATGCGCGGGACGTCGAGTTCGTGCGACTTCACGCTCGGCGCGGCCGCGACCGCGACGCCGGCGATGCCGAGCTCGGTGAGCACCGGGTTGAGCTGCGCGGCGTTCGCGTCGGGGATGATGAACGAGCCGGCGCGGAACGTCCTGCCGCCGGCCTCGAAGCCCTCCTCGGCGGCGAGCATCCGCACGTCCTTCAGGCGGAAGCGCATCGTCATGAGGTTGTTGTCGGTCGTGTGGTCGATCACGACCACCGAGCCGGTGCCGCTGATGCCGCCCGCCGCCTTGGCCGGCGCGGTGAGCCGCGTCATGCGCTGCGCGAAGACCGTCGTGTCGGAGATGGTGCGCATGACGACGTTGCGCATCAGCTGGAAGGTCCAACCCGTGTCGTCATACGGACGCGGGTTGGTCGCCGGGTAGTTCTGCACCGAGAA
>Ga0137353_1000091_pt1 | contig 19089 bp, 17 predicted proteins | sample EasRivERMLT760_2_FD_104759 | JGI IMG/M metagenome (GOLD analysis project Ga0137353, IMG submission 104759) | Soil microbial communities from meander-bound floodplain in the East River, Colorado, USA - East River MetaG ERMLT760_2 | ecosystem: Environmental > Terrestrial > Soil > Floodplain ...
CTCGAGGTCGATCGCGAGCGAGAACTTCTGCGGCACGTAGTACGGGTCGAGCTCGAGCGCGAGCTTCGTCTCGCGCAGTGCGCCGTCGAAGTCGCCGAGGTTGGAGAGCGTGAAGCTCAGGTTGTAGTGCGCCTCGGCGTACTCGGGGCGCGACTGGATCGCGCGCGCGAAGGCGGTGCGCGCGTCCTCGAACTTGCGCAGCTCGGCGAGCACCATGCCCACGCCGTTCCACGCCGTGGCGTTCTCGTTCGACGTCTCGAGCACCTGGCGGTACGCCTCGAGCGCGAGCTGGAAGCGGCGGTTGCGCGTGAGCAGCAGCGCGAGGTTGAGGCGCGCCTTCACGAACTCGGGGTCGTGCTTGAGCGCCTGGCGGAAGGCGTCGATCGCCTCTTCGGCCTCGCCGGCGTGGAAGAAGGCGACGCCGAGGTTGTTGCGGGCGAGCGCGTACTTCGGGTCCACCTCGAGCGCACGGCGATAGCTGTTCGCCGCCTCGGCGTGCTGCCCCGACTGGTGCAGCGCGACGCCGCGCTCGTTCCAGAGCTTGGGGCTGCCCGGGTTATCGGCGATGAGCGTGTCGTAGAGCTCGATCGCCGGGCGCGGATCCTTCTGGATGAGGTGCAGCTCGGCCATCGCCTGCATCACGAGCGCGCGATCCTCGCCGCGCTCGAGCGCGTTCTTGTACGCGCGCATCGCCTCGGCGACGTATCCCTGCTGGCGATAGGCGAGGCCGAGCGCGTACTGCGCCATCGACTCGCCCTCGGCGATCGCCATCTGCGCCTGCGAGCGGCGCGCCTGGCGCCCGGGGAGGAGCTCCTCGTACTTCTTCGCGTCGTACTGGTCGAGCGAGAGGTTCGCCTGCGCGCGCTTGAGCGACGGGTTCAGGTAGACCGCGCGCTTCCCCGCCTCCTTCGCCTCGTCGTGCTGGCCGAGGTCGCCGAGCACGAACGAGAGCATGAAATGCGCGTCGGGATTGTCGGGATTGGACTGGATCGCCTTGCGCAGCTCGGCGAGCGCCTCCTCGGCCGCGCCCTGGTTGTAGAGCACCTCGCCGACGTAGAGGTGCAGCAGCGAACTCTCGGGGTCCACCGCGAGCGCCTGGCGGAACCAGTGCAGCGAGTCACCGAGCCGACCGCTCGCCTTCTCGCTGAGGCCGATCTGGATCATCGCCGCGACGTCGCTCGGGCGCGCCTGCAGGATGGCGCGGAACTCGGGCAGCGCATCGTCGTGCTGGCCGAGCAGGGCGAAGGCGCGGCCGAGGTCCCAGCGCGCGTCGCGGTCGTTGGGGTGCTGGCGGATCCGCTCGCGGAGTTCGTTCACCCGCTGGTCGTAGTACCCCGTGTTGAAGTACGCGACCTCGAGGTTGCGCTGCGCGACCTGCATCTTGGCGTCGAGCTCGAGCGCCTGCGTGAAGGCGGCGACCGCCTCCTGGTAGAGCCCCTTGTTGAAGTAGAGGACGCCGAGGTTGTTGTGCGCACCGGCGTCGGACGGATCGATGCGGCGCGAGAACCCCCGCAGGACCTCACGGTCCCGTTCAGAGATGCGGGAGGCCTGCGGCGCGGTCACGCGACGTGGATCGTCTTGAGGATGCGCTGCAGGCTCGGCGGATCGGGAAGCAGGAGGAAGAAGCCGCGCAGCTTCTCCTTGTGCTCGTGCAACTGGAACTCGCTCTCGACGCACATCACCTGGTTGCCGCCCGCGGCGCTCTCGACGTAGGTCGAGGTGAGCACGGCGTCGCTCATGTCCACCGCGAGGCTCGGCGGCGACGGGAGCAACGTCATCTTCATGAAGTCGGCGAGCGCGTTGAGGTACGCCGCGCTGAGGATGTTCCCCGCCTCGCGGATCGCCGACTCCTCGATCGGGCCGAGCGAGGTCACGGTCTTGCGCATCATGAGGCCCGCGACGCGCAGCGCGATCGGCTGCGGGAAGACGAGGAGCGTGAGCCCCGTGAGGTCCCCCTCCATCTTCATGAGGACCGCCGCCACCGGCTCCTCGGGCGCCGCGATCTGGTTCGGCACCTCGTCGATCGACGTGACCGTGAGCTGCGGGACGCTGATCATGATCTGCTGTCCCGTCATCTGCGAGAGCGCGGTCGCGGCATGTCCCGCGCCGATGTTCGCCACCTCGCGCAGCGCGTCGAGCTGCCGCGGCGTGAGTGCGCGCAGGTCGTCGTTCCCCGCCGGCGTGGTCACAGGAGGCTCCCCACGTCGACGATCAGCGCGGGGGCGCCGTCGGCGAGGATCGTCGCACCGCTGAAGAGCGCTGCGCCATCGCGCACCGCGTCGAACGACTTCACCACGATGTCCTCCTGTCCCGTGAGCTCGTCCACCACCAGGCCGGCGCGGCGGTCGCCGCGCTCGATCACCACGATCTCCTCCAGCCCGCCGGCATGCGCCGGCAGGTTCACCACGTCACGCAACCGCAGCACCGGCAGCACCTCGTCGCGCAGCACCAGCACGTCCCTCCCCTGCACCTGCGTGATCGAGGCCGGCAGGCGCTCCATCGTCTCGCGCACGTGCGTCAGCGGCAGCGCGTAGCGCTCGTCGCCCACCTTCGCGAGCAGCGCGCGCACGATCGCGAGCGTCACCGGCAGGCGGATCGTCACCGTCGTCCCCTTCCCCGGCTCGGTCGTGATGCCGAGCGAGCCGCCGAGCGCGCGCACCTTCGACTGCACCGCGTCGATGCCGACGCCGCGTCCGCTCACGTCGGTCACCTTCTCGGCGGTCGAGAAGCCCGGGTGCGCGATGCACTGCATGAGCGCCGCGTCGTCGAGGCGCTGCGTCCCCTGCTCGACGAGCCCGAGTTGCAGCGCGCGCGCGAGCACCCGCGAGCGGTCGATCCCCTTCCCGTCGTCGCTCACGTTGATGAGCACCGCCGCGCGGTCGCGCTGCGCCGAGAGCGTGAGGCGGCCCGCGCGCGCCTTCCCGTTCGCGGCGCGCGCCTCCGGATCCTCGAGCCCATGGTCGATCGAGTTGCGCAGCAGGTGCACCACCGGCTCGCCGATCTCGTCGAGCACCGAGCGGTCGATCTCGATCTCCTTCCCCTCGACGGCGAAGACGACCTCCTTGCCGAGCTGGCGCGCGAGGTCGCGCACGAGGCGCGGGAAGCGGTCGAAGACCTGCCCCACCGGCACGAGCCGGCTCGTCATGATCTCGACCTGCAGGTCGCCGATGAGGCGCGCGGCGTCGGTGACCGCCTCGTTCAGCGCGGGCTCGATGAGTCCGCGCGTGAGGACCTGCAGCCGGCCGCGCACGATCACGAGCTCGCCGATGAGGTTGAGCAGCGCGTCGAGGCGCGTGAGCTCGATGCGCACATGGCGCGTGCGCACCGCGGCGGTCGGGATGGCGCGCTCGGCCGTCGTGAGCAGGTCCTCGGGGAGCGGGTCGCTCTCGCGGCGACCGAGCACCGCGGACTGGTCCGACGCGCGGCGGTTGAACGGCGGCGCCGAGACCACCGCGACCGGCGACGCGCCCGGCGACGCGCCCGGCGTCGAGACGCGCGGCGTGGCGGAGGCCGTCGGCGCGGCGCGCTCCGCCACCGCCACCTGCGCGATGTCGCCCGCGGCGCGCACCGCGCGCTCCACTTCGGCGGCGTCGAACGAGCCGGTGAGGATCACCTCGAAGCGCTGCGGCGTGGTGGCGGCCTGCAACTGCTCCACCGGCGGCGTGCACGAGATGAGCTCGCCCAGCGCGAGGAGCTTCTGCACCGCCATGAAGGCGCGCACGCCCGGGAGCAGCACCGTGCTCGCCTGCACCACGGTGACGACCGTCGTCGGCCCGCCGATGACGGGGACCGAGATGCGCGGGGCCGAGTCGCGCGCGGCGGCCGCGCGCGCGACCGTGTCGCGCGGCAGCCCGTCGGGCACCGCGAACTCCGACGTCACGCGGAAGGCGTCACTCTTGCGGAAGACGCGGAACTCCGACGTCGCGCGTCCGCCGGCGAGGTCGTTGAGCCGCTCGAGCACGCGCGTCATCGCCGTGCTCATCGGCGCGTCCTCCTTCGCCTGCTCGCACCCGTCCTCGAGCGCGTCGGCCGCGGCGAAGAAGGCGTCCATCAGCTCGGGCGAGAGCGTCTGCTCGCCGGAGCGCACCTTCTCGAGCAGCGACTCGAGTTCGTGCGAGAACTCGGCGACGCCGGTGTAGCCCATCGTCGCGCTCATCCCCTTGATCGTGTGCACGCCGCGGAAGATCGAGTCGATCGGCTCGCGCGACGTCTCGCCCTGCTCGAGTTCGAGCAGGGCGCGGTTGATCGCCGAGAGCTGTTCACGGCTCTCGGTGCGGAAGAGGTCAGCGTACCGGGATTTGTCCAAGGAGTCGACAGTTGACGGTCGTCAGTTGACAGTCGGCGCGTCCGCTGTCTATCCCAGGACGCGCTGCACGGCCTCCAACACTCGGCTCGGCTGGAAGGGCTTCACCACGAAGTCCTTCGCACCGGCCTGGATCGCCTCCACCACGAGCGACTGCTGCCCCATGGCGCTGCACATCAGCACCTTCGCATTCGGGTCGAAGCGCGTGATCTCACGCACCGCGTCGATGCCGCCCATGTCGGGCATCACGATGTCCATCGTCACGAGGTCGGGGCGCAGCTGCTTGTACTTGTCGACCGCCTGCGAGCCGGTCTCGGCCTCACCGACGATCTCGAAGCCCGCCTGCTGCAGGATGTCGCCGACCATCGTGCGCATGAAGATCGCATCATCACAGATCAATACCGTCGGAGCCACGCGTTCCCCCATGCTGGGTAGAAGAGTTTCATGCCGCTGCGAGCACCGACCGGCAGAGTGCAGCAGCGTCGATCAACGCCGCCGGCCCCTCGGCCAGCCGGACCATCCCCGTCACCAACCCATCAGCCGCCCGAGCCGCTTCCACGGGCTCCACCGTCGCGTCCTCCGCATTCGCCACCGCGCGCACGAGGTCCACGCGCACCCCGAGCGTCCGCTCCGCCACATCGAGCACCACCACCGAGGCGCCCGCGCCGGCCTCGAGACCGAGCCGCGTCGCGAGGTCGATCACCGTCAGCACCGCGCCGCGCAGATTCACGAGCCCGAGCACCCACGCCGGCGACCCGGGAAGCCGCGTCGCCGCATGTGCGGGGACGATCTCCCGGATGGCCGTGAGTTCCCAGGCGAAGCGCTGTCCCCCGGCCTCGACCACGAGGTACCGAGGCAGCGACGAGTCACCCGTTCGCTCTATAGAAGCCAAGGTACTCCAGGGGGTCGGGGTGGGCAAACCAATCGGGCATCGCGGCGGCGGTCGCGAGCGAGCGTTTCAACTCCTCGGGCAACGGCGAGCGCAGGTCGATCCGCTCACCCGACACCGGATGAGTGAAGACGAGCCAGGCCGCATGAAGGAAATGCCTTTTCGGAGGAAGATCGACGAGTCTTCTCCCTCCGCCACCGCCGTAGGTATCGTCACCCACGACAGGATGCCCCACCGAGGCGAGATGCACCCGGATCTGGTGCGTCCGTCCGGTGTGCAGGTGCGCGCGCAAGAGGTCGGTCGCGTCGAGCCGCGCGAGGCGATCGAAGTCGGTCCGCGCCTGCCGTCCGTCCTCCCGGACGGTCACGCGCGTGCGGTCGTTCGGGTCGCGGCCGAGCGGCTTGTCGACGGTGAGGTGATCGGCGTCGAGGTGGCCCCAGATGAGGCCGGCGTAGCGGCGCGTGATGCGCCGCGCCGCGAGCTCGGCGCTCAGCACGCGGTGCGCGCGGTCGGTCTTCGCGACGAGGAGCAGGCCCGACGTCTCCTTGTCGAGTCGATGCACGAGCCCGGCGCGCTCGGGACCGCCGCCGGCGGCGAGTCCCTGCCCTCGCCCCATCAGCGCGTTCACGAGCGTCCCGGTCCAGTTGCCCGGCGCCGGATGCACGACCATCCCCGCCGGCTTGTCGACGACGACGACGTCGTCGTCCTCGAACGCGACGCGGATGGGGATCGACTCGCCCTTGATCTCGCGCCCCGGCGGCGCGGGGATGGTGACGGAGATCGTCGCGCCCGGTTCGCAGCGGAAGCTGGCGCGTTCCACGCGGGAGTCGACCGTCACCTTCGCCGTCGCGATGAGCGTCGCCGATTGCGTGCGCGAATGCCCGGTGAGCTTGGCGACCGCGAGGTCGAGCCGCTCGCCGGCCACATCGTCGGTTGAGAAGGTGTAGGTACCGGGCGCGAGGGGCTCCGTCACGGAGCGCTCACCCGACCGCCGGGCCCTGCGGGGGCGCCGCTTCCGCGGCCGCGCGATCGGCGGCGACCTTCTCCTCTTCCTCGTTCCAGAGCACGACGGCGAGGATGAGCGCGCCCGAGCTCACCGCGATGTCGGCGATGTTGAACGTGGGCCAGCGCCAGCTGTGCACGCCCACGTCGAGGAAGTCGACGACGCCGCGCGCGGAGCGCACGCGGTCGACGAGGTTGCCGAACGCACCGCCCGTGACGAGCGCGAGCGCCCAGGTGCGCCATGGTGCGCCCGAGGGACCGTGGCGATAGAGCCGCCACATCACGACGAGCGCGACGATGGTGAGCCCCATGAAGATCCATCGCGAGTACGCCCCGAGGTGGAGCCCGAAGGCCGCGCCCGGGTTGTAGACCAGCGTGAGGCGCACCCAGTCGCCGAGCACCGGATGCGGCACGTAGGCCGGCACGAGCCGGTCCACCGCGAGCACCTTGGTGAAGGCATCGAGCAGGACGACCGTCGCCGCGATCCCGAGGAAGCGCGGCGCGGTCATCCGCCAATCGTCACTTCTTGCCATCTTCCTCACGCTGCTTGCACTCGATGCAGTACCGCGCATGCGGGAGTGCGTCGAGGCGGTCGAAGCCCACTTCGCCGCCGCAGTTGTGGCACTTCCCGAATTCCTCGGGACTGCGATAGAGCCGGCGCAGCGCCTGGTCGACGTGCCAGAGGAAGCGGCCTTCCTTGCTCGCGAAGAGGAACGCCTTCTCGCGCTCCATCGCATCCGTGCCCTGGTCGGCCATGTGGAACGAGTACGCACTGAGGTCGCCGTCGGCGCCCTGTGGCGTGTTGCCGAAGGTCTCGTCGTAGTGGCCGAGTTCCTTGAGGACGCGGCGGCGCTCCTCGAGGAGCCTCTTCTCGAAGTACTGGATCTGCTTCTTCGCCAGGGGCTTGAACTTCTTCTCGCCGCCGGAAGTCGGTGTTGCGGCCATCTTCAGGTGTCCTTGGTGAGAGCGATGTGGGCCGTCGGACCGTCGAGTTCCACCTCGGCGGTCGCGGGCCACTGGGGATTCGCGGGGAGCGCGTCGGCGATGACGCACTCCCGTGCCAGCACTTCGCCTGCGATCCACGCCGCGTGCGTGCGCAGCGCGTCCTGCACCTCCGCCGGCCCGGCGAGCACGAGCCGGATCCGGTCGCTCACCGCGAGGCCGCTCTCCTTCCGGAGGCGCTGCACACGGCTCACGACCTCGCGCGCCATCCCCTCGGCGCGCAACGCCGGCGTCACCGCCGGGTCCAACGCGACGGAGAGCCCGTCGCCCTGCTGCACCACGAGCGCCGTCGCGGCGCGCGCGTTGATCGTCACGCGGGTCGCGTCGAGCATCAGCACCCCGTGCCCGGGCACGTCCACCTCGATGCTGCCACCCGTCTCGATCGTGCGGAGCTGCTCCTGCGAGAGCGACTCGACGACGGGCTTCGTCGCCTTCATCGCGGGGCCGACGATCTTGCCGAGCACGGGGAAGTTCACCTTCCCCTCGAGCGCGATCCAATCGGCGGCCGAGTCGGCGAAATCCACGTGCTTGATGTTGAGCTCGGCGGCGACGAGCGGCGCGATCATCGTGTGCCACGACGCGTCGACGCCCGGCGTGACGCAGGTGAGCGCCCCGAGCGGCTGGCGGACCTTGATCCCCGCACTCTCGCGCGCGGCGCGGCCGAGGGTCGCGAGCGTGCGCGCGGCGGACATCGCCTTCTCGAGCGCGGCGTCGCGCTCGGGGAGCGGTGTGCCGTCGTTCGCGCGCGCCGTGCCCACGCGCGGCGCACTCCCGCGCGTGAAGGCTGCGAGGTGCACCGACGTGCCGGTGAGCTCGACGTGCATCCAGTCCGAGAGGAAGGGCGCGAACGGAGCGAGCAGCCGTGACGTGACGACGAGCACCTCGTGCAGCGTCGCGAAGGCTGCGCGATTGTCAGCGCCGTCCGTCTCGTAGAACCGCGAGCGCGAGAGCCGCACGTACCAGTTCGCGACATCCTCGGAGACGAAGTCCATGAGCAGTCGCGCCGCCGCCGTCGCATCGAACCGCGTGAGGATCGCATCGACCTCGGCCTCGATCGTGCCGAGCCGCGAGAGGATCCAGCGGTCGAGCACGGGACGGTCGGCGTACGCGGGGTCGGCCGCGCTCGGCGCCCACCCGAAGTTCGCGTACTGCGCGAAGATCCCCGAATACACGTTGCGCAGCGTGACGAGGAAGCGGCCCGCGGTCTCGCGGATCACAGCCTCGTCGAACCGGCGCGGCACCCACACCTGCGAACTCGCCATCAGGAAGAGCCGCACGGCATCGGCGCCATGGCGCTCCATCACCGCGCGCGGCTCGACCGTGTTGCCGCGCGACTTCGACATCTTCTGCCCGGCGGCGTCGAGCACGAGGTCGTTCACGACGACGGCACGATACGGCGCAGCGCGGTTGCCCGCGGTGGACGGACCGAGGACCGTCGCCTGAAGGCCGCTGTTGTTCGGCAACGCGTCGTCGAGCCCTGCCGCGATCGCGAGCAGCGAGTAGAACCATCCTCTCGTCTGGTCCACGCCTTCGGCAATGAACTGCGCGGGGTAGTAGCGCGCGACCTTCTCGCGGCTCCCCGCCCTGTGCGGATAGCCCCACTGCGCGAATGGCATCGACCCCGAGTCGAACCAGGTGTCGATCACCTCGCTCACGCGGCGCATCGTCCCGGTGCCGCTCTTCGCCGGCCAGGTGTACCGGTCGATGTCCGGCTTGTGCGGGTCGAAGTCGAGCGGAAGCAGCTTGCCGGTCCGCGCTTCGAGATCCGCGAACGAGCCGATGACGTCGACCTCGTTCGGGTCGGCGTCATTCACCCACACCGGCAGCGGTGTGCCCCAGTACCGGTCGCGCGAGATCGCCCAGTCGATGTTGTTCTCGAGCCACGACCCGAATCGACCGGCACCGATCTCGGGCGGATTCCAGTTCACCGCTGCGTTGCGGGCGAGCATCTCCTCGCGGTACGCCGTCGTCTTCACGAACCACGACGAGCGCGCGTAGTAGAGCAGCGGCGTACCGCAGCGCCAGCAGTGCGGATAACTGTGCACGAGCTTCTGCGCCTTCCAGAGTTGGTCGCGCCGCGTGAGCTCCTCGATGATGAGCGCGTCGGCCTCCTTCACGAACTTCCCACCGACGAGCGGCATATCCGCCGGGAACTCGCCGCGGCCGTTCACCGGGTTCACGAAGGCGAGCCCGTTGCGCTTCCCCGCCGCGTAATCGTCGGCGCCGAACGCCGGCGCCATGTGCACGACACCGGAGCCGTCGTCAGCGGAGACGAACTCCTCGCCGACGATCACCTCGGTCCTCCCCTCGGCAGGAAACTCGACCCAGTCGAGCGGGCGCCGGTACCGCGCGCCGACGAGGTCGCGGCCCATCATCGTCGCAACGACGTCCCAGCGCTCGGTATAGTCGTTGCCGAGCACGCCGCCCGCGCGCGCGTCGGCGAGGATGATCGTCCAATCGGTGACGTTCCTCTTGCGGAGTTCGACGTAGGTCAGCGCCGGATTCACCGCGAGGGCGACGTTGGACACGAGCGTCCATGGGGTCGTCGTCCAGACGATGATCCGGCGGCGGATGGAGGGTGTCCTGCCTTCATCGACCAAGTCGAGCGCCACATAGACCGAAGGGTCCTCGACGTCCTCGTAGCCCTGCGCCACCTCATGCGAACTGAGCGCCGTCCCGCAACGCGCGCAGTACGGCAGGATCTTGTGGCCGAGGTACAGCAGTTCCTTCTCGTGCAGCGTCTTGAGCGCCCACCAGACGGACTGGACGTAGTCGTTGTGGTACGTGACGTACGGGTCCGCGTAATCGAGCCAATAGCCCATCCGCTCGCTGACCGCTTCCCAGTCGCCCTTGTACTTCCACACGCTCTCGCGGCACAGCCGGTTGAACTCGGCCACGCCCACGCGCTCGATGTCCTGCTTGCCCGAGATGCCGAGCGCCTTCTCGACCTCGATCTCCACCGGGAGTCCATGCGTGTCCCATCCCGCCTTGCGCGGGACATGGAACCCCTGCATCGCGCGATGGCGGCAGAAGAGGTCCTTCAGCGTCCGCGAGAAGACGTGGTGGATCCCCGGCTTGCCGTTCGCCGTCGGCGGACCCTCGTAGAAGGTCCAGGCCGGCGCGTCAGCGCGGAGCGCCTGCGACGCGGCGAAGACGCCGTCGCGCGTCCAGCGCGCCATCACCTCGCGCTCGAGCGCGTCGCCCGAGAGCTCGCTCGGCAGCAGCCGATAGCGCACGTCGTGGCTCGTGCCGGTCACATGCGCTCCAGCACGCCCTGCACGAGCGCGGTGAGGTGCGGCTCCGCCTTCGCCGCGACGGCGAGGATGCGGTCGAGCGACGCTTCCTCGAGCGAGTCGGGGAGGCACTGGTCGGTGATGATCGAGATGCCGAGCACGCGCATGCCGCCGTGCCGCGCGACGATCGCCTCGGGCACGGTGCTCATCCCGACGACATCGGCGCCCATCGCGCGCAGCATGCGATACTCGGCGCGCGTCTCGAGGTTCGGCCCCTGCACCGCGACGTACACACCCTCGCGCAGCGTGAGCCCGCGTCCGAGCGCGACGGCGTGCGCGAGCTCGCGCAGCCCGGCATCGTAGACGGCGCTCATGTCGGGGAAGCGCGGCCCGAGCGTCGCGTCGTTCGGCCCGATGAGCGGATTGTCGCCGAGCAGGTTGATGTGGTCGGCGAGGAGCATGAGATCGCCCGGCGCCCACAGCGGATGCATGCCGCCGCAGGCGTTGCTCACGATCAGCGTCCGGGCGCCGAGCGCCTTGAGCACACGCACCGGGAAGGTGACTTCCTGGAGCGAGTAGCCCTCGTAGCGATGGAAGCGGCCCTGCATCGCGACCACGCGGCGTCCGCCGAGCGTACCGAGCAGCAGCCGTCCCGAATGCGACTCCACCGTCGAGAGCGGGAAACCCGGGATCTCGCCGTACTCGATCGCCACCTCGACCTTCATCGCCTTCGCGAGTCCGCCGAGTCCGGTGCCGAGGATGATGCCCACCTCGGGCGCGAGCGCCGAGCGCGCGCGGATGGCGCCCACGGCCTCGCCGATCGCGGCGGGCGTGTGCAGGTCCATCCCCGGGAGGGCGAGCGCGGTCACGGGATCAGCGTCCCCCGCTGTCGAACCGCGGCTGCTGCGAGAAGGCATCGGCCTCGGCGATGTGTCGCTCGGCGAGCGCGCGCATCTGCGCGAGGTACGCCTTGCGCGTGCGCTCGAGGGCCTCGATCTCGAGGCGCATGCCGTTGATCTCGTGGCGCGCGCCGTCGATCATGCGGTTCGCCTCGGACTGCGCCTCGGCGAGGATGAGGTCCGCCTCGCGCATCGCCTGCTCCTTCATCTCCGCGCGCAGCTGCTGCGCCGAGACCAGCGCCTCGTTGAGCGCGCGGTCGCGCTCGCGGAAGGCCTTGAGCTGTTCGTGGAAGTTGCGCGCCTTCTCCTCGTAGTCCTGGTTGGAGCGCATCAGCCGTTCCATCTCGTCGGCGACCTGGTCCTTGAACTGGTCGACGCGCGCGCGATCGTAACCGCGCATCACGGTCTGGAACTCGTAGCGGCGGACATCGACCGCCGTCAGGTGGAATGCGTCGTCATGCTCCAGCATCTCAGCTCCTTGAGCCGAAGAGGACCGTCCCGAGCCGCACCAGCGTCGCCCCTTCCTCGACTGCCACTTCGTAGTCGCCCGACATCCCCATCGAGAGCTCGGTCGCCGGGAGTCCGGCGGCGCGCAGCACCTCGCCACATCGTCTCGCGCCCGCGAAGACGGTGCGCAGTTCGCGCTCCTCCGCTTCCAGTGGCGCCATCGTCATCACGCCCCGCACGACGAGCGAAGGCATCGCGGCCAACCGTGCCGCGAGCGCCGGCAACCGCGCCGGCGCGAACCCGCCCTTGCTCTCCTCACCCGAGACGTTCACCTGCACCAGCACCTCGAGCGCCCGCTCCTGCTTCACCGCCACATCGTTCACCGCATCGACCAGCCCGTCGCGATCGAGCGCGTGGAAGAGCGCGAAGCGCACGAGGGCCTTCGCCTTGTTCGACTGCAGGTGGCCGATGAGATGCCATCGGATGCCTCCAGTCGTACACGCCGCGTTCGCGAGTGCCTCCATCTTGCCGGTCGCTTCCTGCACCTTGTTCTCGCCCACATCGGTGATGCCGGCCGCCCAGGCCGCCTCCACCGCATCCGGCCCATGCGTCTTCGTGACCGCGACGAGCCGCACCGCCTGGGCATGCCCGCCCCGGGCCGCCGCCTGCGCGATCCTGTCGCGCACGTCGGCCACCCTCCCGGGCAAGTCCTGAAATCCCATAACATTTGAAATTACGAGGGGTTACGTCCCTGCGAAAGTGCGATGTCCACTCGGAAAGAAGGGGCCGCCGCGGCTTGCGCGACGGCCCCGTGCGTAGTGCGCCTGAGCGCTGCGCGAGACTCTCCAGCTCAGCGCGTCGCGAGGCGCACCTCAGGGACATGAAGCGAACGGCGACGCGAGTCCTCGCGCCGCCGTTCGCAGGCTGTCCACTGCCTACCGTCTACTGTCCACCCCAACTCAAGCCGGACTCGGCTCCGGCCCCGAGATGATCGGCGGCGGCACGCGTCGCGGCTCCACCAACGGCGACCCCGCGGGCAGCACGGGAGGCGTCGTCGGCGGATCGATCCGCGCCGGCAGCGTCTCGCCGCGCTCGAGGATCGCGATGTCCTCGCGCGTGAGCGTCTCGCGTTCGAGCAGCGCGGCCGCGACACTCTCGAGCAGCGCGCGATGCGTCGTCACCGTGTCCATCGCGCGGTTGTACGCCTCGTTGATGACGCGCGAGACCTCGTCGTCCACCTGCTGCGCCGTGCGCTCCGAGACCGTGCGCCGGCTCGTGAGTTCGCGGCCCAGGAACACTTCCTGCTCGTTGTCGCCGACGAGGATGGGGCCGATCGCGTCGGACAGTCCCCACTGCGACACGTAGCGACGCGCGATGCCCGTCGCCTGCTGGATGTCGCTCGCCGCACCGGTCGTCACGCGCTGGCGACCGAAGATGAGCTCCTCGGCGACGCGGCCACCGTACGCCATCACGAGGCGCGCTTCGATCTGCTCGCGCGTCACCGACACCCGGTCGTCCTCGGGCAGCGTGAACGCGAGGCCGAGTGCACGGCCGCGCGGCACGATCGTGACCTTGTGCAGCGGGTCGTTCCCCTTCACGCGGATCGCGCAGACGGCGTGGCCCGCTTCGTGGAATGCCGTGAGGCGGCGCTCCTCGTCCTTCATCACGAGCGACTTGCGCTCGGCCCCGAGCATCACGCGGTCCTTCGCGTTCTCGAAGTCGACCATGTAGATCTTGTCGTGGTTGTTGCGGGCGGCGAGCAGCGCGGCCTCGTTGACGAGGTTCGCGAGGTCGGCGCCGGCCATGCCCGGCGTGCCGCGCGCGAGGCGGTGGATGTCCACATCCTCGGCGAGCGGCTTGTTGCGCACGTGCACCTTGAGGATCCCCTCGCGGCCACGCAGGTCTGGCGAATCGACGACGATCTGGCGGTCGAACCGGCCCGGGCGCAGCAGGGCCGGGTCGAGCACGTCCGGACGGTTCGTCGCGGCGATGAGGATCACGCCGTCGTTCGACTCGAAGCCATCCATCTCGACGAGCAGCTGGTTGAGCGTCTGTTCGCGCTCGTCGTGTCCGCCGCCGAGTCCGGCGCCGCGATGGCGGCCGACCGCGTCGATCTCGTCGATGAAGATGATGCAGGGCGCGCTGGCCTTGCCCTGCTCGAAGAGGTCACGCACGCGCGACGCGCCGACGCCGACGAACATCTCGACGAAGTCGGAGCCCGACATGGAGAAGAACGGACGGGCCGCCTCGCCCGCGACGGCCTTGGCGAGCAGCGTCTTGCCGGTGCCCGGCGGCCCGACGAGCAGCGCGCCCTTGGGCAGGCGGCCGCCGAGCTTCGTGAACTTCTGCGGGTCCTTCAGGAACTCGATGATCTCGCGCAGCTCGACCTTCGCCTCGTCGGCACCCGCGACGTCGGCGAACGTGATCTTGGGCGTGTCGCCCGAGAGCAGCTTCGCCTTCGACTTGCCGAACGAGAACGCCTTGTTGCCGCCGGCCTGCATCTGCCGGAAGAGGAAGATCCAGATGCCGAGGATGAGGATCCACGGCAACAGCGAGACCAATACGGCGAGCACGCTCGGGCGCGGCTCGGCGGAGCGGATCGCGACCTGCTTCTCGCGCAACCGCTTCACGTCGTCGGGGTTGTTCGCGATCGCGAAGCGCGTCTTGAAGTTCTTCACCTCGCGCCCCTTGATGAGCACGCGGTTCTTGAACTCGCCCGTCACTTCCTGGCCGCCGACGATCGTCACCTTCGCGATGTTGTCGGCGTCCAGCTGCGTGTCATAGGCCGACGTGTCGATGTCGGCGACCTGCTCGGTCCCCTTCATCGCGAACTGGATGAGCACGATCGGGATGAGGAACGCGATCAGCCAGAACGAGAGCGTGCGCGAGAAGCGGCCGAGGCCACCGGGCTTCTGCGGTGTGTTGGTCGGTGCCATGGGACTCCTTACTCCAGGCTCGCGACGTACGGGAGGTGGCGGAAATCCTCCGCATGGTCCAACCCGTAGCCGACGAGGAATTCATGAGGGGCATCGAAGCCGGTGAAGCGCACCGGGTGATGCAGTTCGGTCGCGATGTTCTTGTTGAGCAGTGCACAGATGGCGAGCGACCGCGGCTTCCGCTCGGCGAGCAGGTCCATGAGCTTCTGCAGCGTGCGCCCTGAATCGACGATGTCCTCGACGAGGAGGATGTGCTTCCCCTCGAGCGAGGTGTTCGGGTCATACACCAGCTTGACGTTCCCGGAACTCACCGTCGCGTCGCCGTAGCTGGAGGCGACGAGGAAATCGACGTGCAGCGGACGCTCGATCTGCCGGACGAGGTCCGAGAGGAAGATGAAGCTCCCCTTGAGCAGGCCGAGCACGAGCAGGTCACCGTCCGGATAGGCGGTGCTGATGTCCCGGCCGAGTTGCTGCACCCGGCGGGCGATGGTCTCTTCGTCGAAGGCGATGCGCTTCACAGCGCGCCCCTTCAGCCGAGGATCGGCGGCGGGAGCAGTCATTGATGGAATATATAGCCGAGGGCTCCCTAGGGCGTTCCCCGCACGACGAACGTCTGCGCTGTCCTGATGATGCGCGCGTCTCCCGAGAGCGGGATCTCCTGCCCAGCCTTCGCGACCGGCGCCCACGCGGCCGCGCGCTCGATCCCGCGCCGGTCCATCACCACGCCCGCGAGCGCCGCGATCGCGGGCCAGAGGACCTGCCACTCGGCGACCTCGCAGCGGTCGAATCGGCCGGCGGGAACGACCGCGCTTCCGGGTGCCGGGACGGTCACGTCGAGCGACTCGACGAGCGCGTCGACATCGGCGCGCCAAGCCGCGGCCCGCGCGCCGAGATCCCAGCACCATTCGCCGAAGCCCGGGCGGGCGCGCTCGAGCGCCGGCAGGATCTCATGCCGGATGCGATTGCGCTGGAAGGCGCGGTCGTCGTTGCTCGGATCGTCCACCCACCGCACGCCTCGGGACGCGGCGTACGCAGCGACGGTCTCGCGCGCGACCGCGAGCAGCGGGCGCACGCGCGCCGTCGCGCCCGACGGCGGCGGTGAAGCGCGCATGCCCGCGAGGCCGCGCGGTCCTGCGTCGCGGAGGAAGCGCTGCACCACGGTCTCGATCTCGTCGTCGCGCGTGTGTGCCGTGACCACGGTGGCGTTGAGTTCGAGCGCCCACGCGTCGAGGAAGGCGTGACGCGCCGAGCGCCAGGCACCTTCATTGAAGGGCAGCGCCTGCGTGGCGGAGCCGGTCACGATCGAGAGGCCGAGCTTCCCGCCCTCGTGCTCGACGAGTTCCATCGCGCGCCGGGCATGTGGCCCGGTGCCGTGGTCGAAGTTCGCGACCGCCGCGATCTGGCCGCCGCGCGCCGTCGCCAGCGCGTGCATGAGTGCCATCGAGTCACGCCCGCCCGAGACGGCGACGAGCCAGCGGCCGACGGGCATCTCGCCGATCGCCGCGAACACCTCCGTCGCAGCGCCGGTCCCGGCGGGCGCCGGCACCCGTTCCCTTTGTGCAGTCACATCGATAAAATACGCTGAGTCCCACCGGGACCCACCAGCGACCCACCGAATCCGCACGGAGCAGACAGTGGAACATCAATTGGGCGGTCCCCTCGGTACCCTCATCGCCGGACTCGGCATGGGCGCGTACTACATCGGGCTCACCTGGATCAACATGCTGCTCGGCCTCGTGCTCACGCCCTTCTTCATCATCCCGCTCACCTGGCTCCAGGACGCGATGGCGAAGCGGAAGGCCGCGCAGGGCTGAGGCGGTTCCGCGCAGGGGATGAGGGAGGCGACGCAACTTGCGTCGCCTCCCTCTCGTATTTGTTGTAGCATAGAAGGGAACCTCCCCCGCTTCGGAGACTTGATGTCCTACGTCCTGATCATCGTCGTCGTCATCATCGCGTTCTGGATGATCGGCGCCTACAACGGTCTCATCGCCCTGCGCAACGACACGGCGAACGCGCTCAAGCAGATCGACGTGCAGCTGAAGCGCCGCCACGACCTGATCCCGAACCTCATCTCGGCGGTCCAAGGCGCGATGGACTTCGAGAAGGACACGCTGGCAGCCGTGATCAGCGCGCGGAACAGCGCGATGACGGCGTCGGCGGGTCTCGACCCGCAGCACGTCGGCGCCGTGGCGAAGGCGGAGGCGCAGCTCACCGGCGCGCTGGGCAAGTTCATGGCGGTCGTGGAGGCGTATCCCAACCTCAAGGCGACGACGAACGTGGGGCAACTCCAAGAGGAGCTCACCTCCACGGAGAACAAGGTCTCGTTCGCGCGGCAGCTCTACAACGATACGGCGACGAAGTACAACACCAAGCAGCAGCAGTTCCCGACCAACCTCGTCGCGGGCGTCGCGAACGCCGTGCCGGCTGAGCTCTGGGAGATCGAGGACGCCGCCGAGCGGGCCGTGCCGAAGGTCGAGTTCCGCCGCAACTGAGCGAGACACCCGCCGCCAAGCGCGGTCCCGAGATGGCCGAGAACCTCTTCGAACAGCAGGCCAGCAACCGCCGGAAATCCTGGTGGCTGGTCGCGGCGTTCATCCTCTTCTTCGCCTGGCTCGGCTTCGGCGGTGACTACATCCTCTGGGAGTACACGCGGTACGGTCCGGCCGGACAGTACCAGCACCGCTTCCCGTTCGGAGGGATCGCGCTGTCGCTCATCGCCTGGGGGCTGGTGACGTACATCCGGCGGACCGGGTCGGCCAAGGTCCTCTGGTCCACCGGCGCACGCGAACTGACCGAACCGACGTCCGATGAGGAGCGCCGCCTGGTGAACGTCGTCGAGGAGATGGCGATCGCGTCAGGGACCACGCGGCCCCGGATCTACCTGATTGACGACCCGGACCCGAATGCGTTCGTCACCGGGACCGACGCTTCGCAGCCGCACCTGGCCGTGACCACCGGGCTGATCGCGATGCTCGACCGCGACGAGCTCCAGGCGGTGGTCGGGCACGAGATGGGTCATGTGAAGAACCTCGACATGCAGCTCATGACCCTGATGGCGGGGCTCGCCGGGGCGGTCGCCCTGATCGCGGACGGGCTGGGTCGCACCCTCCGTTTCGGGCGGCTCGGCGGTCGCGGCGGAAGTCGGGACGGCGGCAAAGGCGGCAATCCTGTCCTCCTCGTTCTCCTCGTCCTGTGGCTGATCAGCTGGCTCCTCGCCCCCCTTATCACCAAGCTTCTCGCCCTCGGCATCAGCCGGAAGCGGGAGTACTTGGCCGACGCGATGTCCGCCCAGTTCACCCGAAACCCGCTCACCCTGGCCCAGGCGCTCGACAAGATCGAGAAGGTGGGGGCGCCCACGAAGACCATCAAAGCAGGTGTTGCCCACCTCTGCATCGCTGACCCATTGGGCCACCGGAGCGGCGCGGCCTCGAGCTTCCTGGGCGGCGCCTTCGCGACGCATCCGCCGATGTCGATGCGCGTCGCGCGGCTCAAAGCCATGGCGTTCCAGGCGCAGAAGGCTGGTGGTGACCTTCCGCCGCAATGACAGTCTTGGGTTTCACAGGCTTCTAGAGCCGATGCGCGGGCGGGGTGACGGCCAGGCAGCTCAGCATTGGGTGCCCGGCTCGCGAAGGTCAACCGCGCGGCGGGCGACGGGCCCCAGTCGAGCGGAGATCCGCCGGCGAGGCGCGCAGGAGAGCACTCAGTTGTGAATATGCGATTTTGTGATGTTTCATCGCCTCCAACTGCCAGCGACCGGCGTATGCATACGATTCTGCATGAGTTCTCGCGGAAATGCATATCGATTTCACTTCATATGCAGGCTGTAACTATGCATAACGTAATAAGTTGGCAGTAGTCAGTTAAACTGCCCACTGACGACTGCCTCCTGATCACCGGCCCTTCTCCACAAAACGCCCATGTCCAAGTCGATCATTGCGATTCTTGTCGGTCCGGAGTACGAGGATCTCGAAGTCTGGTATCCGAAACTGAGGCTCGAGGCCGCGGGCTTCGATGCGCCGCTCGTCGGCGCGGAAGGCCAGACCTTCAGGGGAAAGCACGGCTACCCTGCCCCGGTCGAGCGCTCGTTGGCTTCGATGGATCCGGCCAAGTTGGCGGGTGTGCTCGCTCCCGGTGGATGGGCCCCGGACAAGATCCGTCGAGATCCGGTCGCGCTCGAGATGGTCCGCGCGGTCCATTCGAACGGTGGTCTGGTTGCCACCATCTGCCACGGACCATGGATCCTCATCAGCGCCGGGATCGTCCGCGGCCGCCGGATGACCTCCACCGTCGGCATCCGGGACGACCTCGTGAACGCCGGCGCCGCCTGGGTGGACGAGGCGGTCGTGGTCGACGGGAACATCATCTCGAGTCGCGTCCC
>Ga0137353_1000092_pt1 | contig 18733 bp, 19 predicted proteins | sample EasRivERMLT760_2_FD_104759 | JGI IMG/M metagenome (GOLD analysis project Ga0137353, IMG submission 104759) | Soil microbial communities from meander-bound floodplain in the East River, Colorado, USA - East River MetaG ERMLT760_2 | ecosystem: Environmental > Terrestrial > Soil > Floodplain ...
CTATGGCATCCCCGACACGATGTTCCTCGTGCTGCCGGCGGCCGTGCTCTTCGCGACGGTGTTCACCATCGGCGGTTTCACGCGCCACAGCGAGATCACGGCGGCGAAGGCGTCGGGGATCAGCTTCCACCGCTTCATCGCGCCCATCTCCGTCGGCGCGCTCGCCGCGACGGGATTCGGCCTCGTGCTCGCCGACGTCGTCCCGCCGCTCAACGCGCGGCGGCTGGAGCTGCTCCAGGAGAAGGCGTTCCGCAACACCGACAAGCGGTCGAACTTCGCGTACGCGTCGGAGACGGGGCGCGTTTACAAGGTCACCTACGCCGACGTGCGCGCCTCGCGGCTCGACGGCGTGGAGATCGAGCGCCAGGGCACCGGCCCCGACTATCCGAGCTACATCATCTCCGCCGAGCGCGCGACATGGGACGGCTCGGGGAGCTGGCTCCTCGCGAAGGGCGTGATGCACCTCATGCCCGACTCGATGACGAACCTCACCATGCGGTTCGACTCGCTGCGCGACGCGCGCTTCAACGAAGCGCCGGCGAGCATGATGGCGAACCCGAAGGCGCCGGCCGAGATGGGGTACGGCGACCTCGGCCGCTTCATCGCGGCGATGGAGAAGTCGGGGATCGACGTCAACAAGCTGCGCGTCGAGCGCATGCTCAAGATCGCGATCCCCGTGACCTGCTTCATCATCATGCTCATCGGCGCGCCGCTCGCGACGAGCACGCAGCGCGGCGGCACCGCCTACGGCGTCGCGATCAGCCTCGCGACGACCGTTATATTCCTCATGCTCCTCCAGATGACCCAGGCGATCGGCGCGGGCGGCCTCATCAAGCCCGAGCTCGCGGCCTGGATCCCGGGGGCGATCTTCGGCGTCATCGGCGTGTTCCTCCTCTACAGAGTCCGGACCTAGCGTGGCGCACCGCCCCACCCAGTCGTTCCCGATCGTGCAGCGGCAGGGCCTCGTGTTCTTCCGCCAGATGGGCCGGGAGACGCTGGGGTTCCTCGAAGGGGTGGGCGGACGGATCCTCTTCCTGCGCGAGATCTTCCGCGCGTTCCGCGAGGTGAAGACCTGGCGCTCGCAGGTGATCCACCAGATGCGCGCCATCGGCGTGGATTCGCTCCCGCTCGCCCTGATGGTCGCGGCCTTCATCGGTGGCGTGATCGCGATCCAGATCCGCTACCAGCTCTTCCCCGGCATCGCGCTCTCGATCGTCGGGCTCTCCACGCGGCAGATCGTGATCCTCGAGACGGGCCCGCTCCTCACGGGCCTCGTGCTCGCCGGCCGCGTGGGCGCGAAGATGACGGCCGAGATCGCGACGATGCGAGTGACGGAGCAGGTGGACGCACTCGAGACGCTCGCCTTCGACCCGGTGGCCTATCTCGTCCTGCCGCGGCTCGTCGCGGCGATCATCATGCTGCCCATCCTCACCGTCTTCGCGGACGTGGTCGGCTGCCTCTCGGGCCTCATGGCGGCGGTCACCGTCGCCGACGTGCAGTACGCGCAATTCATGGAAGGCATCAAGCTCGGCTACGACCAGTTCCAGGTGACGTACAGCCTGATCAAGGCGACGCTCTTCGGCGCGGCGATCGCGTTCCTCTGCACGTACGAGGGCTACCAGACGTTCGGCGGCGCCGAGGGCGTGGGGAAGAGCACCGCGAAGGCGGTCGTCATTTCGTCGATCGCCATCCTGATCCTCGACGCCATGACCGCGGTCCTCCTCGCACCTTATCTTCAGGGATGAAGCGACGCGACGAAGTCCTCGTGGGGATCGTGGCGACGGTCGCCATCGGGCTGGCCGTGGTGGGGTCGCTGTTCCTCGCCCGCGGCGGTCTCTTCCCCGGCAACGTCTACTACTCCACGTTCGACTGGGGCTCCGGGCTGCGCCAGGGCCAGCCGGTGATGCTCTCGGGCGTGACGGTCGGTTACGTGGACGGGGTGGACATCCGCGACGACGGCAAGCTCCTCGTCACCATGCGGATCTACAAGAAGTACCGCGTGCCGAAGGGGACGACCTCCAAGCCGGCGCCCAACGGCGTCTTCGGCGACATGATGGTCGCCATGAAGCCCGACAAGCCGACGAACGACTACTTCGCGATCGGCGACACGATCCCCGCGGGGAGCGGGCTCGTGGGCATCGCCGACGTCCTCGCGCGCGTCGACTCGATCGCCTCCGACGTGCACGAGCTCACCAGGGCGCTCAAGAAGTCACTCGTCGACGAAGGCGGGATCAACGACCTCAAGAAGACGGTGCGCAGCGCCGACGAGCTCCTCGTGCACCTCACGCGCATCGCCGAGGAACAGTCGGCTGAGCTCCTGAAGACGCAGCAGTCGTTCCAGCACCTCGCCAACGCGGTCGATTCGGCGCAGGTCGACTCGACGCTGCGCTCGATCGGTGACCTCTCGCGGAACGTGTCGGTGCTGACGAGCGATCTGCGCGGCACGACGACGCAACTGAACGGGATCCTGAAGAAACTCGATTCGAACGAGGGGTCGGCGGGGATGCTGCTGAATGATCCGGGGCTGTATCGGGACGTGAGGGGGTTAGTGCAACGACTGGATTCGCTCAGCACCGAGTTCCAGCGGAACCCGCGGAAGTTCGTGAAGCTGTCGATCTTCTGAGTCGTCAGTCGTCAGTCGTCAGTCTTCGGTCATCAGTCGTCAGTAGGGCGGTCAGGTCGGGCGCCGCGTGGCTCGCGTTCGGGTGCGGCCCGGACGCGACGCAGGAGGCCGGTGAGCATCCGGCGGACTTCTTCGACGCGGGCGGTGAGGGCATCGGAGCGCTCGCGCGCGAGCAACCCGATGTCGAGCGCGAAGCGCAGGTGGTACCGCAGCTCGGCCGCGGAGGCGAGCGCGTAGCCGAGGAACCGCGCGAACTGCGCGCGTGACGTGCTTCCCGCGCCCTCGGCGATGTTCGCTGCGACCGATACCGCGCAGCGCCTGACCTGACTGCGCAGCTCCCATTCGCGCCAGGACGCGGTGAGGTGGAACGACTCGACCGCAACGTTGTGCGCGCGGTGCCAGACCTCGAGACGTTCGTACGGTTGCACGCGCACAGCCTACCTCGACGACCTCACGTCCGCTCAACCGCGTCGTCGCACACCGCATCCTCCCGCCGCCACCGAGTTCAAGAACGCACGCGTGGCCAGCCGGAATCCCGGCTGGCCACGCGTCTCCACGTCCTGCGAACTACCGATGACTGAGGACTGAGGACTGACGACTCCTTAGAACGAATACCTCAGCGACAACTGCATCCGATAATTCGACGCCACATTCTGCGAATTCTGGAACTTGTACGTCGGGTTCCAGGTGAAGATCGGACGCGCGCCGGTCGGACCGACCATCGAGCCCGCTTCCTTCGAGTCGTACGAGAGCGCCGGGAACACGCCGCCGAAACCGACCGACTTCACGTGGCCCCAGTCACGATTGATGAAGTTCGCGAAGTTGAAGATGTCGAGCGTGACGGTGAGGCGTTCGAACGCCGCGGTGTTGAGTGCGTTGCCGATCCCGAGGCGACCCATCGACTGGCGGAGGCTCACGTTCACGGTGTTGCGCCACGGCTCTTCGCACGAGTGCTTGGCCATGATGCGGCCGCGCTGCTTGTTGAGGCACGCGTGTGAGTCGATGAACTTGTCGAGCGAGTCCGCCTGCTGCGAGGCGGTGTAGGTCACGCCCCCCGAAATGAACGTCGGGCGGAACATGATTTGGTTCGGGTCGTTCGCGTCCGTCGGGATGTAGATCAGGTCGTTGCCGACGCCGTCGCCGTTGAGGTCGCCCGAGCTGCTGCCGGTGTAGAGGTAGTGGAAGCGCTGGCCGCTCTCGCCGAAGTAGATGAGGGAGACGTCAGTCCCGGTCGCCTGGAACGTGTACGTGGCGTTGGCGATGAAGCGATGCGGCTGCTCGAAGAGCGACCGGCCCAGGCCGGTGTGCGTCTGCGGCAGGTAGCCCGCCGGGCGGCCGAAGCGATACTGCGAGCCGGCGGTCGACGACGAGAGGCTCTGGACGTCGCGGACGCGAGAGAAGGTGTACATGAGGGATCCTTCCCAGTTGCCGCGCCAGCGCTTCTGGAGGCCGGCGGTGTACTGCCACGCCTTGTCGCGCGACTGGTTCGTCACGTCGAGCACGGTGCTGCGCCCGGCGACCTTGAGCATCGGCGTCGCCGGAGCCGTGCCGTACATCGCGCGGCCGTGGCGATCGTAGCCGATCGGATTGTCCTGCAGCGCGATGTTCGTGTAGAAGAGCGAGTTGATCGCGTTCGTGTAGAGGATCTCGGCCGTCGCGATCAGGCCGTTCCCGAGGTCGCGATCATAGCCGAGCGAGACGCGCGCGTTCTGCGGGAACTTGAGGTCCTTGCTCAGCAGGTTGATTTCGGAGCCGAGCGCCGCCGAGAGGCCACCCGCGCACTGCGTCGGCGGGGTCGCGGCATTGCCGGAGCTGAACGTCGGCGCGCCACCGAGCGGGTTGGTGGGCGACTGCGGGTTGCAGGTCAGCTGGCCGACGCCGCCCATGCCCGAGTTCTGGAACGAGTTGGCGAGCCAGACGTACGCGGGGCGGCCCGCGAACAGACCGGCGCCGCCACGGAGCTGGTTCTTCTGGTCCTTGGTGATGTCCCAGTTGAAGCCGAAGCGCGGCGAGATCGTGCCGTTGCCGCTCGGAACATCCGCGGTGTTGCGACCGAACGTGGCCTCGATCGTCGGATTCGTCGGCGGCTTGTCCTTGAACGACGGCGTGTCGAAGCGCACGCCAGCCTGGACGTTCAGCCACGGCGTGACGTTCCATTCATCCTGGACGTAGGCACCGAGCATCGCCGCGCTGAAACGGACTGCGCCGTCGCAGGGATCGGCGGTCGGACAGATCGGCACGCCCACCTGATAGATGTTCGTCGTGCCGTTCTGGAAGGCCGTTTCAGTGCTGAATCGCCAGTAACCGAAGAGGTTCTGCGCGAACAGGTTGCGCACCTTGTACGTCGAGTAGGCGGCGCCGACCGTGATGCGGTGCGCGCCCATAGGGATCACGAGGTTGTTCGAGAGCTCCGTGATGTCCTGGTCGAGCTGGTTGCCGTGGCTCGATCGCTCCGAGCCGGAGACGATGGTGAACCCGCCCATCGTCGCGTCGACCTGCGGGCCACCCACCTCGGGCGACCGGCGGTCACGGATGTACGTCTGGCTCGCGAAGAACTCGTTGAACCAGCCGTTCGCGAAGTTCGTGCGGAGTTGCACCACCGTGCTGCCCTTTCGCGAGAAGAACGCGTACTTGTTGTTGAGCAGGTTGAACGTCGTGCTCGTGAACGAGCGGCTGAACACGTCGTCCTGCGCCTCGCCGTAGTTGTGGCGGACGACCAAGCTCGAGTTGAGCGGCAGGTCCTGCACGTCGAACCGGACGAAGATGTTCGTCAGCGGGTTCTCGTTGATGCGCGAGCCGCCCGACGACGCCGGAAGGCCGTAGGTCTGGATGATCGTGTTGTACGAGTCGAGCGTGGTCTGCGTCGGGATGTTCGTCGCCGACGTGAGGCCGAAGTACGGACCGGACGCGGGTGCCGTCTGCGCCTGGATCTCGCCGTTGATGAAGAAGTGGACCTTGTCCTTGATGATCGGGCCGCCGATCGAGCCTCCGTACTGTTGCTGCTCGAAGTCGAACAGGTACGGCTGCGACCGCGTCATCGACTGGTCGCGGTAGAACACGTACGCCGAACCCTGGAGCTTGTTCGTGCCGTTCTTCGTCACCGCGTTGATCAGCGCGCCGGCGAAGTTGCCATAGCGCACGTCGAAGGGCGACAGGAGCACCTGATACTGCTTCACCGCGTCGATGCCGATCGACTTGCCGCGCGCCTGACCGCCGGGCTGGCCGGTGGAGCCGAGTCCGAACAGGTCGGTCTCGGTCGCGCCGTCGATCTGGATGTTGTTGTAGCGGTTGTTCGCGCCGCCGCCCGAGAGGCCGGGGCCCGCGTTGGAGACCTGCGGGGTGAGCGCGACGAAGTCGGTGAAGTTGCGCCCGAGGGTCGGCAGGCGCTGGAGCGCCGAGTCCGACACGGTGGTGCTCACACCAGTGCGCGTCGACGAGATCACCGGGTCGATCTCGGACACGACGATCTGCGACGCGAGCACGGTCACGCGCTCGGTCAGCTGGAAGTCCACCCGTGTCGTCTGGCCGATGGTGACGTTCTGGTCACGCTTGGTCTGCGGCTCGAATCCGATGTTGCGCGCCATGACGTCGTAGCCGCCACCGACCTCGAGGCCGAGCACGATGTAGTTGCCGGTGGCGTTCGTGCGGCCCGTGCGCGTCGCGCCGGTCGTCGAGTTGCGGACCTCGATGCCGACGCCTTCGATCGCGGTGCCGCTCGCATTGGTGACGCGCCCGCCAATCGCGCCCGTGGTGACCTGGGCCGACGCTGCGGTCGCCCAAAGGGTCCCCATCAGGGTCGCGGTCGCGACCAGGGTCAGTCTACGGAGACTACGGAACATGTGGTGTCCTCTTTTGCCGTGAGATTCGACCTGCTTACTGCCGCCCAAATGTATGCGTGACTTGCCGGTTCAGCCAAGGCGAGACTTCAAGTCCGGCCGGCCCGCGACCGATCCGTTACCCGCTCGTCGGAGTCCCCTGCGTCCGGCCGCGACGCCCCACCGTGAGGAAGTAGACCGGCACGCCCGTGAGGCAGGCGCCGAACACGGCGAGCGTCTGCATGCGACTCGACTCCTGCACGAGCGCGTTCCCCAGCAGGTAGAGCACGGCGGCCATGAAGATCGCCGGCACGACCGGGTAGCCCGGGCACCGGAAGCTCGGCTGATAGTCGGGACGCCCGCGGAGTCGGTAGATCGACGCCACCGCAAGGAAATAGAAGGGGAGGAAGGCGACGACGAAGACGTCGGCGAGCTGCTCGAAGTTGCGCACCAGCACGAAACCCGCGCCGATGATCGCCGTCAGCGAGATCGCGACCCACGGCGTGCCGAACTTGGGGTGCACCGAGGCCACCGACTTGAAGAAGAGCCCGTCCGCCGCCATTGCGAAGAAGACCCGTGGGCTGGTGAGCAGCACCGTGTTGAGCGTTCCAAAGGTCGAGATCATGACCGTCGCCGAGACGAAGACCACACCGAGCGGACCCACGACCTTCTGGGCGACGTCGGCCGCGACGAGCTTCGACACCCGGATCTCCTCGATCGGGAGTACGGCGAGGTAGGCGAGGTTGGCGAGGAGGTAGATCGCGATCACCATCAACGTCCCACCGATCAGCGCGCGCGGGAGGTTCTTCTGCGGGTCCTTCACCTCGCCGGCGTTGTACGAGAGGTCGGCCCAGCCATCGAATGCCCAGAGCGTGCTCACGAGCGCGAGGCCGAACGCCGGGAGGGTGAAGCTCCCCTCGGGGATCGCCGGCGTGTAGAAGCCGCCAGTCTGCGGGAGGCCGATCGCGAACGCCAGGATGATGATGATCAGGAGTCCACCGTATTTGGCGAGCACGGTGAGGTTCGTGAATGCCGAGCCGACCTTCACGCCGACGATATTGAAGAGTCCGGTGAGCAGGATCGCAGCCGACGCGATGTACTTCACCGTCATCGTCTGCTCGACGGAGTGCTCCGACCCGGTCCGGACGCGCCAGAAGTACTCGGAGAACGTGATCGCGATCGCGCCGAGCGAGGCGGCGCGGATCATCACCAGTTGGCTCCAGCCGAAGACGAAGGCGGGCACCTTGCCCCACCCCTGCCGCACGAAGACGTAGACGCCGCCAGTCTGCGGGAGCGCACTCGCGACCTCGGCCAGGGTCAGCGCGCCGCAGATCGCGAAGATCCCGCCCGCGATCCACGACGAGAGCATCGGGAGCGGGCCGGGCAACTTGTCCGCGATGCCGGCCGGCGAACGGAAGATGCCGGAGCCGATCGTCGAGCCGATCACGACGGCGATCGCGCTCCAGAGTCCGAGGCGGCGCTCGAGAGACTGCGGGGGGGACGCTTGCATCCGCCGAAACTACGGTTCGGGGCTCCCTCCGGCGAGGGGCACCGGCGATTATTCCTCCGTGCCCGCCACCCTCGTCGCCCTCGTCTTCTGGACCGCCATCGTCGCCGTCGTCGTGGCGCAGGTGATGATCCTCCGCTCCACCACGCGCGTGCTGCGCTCAGCGGCGCCCGAGCGGCCGGTGCGCGAGTGGAGCTTCGCCATCGGGCCGGCGCTCGTGCTGGCGCTGGTGCTCTTCCTCTCCTGGCGCGCGGCGATGGAACCGCGCACGATCGAGGTCCAGCTCCCGGCCCTCCCCGGCGAGCTCCGCACGTGAGCGCCGCCGCGACTCCGGCGGTGGAGCGCACGCTGCTCCAGGACTTCATCGCGCTCACCAAGCCGCGCATCATCTCGCTGCTGCTCGTCACGACCGCAGCGCCGATGTTCGTCGCCGGGAACCCGAGCTGGGGCACCGTGCTGCTCGTGATGCTCGGCGGCTACCTCATGGCGGGCGGCGCGAACGCGGTGAACATGTACCTCGACCGCGACATCGACGACGTGATGGCGCGCACTCGGCTGCGTCCAATCCCGAGCGGACGGATGTCGGCGAGAGCGGTGCTCGCCTTCGGCGTGCTCATCGCCACCGCGGCGACCTGGATGCTCGCGACGTTCGTGAACCTCCTCACCGGCGCGCTCGCCCTCGCGGGCTTCTACTTCTACGTCTTCATCTACACGCGCTGGCTCAAGCGGAGTTCGCCCCAGAACATCGTGATCGGCGGCGCGGCGGGGGCCTTCCCGCCCCTCGTCGGCTGGGCGGCGGTGACGAACTCGCTCGACCTCACCGCCTTCTTCCTCTTCCTCATCGTCTTCTACTGGACGCCGCCGCACTTCTGGGCGCTCGCGCTCAACAAGCAGCGCGACTACGGCAATGCGAAGGTGCCGATGGCGCCGCTCGTCTGGGGCGAGCGCGAGACCATCGAGCAGATGTGGTGGTACTCCATCCTGCTCGTCGCGCTCACGGTGTTGCCGGTGGCGTGGGGCGCGTTCGGCGCGACCTACCTCGCCTCGGCGCTCGTGCTCGGCGGGCTGCTGCTGCGCGGTGTCCACCGCGTGCGCGTCGCGGCCGACTACGTGAAGCCGTCGTGGTGGGTCTACGGCTACTCGCTCCTCTACCTGGCGCTGCTCTTCGTGGCGATGGTGGTCGACCGCCGCGTCGGCGACTGGCTCGCGCGCTGACGCCGGCCGCAGTGCCGCGCCGCGCGGCGCGCTAGACGACGAACAGCTCGCGCTGGATCTCGCCCGGCGTGATGACGAGCTTCCCGTCGCCGTCGAGGTAGCCGTTCACCTCCGTGCGCATGCCGATCTCGCCCGTGAGGTAGACGCCGGGTTCGATCGAGAAGCCCACACCGGGGACGAGCAGCCGCGTCTCGCGCGTCTCGAGGTTGTCGATGTTGGGCCCCATGCCGTGCAACCCCCGCGCGTCAATGCTGTGTCCCGTGCGGTGCGTGAACACCTCGCCGAAGCCGCGCGCGACGATCACCGCGCGCGCCGCATCGTCGGCCTCGCCGCCACCCACCGGTTCACCGGCGCCGAGTTTGCGCTGCAGCAGCGCGATCGCCGCGTCACGCGCGTCGCGCACCGCGCCCCACACCTCGAGCGCGCGCGCCGATGGCGCGCCGATGCTCGCCATCCACGTCTGGTCGGCCCACATCCCCTTCCCGCCCGGCGCGGTCGCGAACAGGTCGATCAGCACCACGTCGCCCTCGCGGAATGCGCGCGGCGAAGTCGCCTCGGGATGGTAGTGCGGGTTGGCGGCATTCTCGGTGGCCGCGACGATCGGTCCGTGGTCGGCCTCCATCCCGTGCTGCGCGAAGGCGGCCATGATCTGTTCGGCGACCTCGTGCTCGTGGAGCGGCTTCGCCGTGCGGGCCGCCTTCCCGATGCGTTCGAACGCCTCGAGCGCGATGGTGCGCAGCGACTCGGCGTTCTTCCGGTGTGACGCGATCTCGGCGGCACTCCAGACGGCGAAGAATCGCGTGACGAGCTCGGCGCTCGTGACGATCTCGGCCCCGCTCGCGCGCACGAGCTCGATCACGCCCGCGGGCACGCGGTCGACCACCGGCACGGCATCGCCGGCCGAGTACTCCATTGCGATGCGCTTCCCCTTCACGAGCGGCGGGAGCGCGGCCTCGAGCACTTCCCACGAGCTGTACACGACCTTCGTCCATTCGCGCGGCCAGTCCACCCAGGGTGCCTGCTCGATCGCGTGCGTGATCGCCACCGGCGTGCCCTTCGCGGGCAGCCAGCAGAAGATCCGGCGCGTGACCATGCCCTGCATGCCGAGCAGCGAGCCGGCGACGGGATTGAGCCCGCGGAAGTCGTAGAGCAGCCAGCCGTCGAGGCCGGCCTCGGTGAGGGCGTCCTGCAGCGTGGACAGCGTCGCGGGGGTCAGCATTCGTGCTCCTATCGGATCGAGCGCCACTCGGCGCGCCATTGGCAGGTCTTCTCGCCGCGCGACGCGCAGCGCACATGTTCCACCGCGCCAACGCCGCCGACCATGAGTTGCATCAGCTCGCGCAGTACGGCCTCGTAGAATGTGCAGCCGGCCTGGCGCGGCGCGGTGTCGCGCGTCGCCGACTCGGGGACGTCGAGCAGCACCGTCGCGCCGACGCGCTTGAGCGAGCCGTTGAGGAAGCTCTTCCCCACGCGCCGCAGGTGTCGCAGCGCGAGCGGGCGCCCGAGGATGGTGGGGAGCGAACGGATCAGCGTGCGCGTGGGGCCGGCGATGCGCGCGTAGGTCAGGCGCGCGAGACCGCGGCCTGCCTCGCGGAAGACCGCCTCGGCGTCCGGCCGACGGCCGATGAGCCGCGCGATGCCCACCGCCTCGTCGAGCGGGAGTCGCTGCCCGCGCTTCACCGCGTCGTTGTACCGGCGGATCTGCGCGAGCACCGTGTCGCTCAGGCCGAACCGCTTGGTGCGCAGTTCGTCGACGAACTCCGCCTCGAGGTCCCCGTCCGGCATGTCCACGGCGCGGACGGCTTCGAGCAGGACGAGGGGGAAGAGCGGGTCGACGGTCGAGGACATGCGCGGAGGACGAGGTGGGAGCGACGCGGAGCAACTTAAGACCCCGCTCGCTTGCGCGCACCCGCGTGCCCCGGGCAGAATCCACCGATCATCCGATGCACACCTCCGCCGAGTCCGTCCTGCATCCATCCCCAGGGGATCGCCGATCTCTGACACGCTGATCGTTCGCGCCCTCCTCGGCGCCATCGTCGCGGGCGCCGTCGCGGCCGCCGCGCGGCGCGCCGGCAGCCTCACGGTCGGTGGACAGTGGGCGGCCTTCTTCATGGGAACGCTCGTCGCCGTCGCCGGATGGGAGTGGGCGGCGCTCCTCATCGGCTACTTCATCGTCTCGTCCGCGCTCACGCGCGTGGGACGCGAGCGCAAGGCCGGCCTCACCGCGTCGGTCCTCCCCGATGCGAGCGCGCGCGACGCCGCGCAGGTGCTCGCGAACGGCGGGCTCTTCGCGACGCTCGTCCTGCTCGGCGAGGTCCTCGGCTCGCCCGCGTTGTACATCGCGGGAATGGGCGCGCTCTCCGCGGCGGCGGCCGACACGTGGGCAACCGAGGTCGGCATGCTCTGGGGCGGCACGCCGCGGACGATCCTCACCCTCGCGAAGGTCGAGCCAGGGGTATCGGGTGGAGTCACGCTCATCGGCACGGCGGCGGGCGTTGCCGCCGCGGCGACGATGGCACTCCTCGCGCCCACGCTCGTGGGGAGCGAGGGCGCACCGGCCGTGCTCGCCGCGGGCATCGCCGGCACCATCGGCGACAGCGTGCTCGGTGCGACGCTGCAGTCGCAGCGCTGGTGCGACCAGTGCCGCACGTGGACCGAGCGGCGCGTCCACACCTGCGGGTACCGCACCCAGCACGCGCGAGGGCTACGTTGGATGACCAACGACACGGTGAACCTCCTCGCGACGGCCTTCGGCGCCCTCGTCGCGCTCGCGGTCATCGGGACGCGCCGATGACGACGAGGACCGTGGACCCCACCGCCTTCCGCACTGCACTCTCGCGCTTCGCCTCGGGCGTCACCGTGCTCACCACGCGGACCGACGACGGGCAGGACCTCGGCATGACGGCGAGCGCCTTCTCGTCCCTCTCGCTCGAGCCGCCGCTCATCCTCGTGTGCGTCGACCGCGACGCGTCGATGGCATCGCCGCTCGAGCATGCGACGCACGTGGCGGTGCATGTGCTCGCGGTGGAGCAGGAGCATCTCTCGCGCCGCTTCGCGGGGAAGGAGTCCGACCGCTTCACCGGCCTCGCGATCTCGCGCGGCGCGGGCGGCGTCCCGCTGCTCGAGGGCGCGATCGCGCGGCTGCAGTGCCGCATCGTCGAGCGGCATCCGGGCGGCGACCATGTGATCGTCGTCGCCGAGGTGCTCGACGCCGACGCGGCCGAGGGCGCGCCGCTGGTCTACTTCCGCGGTCAGTACGGTAGATTCGGCGCATGAGCCTCGAACTCGAGCGCGAGCAGGCGGTGCAGGAGCTCTGCGCGCACTACGCACAGGACCATCTCACCACCGGCGAACTGGAGCAGCGATTCGACGGCGTCTACAAGGCGTCGTCACGCGACCAGCTGCGGACGGTGCTCGTCGGCCTGCCCGCGCTCTCGCGCACGTCGGTCGCGCCCGCGCCCATCTACCAGCTCGCGCACCCGCCGACACCGACCAACTCGTGGCCGGCGGTGGAGGAGCGGCGGTACGTCGCGATCTTCTCCGAGGTGAAGAAGGAAGGCCATTGGATGCCGGCCGCGCGGATCCGCGCGCGCATCGTGTTCGGCGCGATGGTGCTCGACCTCCGGGAAGCCGAGCTGCCGCTCGAGGGGATCACCGTCGACGTCGATGTCTTCGCCGGGGAGTGCAGGATCCTCCTCCCGCCCGGCGTCGGTGCCGACGTCGACGCGTCGGCCTTCATGGGCAGCGTCGAGGACAAGGCGCAGCGCGGGCTCCCGAGCGCGCCGATGATCCACGTGCGCGGCAGCGCCTTCATGGGTTCGATCATCGTGAAGACCCAGCTGCCCAAGCCCGCGCGCATGGAGAGCTGGCGCAAGCAGCTGAAGGCGTTCTTCGGGACCGACGGCGAGTCCGAGTAGCGGCTACGGACCCTGCGAGAGATAGTGTTCTGCGTAGCGCACGATGCTCTCCTCGATCACGCGCATCGCGACATCGCTCTTCTCCCAGCCGAGGACCTCGACGCGCTTCCCCTCGAGGTCCTTGTAGATCGCGAAGAAGTGCTCGATCTCGCGCAGGTAATGCTGCGGCAGGTCCGCGATGTCGAAGTACTCGCCGTGCGCGGGGTCGTCGCACGGGACGGCGAGGATCTTGTCGTCGGGCTCGCCCTTGTCGAGCATCTTGAGCACGCCCACCGGGCGCACGTCGATGAGGCAGCCGGTGAAGGTCGGCTCCTTGATCATCACGAGGACGTCGAGCGGGTCGTTGTCCTCGTGCAGCGTGCGCGGGATGAGCCCGTAGTCGCCCGGATAGTGCACCGCCGAATACAGGACGCGGTCAAGGCGGAAGAGCCCCGATTCCTTGTCGAGCTCGTACTTGTTGCGCGCGCCCTGCGGGATCTCGATCACCGCGGTGACGACCTCGGGCGGCGTGCGGCCGGCGGGGAGGTCCCTCCAGGGATGGATCATGCGTTGCGCCCGGCCTGGCGCTCCGCGCGGCGCGCGAGCGCGCGACGGCGCAGGATCACCGAGAGCGTGTAGGCCGAATAGAGCACGGCGAGCGCCGCGTAGGCCGCGCGGTAGTAGAAGGCGTTGTCAGGCATCGGTCACCGGTCCGCGGTAGCGGCGTCGTCGAGGGCATCGCGCTCGTTCGCGAGGGCGTAGCGCGCACGCACCAGCGCCACGTACAGGAGCGTGAAGGCCGCCAGCGCGCCGAAGAAGGTCCACGCCATCACCGCCGGCATCTGGATCCCCGCGGTGTTCGCGATGACGGGCTTGGGGTGCTGCGTGTTGAAGAGGTAGACGCTGAGATGGATGAACGGGATGAGCAGCGCGCCGAGGATGCCGACGATCGCGCTGTACCGCGCGCGCAGGTCGCGCTCGGGGATCACGCCGCGCAGCACGAGGTAGCCGACGTAGAGGAACCAGAGGAAGAGCGAGAGCGTGAGGCGCGCGTCCCATACCCACCAGGCGCCCCAGATCGGCTTTCCCCACAGCGGGCCCGACACGAGGAATCCCGTCGTGAACACCACGCCCACCTCGGCCGACGACTCGGCCACGCGGTCGAGGCGCGGATCCTTGAGGAACAGCCAGAACGCGCCGGCGAGTGCCGTGACACCGAAGGCGAGGAACGCGACCCACGCCGACGGGGCATGCACGTAGAGGATCTTCTGCGCGTAGCCCTGCAAGAGATCCGGTGGCGTGAACCAGATGGCGCGCGAGAAGGCGGCCGTGATCGCGATCACCGCGACGAGGAGGAACCAGTCGGGACCGGCGCGGCGTGCGCCAGCGGAGGGAGAGGACATCAGTTCAGTCGTCGAGCGTGAGGGGGAAGAGCAGCATGCAAGCGTAGGCGAACACGAGGTCGAACGCGAGGAGGATCCGCAGCCAGGCGAAGGCCTCGGCCACCGGACGTCCGGCGAGCAGCAGGGCCGTCACCTTCGCCGCCGGCATGACGATCGGCACGAAGAACGGCATCGCGAGGACGGGCAGCAGCAACTCGGCGAGGCGCGTGTTCGCGGTCATGCCGGCGAACATCGTGCCGACGGCGACGAGCCCGATCGACGCGAGCACCATCAGCGCGGCGAGCGCGAGGAAGGCGGGACCGATCGGCAGGTTGTAGAAGAGCGCCACCGCCGGCAGCGCGACCGCCTGCACGCCGAGCACGAAGGTGAGGTTCGCGAGCGCCTTGCCGAGGAAGATCCCCTCGCGCGGCACCGGCGCGACGAGCAGCGCGTCCATCGCGCCATCGTGCTGCTCCACGCCGAACGAGCGGTGCATCCCGAGGAGGCCCGAGAAGGTGAACGTCACCCAGAGCACGCCCGGCGCGAGGTCCGCCGGCCCGATCGCCGTCGGGTCCCACGCGAAGTAGAAGATCACGATCGAGAGCAGCGAGAGCACGAGCGCCGAGATGAACGCGCTCCGCGTGCGGAACTCGATCGCGAGGTCCTTGCGCGCGATGATCCACGCCGAAGCGAGCACTCCCGGTGCGGCCGTGCTCACGCGACGAGCTCGCGGTACTCCGCGGCATAGCGGTCGCCCTTGATCCCCTCGGCGCGCTCGAAGCGCGCGAAGCGGCCTCCGCGCATGATCGCCGCGTGCGTCGCGAGGGCGAGCCCTTCCTGCAGATGGTGCGTCACGACGATGAGCGCCGCGCCGGCGTCGCGCCGGTCGCGCAGCAGCGCGGTGAGCGCGGCGCCACCCTGCTCGTCGAGGCCGGTGTACGGCTCGTCGGCGAGGAGGACGTCGGGCGCGTGGACGATCGCGCGGGCGATGGCCGCGCGCTGCTGCAGGCCGCGCGAGAGCGATCTCACGGCGACATCCGCCCGGTCCGCGATGCGGAGCTGTTCGAGCGCGTGTTGTGTCGCGCCGTCGGGGTCGGCGAGGCCGTGCAGCGCGGCGGAGAAGCGCACGTTCTCCCTCGCGGTGAGCGCATCGTAGAGCATCCCGCGGTGCGAGATGATGCCGACGCGCGCGCGCGCGTCGGGTTTGGGGAGCGCCACGCCGCCGATGGACGCGCGCCCGCTCGACGGGGTGAGCAGGCCGGCGAGGAGGCGCAGCGCGGTGGTCTTGCCCGCGCCATTCGGCCCGAAGAGCGCGAGGCAGTCGCCCGGCGCGAGGGAGAACGTGAGCCCATCAACGGCGCGGCGCGCCCCGAAAGCCCGGACCAGGTCCGTGGCTTCGACGCGCGCCGTCATCGTGCGGACCTCACCCCGTCGTTCATGCCAGAAGGGTAGTGCCCCGACTCCATACGCGGAACGGCGCGGCTGGCGGCCGCGCCCGCACCGTCACACAGTCCCTGCGACCTCGAAGAGCGAGTCGAGGCGCGTGATCTGGAGCATGTCCTGCACGGCGCGCGGCGTATTGACGAGGCGCGTGCGGATCCCGCGCTCACGTGCACGCTTCTGGAGCAGCACCAGGACGCCGAGCCCGCTGGCGTCGACTTCGATGGTGCGGACGAGATCGATGATCACCACCGGCTCACCGCTGCCGGCGGCCGTCTCGAGCGCCTCGAGCACGGCGCGCCGGAAATCGAGGCGATGATCCGAGGTAAGACGATAGGGGGCGACGAGCGGCTCCAACGGGGCCTCCACGGCAACAGGGGTCTGGCTCTGCATCTGGACCTCCCACGCAGGGAAGTGCCGTCCGACTGCCAGAGGCTGCTGCGTACCGTGGATACCAACCGGCCCGGTTCGGCCGTTCCCCACTTCGGCAGCCGGACCATCTCGGGACCTCCGAGACTCCTGGCTTTGCGACCCCACCTCGCGATGGGTGTGCTCTTGTCGGTGTGGCGTTCTGCGTGTTCGAGATAGTATAGAAGCGAGATTCGTGCCATTGGGAGTCATCAGGCATCAGTATGTCAGTCAACAGGTTACAGCGTTATCACATCGTGATTACGCGTCGGAGTGGCTAAAAGTGCCGTGTTCATGGCGCAATACGATGCAACGCATGATTGCTTGACAGTACGCGACATCACACGCGCTTCGTGCTCGGAGCCGTCCACTCATCTCACTGCCCAACACCTATCGACCCCCGTAGCATTGTCGCATGTCTGACATCGACGTCCTGCTGAGCGAGACGCGGCGCTTCGCGCCGCCCCCCGATTTCCAGCGTGACGCGCTCGTGCGCGACCGCTCCCTCCACACCGCCGCCGCCGCCGATCCCGAGCGCTACTGGGCCGACGAGGCGCGAGCATTGAAGTGGCGCTCGGAGTGGTCGAAGACCCTCGACTGGACGCCCCCGCACGCGAAGTGGTTCGTCGGAGGGAAGCTCAACGTCAGCGAGAACTGCCTCGATCGTCACCTCGCCGGGGCGCGCCGCAACAAGGCAGCGCTCATCTGGGAAGGCGAGCCGGGCGACCGTCGCACCCTCAGCTATTGGGAACTCGCGCGCGACGTGCGCGCCTTCGCGAACGTCCTCAAGTCGCTCGGCGTGCAGAAGGGCGACCGCGTCGGGATCTACATGCCCCTCATCCCCGAGGTGGCCATCGCGATGCTCGCCTGCGCGCGGATCGGCGCCGTGCACTCGGTGGTCTTCGGTGGCTTCAGCCCCGAGTCGCTGCGCGACCGCATGAACGACGCCGCGGCGAAGGTCGTCATCACCGCCGACGGCGGATACCGCCGCGGGCAGATCGTGCCGCTCAAGCGCAACACCGACAAGGCGCTCGAGGACTGCCCGACGGTGAAGCACTGTGTCGTCGTGCAGCGGCGCTCCGCCGGCCCCATCGGCGAGGCGCACGTCGAGATGAAGGAAGGACGCGACCACTGGTACCATCGCCTCATGCAGCAGGCGAATGACAAGTGCGAGCCCGAGGTGATGGACGCCGAGGACGTGCTCTTCATCCTCTACACGTCGGGCACGACGGGAAAGCCGAAGGGCATCGTGCACACCACCGGCGGCTACCTCGTCGGCGCAGCGAGTTCCACCAAGTACGTGTTCGACCTCAAGGACGACGACGTCTTCTGGTGCACCGCCGACGTCGGCTGGATCACGGGGCACACGTATCTCGTCTATGGCCCGCTCGCCAACGGCGCGACCTGCGTGATGTACGAGGGCGCCCCCGACTGGCCCGAGCGCGACCGCTTCTGGTCGCTCATCGCGCGGCACGGCGTGACGATCCTCTACACCGCCCCGACCGCCATCCGCGCCTTCATGAAGTGGGGCGTGGAGCACCCGAAGAAGCACGACCTCTCGTCGCTGCGCCTGCTCGGCTCGGTGGGCGAACCGATCAACCCCGAAGCCTGGATGTGGTACCACGAGCACATCGGCGCGTCACGCTGCCCGATCGTCGACACGTGGTGGCAGACCGAGACCGGTTCGATCGTGATCTCGCCGCTCCCCGGCGTGACGACGACGAAGCCCGGGAGCGCGACGCAGCCGCTCCCTGGCTATACGGCCGCCCTCCTCTCGAACAAGGCCGAGCCGATCCCGGTCGGGGGCGGGCTGCTCTCGCTCACCAAGCCGTGGCCGTCCATGCTGCGCACCATCTGGGGCGACGACGCGCGCTACGTGGAGACCTATTTCACGAAGTGGCCGGGCCGCCCCGACCTCTACTTCGCCGGCGACGGCGCGAAGCTCGACGACGAGGGCTACTGGTGGATCCTCGGCCGCGTGGACGACGTGCTCAACGTCGCGGGGCATCGCATCGGCACCATGGAAGTGGAGTCCGCGCTCGTCGAGCACCCGGCGGTGGCCGAGGCGGCCGTCGTGGGCAAGGCACACGAGCTGAAGGGCCAGGCGGTGTGCGCCTTCGTCACGTTGCGCGACGGCCACAAGCAGAGCCCTGCCCTGCGCGACGAGCTGCGCGAGTTCGTCGTGACGAAGATCGGCGCGCTCGCGCGCCCCGACGACATCCTCTTCTCGGCGGACCTGCCGAAGACGCGCTCGGGGAAGATCATGCGCCGGCTGCTGCGCGACATCGCCGAAGGGCGGGCACTGGGCGACACGACGACGCTCGCCGATCCGGGCGTGGTGGCGTCGCTCAAGGAGCAGTACGAGGAATCGGAGGGCTGAACCCGGCTGGGCGTCGGGGGAATGACGCGGGGCCCGGCGCCTTCGGCGCCGGGCCCCGCGTCCCTCA
>Ga0137353_1000093_pt1 | contig 18434 bp, 12 predicted proteins | sample EasRivERMLT760_2_FD_104759 | JGI IMG/M metagenome (GOLD analysis project Ga0137353, IMG submission 104759) | Soil microbial communities from meander-bound floodplain in the East River, Colorado, USA - East River MetaG ERMLT760_2 | ecosystem: Environmental > Terrestrial > Soil > Floodplain ...
CCTCCATCGGCTCGTTCCTGAACGTCTGCATCTCGCGCTGGCCGGCCGAGCTCTCGGTGGTCGCGCCGCGGTCGCGGTGTCCGCGCTGCGAGAAGCCCATCGCCTGGTACGACAACCTGCCGCTCGTGAGCTGGGTGCTGCTGCGCGCGAGGTGCCGCAACTGCGCGCTGCCGATCAGCGTGCAGTACCCGCTCATCGAGGCGCTCGTCGGCGCGATGTGGCTCTGGAGCTACTGGACCTTCGGGCCCACGCTCACCATGCTGCGCCTCGCGATCGCCGCGACGATCCTGCTCGGGATCTCCGTCACCGACCTCCTGCACTACGTGATCCCCGACGGCTTCACGGTGACGGGATTCATCCTCGCGATCCTGATGCCGGTGCCGGCGGTGCTGCTGCGCGACGTCGGGCCGTTCGCGGGACCGTGGGATGCGCTCGTGGGCGCGTGCACGGGCGCGGGGATCATCGCGATCGTCGGCTGGCTGGGCGAGGTCGCGCTCAAGAAGGAGGCGATGGGGCAGGGCGACGTCACGCTCATGGCATTCGTCGGCGCGATGGTCGGGCCGGGGCGGGCGCTGCTCACGGTCTTCGTCGGCGCGGCGCTCGCGTCGGTGGTCTTCCTCCTCTTCGTCATTCCCATCACGAAGCTCCGCGCATCGCGACGCGGCGTGGAGTTCGAGCTGCCGCTCGTCCCGTTCGGCGTCTTCCTTGCTCCGGCCGGTCTCGTGACCTTGCTTTGGGGTAACCGCCTCATCGACTGGTACATCGGCACGCTCGTCGGCTGACGGCGCCCTCCCAACCGCCCCCCTTAAATAGATGCCCTCCGCACTCCGCCGCGCCCTCCCCGCGCTCGCCCTCCTCGCCGCCTGTGCGAAGGAGCCCCCCGGCTACGAAGGGCCGCACGAGCGGCAGGTGCGCAAGGCGATGATGCAGCTCGAGGAGTCGTCCGGGCTCACGTGGCAGAAGCTCCCGGTGCTCGAGGAGCGCACACGCGACGAGGTCCGCGCCTTCGTCGAGAAGCAGTTCAACGAGCAGATGTCGCCGGTGGAGTTCGCGAGCGCGGAGCAGGCGTACCGCCTCTTCGGGATGCTCCCCGACACGCTCGACCTGCGGGCGTTCCTGACCGACCTCCTCACCGAACAGATCGCCGGCTACTACGACCCCGCGACGAAGGTCCTCTACGTCGTGAAGGACGTGGCGCCGGACATCCGCGAGATCACGATCACGCACGAGCTGATGCACGCGCTGCAGGACCAGCACACACGCATCGATTCCGTGCAGACGCTCCGGGGGGACAACGACCGAATGGTCGCGATGCAGGCCGTGATCGAGGGACAGGCGACGTACGAGCAGCTCCTGATCATGACCGGCGGCAACGACCTCGCGCTCCGCATCCCGGGCGGCTGGGACCAGGTGCGCGAGATGATCCGCTCGGAGCAGGCGTCGATGCCGAAGTTCGCGAACGCACCGGTGCTCCTCCAGGAGACGTTGCTCTTCCCGTACCTGAGCGGCGCCGAGTTCATCCGGCAGTTCAAGCGCCATCCCGAGCGGAAGACGCCGTACACGCCGTTCGCGTCGTCGACCGAACAGCTCATCCATCCCGCGAAGTTCTTCGACTCCATCCCCGACCTCCCGACGCGCGTCACGCTCGCCGAGCCGCGCGGCGGGTCGCTCGTGCGCGAGGACAACCTCGGCGAGTTCGAGGCGCGCCTCTTCCTCTACCAGCATCTGAAGGACCTGAACACGTCGGTCGCCGCGGCGAGCGGATGGGACGGCGATCGCTTCCAGGTGATCAACACGCCCGCCGGCGCGGCGCTGGCGTGGGTGTCGGTGTGGGACACGCCGCTCGACGCGGCGGAGTTCCGCGACGTCATGCAGCGCGCGATGGAGAAGCGCTACGCGCTCGCGCCTCGATCGGGCGGCACGGGTGAGGAACGCACCTGGACCGCGAAGGGCCGCCACCTGACGCTCGCGAGCGGCCTCATCGACGGTCGCCCGGTGGTGGTGATGGAGGACGCACCGGCCGCGGTGACGCGCCGGTTGCTCCCGCTCGCATCCGTGACGCTGCAGGAGCCCTGATGGTCGGCGATCGCGTCGAGGTCGAGACCCCGGAGCTCGTCGTCGTCTCGTACGACCTCGCCGGCGTGGGCTCGCGCATGAACGCCGCGGTGATCGACCTGCTCGTCTGCGCCTTCTTCATCTTCATGGTGGCGGTGCTCGCCGCGATGGCGATCCCGCAGACGGTGGGCGACCGGCTCACCGCCGACGAGATCGGCGGGTGGGCGATCGCCGTGCTGATCATGGCGCAGTTCGCGGTGCTCTGGGGCTACTACGTGCTCTTCGAGGCGCTCGCCGACGGCCGCACGATCGGCAAGCGGATCATGCGGCTGCGTGTCGTGCGCGACGGCGGCCTCTCGGTGACGTTCGGCGCGTCGGCGGTGCGGAACCTCATGCGCATCCTCGACATGCAGCCGGGCATCACCTACGGCGTGGGGATCATCACGATGATCCTCAACAAGCAGGGCAAGCGCCTCGGCGACATCGCGGGCGGGACGCTCGTCGTGCGCGAGGAGTTGCTGCCGACGATCGCCGCCGCGGAACCCGCGAAGGCGGCCGCGGCCACCGCGGGCGCGCCGGTCCTCGCACTGCAAGCCGAGCTGAGCGAGCCGGAGTTCATGCTGCTCGCGCGATTCATCGAGCGGCGCGGTGAACTCGACCAGGCGCGGCGCGCACAGTTCGTCGCGCAGCTCATGCCGCGCTTCGAGCCGCACCTGAAGCGCTGGGCCGAGCAGAGTCCGCTCGCGCAGCTCGTGCGGCTGCACGAGACCGAGGCCGCGGCACGCCGGCAGGGTGCCGCCGTGCGCCGCGACACCGGTGCGGCGCGCGAGCGGCATGCGATCGTCGCCGCGAACGCGGGCCGCTGGGCGCTCTTCGCGGGGCGGCTCGCGACGGCGCAGCAGGGAGGGCTCCGCTCGCTCGGCGAGCAGGGTGTGCGTGACTTCGTGGCCGAGTACCGCGAACTCACCGCCGACCTCGCGCGGCTCCGCACGGCGACCAAGGGGTCGGAGAGCCGCGAGCTCTTCTACCTCAACCGGCTCGTCTCGGGCGCGCACAACCTGCTCTATCGGCGCCGCGCGATCCACCCGCGCGAGGTGATCCGCTACCTCTTCTTCACCGTGCCGCAGGAGATCAACCGCTCCTCGCGCGTCATCGTGCTCGCGGCGCTGCTGCTCTTCGTGCCGCTCGGCGTCACGACGATCGCCGTCGCGCGCGACCCGGAGTCGGCGGTCGCGTTCATGCCGCCGGCGATGCTGGACCGTGCCGAGGACGGCGTGCGCGCCGCGCGCTCCGGCGACGGGTACGTCGATGTCCCCTCGATCTACCGTCCGACGATGGCGTCGGGGATCATCGCCAACAACATCCAGGTCGCCTTCCTCGCCTTCTCGACCGGCATCACGGCGGGGATCATGACCTGCTGGGTGCTCGTCTCCAACGGGCTGAGCATCGGCGCGGTCCTTGGCCTCTACATCTCGAAGGGCATCGGCACGCTCATCCTCGCCTTCATGGCGCCGCACGGCGTGCTGGAGCTCACGGCGATCTGCATCGCGGGCGCGGCGGGCCTGCTCATCGGCGCGGCGATCTTCATCCCCGGCGACCGGCCGCGCAAGCGCGCGATCATCGAGAACGCGAAGCGGTCGATCACCCTCGTGGCCGGCGCGACGTTCCTGCTCGTCTTCGCGGGGCTCATCGAGGGCTTCATCTCGCCGATCCCCTGGTGGCCGTTCGAGCTCAAGCTCTCGGTCTCCGCGGTGACGGCGCTGCTGCTCTACCTCTACCTGCGGCAGGGCGGCGTCAGATCGCTCCCCGCCCCTTCAGTTCCAGGTAGCGATTGATCACGCTCGCGGTCATGGTGCTCGGCGAGACGTCGAGCACGACCGCACCGGCGCGCCGCATCCGCTCCAGCGCCTCCTCGCGCGACTCGAGCAGTTCCGCCGCCGAGGCGTGCTCGTAGAGGCGCGCCGTGTTCGTCACCTCGTCGGGACGGGCCATCGCGTGGAGCGGGTCGTTGCGCAGCGCGACGACGAGCGCGAGGTGGCGCTGCGCACTGCGCGCGACGTGGGCGAGCAGCGCGCGCGAGGCGCGCACGCCGAGCACATCGGTGAAGAGCACGACGAGCGCGCGCCGCCGCTGGTGGGCGGCGAGGAAGCGGAACGCCGAGGCGTAGTCGGGCTCGCGCGACGACGCGGTGACCGGCACGACCGCGTCGCGCACGGCATGCAACGCGCCGCGGCTCTTCTGCGCCGGCACGAAGGCGCGGATCTCGTCATCGAACACGAGCGTGCCCACGCGGTCGCCCGCCGCCGCCGCGATGTCGGTGAGGATCATCGCCGAGGAGAGGGCGTGCTCGAAACGCGGGAAGTCGCCCGAGAGCTGCGTCATGCCGCGGCCGCAGTCGATGAGCGTGATCACCGTCTGCGAGCGCTCGATGGTGAACTCGCGCGTGATCATCTTCGACCGCTTCGCGCTCGCCTTCCAGTCGATGTGCCGCGGGTCGTCGCCGATGACGTACTCGCGCAGGCCCGCGAAGCCCTGGCCCTCGCCGCGGCGGCGCAGGTTGCGCACGCCCGCGGTGTCGAGGCGGTTCTGGAGCGCGAGGAGGCGGAACCGGCGCACGCCGCTCATCGAGGGCACCACGCGGATCGTGTCCGTCGGTGCGATGCGCACCCGCGAGCCGACGAGCCCCCAGCTCGTGGTGAGCCGTGCGCCGACGGCCCCGAGCGGTTCCTCGGCGCGGCGCAGCCCGCGCAGCGGTACCGGCACCACCAGCGCGCTGCGCGCCGCGACGGCGTGTGTCGCGAGCCCGAGCCCACCCTCGACACACGACGGCATCCGGTCCTGCACGACCACCTGCAGGGCGGCACCCGTCGGGTTCACGAACCGGTAGTTCACCGTCGCGTGGTCGCCAAGCCCGATCGACGCCGGCGCATCACGCGTCATCGTGAAGCTGCTTCGCCCCGGGAGCCGCACGAGCTCGATCGCCACCGCGAGCGCGAGCGCGGCGAGTGCTGCCGTGCCCAGCGTCGGCCCCACGGGAGCAGGGATGAGCCAGAGCACCGCCGCGACCGCGATCGCGAGCGCGAGACGCCGCTCCGGGACGAAGGGGAGCAGCCGCATCACTTCGGGGCGTCGATCCGCTCGAGGATCCCGGCCAGCACGTCGTCGGCACCGCGTCCCTCGACCTCGAGCTCGGGCGCGACCGTCACACGATGCCGCAGGACGGCCGTCGCGCGTTCCTTCACGTCGTCGGGGAGCACGAAGCCGCGACCGGCGAGCACCGCGGCGGCGCGCGCGGCGCGCATGAGTGCCACCGTCGCGCGCGGCGAGGCGCCGAGCGACAGTGCCGGTTCGTCGCGCGTGGCGCGTGTGATGTTCGCGATGTACTCACGCACCTCGGGCGCCACGCGGACGCCGTCGACGAGCGAGCGCAGCGCGATGGCGTCATCACGCGTGAGGATCGGGGCGACGAGCGTGCCGCCCGACTTCTCGGGATCGAAGCCCGCCTCGTGCGCCTCGAGCATCGCGAGCTCGGCCTCCTTCGACGGATAGCGCATGACCGACTTCAAGAGGAACCGGTCGAGCTGCGCCTCGGGGAGCGGATAGGTCCCTTCGTGCTCCACCGGGTTCTGTGTCGCGTACACCGTGAAGAGCGCGTCGAGCGGGCGCGTCTGCCCGTCGGTCGTGACCTGGCGCTCGGCCATCGCCTCGAGCAGCGCGGCCTGCGTCTTTGCCGGTGCGCGGTTGATCTCGTCGCCGAGGAGGAGGTCGGTGAAGACCGGCCCCGCCTGGAACTCGAAGCCGCGCGCCGGGTCGCGCATCACCGAGATGCCGGTGAGGTCGCTCGGCATGAGGTCGGGCGTGAACTGGATGCGCGTGAAGCGCACGCCGAGCGCGCCCGCGAGCGCACGCACGAGCAGCGTCTTCGCCGTCCCGGGCACGCCCTCAATGAGCAGGTGGCCGCGCGCGAGGAAGACGACGAGTGCGTCGTCGATCACGCCCTCCTGCCCGATGATGCGCGTGGCGATGGCGGAGCGCAGCTGGGCGAGGCGTTCGGCGCCCTGTTCGATGGTGAACGACATGTCAGCGTCTGGTGAGGGTGGCTTCGATGCGGTGCAGGGCGGGGCCGAGCGTCGCGAAGGTGCGGGGTGGGACGGCCTCGGAAAGCGCGCGGCGCACGAGCGCCACGTCCTCGCGGAGGGAAGGGGAACGTTCGGCGACGCGCTCGAGCCAGGCGTCGTCGCGCACGGCCTGCCGGTCGCGCATCGCGCCGCGCTCGGAGCGACGCCGCACGCCGCGCACGAGCCGTTCGGCCGCGGTGCGCGTCGCGCCCACTTGCTCGTAGGCGCGGGCGAGCGCCTCGACCTGTTCGAGCGGCGAGCGGCGTTCGAGGCGCCGGTCCTCGCGCGGCGGCACGATGCGCGGGGCGAGCGCGACAAGGAGGACGATGCCGGCGAGCGCGAGCTGCGCGAGCAGGCGCCCGGACGGCGAGGTGCCGAGGTAGATGGCGGCGGCGCTGATCGTGCCCGGATGCGCTCCATGCGCCTGGTGGTACTCGTCGAAGACGAGGCGCAGGCGCGGGGCCGTGCCGCCGTCGCGCAGGTACTCGAGGGCACGCACCGTCGCGACGTCGAAGCCGAATTCGCACTCGCGCACCGCGTCGTTGCGGAAGACGTCGGCATCCACCGACACGACGATGCGCCCCGCGCCATACGCGAAGCCGACCATCGTCGCTTCCGGCTTGTCCTTCTTCTCCGTGGCGGGGGCCGTCGTGTAGAGGAACGTCTCGAGCTCCCCCGGCGCGGGCGCGGTCCACTGGAGCCGCAGCATCTGCGGCGCGGCGCCGAACCAGAGCGAGGCATACCGCCGGAGGTCGCCGTCCTTGTCGCTGATGCACTTCCGGTCGTCGCCCTCCACGCGGATGGCGCGTCCACCGTCGCCTAGGCGGATGTGGAGCGAGTCCATGAGCGCCTGCGAGCTGCGGCCGACCACGACGAGCGCGCCGCCGCCAGCGCGCACGTGCTCGAGCAGCGCGTGCGCCTCCGTCGTGCGGAGCGGGACCGCCGGATCGAGCACCGCCTGCACGATGTCCGGTCCAGTGGGCATCCCCGGGCGCAGGCGACGTTCGACCGTCCAGCCGAGTCGTTGCGCGAGTTCGTGCACGATCGACGCGCCGAGCGGTTCGGTGGAGAGCGTCGAGAGGCGCGGATCCCCGCTGCGCGGTCCCACCGCCGACGGCGAGAAGAGGGCGGCGACGAAGGCGAGACCGCCCACCGCAGGCAGCACGATCGCCGGTCGCGTCCACCAGGGCTTCGCCTGCTCCTTCGCGCGCGCGCTCATCAGGCCGCCCGGTCGCGCGTGAGGAGTGGCCGCGCGTCCTGGACGAGGTGTGCGTAGTCCGCGGCGCTGCACGCCTGTGCATCGTAGACCACGCGGTCGTAGCGCGCGCGGAATCGCTGGAAGGCCGCTTCCGACGGCGCACCGCGCCGCCGCATCTCGCGCGCGTAGTCGCCCGTCGTCTTCGCCGGGTGGAGCGTGACCTCGCCGCGTCGCGCGCTCGCCGCGAGCAGCGCGGCGCAGAGATGGTGCGCGGCATCGAGGAACGCGCCGTTCGTGGCGAGCCGCTCCGCCTCCATCCACGGGTCGGCGGCGCGCCCCAGTCGCGTCTCGCGCCGCTCGCCCGCCCAGTACTCGCGCCGCGCGCGCGCCTGCAGCACGATGCGCGCGATGACCAGCGCGATGAGCGCGGCGGCGAGCAGGACGATGAGGAAGTTCGCCGACCGGATGGGCGGCAGCATGCTGAAGAACGCGCCGAGCATGCGGCCGATCCACTCGAGGATCACGTCGATGAGCGACCGGGACGAGACGCGGGTGTACGTCGGGTCCTGCGTGATGGCCGCGACGGTGTCACGCACCGTCGCGGCAGGCCAGGCGGAGAGCGTGTCCTGGAGGAGGACGAGGTCCACCGGGGCGATTAGCGCGCCGGTCGGGCCGAGACGTCCCCGAGCGCGCGCGAGAGGTGCTCCACGTCGAACCCTTCCTTGCGGATGCGCAGGTCGTAGTAGAGCAGCATGGTGAGCAGGCCGACGATCGGGTAGGCGATCACGGTGAAGACGGTCTGCACGAAGAGCGCGACGACCTGGCTGTCCGAGACGGCGCCGACGATGCCGATCGCGATGCCGAGCAGGAAGTAGATGCCGTAGCCGAGGAGCAGCGTGCGCAGGACGTGCCAGCGGAACCCGTCCGTGAGGTCCGACGAGCGCGAGAGGGCCTCGCCCGAGTCCTTGTCTTCGAGCACCACCGCCGCTTCGGGCGCGAACCACCGCGCGAAGGCGTAGAAGACCGGGAAGACGAGCAAGAGGAAGAAGAGGACGTACAGGATCGCGCGCATGATGCCGGCGGCGACGAGCGACCCGGTCTTCGGCAGCACGCTGCGAACCGCGGTCGCGACGTCGGCCTCGGAGCCGAGGTACACGTCGGAGCCCATGCGCGTCACCACGCCGGTCATCAGGGCGTAGGTGACCATCGAGATGAGTGAGACGCCGAGCGCGCCGAGCGAGGCGCCGAGGCTGACGTCCCCCGCCGGACGCAGCAGGATGAGCTGCGCGATGAGGCCGGGCACGACCGCGATCGCCGTCACCATGATGTACTGGCTCGCGTCGCGGCGATACAGCGAGAAGGCCGCATCGACGAGCTCGGAGACGGATCGGGCGCGCAGGGTCTGGCTGTGCATGACGGTGAGGCTCCAGAGTGGGGGGACGTCTGGTTTCGCAGTCGCAAGTATGGGTGGGAGGCGCACGATAGGCCAGCCCGTGGTGACTGTGCGGCGAAATGCCTACGCGCTCGGTTCAGTCCCGTCCTTGGTCCATGCGATCAGCAGGCCGCACTCGCCGGGTCCGAGCGTGCCGCCATACTCGAGCGGGATGCGGCTCACGGACAGGTAGACCTCGATCCCGTGCAGCTGCGTCGGCGAAGGGCCGAGATCGACGCTCGCATCCAGCGGCTGCGGCACGCCATCGATGATCACGCGGAGTGCGCAACCCGCGCGCGCATCGCTCGAGGCGAGCCCGTTGGTCCGACTGACGCGCACCTGTCGCACGCCGGCGCTGTCGATCACGGTCACTCCGGGCACGCGAAGGAGCGCGTCGGAGAGGCGTGAGTACCTGCCCAGCTGCTCGCTTCGAAGCACGGAATTCGGCTGTCGCAGTCGAGCCCGCGTCTCGAACTGGTCGAGCCGCGACGAGACCATGCGATCGCCGAGGACGCGGACGGTGTCGAGCCCGCCTGGACGACCGGCGAGCAGAACGAGTCCGACCTCATTGCGTCCGGACTCGACGCGAACCACGGCGGTGACCGGTGCCGAGCCGATCTTGCGAGCCGAGATCCTCATGTCCCCATCCCCGGTGACGAGGAACACCACCTCTCCGCGCGCGTCGGTCGTGCGGCGGTCGGCCCGTCGAGCCGAACTCTCCACCTTCACTTCCACCCCTTCGACCGGTGCTCCGGACTCGGAACGGACCTTGACCTTGAGGACTGAAGGAGAGGCCACGGTCGCACGCTGGTCGACGTGCGGACGGACGACGAGATCGATCGCCGCGTCTCCGGTGGGAGTCGCGAGCGAGTCATACGCGCGATCCGCCTCGGCGATCGCCCAGAGCCGATCGACGGTCTCGTTCGGGCGCAAGCAGATCCGCCAATAGCCTCGCTCATCGGTGGTCGTGGCATGATTCGCTTCGCCTTGCGGACCGGACGCGCCGACGACGACCGTCGCGCCGGGAGCGGGCAGGCCGCCGGGAGTGACCACCGAGCCTCCGACGGCGCCGCCCCGGGGCATCGTCCGTGCGCACGCGCGCCGGAGCACCTCTCGCCGAGAGCGCGTGGCGAACATCTGCAGAGTCGGTCGCGCGACGTCAGCGACTTCGAGCACGGCCGAGTCCTCGACCTGATGCGCCGACATCCACGCGGTCGCCACGCCGACCGCGTACCGGCCCGGCGGCAACGGGATCGGCGCACCTTCCGCCGGCGACCGAAGCACGACGCCGGCAATGCGGAGCGTGAGCACGACGGAGGAGTCATCGCTCGTCGCCGCTCGACGCAGCGTGATTCCGGAGACGGAGGTGTCGGCGCCAGGCGGGCACGTCGCGCACGTCGGGGTCGAGAGTCGAATGGCTCCAACGCGCTTCCGAGCCGTCGTCACCGAGCGGCTCACCGATCGCGAACTCGAGGCCGATATCGGCGGTCCCTGCGAGCGCTCGATCTCCACGACGGGCATGTCGACCCACCAGGAGCCGATCGCCGTCCGGTCGCCCCGGTTCACGAAGGCGACCTTGCCCGAGGCACGGGTCCCGCTGAGCGCAGCCGAGAGGTTCACGTAGTCAAAGCGCACGTACGCGAGCTGTCGGCCGCCGGCCGCGAAGGCCATCTCGCCTGCCACATCGGTCCGACCGGGGGCGGCTCGCCTCGGGCGGAAGGCGAGTGACGGCGCGTCGCCCGCGGTCGAGGAGTCCTCTCCGCGGCGAAAGCAGTACTGCTCCAGGAACTCCGGCGAGAGCAAGGTCCCTGCAACGGGCAGGAAGAACGTGAATCCGTCCCGGTCCGCCGCGACGAATCCACCTCTCGCGAGCGCGGCCGCGGGCGCTGGACGAAAGCCGCTCACGGTACCGCCCGACTCCTCGCGAAGCTGCAGGTGTTCCACGTGGCCGGTCTGTGCGTTCACCTGCTGCTCATAGAGGAGCCATCGCTGCGCGGCCGTCGCCGTCCCCTCGTCGGCGAGCTGCGTCGCCAGCGCGACTTCGAAGAGGCTCCACAGGTCCGTGACGGGCTCGCTGGTGCGCGGCGCAACGCAGTCGGAGGTCCCGTGCACCCTGATCGCCGTCATCGACACCGGCGTTCCGGGACCTTGGAGCATCCCGAGGGACAGATCGGCCGTGCCGACCTGCACGTCGACCTCGACGGGTTGGTATCCGAGTCGCAGGAGGCGGAGCCGATAGCGACCCGCGACCACCGATCGCAACCTGAACTCGCCGCTGGGAGCGGGGCGGACGGCGGAGATCGTACGGCCGTCGAGTCCCGTGAGCTGGATGACGGTCGCGCCCGGCTCGCGCGTCGTGGAGTCGATGCGCACCACGCCGGAGATCGCCGGCGCCTGTGCCCCGACCCGCCCCGCGCCGACGAGCAGGCACAGCACGAGGATCCAATGGCGGCGGATGACGAGGTCGTTCACCAGACCTAGATCGGCTCGGGCACCGAGTCTGTCAACCGGCGCGGGAAGTCCCACGCCAGCCCTTGGCGCTGCGTCACGCATGCCGCCAGCTTTCGCGGATGCGCACCGCCCACACGCACGCCTTCCTCGCCGTCGCACTGCTCCTCGCCGCCGCCCCCGCCGCCCCCGCCGCCGCGCAGGACGAGCCCCGCGAAGCCACCGCGACCGTCTTCGCGCGGTACAGCGACCGGATCCTCAAGATCCAGATCATCGAGACGTCGTCGAACGCCAAGCGCACGATCGGCACCGGCTTCTTCGTGAGCGCCGACGGCCTCATGATGACCAACTACCACGTCATCTCGGACCGCGTGCAGGAACCGCGCGACCACCGCGTGGAGATCGTCGAGGCCGACGGCTCGGCGCGCGCGGTGGAGGTCATCGCGATCGACGTCGTGCACGACCTCGCGATCCTCCGCACGGGACGCCCCTCGCCGAATCACTTCACGCTCGGCACCGTCCCGCTCCGGCAGGGCGACCGCCTCTACTCGCTCGGCCACCCGTCCGATCTCGGCCTCAGCATCGTCGAGGGGACGTACAACGGGAACCTCAAGCACACGCTCTACCCGAAGATCCACTTCACGGGGTCGATCAACCCCGGCATGAGCGGCGGGCCGGCGATCACGAATGGCGGGCGCGTCGTCGGCGTGAACGTCTCGACCATGGGCGAGCAGCGCTCCTTCCTCGTGCCCGAGGCGCAGGCGACGGCGCTGCTCTCGCGCGTGCAGGCGCCCGGCTTCCAGGCCTCGCGCGACCTCCTCGCCGATGTCGCCGTGCAGCTGCGCGACTACCAGCAGGACTACCTCGGCAAGCTCTTCGAGGACGAGCCGAAGCAGGTGGACTTCGGGCCGTACCGGATCGTCACCGAGCCGGCGCCGGTGTTCCGCTGCTGGGGCGGCGCCGAGCGCAGCGACGAGCGCGACGGCGAGCCGATGTATCGCGAGGTCTGGCACCGCTGCGGCACCGACGACGAGGTCTATCTCGCCGACGACCAGAGCGAGGGGATGGTGGAGCTCGTGCACGTCGCGCTGAGCAGCGACCGGCTCAACGCCGCACAGTTCAGCGCGCTGTACACGTCGCGCTTCGGGCAGGACGAGACGCCCGGCGGCAGCGAGAAGCACGTCACCGTCTGGAAGTGCGAGACGCGCAACGTCGGCGCGCAACAGGCGACGGTGCGCGCCGTGCTCTGCCTGCGTGGACTGAAACGACTGCCGGGCCTCTACGACGCGCAGCTCAAGGTCGCGGTGCTCGGCCGCTCGAACGCGGGTCTCATCTCGACGCTGACGCTCTCCGGGGCGAGCTGGGAGAACATCGACCGCATCTCGGATCGCTTCCTGGAGCGTGTCTCGTGGCGCTGATCCTCGAGGTGCTCGCGCAAGGGCGCCATGCCGAGGTGCGCGAGCGCCGTGCCGTCGGTGGCGCGATCACCATCGGCCGCGCGCTCGACAATGACGTCGTGCTCGACGACCCGCACGTCGATGCGCACCATGCGCGGCTCGAGCCGCAGGCGGACGGCTCGCACGTCCTCGTGGATCTCGGCAGCGTGAACGGGCTCGGTGCGATCGGCGGCGCGCGGAGCGACCGTGTCGTGTTCGCGCCGGGAGCGGTCGTCACCATCGGGCGCACACCACTGCGCGTGCGCACCTCCGACGAGCAGTTGCCTCCTGCGTTGCCGCTCCGCGCGACGAGTGCGGGCCCGGGGCCGACATGGCTGCTCCGCACGCGCGTGCGGATCGGCATCATCGCCGGTTGCTTCGCGCTGAATGGCTTCGACACCTGGCTGCACGCGACGCAGCACGGCGTGGCGTCGCAACTCTTCTCCGAGGCGCTCTTCGGCGTGGTGATGCTCGCCATCTGGGCGGGGGTGTGGTCCGTCGCCGCGCGCGTGGTGGTCGGCCGCTTCCATTTCCCGCTGCACGCGGCCTTCGGCGCGCTCGGCGTGATCGCGTTCGTGCTGCGGCAGCGGCTGCTCGACTTCATCGCGTTCACCATCCCGTCGTTCGGCGGCGGCGTGCTCGCGGGCGACCTCCTCCTCTTCGTGTTGCTCGGCGCGCTCGTCGCTGCGCACCTCTCGGCGGCGTCGCACCTCGGGATGCCGGGTCGGCGCGCGGTCGGCGCGATCGCGGCGAGCGTCGTGCTCATGCTCTTCTGGGTGGGGCGTGCGGTCGCGGACGATGACTTCACGACCGAGGCGACGTTCAACGGCACGATCCTCACGCTCACGCCGGCGGTGCTGCCGAAGGAATCGCCGGAGGAGTTCGCGAAGTCGCGGGCGAGGCTGCGCGCGCAGGTGGACGCGCTGCTCGAGGACGAGGGGTCGCCTTGAGGAGTCGCGGCGCCATGCGCCGCGACGCCGCGTGCGGTGGAGCGGTCTCGCGCGTCAGCGCGCCGCGCCCGGCCCGTACCGCCGGATCGCGCGCCGCACGAACGGATGCAGCGGCTGCCGCTTGGGCTTGAGCAACGAGCCGCGGCACCGCCGCGCACCGCACGCGCAGGGGAAGCGCTTCTTGCGCGCAGGCGTATGCGGCTCGTCGAGCTCGATCGCGTAATCGTACGCGAGCTCCTCACCCGGCAGGATGTCGCGCACCGCGACGATCCACATGTGGTCCCCGAAGGCGATCGGCTCGCAGTTCGGCTCGCACGAGTGGTTGATGAACCGCGCCGCGTTGCCGCCCACGTTCGCGTCGATCACGCGATGCTCGTCGAGCGTGAGCAGATACGTGTGCTCCGGCTCCTCGTGCCCATCGGGCATCGTCGGGTAGCGCCGCTCGCCCTCGGCCTCGCTGATCAGCTCGCCCGTGTACTCGATGACGTGCGTCCCCTCGGGGATCCGCGCGATGGCGAAGACGCCGCGGCCGTGGCGCGGTGAGCGCCGGACCTCCCAGGGACGCCGCGCCATCAGGCTGACGCAGCGCGCTCGTCGTCCGACGGCGCGCGCGGCACATCGGCGACGCTGCGCGCGACCTCGTCGAACAACGGCAGGTCCTCGGCGAACCCGTTCGGGCGCGGAGGCAGCAGCATCGCGTCGATCACCTCGTCCATCGTCGCGACGCAGCGGAACGTCACCGCGGCGCGGATCGCGGCGGGGATCTCACGCAGGTCCTTCTCGTTCGCCGCCGGCATGACGATCGATCGAAGCCCGGCGCGGTAGGCCGCGAGCACCTTCTCCTTCACGCCGCCGATCTCGAGGATCTTGCCGCGCAGTGTCACCTCGCCGGTGACCGCGACGTCGCGGCGGATGGGACGACGGCTCATCACGCTCGCGATGGCGAGCGTGACCGCCACGCCCGCGCTCGGGCCGTCCTTCGGCACCGAGCCCGCGGGGAAGTGCACGTGCAGGTCGCTCGACTTCATCTCGGGGTCGGCTACGCGCAGCGCTTTCGCGCGCGAGCGCACGTACGAGCTCGCGGCATCCACCGACTCGCGCATCACGTCGCCGAGTTGCCCGGTGACGATGAGCTTGCCCGTACCCGGCATGAGCAGCGCTTCGATGGTCATGAGCTCGCCGCCGTTCGCCGTCCACGCGAGCCCGGTCACCGTGCCGACCTCGGGGACCTGCTCGGCTTCCTCGAGCGCCCAGCGCGGCGGGCCGAGGACCTCGTCGATCCGCGCCTGGTCGACGATCCACGCGCCTTCCTCGCCCTCGGCCTTCCGCTTGGCGCGTTTGCGCATGAGCGACGCGATCTGCCGCTCGAAGGTGCGCAGTCCCGCCTCGCGCGCGTAGCGGTTGGCGATGAGGCTGAGCGCCTCGTCGGTGAACTGCAGGTCGTGGTCGGTGATGCCGTGCTCGTCGAACAGGCGCGGCAGCAGGTAGCGCCACGCGATCTCCACCTTCTCCTCGACGGTGTACCCCGCGATGCGGATCACCTCGAGGCGATCGCGCAGCGCGTGCGGGATGTCGAAGAGGTTGTTCGCGGTGCAGATGAAGAGCACCGACGAGAGGTCGAACGGCAGGTTGAGGTAATGGTCGGTGAAGGACGCGTTCTGCGTCGGGTCGAGCACCTCGAGCATCGCCGCGGTCGGGTCACCGCTCGGGCCGCCGGCGGTCATCTTGTCGATCTCGTCGATCATGAGGACGGGATCGTTCACCTGCACGCGGCGCATCGCTTGCAGCAGCAGCCCGGGGAGCGAGCCGACGTAGGTGCGGCGATGGCCGCGGATCTCGGCTTCGTCGCGCACGCCGCCCACCGAGATGCGGTAGAACGCCCGCCCGATGCTCGCCGCAATCGCCTCGCCGAGCGAGGTCTTGCCGGTGCCCGGCGGGCCGACGAAGCAGAGGATCGGTCCGTGCGGGTCGCGCCCGCGGTCGCCGCGCAGCTGTCGCACCGCGAGGTATTCGAGGATGCGTTCCTTGGCCTCATCGAGGCCGTAGTGCCGGCCGTCGAGCGCCGCCTCGACGTTCTCGAGCGTGATCTTCTCGGCTCCCGAGCGCTTCTTCCACGGCAGCGTGAGCACCCACTCGAGGTAGTTGCGCAGCACCTGGTGCTCGCTCGACGCCGAGCTCAGTGCGCGCAGGCGATCGATCTCACGTCGCGCCTCCGCGGCGACATTCTCCGGAAGCGAGCCCTCCTCGACACGGCGTAGCAGCTCGACCGTCTCGCCTTCGCCGAGGTCGGCCTCGCCGAGTTCGGACTTGATCGCCTGCATCTGCTGGCGCAGGAAGAACTCGCGATGATGCTTGTCGATGCGGCGCTCGGTCTCCTGCCGCACCTCCTCGTTCACCTTCGCCTTGGCGGCCTCGCGCTCCCAGCGCTCGGCGAGGAACTCGAGGCGCGCGAACACGTCGAGCCGCTGCACCACCTCGTCCTTCTCGGCGGCGCGCATCGCGCCGCGCGCGGCCGCGAGGTCGGCGAAGCGCGAGGGCTTGGCCACTTCGCGGCGCAGCAGGGCAGGGAGCTCGGCGGGGAACGACGTGTCGAGCTCGACGCGCGCATCGGCGGCGAGGGCGACGCGATGCATCAGCGCCTTCACGGCAGCCTGGTCGCGCAGCGACTCCTCGACGGCTTCAACACGAGCGAACGCGTATCCCGCGATCTCGTCCCGAGTCGCGATCACCGCGCGCGCGCGCGCGAGCCCGACCAGCGTGACCTGTGCCATTCCGCCATCGCGCTTGCCGCGGTCGGCGAGCCGTGCGACGACGCCGATGCGGCCCTCGGCGCGGAGCGGGCCGCCGTCGCGATCCTCGGGGTCGAGGACGCAGATGACGAGGGTGCCTTCCTCGGGGTGCGCGGCGAGCAGCGCGAGGTTCTCAGCGCTCGCGACCTGCACCGCGATCCGACCACCGGGGAAGACGATCGTCGACCGCAGCGCGAGGAGCGGGAGGTCGGCGGGAAGGGTAAGTGCGGTCGCGTCGCTCACGACGCCAATCTACTGCGCTTGCTCGCTTTCGCGCACTGGTCTTCGTGCGCCGGCGGGCGGTCGAGAAGTGTCGCTTCGCCGACGCTCTCGGACTTCGCTTCGCTCGTCCTGCGGCCGCGTCGGCTGCGCGACACTTCGGCAGCTCAGCTCGCGCCGACCCTCCGCGCCGCGCTGCACCGTGACTCGCTTCCCCGAACCGGCAGCGGGTCGCCGCACTAGGCTGGCGCCCGCCGAAACCCCGGCTGCGGTGCGAGCTGGGCGACGGATGCGGGAGCGGGACGCGGGGACGGGATGCGCGGGGAGGGAGCCGGAAGGGGTCCGACTCGGACGACCCGGCCGCAGGACGAGCGCAGCGAAGTCCGAGAGGGTCGGCCGATCGGACCCCAACGGCTCCCGACCGAGCACGATACAGGCTCCGAGATCCCGCACCCCGCACCCTTGGCTGAACGCGCTCAAGTCGATATGATTCAAGGCTCTATGTTCGCAGAACTCTCCGAGAAACTGGAAGCCACGTTCGCGAAGCTTCGCGGGCGCGGCGTACTGACTGAAGCCGATATCAAGGACGGCCTGCGCGAAGTGCGCCGGGTCCTCCTCGAAGCCGACGTCAGCTTCCAGCTCACCCGCGAGTTCCTCGAACGCGTCGAGAAGCGCGCCGTGGGCATCGCGCAGCTCAAGTCCGTCTCGCCGGCGCAGCAGCTGGTCAAGGTCGTCTACGACGAACTGACCATCATGCTCGGCGAGCGGCGCGAAGGGCTGAAGATGTCCACCCTGCCGCCGACCGTGATCCTCATGGTCGGCCTGCAGGGCTCGGGCAAGACGACGACGACGGCGAAGCTCGCGCGGAAGTTGAAGGCGGAAGGGAAGGCCACGCGTCTCATCGCGGCGGACGTGTATCGTCCCGCGGCGATCGACCAGCTCGAGACGCTGGGCCGTGAGCTGCAGGTGCCGGTCTACGCCGATCGCACGACGACCGACGTCGTGCGCATCGCGCGCGCCGGCATCGAGATGGGCAAGAAGGAGCGTGACCGCGTCGTCATCATCGACACCGCGGGCCGCCTCCAGATCGACGATGCGATGATGGACGAGCTGCGCCGCGTGAAGGAAGCGGTGCAGCCCGATGAGATCCTGCTCGTGGCCGACGGCATGACCGGCCAGGACGCCGTGCGGATCGCGCAGGGATTCAACGACGCCCTCGGCGTCACCGGCGTGATCCTCACGAAGATGGACGGTGATGCGCGCGGCGGTGCCGCGCTCAGCATCTACGGGGTCACGAAGAAGCCGATCAAGTACATCGGCGTGGGTGAGAAGTCGGATGCGCTCGAGGAGTTCCACCCGGACCGCATGGCGGGACGGATCCTCCAGCAGGGCGACGTCCTCACGCTGGTGGAGAAGGCCCAGGAGACGTTCGACGCCGACGAGGCGAAGCGGCTCGAGAAGAAGGTGCGCAAGGAAGGGATGGACCTGCAGGACTTCCTCGGCGCGATGAAGCAGATGGAGAAGCTCGGCAGCATGCAGAACATCCTGAAGATGCTGCCGGGCGTGAACAGCAAGATGATGGCGCAGGCCAACAAGGTGGATCCGAAGCGGATGCGACACGTCGAGGCGATCGTGCTCTCGATGACGGCGCAGGAGCGGAGGGACCCGTCGATCCTCAACGGCTCGCGCCGCGCGCGCGTCGCCAAGGGGTGTGGCCGGCCGGTGAGCGAGGTGAATCGGCTCCTGGAGCAGTTCCGGGAGATGCAGAAGATGATGAAGAAGGCCGCCC
>Ga0137353_1000094_pt1 | contig 18355 bp, 16 predicted proteins | sample EasRivERMLT760_2_FD_104759 | JGI IMG/M metagenome (GOLD analysis project Ga0137353, IMG submission 104759) | Soil microbial communities from meander-bound floodplain in the East River, Colorado, USA - East River MetaG ERMLT760_2 | ecosystem: Environmental > Terrestrial > Soil > Floodplain ...
TATATTGATTACGGTATGGAAGTGCTGAAAGTTGAGAATTCCACGTCATTGCCTAAACCACCTGAATTTCAAACTATTTATATCAGTGGCGGAAAGAAGAATAAACTGAATAAAATAGATATCGTGGGATTCTTTTCCCAAAAGGGAAAATTAGAAAAAGGCGACTTGGGATTAATCGAAGTAAAAGATTTTATCTCTTTTGCAGCGGTGAAATTCGGTAAAGTAAAAGACCTGCTTCATAATATCAAGGAAGAAAAAATGAAAGGCAAGAAATTTAAAATTGAGGTTGCCAGGAAAGTGATTAAGAAAGAAGAGGAGTAATCATTTGTTTTAGAAGTATTTAATTGTACTAAAAAATTATAATTAAAAACAAAAAAATGATTTCATATTGATAAACAAATTTACAATTTGGAAGTTGATTTTTTATTATTATGTTTGTGGACTAATACTTACCTACAAAGTATAATATTAAACCCCAAATAAATTATGAAAAAAGGTATTACGATTGCGATTTTGTTATTTAGTTCTATTGCATTTAGTCAAATTAAAGTTATTGAAACAGTGCCTGTTGAAAAGTTAGGCAGAGTTAATAACAGTTTTTATGTTCAAAAGATCGGAGAAGAATATACGATATTTTATGCAACAATTCAAGACGATGAGGAAACTGAAGGTTTGAAAAATTTTACATTTAAAAATGTAGATAATGATTATCAAAGTCTTTATTCGATCATTAGTAATGGGTTTGCGGCAAATCCTTTGAATGATATAAAGTTAGAATTGCCTAATAATTATGTATGGTTGCATTTTAATGTAAATTCAGACAAAACTACTACTGTTCAGTTTATGGTTTCAAATAAATTGGCATCTTCAACTAGTGTTTCAGAGCCCTTATCAAAAAATCAGGTTGAAAAGTTATTTCAAAAGAGTTAACATTAGATTTTTGAGAATCATTTAAAAAAGTTGGTAAAAAACATTGCTTAAAGGATTTCAAATTAATAAAAAAGAGGCTATCCAAAATGATCTTGGATAGCCTCTTTAAGTTTTTATAAATGCTGAAAATATGTATTTTAAAATATTATATTTTCTTTACATATTGTGTAATAATCACAATTTGCTGACCATCGACTTTTCCTTCAATGTATTCTGCATTTTCGTGATCTAATCTGATGTTACGTACTGAAGTTCCTTGTTTGGCAACCATACTAGAACCTTTTACTTTTAGATCTTTGATTAATACAACTGAGTCACCATGTGTTAAAATGACACCATTGACATCGCGGTGTACGATTTTGTTTTCATCATCTTCTCCTTCACCAGTAGCTTGAGCCCAAGCTAAAGTATCTTCATCCAAATACATTTGTTCCAACAATTCTTGTGGCCAACCATTCTTACGAAGACGACTTAACATTCTCCAAGCCACTACTTGTACAGGAATGTGTTCGCTCCACATGCTGTCATTCAAACATCTCCAATGGTTTAAATCTACATGGTCTGGATTTTCAATTTGATCAATACAGGTACTGCAAGCCATTATACTCTCATCAATTCCTCCTTTTTTGGTGGGAAGCACTTGATATACTTTTAGGTTTTCGGTTGCTGCACATAACTCACATTTAGATCCGCTACGTTTATTAAGTTCTCTTTCTATACTCATTATCGGGTGTTTATTTTATTTTGCAAAAATAAAGCTTAATAGCTCTTTTTACAAGTTTATATTGTATTTAAAATTGTTATCTCCAGTGTTTTTTACAACTTATGAAGTTTAACCTTTACGGCTTCAGGAACAAGCATGCCATATTCCCCGCCATTTCGAATTACATCTCTCACGATACTCGAACTAATATAAGAGGTGCTGGCAGCTGTTAGCAAAAAAACGGTCTCGATTTTGGATAAACGACGATTGGTGTGGGCAATGGCTTTTTCGAATTCGAAATCGGCAGGATTACGTAATCCGCGAAGAATGAAGTTAGCGTTTATTTTATGACACAAATCAATGGTCAAACCTTCATAAGTAATCACCGATACTTTGGGTTCATCTTTGAAAGTTTCATTGATGAAATGTTTTCTCTCTTCTAATGAAAACATGTATTTTTTTTCGGCATTTACCCCAATTGCAATTACAATTTCGTCAAAAAGAGGAATACTCCTGTTGATGATATCTTCATGGCCCAATGTGATAGGGTCGAATGACCCCGGGAATATGGCTTTTCTCATTTTTTTTTGTCTATTCTGTCATTCCGACGAAGGAGGAATCCCATCGTGTGGGTTTTCTCTCCCGAAAGTGATCGGGATCAAAATGACAAGTTTGTGTTGAAACTTTGTGACTTTGTAATTACTACAAAGCCAATTCAATGGCATTAGTAAATAAATCTTCCAAGGAAATTCCCGCTGCTTTGGCCTGTTGTGGAATTAAACTCTCGGTGGTTAATCCTGGAATGGTATTCATTTCAAGCATGTGCGGTTCACCGTCGACAATGATGAATTCGCTTCTGGAGAATCCTTTCATTTTAAGCACTTCGTAAGCACGTTTGGCTATGGCTCCGACTTTTTCGGTCATTTCGTCTGAGATTCTGGCAGGTGTGATTTCTTGCGATTTGCCTAGATATTTAGCTTCATAGTCGAAGAAATCATTTTCGGAAACTATTTCGGTTATGGGTAAAACGGTTACTTTTCCTTTGTAATTGATTACTCCAACAGAAACTTCGGTACCGTCAAGGAAACTCTCTATAATGATTTCGTTGTCTTCCTTGTAAGCGATTTCAATGGCAGTTGGCAATTCGGCTGCTGCTTTTACTTTTGAAATCCCAAAGCTGGAACCCGATTTGTTTGGTTTTACAAAGCATGGTAAACCTACTCTTTTTACAATTTCGTCAGGATTAATGATGTCACCTTTATTTAAATAGTAAGATGTCGCTGTTTTGATCCCATAAGGTTTTAAAACCGACAATAAATCTCGTTTGTTAAAGGTTAGGGCGGCTTGATAATAATCGCAGGCCGTTTGTGGCAAATGCAGCAGCTCAAAATAAGCCTGCATCAATCCGTCTTCACCAGGCGTTCCGTGAATGGCATTGAAAACGCAGTCGAAAGTGATTTTCTTTCCGTCAACCGTTACTGAAAAATCATTTTTATCAATTGGGTATTCAGCATCATTGGCATCAACATAAACCCATTTTTCTTTGAAAATATGGATTCGGAATCCGTTGTATTTTGTTTTGTCAAGAAATTGATACACGACGTTTCCGCTGATAAGGGAGATCTTAAATTCGCTGGAATATCCGCCCATGATGATGGCAATATTTTTCATTTTTTTTGTTTAAAGTTTAAAGTTTTTGGATTCTGATAAAAAACAATGTCGTTTTGAAAAGAATTCGTTTTTAGCCCTGATGGGAGCGGCATCCTTTTGTGAAAAAAACTAATTTTTCTTTGCGAAAAAGAACGACTAAAGAAAGCTTCTTTTATGCTTTATAAAAATGTTTTTTTTACAAAAGATACAGCGGACAGCAGGAATAGCTCCTTCCTTTGACGATGCTTCGCATGGCAGGATAAATCCTAATTATTATTAAACAAAATTATCATTTTTTTTGAAACGAAATAGGTTTATCTTTGCGCTAAATTAAAATATTTATGAGCTTAAAAAAATATCTTACGAGTCGTGTCTTTTTCGGGCAAGTAGCTATAGCGCTTGCGATTATTGCCGTTTTAGGTTATTTGTTTATGCATTGGCTAACTTTCACGACCGATCATGGACATGAAATCGCGGTTCCTGATTTGAGAAAGTTGACCGAGGAGCAAGTAGAAGAAAAGCTGGATGCATTGGATTTGGATTATGTGCTTTTGGATAGCGTTGATTTTAGAGGGGATTACCCTAGATTTAGTGTCGTGGAACAAGATCCGCTGCCTGGAACGAAAGTAAAAGTGGGAAGAAAAGTATATATCAAAATAAATTCTTCAGGATTTTCGTCTGTGAAAGTTCCTGATCTTATAGAAAAGACCTATCGTGAAGCCGTGCCAACACTCAAAGCTTTGGGGCTTGCGGAAGGGTCAATTACCTATATTCCAAACCTTGGAAAAGATATGGTTCTGGAAATGCGATACAAAGGGAGAAACTTAAAACCAGGGGATAGAGTACTGAAATCGTCTAAAATTGATTTGGTTTTGGGAGATGGGAAAGCGAGTTATGAAGAGGAAAGTGCAGTGGATAGTCTAGCGACGCCGCCAACAGAAGAAACACCAGCAAATGAACAATAATATTGAGATACAAGATTTAGAAGAAGAATTATTCGAGCATTTTAGATTTGAAGTTCCTAAAGGGCAGGCACCATTGCGAATTGACAAATATTTGATGAGTTTGATACAAAATGCAACTCGAAATAAAATACAAAACGCTGCAACTGAAGGAAATATTTTTGTTAACGACGCCATTGTGAAGTCGAATTACAAAGTGAAAGCTTTTGATGTAGTGCGTGTAATGTTATCTCATCCGCCTTTTGAAAATAGGGTTGATCCCGAAGATATTCCGCTGGATATTGTCTATGAAGATGCAGCCCTTTTATTGATTAATAAACCGCCAGGATTGGTGGTGCATCCCGGTCACGGAAATTATACGGGAACATTGGTGAACGCTTTGGCTTTTCATTTTGAGAATTTACCGATGAACAGCAGTGAGCGTCCGGGTTTAGTTCACCGAATTGATAAAGATACTTCCGGACTTTTGGTGATTGCCAAAACAGAAGCTGCCATGACACATTTGGCAAAACAATTTGAGGCTAAAACATCCGAAAGAGAGTATATTGCTTTAGTTTGGGGTAATGTTGCCGAAGAAAAAGGAACCATTGAAGGAAATTTGGCCCGTCACTTAAAAGACCGTATGCAAATGGCCGTTTTTGCCGACCCGGAAATTGGGAAACCTGCGGTAACCCATTATAAAGTATTGGAACGTTTTGGATATGTGACCTTGATTTCGTGCCAACTGGAAACAGGAAGAACACACCAGATACGGGCGCATTTGAAGCATATTGGGCACCCTCTTTTTAATGATGAGCGTTATGGCGGTCATTTGATTTTGAAAGGAACTACGTTTACCAAATACAAACAATTTATAGAAAACTGTTTCAAAGCTTTGCCTCGCCAAGCGCTGCATGCTAAAACGCTTGGTTTTGTGCATCCTACAACTGGTGAGATGATGCGTTTTGATACGGAACTTCCGCAAGATTTTCAGGATTGTATTGATAAATGGAGAAATTACTCGAAATCTCATATGGTTGAGGAAGAGGAATAAAGAAAAAGATAAAGAAGCTAAAAGCCACTCATTTTGAGTGGCTTTTTGTATAAATGGATTTTGATTAATTGGGTAAACTGGCCTCGAAAATTTTAAATCGATTATCCAAATCAAGAAGTAATTGTTTTTTTACAATAGGATCTTGAATAAAACTATAATTGATGCTATTGTGAACGAATTGTTTAATGTCGGTATATGAAATTGTTTTATATCTTTTGGCCAATAAAACATATTGTTCGGTCATGTTGGTTCGTAATATACCGGCATCATCAGTACTAATAACAATGGGAACTCCGAATTCCTTGTACAGTAAAACAGGATGACGGTTTTCTTTAACTTTTAATATGAACTCATTGCTAACTAAATTGATTTCGATGGCGATTTTGTTTTTGGCCATATAACGCAATAGGTCATAGCTGTTTTCCTCATAAGCCATATCCACACCATGACCTATACGGTTTGTTCCGGCGGTATAAACTGCTGAATGGATATGCCAGGTAAGTTCTTCGGGTTGTACCAATCCCAAAGTGAGTTCACCGGCATGCATAGAATATTTTACATTAGGAAAGCGGGAATGACAATATTTGAACATAAGCATGTGTAACCAATAATCTTTCATAGAAGTTTCGCCATCTTCGGGAGAAACAATATTCACGCCAGCCATAAGTGGACTGCTATCGGCCGAAATAAATGCAATAACCAGATTTTTAAACAAATCGACCGGTTCCATAAAGCGCAATACGAAATTTTGATAACGCATCGTAAATCGATCATCGTCTACTTTGAGTTCGCTGTGTAACTTCGTGACAAAATTTGTATTGAATTCCTTGGCATAAACGGCAGCATCTTTTTGTAATAATTTTAGGTATAAAGTATCCAAAGATTGCAAAACTGCTTTTTCGTTTTTGGCGAGTGCGAATTGCCTTAATTGGTCATTAAATGTAATAAGATTGTAGGTGTTAATATTATTAGGAATGGTTGATAATTGGGTTTCTATATAGCTTACATTTTCTTTGACAGCTCTGTTTTTTAATTCCAATATTCCACTTCTAAAATTATCTTTTATGGCGGGTTCAAATTTTTGAAATGACTCGAAAAATAATTTATCCGATGGATAATCTACATAATTATAGTCTTTTACGGACCATTTTTGCATAATCTTTTGTTTGAAATCATTTAGGACATTACGATCTTTTAGAGTCGAAAATTGTTCCCAGTTTCCACTCGATGCTTTTTCTTTGGCTACTTGCATCGTTTCGGTATTGAGATAAAAATTTTCCGCAATGGCGTGTTCTAATAATGGTTCGGCATAGATTGATCCTGAATAATGATGATGCAAATCGCCACCTTTTGGCATCTGGGAAAAGAAAGCGGTTAATGCGGCTTCATTGTTTCTTATCTTTTCTAAATATTGATCGGCAGATTGCGCAAATCCAAATTGAGAAAGAGAAAGTAGTAATAAAGTATAAAGGTATTTCATGGGTTTAGTTTAATATAAAAGTAATTGATTTGAGTATTTAATCCAAATCGCAGTTTATATATTAGTGTAATGGTATGATTTCGATTTTGAACGCTCCGTAATTTTAAAAAGAAACAGAACGAAGAATTTACCAGCTGCAGTGCATTTGAAAGTTATCTGCCTCCAAACCTTAACGGAAACAAAATTTTTCAAATCCCCAAAATATGTCCTACATTAGCGTTTTGTAAATTTTTTTAAAATGATTAGCGAAGTTCAGTTCCAAAACGAGTTACAATTAATAATTTCTAATGCTATTCGTGAAGATGTAGGTCCAGGGGATTTTAGTTCATTAGCCTGTATTCCCGGTACAGCAACTGGGAAAGCCAAGTTATTGGTCAAAGAAGATGGTATTATTGCTGGAGTGGCATTTGCCAAAATGATTTTCGATTATGTCGATCCCGAGTTGCAAATTGAAGTACTGCTTGAAGATGGAACTCCGGTACAATGCGGAGATGTTGTTTTTAACGTCTCAGGAAGCTCTCAATCGATCCTGAAAGCCGAGCGTGTCGTTCTTAACTCGATGCAAAGAATGTCTGCCATTGCTACGAAAACCCGAGAATATGTCCGACTTCTGGAAGGAACCGGCACCAAAATACTCGATACCCGTAAAACCACACCTGGTTTTCGTGCCGTGGAGAAATGGGCTGTAAAAATCGGCGGAGGAGAAAACCACCGATTTGCACTTTATGATATGATTATGCTCAAGGACAATCATATCGATTTTGCCGGAGGGATTACGTTGGCTATCGCCAAAACCAAAGCTTATCTCAAAGAAAATAATCTCGATTTAAAAATTATAGTAGAAGCAAGGGATCTAGAAGAAATAAAAAAAATACTCCAAAGCGAAGGAATTCACCGCATTTTGATTGATAATTTTAATTATGAAGATACCCGAAAAGCGGTAGCTTTGATTGGGAGCAAATGTCAAACCGAATCCTCGGGAAATATCAATGAGACTACGATCCGGGAATATGCGGAATGTGGAGTGAATTATATTTCTTCCGGTGCTTTGACCCATTCGGTTTATAATATGGATTTGAGTTTAAAAGCGATTTAGATTAAAGCCAATAAAAAGAAATATATTCTTAAGAGGAGAAATACTGTTGTGATCCTCTATAGAAATAAAAAATATAAAATATTTCCATTGTGATTTAGTTTTTGTTTTGTGACTTTTAGGATAAAAAAGTTTAAAACAAAAGTATTGTAATTTGTAATTTATAGTTGATGTTAAAAAAAAGCGGAGAGACACTAGAGCAAAGAATCGATAAAATCCCAGTCTTAAGAAGTCTAATCCATGTACTCCAAAGTATAAAATTTGCTAAATTGGAAGGACTTTCTTTGTATGAATTATTAAAAATGTACATCATAGGAATCATAGAAGGGGCCTTTTCCTATCATGCCAGTGCAGTGGCATTTAGTTTTTTTATGGCACTGTTTCCTTTTGCTTTATTTATTTTGAATTTAATCCCATTTATTCCGATTGAAGGATTTCAGGAGGATTTTCTTCAATTTGTAAGAGAGGGTGTGCCTCCAAATACGTATGATGCCATTGCAAATATCATCAATGATATTCTTAATAATAGTCATTCGGGATTAGTGTCATCTGGATTTTTATTGTCTATTTTTTTGATGGCAAACGGTATAAGTGGTATGTTGGGCGGATTCGAATCTTCTCGTCATGTACTCGATAAAAGAGGATTTTTGCACCAATATTTAGTAGCTTTAGGGATGTCATTAGTATTGTCGATGTTATTATTGCTAACCGTTGCAACGATTGTTGTTTTTGAGGTATTTATTCAAAAAACCATTATTCAGGATGTGCTAAGCGATCGCATTCCGCTTATTATTTTAGGGCGATATGTGTTTGTGGTCCTAATGATTTTAGTAACTACTTCCATATTATTACGATACGGAACCAAGAAGTCTCATAAACCACCATTTATTAGTACCGGATCCTTATTTACAACGGTTCTCATCATTATTTCTTCCTATTTTTTTGGGATTTGGGTTATAAAATTCTCCAAATATAACGAACTCTATGGGTCGATCGGAACGCTGCTGATTATGATGTTCTACATTTGGATCAACTGCATGATTTTACTTCTCGGTTTTGAATTGAATGCGATAATCGACAAGTTGAAAAGGAAAAATAAACATTAAAATCAGGAATTATTCCCTGTTTGGTGTGGTTCCCTATAAGTAATCATAGGAAGGGCTAAAAAATCAAATTATGAAGAAAGTTATTATTTGTGCGATATTGCTGTTTATATCTACTGTTTTTCATGCACAGTCCGTAATAGGTAAATGGAAAACAATTGATGATGAAACAGGAAAGCCTAAATCAGTTGTAGAAATCTATGAGAAATCAGGAAAGATATACGGTAAGGTTGTAGAGATTTTAGAAGCAGAAAATAAAAATAAAGTTTGTGTTGAATGTTCCGGAGAGGATAAAAATAAACCTATTCTCGGGATGATCATTATAAAAGGACTAGTCAAAAATGGATCAGAATACAGTTCCGGGAAAATATTGGATCCTAAAAACGGAAATTTATACAAATGTTTCATTACACTCGATGGAAATGACAAGCTGAAAGTGAGAGGCTATATTGGTGTTTCTTTATTTGGACGCACACAATATTGGTTTAGGGTAAAAAGTTAAATTCCAAATTTAAAATCCCAAATAGTATCCATAAACCATAACAGATAACTCAAATGCATTTTGTAGAAGTAATTTTACCGCTTTCTCTGGCCAAAACGTTTACATATCGCGTTTCGGAAACGGAGTTCCATTATATAAAAAAGGGGATGAGGGTTGCGGTACCTTTCGGCAAAAGTAAAATCTACACCGCATTAGTTATCGAAATACATCAAAACCAACCCACTTTATACGAAGCCAAAGAAATTCATCAGATTCTGGATGAAAAACCAGTCGTTACCGAAATTCAAATTAATCATTGGCTTTGGATTGCTTCCTATTATATGTGTGCTATTGGCGATGTATACCGAGGTGCGATGCCCAGTGCATTACTGCTGGAAAGTGAAACTGTTATTTCTCAAAAAACAGATTTATTTGTAGATCAAAGTCTTCTTTCGGATGAGGAATATTTAATTTATGAAGCTTTGCAACAGCAAAGTTCTCTGAAAGTTCAGGACATCATGGCCATTTTGAACAAGAAAAACATTTTTCCGGTTATTCAAAAACTGATTGACAAAAATATATTGGTGCTTCAGGAAGAAATGCTTGAAAACTATAAGCCTAAATTAGTTCGTTACGTCCGATTGCATAATAAGTATGAATTGAGCGAAGGTTTGAATGAATTACTCGAAACGCTTAAAAACGCCAATAAACAAAAATCAATTGTCCTAAGTTATTTCCAGTTAAGTGCTTCTGAAAAGAAACCTATTACAGTTAAGAAACTGGTGGAGGCAGCCAATTCTTCGTTGGCAATCGTAAAAGTATTAATCGAAAAAGAAATATTCGAGGAGTATTTTATACAGGAAGACAGAGTAAATTTTTCTGGAAAAACCAAAGAAGAACAATTACAGTTAAGTGTGGCGCAACAAAACGCTTTTGATGGGATCAAAGATTGCTTTATTCAAAAAGAGGTTTGCCTTTTACATGGAGTAACATCTAGCGGAAAGACAGAAATCTATATCAAACTTATAGAAGAATATATAGCAACAGGAAAACAAGTCCTGTATTTGCTTCCTGAGATTGCATTGACCACGCAATTAGTTGGAAGATTAAGGGCTTATTTCGGAAATAAAGTGGCTGTGTTTCATTCGAAATATAGCAATAATGAACGAGTTGAGGTGTGGAATCAGGTTTTAACTAATTCTGAAAAAGCGCAGATAGTAATAGGAGCACGATCGGCTTTGTTTTTGCCTTTTCATGATTTAGGATTTATTATTATAGATGAAGAGCATGAGCAGACTTTCAAGCAAGTGGATCCCGCGCCACGCTATCATGCAAGAGACGCTGCGATCGTATTGGCTAATTCGCATAAAGCAAAAGTGCTGTTAGGATCGGCAACTCCAAGTATCGAAACCTATTTCAATGCTCAATCGGGTAAATATGGTTTGGTCGAGATTTCGGAGCGATTTGGAAATGTGATGATGCCTGATATCGAATTGGTGGATTTGAAAGATAAATATTTCCGTAAAAAGATTACGGGACATTTTAGCGACACTTTAATCGCTGAGATCACCACTGCTTTAGCTCAAGGAGAACAGGTAATTTTATTTCAAAACAGAAGAGGATATTCTCCTATAATAGAATGTGTCACTTGCGGTCATGTGCCACATTGCCAGCAATGTGATGTGAGCTTGACGTATCATAAGCACAAAAATCAATTGCGATGCCATTATTGTGGTTATGCAATTGCAAATCCTACGCATTGCCATGCCTGTTCGAGTGTTGATTTGACAACTAAAGGTTTTGGAACCGAACAAATCGAACAGGAGTTGATTTCAATTTTTCCAAATTCAAAAACAGGAAGAATGGATCAGGATACGACGCGTGGTAAATATGGATTCGAGAAAATAATTGATAGTTTTAAGAATAGAGAAATTGATGTCTTAATCGGAACACAAATGCTGGCCAAAGGATTGGATTTTGATAATGTGAGTTTAGTAGGGATAATGAATGCCGACAATATGCTGTATCATCCCGATTTTCGTGCTTTTGAAAGAAGTTTTCAGATGATGACGCAGGTTTCTGGGCGTTCTGGACGATCGGAAAAAAGAGGAAAAGTAATTATTCAGACCTATAATCCGGATCACAATACGATACAACAGGTGACGAATAATGATTATCCGGGTATGTACAAAGAGCAATTATATGACAGGCAGATTTATAAATACCCCCCTTACTTTAGAATTATAAAGCTTACGCTAAAACAACGTGATTTCGATAAGTTAAAGGAAGGGGCAATGTGGCTGTATCAAGTGATGAGTCAAAATCTAATGATGCCCGTGTTAGGTCCGGAAGAACCGGTTATAAGTAGAATCCGGAATGAATATATACGTACAATTATCATTAAGATTCCGCAAAATACCTCGATTGGAAGCACAAAAAAAACTATTCAAAAAATATTGAATAGTTTTGAGGCGGTAGCACAATATAGAGCTATACGAGTAACGATAAATGTCGATTTTTATTAAATCGGTTATTTAAGAATAGGAGAGTGCTTTTACAAGATCTTCTTTTTTGTTTCTGCTCAACGGGATTTTTGTCACTCCGATTTCGGCAAATTTGCTGTTGAAACGATCTATTTTGTCGATATTTATTATAAAGGATTTGTGAACCCTGATAAATTTATCTTTTGATAAGTCCTTTTCAAAAGACTTCATCGTCGATAATACCAGATTACTGTCATCTTCGGTAACTACTTTTACATAATCTCCAAAAGCTTCAATCCATTTTATTCTAGAAGTGAAAACTTTTAATTTTTTAAGGTTACTTTTAATAAAAATATGTTCCCCTTCTTCTTCTTTGTTTTCTTTTTTTAATGAATGGAAATCAATGGCCCTTTTTACCGATGCATTAAATCGTTCAATCGAGATTGGTTTTTGAAGATAATCGGTTGCGTCATAGTCAAATGCTTTCATGGCATACTCTGCCTTGGATGTAATGAATATGATTTGTGGTTTAACTTTTAAACCGTCAAGGAAGTCGAAACCACTTATAACGGGCATCTCAATATCTAGAAAAATCAAATCGACAGTGTGTACAGACATACAGCTTTTGGCTTCAATTGCATTAGAAAACTCCCCAATTAAATGTAAGCTCGGATGGTTATTTACTAACTTTGACATGATCATTCTTTGTATAGAACTATCATCTACTACTACACAATTTAGTTTCATAATATCTACTATTTAGATTTGGATAAGTAAATATATATTAAATATTTTAAAAAAAAACAGCTTTAAACTTTTTTTTTTGTCATACGACGAATAAAGTGATTTATTGTTGGTGAATTAGAATTAAAGAATTACTTTTGCACCCAAATTAACAAATAAATATATATTTATGAATCATTATGAAACTGTTTTCATTTTAAATCCCGTTTTATCTGAGGTTCAGGTAAAGGAAACAGTAAGCAAATTTGAAGATTTTCTTACTAGTAGAGGAGCAGAAATGGTATCTAAAGAAGACTGGGGTCTTAAAAAGATGGCTTACGAAATCCAAAACAAGAAAAGTGGTTTTTACCATTTGTTCGAATTTAAAGTATCAGGAGAAGTTCTTATTGCTTTTGAAACTGAATTCAGACGTGACGAAAGAGTTATGCGTTTCTTAACTGTAAGTCTTGACAAACATGCTATTTCTTGGGCTGAAAGAAGAAGAGCGAAACTTAAATCTACAAAAGCTTAATTATCATGGCAACATTACAACAATCTGCTTCAGGAAAAAAAGACGGGGATATCAGATATCTTACGACTTTGAACATAGAAACTAACAAAACTAAAAAGTATTGTCGTTTCAAAAAATCAGGTATCAAATATATCGATTATAAAGATGCTGATTTCTTATTGAAATTTGTGAATGAGCAAGGAAAAATTCTTCCTCGTCGTTTAACAGGAACTTCATTAAAATACCAAAGAAAAGTGTCTGTAGCTGTAAAAAGAGCTCGTCACTTAGCTTTAATGCCATACGTGGCCGATTTATTAAAATAATTAAAAATTAACAGTTGTTGGTTTTCTGAAATATGAAACCTAACTTCTCAAATAAAGGACAACAACATGGAACTTATTTTAAAAAAAGATGTTCAAAATTTAGGATTTAAAGATGACGTAGTAACTGTGAAAAACGGATACGGTCGTAACTTTTTAATTCCACAAGGTTACGCACAATTGGCAACTTCTTCTGCAAAGAAAGTGTTAGCTGAGAACCTAAAACAAAGAGCACATAAAGAAGCTAAAATTGTTGCTGACGCAAAAGCATTGGCAGAAGCTTTGAAAGCAATCGAGATTAAAATTTTCGCAAAAGCAGGTGGTGAAAAATTATTTGGTTCAATCACAAATATTGACATCGCAGAGGCTTTAGCAAAAGGAGGTCAAGCAATTGAAAGAAAATTTATCACAAGTGGAATCGTTAAACGTACCGGTAAATATAATGCCAGCGTTAGATTACACAGAGATGTAATTGTTGAATTAGCTTACGAAATCGTTGCTGAAAAATAACATTTAGTTAATACTTTGTTAATAAAATATTAAAATCACTCTTAGGGGTGATTTTTTTTTGTTTAATTTTGGCGCTTAATCTAAACATTTTCAAATAAATGAAAAAAATTATTACTTTATTAGTTTTTGTATTTAGTCTTCATTCTATAATGGGACAAACTACAACTTCAAGTATTAAAGGAATTGTGAAAGTTTCTAGTGGCGAAACGCTTCCTGGAGCATCAATTCTGGCAGTTCATACTCCTACAGGATCAAAATATTCCGCTGTATCTAATATAGACGGAAGATTTAGTATGTTGAATATGAAAATTGGCGGACCATATAAAGTTGTGGTTTCTTTCGTAGGATTTAAAACGCAAGAAATAAATGATGTTTATCTTGATTTGGGTAAAGCTTTTAATCTTGAAGTGCTTTTGGTTGATGAAAGCCAAGCATTAGAAGAGGTAAAAGTGACTACCACTAAAAATAAAGTTTTTCAAGGGAATAAAACAGGTGCCGAGACTACAATTGGTAGAAAAGAATTGGCCACTTTGCCATCTATTTCTAGATCTGCTGAAGATTTTACCCGTCTAGAGCCAACCGCTAGTGGAGGTTCTTTTGGAGGTAGAAACGACCAATATAATAATTACTCATTGAATGGTGCCGTTTTCAATAATCCTTTCGGATTAGATGCAGCAACTCCAGGTGGGCAAACGGGTTCTCAACCTATTTCATTGGATGCGATCGATCAAATTCAAGTAGCAACAGCTCCTTATGATGTAACTTTGTCCGGTTTTACAGGTGCTTCTGTGAATGCAGTTACTAAGTCAGGTACTAATGAATTCCATGGTACTGCTTATGGTTATTTTAGAAATGAAGACTTAACTGGTAGTAAAGTCAATGGAGAAGAAATATTCGTTCCTTCATTAGAACAAACTCAAGCAGGTTTCAGTATTGGAGGTCCAATCATCAAGGATAAATTATTTTTCTTTGCCAATTATGAAATCGATCAAAGAACTGATTCGGGATCAAACGTTGTTGCAAATGATGGAAACGCCACGACAGGTGTAAACGAATCTAGAGTTTTGGCTACTGATTTATTGCATGTCTCTACAGAATTAGGTAAATTAGGATATGATACTGGTGCATATCAAGGGTTTACGCATAGCCAAAATTCTAATAAGGGAATTGTAAAATTGGATTGGAATATTAATGACAACCATAAATTGGCAGTTATTTATAATTTCTTAGATGCTTCAAAGGATAAACCAGCGCACCCTACGGCAATATTTCGTAGAGGACCTGATGCCAATACCATGCAATTCGAAAATTCAGGGTATCAGATGAATAATCAGATTAATTCATTTTTAGTTGAATTAAATTCAAAATTCAGCGAAGAGGTGAATAATAAAATGCAAGCGGGTTATACTCATTTTAATGATTTTAGAGACCCATTTTCTGCTCCTGCTCCTGTAATTACAATTACAAAAGATGGTTCTCCATACATTATTGCCGGACATGAACCTTTTTCTATCCATAATACATTAGAACAAGATGTTTATCAAATTACCGATAATTTGAATATCGTTAAAGGAGATCATACTTTTACGGCTGGTTTTTCATTCGAAAAATTTATGTTTAAAAATTCTTTCAATCTGAAAGGATATGGTTTTGATGTTTTTGCAAGCGTTGATATGGCCGGTTTTGATGCGAATTTGCTTCCAGGACCACCTCCAAGTCCAGGTGATCCAGCTGCTCCTAGTTATTATGCTACTGCTTTTGCAAATGCTCAAGCTACTTTTAATACAAAAAATGCATTAGAAGATGGTACTGATGGGGGATGGAATTTAGCCGAATTAAATGTTGGACAATTGGCATTTTATGTTCAGGACGAATGGAATATTAATGATAATTTCAAATTAGATTTCGGTTTGAGAGCCGATAAACCTATGTACTTTAATACTTCTGAGTTAATTCAAAAGTTTATTGATACAGACAATTCAGAAGTTTATAATCCAAGTATAGATTATTATAATCCAGGAGACAATAGTGTTAGACATTTTGACTCAACAAAATTACCTGGAGATGCTTTGCTTTGGTCTCCTAGATTAGGATTCAATTGGGATGCAAATGGAAATAGTACCACTCAATTGCGTGGGGGAACTGGTATCTTTACCGGAAGACTTCCATTTGTTTGGATTGGGAATCAAGTAGGAGGAATTGATCAATTCTTCTATGAAATGGTTGAAGAGAATTTTAAATTTCCACAGGTTTGGAGAACAAGTTTAGGTTTCGATCATAAATTCGAAAATGATTTCATTGTGACGATTGATATGTCTTATAATAAAGATATCAATGGGGTGCATGTTCAAGATTGGGGATTGAAAAAACCAACCAGCCAATTAGCGGGTGCAGATAATAGAGCTATTTATGGAGCAAATGACATAGGTATGTGGCTTTGGGATACTCCTTGGGATACAACAGATGCAGATATACCACAGAGAGCACATGCATATGTATTGACAAATTCTGATAAAGGAAGTGCATTCAATTCTTCTATAAAAGTGCAAAAGAATTTTAAAAATGGTTTATTTGCGAGTTTAGCTTATAACTATTTGAAATCATTAGATGTGAATTCTATTGAAGCTGAAATTACGGGGGATGCATTCAATTTTAATCCTGCTTTAGGAAATGTAAATAATGATGTTCTTTCTAATTCTAAATATGGTGATCAAAATCGTTTCATTGGTGTAGGTTCTAAAAAATGGAAATACGGAAAAGATAAATGGGCTACGACCGTTTCTACTGTATTTGAATACGCTCAAGGAGGTCGTTTCAATTATACTTATGGAGGCGATATCAACAATGACGGTTCCGCTGGAAATGATTTGATTTATGTTCCGACTTCAGCGCAAATTGGAACAATGACTTTCAATACAACTTCCGGAAACCCTTCTGAAGCAGTTCAACGTGCTGCTTTTGACAATTTTATCAGTCAAGATGATTATTTAAGCGGTAGAAGAGGTCAGTATGTAGAGCGATATGGTGCTTTATCTCCATGGAGAGGAAGATGGGACATGAAAATATTGCAAGATTATAACTTTAGAGTTTCATCTGCTTCTGAGAAAAAGAATACAATTCAATTCAGTATTGATATTTTGAATTTCGGTAACTTATTGAACTCTGATTGGGGGTTGGTTCAAGTTCCTGTAAGTGTACAGCCAATAGGTGTAACTGTTGATCCGGCTACAAATATACCAACATACACATTTAATGGTACTCAAACCAAAACGTTTGCATATGATTCTAGCTTAAATTCTAGATGGCAAACTCAATTTGGAATAAGATATATATTCTAATAAATGTATAAAATGATTAAAAGGCTGTCTTGCAAAGACAGCCTTTTTTTTGAGGTCTAGGAAAAGAAAAAAATCCGCTTGAAAACCTTTTCAAGCGGATTTTAATATTAGTATAGCTTTGTAATTGATGTGCTGTTTAAAGCACATTCAATTCGATCATGCAAGCTTTCATCATCTGATACGTTCTTTCAATATCATTGTCCAACCCGATAGAAAAACGAATCAAACCATCTGTGAGTCCCATTTCGGCTTGCTCTTCTAATGGAATTTCAGACGAAGTTGATGTTCCGGGTGCGCTAAATAAGGTTTTGTAAAATCCTAAACTAACTGCTAAGTACCCCAAGTTTTTTTGTTGCATCAATTCCATTAAGGCATTGGCTTTGGCCAAAGTACCTACATCGAGTGTCATCATTCCTCCAAAGCCATATTCCGGATTAATCATGTTTTTGTATAACTCATGACTTGGATGGCTTTTCAATCCCGGATATACTGTTTTTATTCCGTCTTTTTCAAAACGTTCTGCAAGATATTGGGCATTATAACTGTGCTGTTTTATTCTAATATGTAAGGTGCGTAAGTTTTTCATCACACTTGCCGAACGCAAACTGTCCATTGTTGGCCCCAAAAGCATGCTTGCCCCGTTGTTTACATTTTTTAAGCTATTGATGAACTCTTTCGAGGCACAAGTCACACCTCCAACAGTATCGCTGCTACCGTTAATGTATTTTGTCAAACTGTGAATTACGATATCGGCGCCCAATTTTGCCGGAGAAACTGATAGCGGCGAAAAAGTATTGTCGACTACCAATGCCAAATTATGTTTCTTGGCAATTTTAGACAAACCGGCAATATCGGCCACTTCAAGCAAAGGATTACTCACTGTTTCGCAGTACAATACTTTAGTGTCTGCTGTTATCGCTGCTTCTACAACATCGAGTTTTGTAATATCCACAAACGTGGTTTTGATACCCAATCTTGGTGTGAAGTTTTTTAGGAAAGCGTATGTACCGCCATAAATCGTTCGGCTCGATACAA
>Ga0137353_1000095_pt1 | contig 18346 bp, 17 predicted proteins | sample EasRivERMLT760_2_FD_104759 | JGI IMG/M metagenome (GOLD analysis project Ga0137353, IMG submission 104759) | Soil microbial communities from meander-bound floodplain in the East River, Colorado, USA - East River MetaG ERMLT760_2 | ecosystem: Environmental > Terrestrial > Soil > Floodplain ...
AGTATCGCCGGGAAGCACACGTGCCCCGCCTCGATCCGCGCCTCGAGCCGACAGACCGGACAGCCGGCGAACCCGCCCAGGAGTTCGCGGTCGCGTTTCTCGCGCGCGACCACGACCAGCGGCGTCGGCGCGTGATCGTTGGGACAGCGGAGCCGTTCCGCCAGCTCGAGTCGCATCTCCCGTCCTCGCTAGCTGCGCGAGAGGCGCAGCTCCTCGACATCCACGTGCGGCGGACGCGTCACCACCCACGCCACCGCATCGGCGACATCCTGGGCGCGCAGCATCTCGCTGCGCGAGGGGAGGTGCGCCGACCGGTCGGGGTCGTGCGCATCCCACAGCCCCGTGTCGGTCGCCGAGGGCGAGATGATCGACGCGCGAATGCCGCTGCCGCGCGTCTCGCTGCGCAGCGCCTCGTGCGCCGCGCGCACCGCATGCTTCGAGGCGGCGTAGATGGCATTCGACGAGAACACCGACCGGTCGGCGACCGAGCCGATCGTCACCACGTGCCCCGAGCCGCGCGTCCGCATCGCGGGCAGGAGGGCACGCGTGAGGCGCAACGGCGCCGCGACGTTGAGCGCGAGTGCCGTATCGAGCTCGGCGTCGCTCACCGCCTCGACGGCCGAGAGCGGGAACGACCCCGCGGCATGCACGACGATGTCGGGTGCGCGGCCGAGCGCCAGCATCGCCGCGTCGGCCGCCTTCGCCGACGCGGTGGCGTCCGCGAGGTCGAACGGCAGTGCGACCGCGCCACGGCCGAGCTCCTGCGCGAGCGCCTGCAGCGGTGCCGCCTGTCGCGCAACGAGCACGCACCGCGCGCCGAGCGCGGAGAGCGCGCGCGCCGTCGCGGCGCCGATCCCGCGCGACGCCCCCGTCACGAGCGCACTGCGGCCCTCGAGCGGGAGTGCCGTCATCTACGCGCGGCCGCCCGAGGAGCCGTACACGAGGCGCAGGAACTCGTCGCGCGTCTTGGCGTCGTCGCGGAACGCGCCGCGCAACGCCGACGTGATGGTGCGCGACGACTGCTTCTCCACGCCGCGCATCATCATGCAGAGGTGCTCGCACTCGATCACCACGCCGACGCCGATCGGCTTGAGCACATCCTCGATCGCCTGCGCGACCTGCTCGGTGAGCCGCTCCTGCACCTGGAGCCGGCGCGCGAAGACTTCGACGATCCGCGGAAGCTTGGAGAGCCCGACGATCTTCCCGTTGGGGATATAGGCGATGTGGGCCCGCCCGAAGAACGGGAGCATGTGGTGCTCGCACATCGAGTAGAGCTCGATGTCGCGCACCATCACCATCGAGGCGTGCTCCTCCTCGAAGACCGCGTCGCCGACGACATCGGCGACGTCCATCGCGTAGCCGCGCGTGAGCCAGCTCATCGCCTTCGCGACGCGCTCGGGGGTCTTGAGCAGCCCGTCGCGGTGCGGGTCCTCGCCGATGATCTCGAGTTCCCGCCGGATGATGTTCTCGAACTCGAGCATCCGGTCGCCACGGATCGGCGGATCGGCCTCGAACTGGTCGCTTCCCGAGATGGGCTTGGCCATGGTCCTCGCCGCCTCAGCGGCCGTCGTACTCGACATACTGGTTCTCCGTCTCCCAGAGCTTGAGCTTGGCGAGCCGCGCGGGCGCGACCGCCGGCGCGAGGATGCGCCAGCACGCCAATACAAGGTTCTCGGTGGACGGAATGGTTCCCGCCATGAACGGCACGTCGAGGTTGAGGTTCTTGTGGTCGATCACGTCGACGATCTCGCGCTCGGCGACCGTCTTCACGTCATTGAGGTTCACCACGAAGCCGGTCTCGGGATGGACCTCCCCCTCGACCGTGATCTCGAGCGTGTAGTTGTGGCCGTGCCAGTTCGGGTTGTTGCACTTCCCGAACGTGCGCGCGTTCTGCTCGTCGCTCCACGCGGGGTTGTACACGCGATGCGCGGCATTGAAGCGGACGATCCGGGTGATGGAGACGATGGACATGGTCCGGAATCTGGGCAGGGTCCTGCGGAAGGAAAAGCCGAAGCCCCATCCCGAGGGATGAGGCTTCGGCGGAACTGGGAGCAGAGAGGGGTTCTTGAAGCCCTGTCGAACGCTGAGGCCCTCACCCTACTTCCGTCTTCCCGGCGTCCGGGCATGGCGTCGATAGAGATGTCGGATCCGCTTCGGAGGACTTATCGGCTCAAGAAGTCTGTCTCTCCGTCCCTTACAACCACGCACTCGAATGTAGGACTTGGTACATTGATGGTCAATCGGACCCTGACCCCACGACCGTGGACCTGCTCACCATCGCCGGCCTTGTCATGATCGCCCTCTGGGCGGTCGGCACCTTCGCGCTCGACGCACCGGGCCTGATCCATGCCCTGCTCACCATCGGCGTGTTCTGCCTCGTGCTCGCCGCGGTGAAGCGCTCGCGGCGCGCGCGCGGCGCGTAGGCCGCTCCTAGATCTCCCAGTTCGAGAGGACGAGGCCGCGCGCCGGCGGCCGCTCCTCGAACCCGCCCAGGCTCATCCGCAGGTCGGTCCACCGCACGCGCGCCCCGCGCGCGATGAGCGTGCGGAACGCCGTCGAGTACTCGCCCTGCACGCGCACCGCGCAGCGCAGCGCCCCGCTGCGCCGCGCCTGCGCCGAGAGCGCCTCGGCCATGCGCGCCATCATCGGCTCCTCGGCGAGCACGCACTTGAGCACGCGGATCTCCTCGCGCAGCCGCCCCTCGACGAGCGGCACGTCGTGGAAGAGCGCGAATCCCTCCAGCGCGCCCGAGCCGTCGCGCAACAGCACGCAGTCGCCTATGCCGAAGCGCAGCGTCAGCGAGAGTTCGCGCGAGAAGTCGATGCCCGGACGCACCGACTGGGCGAGGGTGCGGCACTCGCCGATCACCGCCTCGCGTTCGACCGCGCCGAGCGCGCTGAGCAACGGCGGCCGCGTGTCGGTGAGCGGGGTGGCCTCGGCGGTGAGCGTGACCGTGAGGCGGCCGGGCGTGAAGCCGAGCCCGGCGTAGAAGCCGATGTTGTCCATCGTGCGCGGCATCGTCTCGAGGCCGATCACCGTGCATCCCTCGGCGCGCAGCCGCTCGATCCCCGCGCGCACGATCGCACGCCCGAGTCCGCGCGACTGCAGGTCCTCGCGCACGGCGAGCGGCCCCATCCACCCTTCCTTCCCCGACGCGTGCGCGATGTTGAACGCCGCGATGCGCCCGAGCCCGTCGCGCCAGAGCATGGCGCCCTCACCGGCGCCCTCGATCGCGAAGCGCCAGATCGCCGGGTTGAGCGGCGGCACGCGCACGCCCGCCATCCCGTCGCGGCGATAGCGTTCGCTGAAGGCGTCGCTGAACAGGACGTTGAGTGCGGGGAGATCGTCGCCGCGGATGGTGAACGGCCCGCTGACGCGCTGTGCGGCGTCGGTCATGCGGCGCTCCCCGCGGTGAGGAGCGTGCCGCTCCCCGCGCCCGACTCGGCCTTGGAGACGACCGCCGCACCGGTGCGCTCGTCGAAGCCCACCGAGATCACGCGGTCGAGCCCGTCACGTACGCCCTCGATGTGCGTGATCACGATGACCTGCTCGAAGCGGTCGTGCAGCCCGCGCAGCAACGCGAGCACGTTCTGCCGCCGCACCTCGTCGAGCGACCCGAACACCTCGTCGAGCACGAGGAGCGAGAACGACTGGCCGGCGCGGTCGGCGATCATCTGCGAGATCGCGAGGCGCAGGACGAGGTTGGCGATGTCCTCCTCGCCGCCCGAGATGACGGGCTTCGGCACGCCCTCCTCGAGCACGAGCAGGCGGTACTTGTCGTCGAGTTCGAGCTCGGTGTAGCGCGCGTCGGTGAGCTCGGTGAGGAAGTTCGACGCGATCTCCGACACCTCGGGGCGCAGCTGGAAGTTGAGGTCGGTGCGCAGGTCCGAGTACGCGCGATGCAGCTCGTCGTGCAGTCGGCGGTCGCGCTCGAGCAGCTCGACGCGATCCTCCAGCCGGTCGTGCTCCGCGCGCGCATCGGCCGCGCGTTGCGCCGACTGCGTCGCGACGAGCAACGAGGCGCGCGCCCCCGCCGCGGTGCGGGACGCCTCGGCGAACGCCGCCGCCACCTCGTCGTGCAGCCGGCGCAGCTCGGCGTACTCCTCCTCGGGGAAGCGCAGCGCAGCGAGCCGCTCGTTCGCCGAGGCGCGACGCTGCTCGAGCGCGGCACGCTGCCGCGCGAGCGTCTCCTGCTCGCGTCGCAGCTGCGGCTCGCGCTCGACGCGCATGGAGAGGCGGTTCGCGAGCGTCGTCGACTCGGCGAGGCGCGCGTGCTCGGCCTCGAGCGCCTTGTGCGTCGCCTCCTCGTAACCGCCGGGGATCGTCGAGAGCTCCTGCGTCGTCGCGCCGAGGCGGGTCGCCTTCACCTTCAGCTCGCGCTCCACGCGCCCGAGCTCGAGCACACCTCCCTGCACCGTCGCGAGGCGCCGCTCGAGTCCGCCCACGTCGCCCTGCAGCTTCTTGCGCAGCTCGTCGAGGTGCGCGATGTCGGCCGGCATCTGCTGCAGCTGGTCGAGCCGCGAGCGGAAGTACGCGCCGTCGGCCTCGACCGTCTCCATCTGCCGCTCGATCACCTCGAGCACGTTGCGGAAATGCTCGCCGAGCGGGCGCGTGCAGGTGGGGCACGCACCTTCCTCGCCGAGTTGCAGCAACTTGTCGCGCTGGTCGCGCAGCTCCGCGTACTGGCCGCGCAGTGCGCGCAGCCGCGTGTCCACTTCCTGGCGGTCGCGCACCCATTCGGTGCGCCGCGCCTCGAGCTTCCCCTGCGCGTCCTCGAGCCCGCGGCGGTGCTGCTCGAGGTCCACCGTCACCAACTCCTCCTCGGCGGGCGAGCCGGCGAGCCGGTCGCGCTGGTCGCTGAGCGCCTGGACCTCGAGCGTGAGCGCGGCCTGCGTCTCGAGCAGCGCGCGCCGGCGTCCGTCGTGCACGGCGAGCGCGCGCAGGACCTCGAGCTCCGCCTGCGCCGCGTCGAATGCCGCGACGTCGGGCAGGAGCGGGGCGAGCGCCTGCCGCGCCTCCTCGACCTGTCCGAGTTCGTACGCGAGACGCTCCTCGCTGCGCGTGACCGCGACCGCCTCGCCGTCCGCCAGCGCGAGCTCGTTCTCGAGGCGCTGGCGTTCGTCGCGGCCCGTCTCGGCGGCGAGCCAACGCGGCGCGATCGCGTCGAGTGCTTCCTTCGTCTCCGCCTCGATGAGGTCCGACCGCGACGCGGCGCGCTCGGCGGCGCCGAGTGAATCTCGCGCCTCGCGCTCGGCGTCCTCGATGAGCGCGCGGTCGGGCATGCCCGAGCGCAGGCCCGCGATCTCGCTCGTGAGCTCCTTGCGTCGCGTGGAGCAGAGCTCCTGCGCGATGCGCAGCCGCTCGTAGCCGAGCACGCGCGAGAGGAACTGCGCGCGTTCGGTCGCCGTGAGCGCCTGCATCACGGCGAGCTCCTTCTGCCCCGTGAAGTAGGTGTTGAAGAACTCGGTGCGCGTCATGCCGAGCCGGCGCTGCAGCATCTCGGCGACCGTCGTGACCGAGTTCGCGATCGGCTCCGCGCCCCCGTCGAGGTAGAGCTCGGCCATCGAGAGGCCGCGCACCACGCGATAGCGATGGCCGGCGAGCTCGAAGTCGAGCTCGACGCGCACCGGTGCGCGCGGCCCCGCGCGGTGGAAGCGCAGCGATTCGTTCCCGCCACGGACCGTGTTGCCGCCGTAGAGCGCCCAGGCAATCGCCTCGAGGATGGTCGACTTGCCCGCGCCGTTGGGCCCGATGATCCCGGTGAGCCCCGGCTCGAACTCGATGTCGCTCTCCGCGTGCTGGCGGAAGTTGGTGAGGCGCAGCCGCGAGAGCTTCATGCGTCGGCGCCCGGGAACTCGCGCGCGGGCTCGGAGAGCTCGGCCTCCTCGAGGTAGCGCAGTCCCAGCGCGACGAGCTCGTCGCGCTCCACGCCCGAGACGACCGGCCGCGCGCGCAGCGCATCACGCAGCGTCTCGGCGAGCGACGGCCGGCGCCCCGGTCCGCCCGACGACTCGCGCCGCACCATCTCGGGACGGCGCATGTCGAGATGGAAGTGCAGTGCCTTCCGCTGCAGCTCGCGCAGCGCCTTGTGGTCGAGTTCGCGCGCGATGTGCCGCGGGACGTTCCGCGTGAGGAGCCGGACGACCTTGCCGTCGAGGCCGCCGGGGATCCGCGCCACGGCGTGCTGGATCGCCGCGTCGAGGTCGGCCGCACTCATCCCGCGCCCCTCGATCGGCGGAAGGTCGAGCACCGCGCGGCTCGGCGGCAGCGGGTGGAACGTCTGCTTCCCCGTCGCGAGGTCGCGCTCGATCATCCCCTTGCCCGGCAGCTTCGTCGCCTTCTCCTCGGCGAGCTCGCCCCAGGGATTGGAGCTCGTGTACTCGAGCGAGCCCGAGTAGTAGACGTGGTCCGCGATGCGCTTGTAGACGTGGTAGTGCCCGAGCGCGACGTAGTCCCACCCGGTGCGTGTCAGGTCCTCGACCGGGATCTGCATCGCCGCGCGGTCGGAGTCATCGGCCGCGGGGAGCGCGCCCTTCACCTCGCCGTGCATGAGCAGGACGTTGTACCTGGCCCCCGGATCGGGGGCGAGCTCGACCGTGCCCGGTGGCAGGTCGGGCACCGCGAGCACCGAGAGGTCGAGGTGCGGGAAGTTGATGCGCCGTGCCTCGCGATCGGCGACATAGATCGGCAGCGCGGGGAGCGCGATCGCTTCGCCGCCCGCGCCGGTCACCGCATCGTCGGCCCCCCCGCCGTCGGTGCGCGCATCTCCCCGCGCGCTGAACCCCTGCTCGAAGAGCCGCAGGATGCAGATCGTCTCCGTCGACCGCGGCATGTCGTGGTTCCCCGCGACGACGACGATGTGCGACTCGGGCAGCGACTCGACGAGGCGCGAGAACTGGCGGAACGCGTGCAGGATCGCGGTGTTCGTCGGCCGGACGGTATGGAACACGTCCCCGCCGATGAGGATCACATCGGGCTTGAGCGCGATGAGCTTGTCCACCGCGCGCGCGAACGCCTGCGCGACATCGGCTTCGCGCTGGTTGATCCCAGCCGGCGTCTGCCGCTGGAACTGGCGGAAGCCGAGGTGGAGGTCGGAGAGGTGGACGAGGCGCAAGGTGGAAAAGTAGCCAACTCTCACCCGTACGGATCATCCGACGTCGGCACCCGCAGCGGCGCCGGCCCCCGCCGCCCCGCCACCTCCGGCGTCGCGCGCTTCTTGAGCTGCGCCTTGAAGAACGCCTTCACGTCGTCGGGGCGCGCCTGGAGCGTGCGGTTGCGCGCGCGCAGGACACCGTCCTCGTCCTCTCCCGCGAGCGCGAGCGCGTCCTGCACCCAGCCGAGCGTGATCGAGGTGTCGATGCGGCGCAGCGCCTTCGTGACCGCCTGGTCGAGCGTGAGCTCCTCCGCCTGCGGGAATCGCTCCACGCCCTCGCGCCCGGTGAGCACCGCGGGCCGCGGGAAGCGCACGAAGATCGGCTGGCCGAAGTGCGGGTGTCGCACCATCAACTGGCCCTTCTCGAGCGTCGCGAGGCGTGCCTTCGTCGCCGGCGCGAGTGTCTGGTAACCCGGCGTCGCGAGCTCGTCGGGATCCATGCGGCCGAACAGCGCGGTGCCGCTGTTGCCCACCACGCGGCGATGCACCTGCGAGCGGAACTGCTGCGCGCCGAACAGCACGAGCCCGAGGTAGCGCCCGCGCTCGGAGATGTCGAGCAGCATCTTCCGCACGTACGTGTCCTGGCCGTCCGAAGGCGCGTACTTGTTCAGCTCGTCGACGAACACGACGACCTGCTCCACGCCAAGCTGCCGCTTCTCGAGGTGCTCGCGCAGCTGCGAGACGATGCGCGCGAAGACGAGGTCCTGCGCGTCCTCCTCGAGGTTCGCGACATCGACGACGTAGACCGCGCGGTCCTCGAATCCCTCCTTGAACGGGAGGTCGCTCACCATCCCGTCGTCGGTGACGAGGCCCTTGCAGCGTGTCGAGATGTTGGTGAGCCGATTGCGCACCTTCCGAATCGTCGCGACGTGGTGCGTCCTCCAGACGTCGGCGTTGCGCGCCTCCATCCCGCGCAGCAGCTCGCGGAACCACTGCTCGAGCTCGGTGAACGACCGCACCTCGTGCGCGCGCTCGAGGAAGCCGGGATCGCTGAACGTCTGGTCGACGACGCGCTCCTTGATGAAGTCGATCAGCGCATCGGCCTTCGCGTCGATGTCGTCCTTGTTGAGCAGCACCTCGGCGTACTGCAGCGTCTCCTTCAGGCCCCACGTCAGCGGCTGCACGTTCGCCTGCAGCGCGTCGTTCGATCGCAGCGTCGCGAGCTGCGTCCCGCGCGCCGACCACGGCGCGAAGTAGCGGACGTTCTCGAACGGCCGCGCCGGCACGCCGAGCGTCTCGTACATCGACTTATCATCATCGGAGAGCGACGAGGCCGGCTGGTCGAGGAAGCAGAGGTCGGGGCCCTTCACGTTGAAGCAGACCGCCGCGACCTTCCCTTTCTTCGCCGGGAAGTGCGCGAAGATCGACGAGAGCAGCCATTCCACCGCGCTCGTCTTCGTGGCGAGGCCGGAGACGCCGGAGATGCTCAGGTGCGCCGCCTCGGGGCCGAGCAGGAAGTCGGCGTCGAGGTGGATCGCCGCCTCGGTACCACCGGCGCGATAGAGCCCGACCGGGATCCCGCGCTTCGTCTCGCCGCTCGTGTACGAGTCCATGCGCAGCGCGACCTGCACGTCCTCCTCGGCCGCGAGATGCACCGTGCCCATCGGCACCGGCTGCAGCGGCTCCTCGGGCACGTGGCGAAGCACCGCGGCGGTGTAGAGCCGGATCTCGGTGCGCTCCGTCGGCGCGAAGGCGCTCGCGCTCGGCTGCCCGTCCGCACCGAGCACGTCGTGCAGCGGCGTCTGGAGGTCGGTGTAGCCAAAGCCCTCGGTGACGACGCCGTAGATGCGCGGCAGCACGCCGTTCACCGGACGCGCGGACTCGACGCGCACGATCGTGCCGATGCCGACCGGCGCATCGAGCGCGGTCCAGAAGTGGAACTCGTGCGGCGTGTTGGGGCGCCGCTCCGTGGCGACGACGCGCCCGAGGATCTCGTTGCTCATCTGAGGATGGCGGAAAGGTACTGCTCGCACTCGCGCACGCCGTACACCATCACGTCCCAGCGCGCGTCGGGGAGCGAGACGGGCGCGCGTTCGGCGAGGATCCAGCGCGAGACGAGGTCGGCGCGCGCCGTGAGCTCGTCGGTGAGGGCGACCTCCACGCGCACGAGGCCGAACAGCGGACCGCGTCCCGTGGGGTCGCGGAGCCGCAGGTACCACGAGGCCACCGGCAACCTCCGCGGCGATGAGAGCCGCACCGCGGTCGTGCGCTCGCCCTCACGCAGCCCGAGCAGGAGCGGCACCGCGGCCGCGTCCGCATACAGCGTCCGGTGCGATTTCACCACGCCGACGATCCGCTCGCTCTTCGCGCCCTCCGCGCCGCCGCTGATGCCCCCATCGGCGAGCAGCGGCCCCGCTCCGCGCTGCGCCCAGTCACCGATGAGCGCGAGCTCCGCCGCCTCGCGCGCGCGCTGCACCGCCGTCAGCGCGCGCGCCGTGTGCTCCTGCGGGTGCTGCACGCCCTCGGGTGCCTCCTCGCGGCCCGTGTCGCGCAGCGGGACGCGCGCACCGAGGGCGCGCGCGAGGGCGGGCTCGAGCTGCGCCACCGGCGCGTAGAGTGCCTGCGAGACGACCGGCGCGTCCCAGGTGTGCGCGCGCTTCGCCACGCGATGCCGCACCGCCGCCGCCACCGCGCCATGCACGATCGGCACCGTCCCCGCATGCGCGAGCACTCGCGAACGCTGGATCCCGTCGAGGAAGGCGACGAACCCCTCGAGCGCCCCGCCGGGGACCTCGCGCACGCGGATCGCATCCGACTCGATCGGCGCCGCGGCCTCGAGGCGCGGCGCCTCCTCGGGCGTGCGCATGGCCTCCAGCGTCGACTCGGGTGCGCTCGCGCCGAGTCCGCTCTCGCGCAGCGCACGCAGGGCCGCGCGAACGCTTGCCGCTCCGTCGGACGAGCCATAGCTTGGCCCTATGCGCCGACCTGTGATCATCGCGAGCATCCTAGCCCTGCTCTCGGCGTGCGACAAGCCGGAGCCGACTCCCGTCCCCGACGTGCCGGCGGTCCCGCTCACGGCCATCACGCCGACGTCGACCATCCTCTTCTCGGTCTTCGGCTCGAAGGAGGAGCCGCGGCTCGTGCCGCTCGCGATCGCCGACGGCGGGCGCCTCTCGGGCATCACGCTCGACGCCACCGGATGGCGCCTCCTCGACTCGCTGTTCCTGTCGAAGGGCAAGAAACTCCCGATCTATCGCAACGGCGCCGAGTCGGGCACGGTCGAGATCGTGAAGCCGATGTGGTCGGATGAGGGTGAACTCTACTCCCTGCCCGGCTGCACGATGCTGCTGCCGCAGGCCCAGGGCCGCATCGCCGCCAAGGGCTTCGTCGAGGCGAGCGTGGAGTATCTCGCATCGACCACGCCGCTCACGCAGCCGAAGACCGAGCGCCGGGTGCCGCGCGACGCCGAGACGCGGGGCCGCTCCATGGCGAACACGGTCGCCGCGGCGAAGGAGGTCGGGGCGGAGGAACTCGCGAACCTCGAGTTCGTCGCGCGCTGGCTCCCCACCGGGGCCGGGCCGAACGGCCTCACGCTCATGGGCAGCTTCGTCGACCCGAGCGGCGGCGACGCCGGCCCCGGCGCTGGACACTCGGTGAACCTCGTCGCGCTCGCCGAGGACTCGGCGGGGACGATGCTGCCGAGCTACACGCACGTCTCACAGGGCGAAGTGCGCGACGTCGAGTTCCAGCGCCTCGTGAACCACGCCGATCTCGACGGCGACGGCGTCGATGAGCTGCTCGTCGAGGCGTCGAAGTACGCCGCGACACCGGAGTGGGTCGTGCTCAAGTACGCGGCGGGTCGTTGGCGCGCCGTCTTCCGCGTCTCGCAGGACTGGTGCCTCGACGTGAAGCCCGCGCCCTGATCAGTCCACGCCCATGTCCCACGCCTGTTCCAGGTCCGCCTTCGAATAGGCGCGGAAGGCAGTGAGTGTGGTCGTCTTCACGAGCCCCGGCACCGACGGGAAGTGCTCGGTCACGATGCGCGCGATGTCCTCGTACTCCTTGACCTTCACGATCACCACCAGGTCCCACTCGCCCGAGACCGAGTAGACGTCGGTCACGCCCTCGATCCCCGCGAGGGCCGCCGCGCACTTCGGGATGAGCCGCGGCTCGGAGTTGACGAGGACGATGGTCGTGATCATCAGGAGGCGGGGAACGGGGGGACGTTGAGGAACCAGAAGCCGGCGATCCGCGACTTGGCGTCGACCTCGATCAGCAGGTCGCTCGCCACGCGCAGGGCCTTCGCGCTGCGCTGCGGGCCGATGCGGAAGTGTATCGTGCGCTCGGCCTTGTCGGCTACCGCCCGGATGGCCGTGTCCACCTCCAGCGCGGCGAGCCCGGGCTGCGAGTCGCGCGACGGGACGCGGATCCGCGCCGCCGCTGCCGACGCGGGCACCACGAGCGGGTCGACCGTGCGGACATCGGGCCAGACCGCCACCTCCACCGCGGCCAGCCGCCCCGCGCTCAGTTCGAGCATGATCCAGGCGCCGTCGGCGCCCTCGATGTCCATCGATCCGGAGAGCCCCTCGGCGACGCCGGCATGGCGCAGGGCCACGCTGAGGATCTCCGTGTCGGCATCCCACCGGTATTCGACCGGCGGGAGTTCCGCCTCGCTGATCTCGTCCACGCGCACGTCGAGCGACACCGCTTCCTCCGGTCTGGGGTGTCGCGAACCTTGCCTGAGCGTCGCGAGCACCCGACAGCGGAAATCTGCGAGCCGGCGCGGCGCGGCGCATCAGGGGATGCCCCGATGCGCGTTGGGGACCGGTTACCGCGCCGCGATCCGGTCGGCGAGCGCGGCGATCCTCGAACACGCGTCCATCACGAGCGGCTTGGCTGCCGCGTACGAGATGCGCACCCAGTCCGGCGTGCGGAAGGCGACACCCGGCACGATCGCGATGCCGTCCTCCTCGAGCAGCCGGGTGCAGAAGGCCGAGCCCGCGTCGGCTCCGGAGCCGGGCACCTTCACGTAGAAGTAGAACGCGCCGGCCGGGTCGAGCACCGTCAGCGCCTTCGACGCGCGCAGGAGGGGCAGCGCCGCGTCGCGACGCGCGCGGAACTCCTTCACCATCGCGGTGACCGCCGCTTCCACCGGCGCACCGAGCGTGAGCGCGGCCAGCGCGGCGTGCTGCGAGACGGTCGCGGCATTGCTCGTCGTGTGCGACTGCAGCGCATTCATCGCCTTGGCGACCGGCGCCGGCGAGAGCGTCCAGCCGATGCGCCAGCCGGTCATCGCGTACGCCTTCGCGACGCCGTTCACGACGATAAGGTTGTCGCGGCGCGTCGCGACGTCGAGCGCGCCCACCGCGGGCGCGTCGTATGCGATGCGCACGTAGATCTCGTCGCTGATCACCCACCACCCGCGCTCGGCGGCGAGGTCGAGGATCGCGCGCAGTTCGTCGGGCGAGTAGACCGAGCCCGTCGGGTTGCTCGGCGAGTTGAGCATGAGGCCGCGCGTGCGCGGCGTCGCCTGACGCGCGAGGCGCTCGGGGTCGACCTTGAAGCCGCGCGCCGGGTCGCCATGCACCTCGACCACCGTCGCGCGCGCGAGCGTCACCATCTCGTAGTAGCTCGTCCAGCTCGGCGTCGGCACGAGGACCTCGTCGCCGGGGCCGAAGAGCACCACGCAGGCGTTGTAGATCGACTGCTTCGAGCCGTTCGAGACAATGACGTCGCCCGCGCCGTACTTCCCGTCGCCCTTCCAGTGCGAGTTGGCCTCCGCGGCGATCGCCTCGCGCAGGGGCAGGATGCCCTCGACCGCCGTGTAGTGCGTCGCGCCCTGCTCCACGGCGCGGTTGGCGGCCTCCCGGATCTGTGGCGGCGTATCGAAGTCCGGTTCTCCTGCCCCGAGGTCGATGACCTCTCGCCCCTGTGCCTTGAGCGCGCGGGCGCGCTGGGACACGGCGATGGTGGCCGATTCGCGCAACTGCGCGATGTTGGCCGAGGGGTGGAAAATGAGGGGTCCGGGCACGATGAGTCCTCCTCGAGGACACGAGGGAGAGTGGACGAAGTGATGTGGGGACCGCGCGCAGCGTCTCGGGCTCGACTATCTTTACGACGCTAAGCGAAGGATATCCACGCGCCTCCGGGCGCGCCATTGAAAACCGAGGTTCCCGCAGTGACTGCTTCCGAGCGCGCGACGGCTGGTTCCGTCCGCTCCGCCCATGTGGCGCATTTCCTTCCCCCCGATTGGGGCCGCGTGGCACGACTCGCGGCACCCGCGCTCGATCGGTCCCCGCGGGATGCTTCGGCTCCCCAACTCCTGGTGATCGTCCCCGACGCCGGCGCCGCCGTCGCGCTCGCGCGCGCCTTGGCGCCGCTCGAGGCGGCCGCCGGCCGGCGCATCGTCGCGGCGACCACCGCCTCGCGTGCCAAGCGCCTCCTCGGAGCGGGATCGGCTCAGGTCGTCATCGGTGCGCCCTTCGCGCTCGCGCCCGCCCTCGCGGCTTCGGTGCTCAAGCTGGATGAGGTCTCCACAGTCCTCCTCGCCGCGGCCGATGAGCTCGACCCGGAGGATCCGGATCTCGCCTCGCTCCTCGCCGAGGTGCCGAAGGGGGCCAACCGCCTCCTCACGGCCCTCGATGCGACGCCGGGCGTCGAGACGATCATCGAACGCCAGATGCACAAGGCGCGTCGCGTCACCGAGGACGTGACCGCGGCGGTCGCCGAGGGCGAGACCAACTTGCGATTCCTCGCCGTCGTCGGTGCACCGGTGGACGCCGTGCCGCTGGTGCTGGACGACGTCGACCCGCCCACCACGACCGTCCTCACGACCGACCCCGCCGCCGCGGACGCCGCGCGCGCGATGCTCCTCGCGCTTGGCCTCTCCGACGAGAAGCTCGCCCGCGTGAGCGACGAGTCGGTCCCTCCGAACACGGCGCTCGTCGTCGTGCTCGGCGTCCCGACGGGCACCGTCTGGGCGCAGGTCCTCGCCGCGAAGCCGGCGCAGGTCGTCGCGATCATCGCGCCGCGCCAGCGTGCGGCACTGCAGCGGCTCGCCGGCGAGCAGTCGGTGCTGCCGTTCGTCGCGCGTTCCGCGGTGCTCAAGGCGCGCGTCGCCGAGGCGCGCATGCGCGCTGAACTGCGTGCCGTGCTCGGTACCGGACTGCCCGCGCGCGAGATGCTCGCGCTCGAGCCGTTGCTCGGTGAGTTCGACGGCCTCGAGATCGCGGCCGCGGCGCTCTCGCTGCTCGACCTCGCGCGAGGCGAGAAGGATGAGGCCGTGCGCACCGCCGAAGGGCGCGTTCGCGCACTCATGAAGGAGCAGCAGGCCGCCGAGGCGAAGGAAGAGCGTGGCAGTGACCGTCCGCGCAGCTTCGCGCCGCGCGGCGACCGTCCCGGCTCGGATCGCGGCGAGCGTCCGCCGCGCAAGTTCCCGCCACGCGGCGGCGACGACCGCGGTCCGCGTGGCCCGCGCGCGCCGCGCAGCGACGACTTCCCACTCCGCGAGCCGGGCGAGCGTTCGCGCTCGTACCAGCCGCGCGAGGGCGGTGACAAGGCACGCAGCTACGTGCCGCGTGCGAGCGGCGACAAGCCTCGCGGGTTCGCCTCGCGCGATGACAAGCCGCGTGGTTTCGCGCCGCGTGGTGACAAGCCGCGTGGTTTCGCGCCGCGTGGTGACAAGCCGCGCGGTCCGCGTCGCGACGATGATCGTGGCCCGCGGGGTCCGAGGGGGCCGCGGTGAGCGCGGTCTTCCAGCTCACAGGTGGCTGGATCGAGGTGATCGCCGGCGTGATGTTCAGCGGCAAGAGCGAGGAGCTCATGCGCCGCGTGCGCCGTGCGATGATCGCGAAGAAGCGCGTCCAGGTGTTCAAGTCGCACCTGGACGACCGGTATTCCGGCGGCGTCTATGCCGTCGGCAGCCATGATGGCCGGACCATCGAGGCGTTCCCCGTCGACTCGTCGACGCAGGTCGCCTCGCGCATCGACCCGCTCGCGCAGGTGATCGCGATCGACGAGGTGCAGTTCCTCGACGCGGGGATCGTCGCGCTGGCGAACGACCTCGCCGCGCGGGGGCGCCGCGTGATCCTCGCCGGCATCGACACCGATTTCCGCGGCGAACCCTTCGGCCCGATGCCGCAGCTGCTCTGCGTCGCCGAGGTGGTGGACAAGCTGCACGCGATCTGCGTGCTCTGCGGGAGCCCGGCGAGCCGCAACCAGCGGCTCATCGACGGGAAGCCGGCCGCCTACGACTCGCCGACGGTGATGGTCGGCGGCGCCGAGGCGTACGAAGCGCGCTGCCGGGCCTGCCACGCGGTGGCGAAGGCCGACCCGGCCCAGCTCCGCCTCGACCAGCCGGCGGAGCCGCAGTCCTACTTCGAGATCAAGACCTCTTCGAAGTAAGCCACCGCGCGCGGGTCGTGTGACTGCCCGAGCCAGAAGATGGCCGTGCGGCGCAGCTCGGGGTCGCGGTGGCTGCGTGCGATGCGGATGAGCGCCGGCACCGACTCGTCGTGCGGCCGCTGCGAGATCGAGAAGATCGCACTCTTCCGCACCTCACGGTCACCATTGGGATCGTCGACGATCTCCTGCAGCCCCACCGTCGCCGCCTCTGCCGCGCCCTGCCCCACCCAGAAGATGGCCGACTTGCGCACCTCGTCCGGGCGGCGCTGGTCCTTCGCGATCGCGAGCAGCCGGCGCCAGGGCGATGCGCCCTCGGCGATCATCGCGGGGAAGATCGCGTCCTTCGCGACCTCGTTGCGTCCCGACTCGGCGAGCGTGAGCAGGTATTCGCTCGCGTCGGAGGCACTCACCGTGCCGAGGTCGGTGTCCGACGTCCCGCGCCACCGGCCGCCGACGTAGCTGCGCAGCGACGTGACCGTGCCGCGCGAGACGTCCACCGCGATGCGCACCGGGCCCGGCTCGCACTCGTCCTCCCACTCGCGACCGCGACGACCCTCGCCGTACGACGTCGTGCCGCGCCCGTTCTGCCGGATGCTGATGTTGCCGCGCCCATTCCCGCAGACGCCCTCGGCAGCGGCGTACGAGAAGCGCACCGTCCCACTCCCCACCGCGTCCACCTTCGCCTTCAGTGGTTGTGCGGCGGCGGACGAGGCAGCGAGCGCGATGACGATGATGTGTGCTGTGGTTCGCATGGAATGCATACCTCTGTAGTCGTCAGTCATCAGTCGTCAGTCGTCGGTCGTCAGTCGTCAATCACTGCTGACTGACGACTGATGACTTGTAACTCACTTGTTTATCAGGTCCTCGAGGAACTTCAGCGCCCTCGGATCCCGCGACTGGCTCAACCAGAACACCGCCTGCTTCCTGAGTTCGCGGTCCTGTTCCCTGCGCGCGATGTCGATCAGCTTGCCGACCGCGTCGGCGTCCTTGCGTTGCGAGAGCGTAAAGATCACCTGCTCACGCAGCTCCGAGTCGTCGCCCGCGTTGTCATAGATCTCGGCGAGGTCCTTCACCGCCGCACCGCCCTGGCCGGCCCAGAAGAGCGCCGTCTTGCGCAGGTCGCTGTCGAGCGTGCGGTCCTTCGCACGGTCGAGGAGGAAGCGCGAGTTCTCGGGCGAGCGGTCCTGCGAGAGCGAGAAGAGCACCTTCTCCTGCGCCTCGGAGTCCTCGAGCTGCGAGAAGATCTCGCGCAGCAGCGCCGCGTTCGCCGGGTCGTGCGTCTGGCCGAGCCAGAAGATCGCCTCGCCGCGCACCTCCTCGTCCGTGTCGCGGCGCCGCACGAAGTCGCGCAGCACGCGCTGCGATCGCTCGTTCCGGTTCTGCGAGAGCGAGAAGACCGCCTTCTTCTGCATCTCCTCATCGGGCGCATCGCGGAGCAGGATCTGCTCGAATACCTCGATCGCCCGCTCGTTGTGCGTCTGCGAGAGCCAGAAGACCGCGTCGCCGCGCGTCTCCTCGTCGGGGTCCGTCTTCGCGACCTGCACGAGGATGTCCACCGCCTCGTCGCTGTTCTTCTGCGAGACGAGGAAGACCGCCTTGCGGCGCAGCAGCTCCGAGCACTTCTCGCGCTTCTGCAGGACCTTCTTGAGGATCGGCAAGGCTTGGTCGGCATTCATCTGCATCAGGGCGTTCAATGCCTCGATGCGTTCGTCGTCGACCATCTCCTCGCAGCCTTCCGGCACATCGTTGTCATGGTCGCGGCTCCCCCGCATGTCGCGGGAGGCCCGCGCGATGTCGCGCTGCGCCTGGGCGAGGTCGCGCTGGATCTCGGGCTGCACGCTGCGGAGCGCCTCGGCGGCCACCGCCAACCCCGCCGTCGCGGCCTGCACGCTCACGTCCGCGATCGTCCCCGCCAACTCCGAGACGGCGACCGCAGCGTCATGGTCGCCACTGCGCGCCAAGCGTCCATTCACGCGCGCCATGAGCGCACTCGATTCACCCGACTTGAACGTCGCCGCGTCAGGATACTCGTTCTTCTGCTTCTCGAGTGCCGCGACGGCGCGCCGCATGCTCGACGTCCGGCCCGTGCGCTGGAGCGAGAAGGCCTCCCAATAGAGCGCATCGCCGGCGTAGGCCGACCTCGGATAGCGCTCGACGATCTGGCGGAAAGCCTCGGCGGCCTCGTCCCACGATTCCTCGGAGACCGCGATGCGGCCGCGGCGCCAGAGCGAATCGGCGGTGTCGAGTGGTGCCCAGCTCGCGGCCGGGAGCCGCGGCCCCGGGCCCTGCTGCGCGTGCTGCGCATCCGGCATCGCCGTAAAGGCGGCTCCGGCGCTGAAGGCGAGTGAGACGGTCAGTGCGATGAGCTTCATCTGCTTCGTTCCTCAGGTTCCGGTCGCGCGCGAGCGCAACCGCGTCAGGATCTGTGTCTTCTGGAGCGTCCGGTCGAGCATGTCGCGATCCTCGGCGGTGCGGCCGCTGCGCTGCACCAGCTGCACGAGCACCGTCTCGAGGTCCTCGAGCAGCCGCCGCCGTACCGGGTCGTCACCCGCGGGCGAGTCGAGGAGGAGTCGCGTGTTGCTGAGCACATCCTTCGCCCAGCGGGCGGTGAGGGAGTCCATTGTCGCGTCCTGCGGCATCGCGGCGACCACGGCGACGAGCGCCTCGGCCCGCGTGAGATGCTGCTGGGATGCGATCGAGTACGTGTTGTTGTCGGGCTGCCGCGCGTCGCGCGCGACGGGCTGCGTGACGTTCGCGACGCGGCGCGCGCCAGGCTGCGACGAGACAGCGGAAGTCGGGGAGACGGGCGTGCTCGCGACCGGCGGCTGGCCGGTGACCGGCGCCGTCCCG
>Ga0137353_1000096_pt1 | contig 18213 bp, 16 predicted proteins | sample EasRivERMLT760_2_FD_104759 | JGI IMG/M metagenome (GOLD analysis project Ga0137353, IMG submission 104759) | Soil microbial communities from meander-bound floodplain in the East River, Colorado, USA - East River MetaG ERMLT760_2 | ecosystem: Environmental > Terrestrial > Soil > Floodplain ...
CAGGCGGTATCGACGAGGCCGACGAGCGTGTCGAGCACCACGAGCCGGTTCCCGTCCGCGAGCGTGATGGCACTGTCACGCGGTAGGCGTTCGAGGCGCAGTCCCTTCTCGCGCGCGAGTTCGACGTAATGCCAGTCGGGTGGCATCCAGTCCGGCGCGACCTCCTTCGCCGTGACGACGGGCGCGCCGAGCGGCGTGCGAAAGGTCCAGCTGCGCCCGTCGGCTTTCAACGTCGTCCCCCGTCCGACGGCGATCGGGGCGGTGAACAGGGAGTCACCTCGCTCGTTGACGACCCAGAGCCTGCGCTCCGCCACCGAGACCTCGATCCGCGGCCACTCGATGGTGGCGGTCTGCGCACCGGCGATCGTCGCGGCTCCCTGCAGCAGGAGGCCGAGGAGCGCGGGGACCACGCGCGGGAGGAATGCGCGTGTCGGTCGGGCGGTGCGGTGCGTCATCGCCCGGCACCGGGCACCACGAGGAGCGAGCAGGGCGCGGAGTGCACGAGGCGCGTGGTGACGCTTCCGACGAGGATCCGGTCGATGACGCTCGCTCCTTGCCGCCCCACCGCGATGAGGTCGGCCTCGGCGGTGCGCGCCAACTTGAGGATGGCTTCGCCCGGATGGCCGTGGACGACGATCGCTTCCGATGTGCAGGACGCCGGGAACGCCATCTCCCGCACGAGTCGTTCGAGTCCGGCCCGCACGCCCGCATCGTACGACTGCAGCCAACGCCCGGGGTGCGGGAGTCCGAACGGCGGATCGGGCTTCACGTGCAAGAGATAGAAGCTGGCCCCGTCGGCCGCGACGCGCATGGCCGCGTGGACGACGTCGGCACTCCGGGGGCTGAAGTCGACGCCGATGACGACGCGCTTAGGCCGCGGGTGTCCGGCGGCCACCGCGAGCACCGGGCAAGGTGCTGCGCGCACCAGCTGCATCACGTGGCCTTCGCCGCGGATGCGAGTGATGAGGTCCTGCCGGCCACGTCCCACGACGATGAGATCGGCGCGCACCGCGCGCGCGTGGAGCACCACCTCGGCGGTCACGTCACCGCGATGCACCGCGATGGGACATCCTACGCCGTCGAGCAGTCGGTCCAGCTGGTGCGCCACCGCCGCCGCACGATCGGCGCCATCGGTCGATTCCGTCAACTCGTCGAAGACCGGCGCGCTCGAGTCGTGGATCATCGTGGGCAATCCGCACACCACGATCGCGGTGAGCGCGGCACCGGTGTGCACCGCGAGTTCCCGCGCCACCGAGACGGCGCTGTCGCACGCTGGCGATCCGTCGATCGCGAGCAGGATGGTGCGCCACGCGGGCCGGTGCGACGGCGCCGCCGACGCGAGCAGAAGGCCGAGATCGGGCGAAACGGTGTCGGTCATCCTGGCCTCCCTTGGGTCGTCGACGCCGGCGTGACTCGGGGCAGCTCGTCGCGCGTGAGCGTCTCGCGTTCCTGCAATCGCTGTGCGCCCTCGTCGAGGGCCGCGCGATTCAGCGACAGCGTGGCCACTGCGGCGTTCAGCGCGTCCTGCACGAGGTCCCGCACCGCGCACTCGATCTCGCGGGCCGTCGCGTCGCTGTGCGCACGTGCGGCGAGCGCGTCGACGTTCGACGAACCGAGGAACAGCTGCGCGGGGCCACCATACACCACGGGTCCCACGGTCTCGTCCATCCCCTGCCGCATCACCATGTCCCGCGCGATGTCGGTGGCGCGGGTGAGGTCGTCGGCGGCCCCGGTGGAGAGTTCGCCGAAGACGACGAGTTCCGCCGCACGCCCGCCGAGCAGGACGGCGAGCTTCCCCTCGAGCTCGCTCCGTGTCGCGAGATACCGCTCCTCCGCGGGCTGCTGCATGGTGAACCCGAGCGTGCCCGCGCCGTGCGGGATGATCGACACCTTGTGCACCGGATCGGCGCCGGGGGTCGCGAGCGAGACGATGGCGTGTCCCATCTCGTGCACGGCGGTGATCCGCCGCTCGCGCTCCGACAGGACGCGGCTCTTGCGGGCGAGGCCGGTGACGATCCGCTCGATGGCGGCGGTGAAGTCCGCGAGCGCGACCGACGCGGAGGCACGCCGCGTGGCGACCAGCGCCGCTTCGTTGACGAGATTCGCGAGGTCGGCCCCCGAGAACCCGGGCGTGAGCGCCGCCACCTTGTCGAGGTCGACCTCGGCCGCCATCACGACGCGCCGGGCGTGCACGCGCAGGATCTGCGTGCGCCCGGTCCGGTCCGGCCGGTCGACGACGATCTGGCGGTCGAATCGGCCGGCGCGCAGCAGGGCGGAGTCGAGGATCTCGGGACGATTGGTCGCCGAGAGCAGCACGACGCCCTTGGACGGGTCGAATCCGTCGAGCTCCGCGAGCAGCTGGTTGAGGGTCTGTTCCTTCTCGTCATTCGCGCCGCTCATCGTGGCGCCGGCGCGCGCCCGTCCGAGCGCGTCGAGCTCGTCGATGAAGATGATGCAGGGTGCGTTGCTCCTCGCCCGCTCGAAGAGGTCGCGCACGCGCGCGGCCCCCACGCCAACGAAGAGTTCGACGAACTCGGAGCCATTGATGGAGAAGAAGGGCACGCCGGCCTCGCCGGCGACGGCCCGGGCGAGCAAGGTCTTGCCCGTTCCCGGCGCACCGACGAGGAGCACGCCCTTGGGCATGCGCGCGCCGAGGCGCCCGAAGCGGACGGGGTCGCGCAGGAACTCCACCACCTCGCGCAACTCCGCCTTCGCCTCATCCACGCCCGCCACGTCGTCGAATGAGACCTTGATCTCCTTCTCCTCGAACACGCGCGCGCGACTCCGGCCGAACCCGAGGACACCGGCGGCCTGCTGGCCGAGCGCGCGGCGCGCGCCGGACGACCAGAGCCAGATCAGCAGGACGCCCGGCAGCACCCAGAGGATGAGGTTGTCCCACACGCTGCGAGGGCGCAGGCCTTCATACACGACACCGTGGCGCTGCAACTCTCCGCCCAATGCGGGATCGACGCGATGCGCCACGACCGCGGTGCGTCCGAGCGAGTCCGCGACGCGAAGCGTCGCGCGCAGTTGCCCCGGGCCCACGATGACGCGCGCGACGTTCCCCGAGTCGAGGTGTGCCTGGAACGTCGAGTACGGCACCATCCTCGCCGCCTCGGCGCGGCCAGTGAACCAGAGCCACCCCGAGAGGAGTGCTGCGAAGATCACCAGCCGCCAGAACGCACCGGGGTTCCGCCGGCGCTTCGCCGTGGAATCGCGCGATCGCTCGATGCCCATGGCACCAGCTTACGGCCCGGCTCCGGCGATGTCTGTCGGGAAAGGACGGGTTCGCATCAGGCGACTGCCCACGTCGAACGCCGAGGGCGGCGGTCACTCCGAGACCTTCGGTCAGCCACGCCGAACGGGAATGCCTGAGGCACGATCTTCCTGCATTCCCTGACGCGATTTCGGCGTTCGCAGTACTGCCGAGCTGCGGCCCGAGCGGCACTATCGAGGTGAGCCCATCCCCCTGCGACCTTCCCCCGGAGAGACCCATGATCGCCCGTGAGCTGATGACAGGATACCCGGCCGTCGTCGCGGCCGACGAGACGCTCTCCGCTGCCGCCGACCTGATGCGCACGCGCGGCGTCGGCATGCTGCCCGTCGTCGAAGGGCTCGCGAATCGCACGCTCGTCGGCGTGATCACCGACCGCGACATCGTCGTGCGTTCGGTGGCGCTCCGACACGGGCCCAGCGCAAAGGTGCGCGAGCACATGTCCCGCGAGCCGCTCGTCACGGTGAGCGCGACGACGCCGCTCGAGGACGTCGCCGCGCTGATGCGCCAGTACCAGGTGCGCCGCTTGCCCGTCGTCGACGCGAAGGGGTGCGTCGTCGGTGTGGTCGCGCAGGCCGACCTCGCACTCAGCGTCGGTCCGAGGGATCCGCTCCTCGTGGAACAACTGCTCGAGGGGATCTCGCGCCGCGGCGCACTGGTGGCCCGAGCGTGAGGCCCCTCCACCTCTTCCAGGACCGGCGTGACGCCGGTCGGAACCTCGCCGCCGCGCTCCGAGGGTTCCGCGGGCGACCGGGCGTCGTCGTCCTCGGACTTCCGCGTGGCGGCGTGCCCGTCGCCGACGAGGTCGCTCGCGCGCTCGGCGCCCCACTCGACGTCTTCACCGTGCTGAAACTCGGCGTGCCGGGAGATCCCGAAGTCGCCATGGGGGCGATTGCGACCGACGGGACCTGCGTGCTCGATGGCATGACGATCGCGCTCGCCGGTGTCACGCCGGCGGAGGTCGAAGCGACGAGACAACGCGCCGCGGCCGAACTCGTGCGGCGGGAGCAGCTGTTCCGCGGTGCGCGCCCCCCGGTGGATGTCTCGGGGAGCGTGGTGATCGTCGTCGACGATGGGATGGCGACGGGGGCGACGATGCGGGCCGCCGTGCTCGCGTTGCGCCAGCGCGATGCGCGCGAGATCATCGTCGCGGTCCCCGTGGGATCGACCGAGGCCTGCTCGGCGCTCGCCGCCATCGCCGATGATTGCGTGTGCCTCGCGACGCCGTTGCCGTTCGTGGGCGTGGGACTGTGGTACGGGGACTTCTCGCAGACCGACGACGCCGAGGTGCGCGACATCCTCGAGGCCGCGAGTGAACTCCTTCCCGAGGCCGCCGCCGGCGCGCGCGCGCACCTCGCGCAATGACCACGCCATCGCAAGATCAGCAAGACCCAATCCCCCTCTAGAGGAGAACGAACCATGACACGCAAGACCGATACGGACCTTCAGCGAGACGTCGCAGCCGAGCTGCAGTGGGACCCGACCGTCCGCGAGAAGGAGATCGCCGTCGCTGTCAAGGACGGGGTCGTGACACTCGGTGGGTTCGTCGACGACTACGCGCAGAAGCTCGCCGCCGAACGTGCCGCGAAGCGCATCCAGGGCGTGCGGGCCATCTCCGAGCAGCTCGCGGTGAAGCTCTCGGACGGCGCCGTCCGCACCGACACCGACCTCGCGCACCGCGTGGTGGATGCGCTGCGCTGGGATGTGGAGGTCCCGGACACGAAGGTCCGCGCGAAGGTCGAGCGGGGCTGGGTCTCGCTCGACGGCGAAGTGGCCTGGCAGTACGAGCGTGACGCCGCCGAGCGCGCGATCCGGTATCTCACGGGCGTGAAGGGGGTCTCGAACCTCATCACGGTGACGCCGAAGGTGCAGGAGCGCGACGTGGAGCGGAAGATCCGCGAGGCGCTGCATCGGCATGCCGATCAGGAGGCCGCGAAGGTCTCGGTCGCGGCGACGGGACGCACGGTGATCCTCGAAGGCCGCGTCGACACGTGGTCGGAACGGACCGAGGTCGAGCGTGCCGCCTGGTCCGCCCCCGGCGTCTCGTTCGTCGACGATCGCCTGACGGTCGGCGTCTGAGACGGCTGCGCTGAGAGGGCACGAGTCGAACCGGACGGTTCGGCTCGTGCCCTCGCTCGTTGCCAAGTCGCGACGAGAGGCGTGCCGCTTCGCCGGGCCAGCCGCTTACACGCTGCGAGCCGGCCGCAACCGCGCGGCCGTCTCTTGCTACGCGGCGGGCCCGGCTCTCGCGGCACACCTCTCGTCGCTCGGTCTCGAGGGCGGAAGCACGACCGCTCGCGACCGTGCACCGGATCAGGCGGGCCCGATGAAGCGCGCGCCGCGCGAGCTCAGCGCAACTGGCCGCGCACGGACCCGCCCGGGAAGGCGCTGCTGTGCACGTTCACGTAGTAGAGCTCCGGCTGCGCGAGCAGGTCGGCGAGGACCGCCGCTGCGCGCGGAGGCGCGACGCCGCGCAGCTGTGACGGCTGGTCGCTCAGCGAGGCGACCGGGTTGCCCGCCTCGAGGAAGTCCCAGTGGATGGGGCCATTGCTGCCTGCCGCCGCCTTGTGGATGTGCGCGCGATGGAAGGTCTCGTCCGACTTGTTGTTCACGGTGAAGAGGAACTCCATCGTGCCATCAGCGTAGACCTTCACCTGCGCCTGGCCCTTCGCGGCGGACGTGCTCGCGCCGTTCGGTTCATTCTCGGCGAGCAGTACGACGTTGAATACGGTCGGTGTTGACTCCGAGACGGAAGCGACTGCCGTCGCTTCCGTGGCGAGTGCCGCGGTCGGGGCAGGGGCTTCGCCGAGGTCGGAGCACGCAGCACCGAGTACGAGGATGAGCGGACGAACGAAGCGCATGGAACCTCCGTGGTGGGGATGACGCCTGGTGATATGGCTACCCACTGGTGGTTCGATACGTCACCGGTGAACTGCTCCGGCGTTCCCATCTGAGGTCGCACGAGTTCACGGAAGTGACACGTGTGGTGTCACGCACTACACTCATCTGCGGGCGCCCCGGGGCAACCGCCGGCGTGCGCTCGCACCATCCCCCAACAGGCGGGCCATGATGATCCTGCTTCAGAGGCTCACGCGCACGTTCATCCTGATGGCCTTGACCGCGACCGGCTTACTGGGTCGTGTCGCGCTCGCCCAGTCAGCGCCGCGGCCGGCGCCGAGCAGCACGGCGTGTTTTGCTGTGAGCTTCGACGCGCGGGTGCGTGACGCGATCTCCGGGTATGCGGAGGTCGCTGGCATTCCCGGCGTGAGCTTTGGTGTCGTCGTGGGCGACTCGCTCGTGTATGCGGGTGGCGTTGGGTACGCCAACAAGCGTGCGCGCACGCCGGCCACTGCCGACACGCCGTATCTCGTCGCCTCGGTGACGAAACTGTTCACCGCGACGCTCGCCATCCAACTGGCAGCGGAGGGACGCCTCGATCTCGATGCTCCGATCGCGAGGTATCTGCCGGACTCCGTGCGCCTGCCGCTGGACCCGGCGGGGCACGGCATCACGGCGCGCCACCTGCTCACGCACAGCGCGCGGTTGCCGAAGAACCCCTCGAATCGCCGCAATCAACCGGTCGAGGGACCCATCGACCCGGGGATCTGGGAAGCGTATGACGTTCCGGACCTCTATCGCGGGCTCGCCGCGACGAAGCTTGCCGGCCCGCTCGGGACGACCATGCTGTACTCGAACTACGGCTACGGGCTGCTCGGCCACGTCGTGGAGCGCGTGGCCGAGCAGCCGTACGAGCAGCTGCTCCGCGCGCGCTTGCTCGCACCACTTGGCATGACGGAATCCGGGATCACGATGAGCGCCGCGCAGCTTGAGCGACGAGCAGCCGAGTACTGGGAGGACGACGATGCACGCGTGGAACAGCGACAGCACGCCCGGTTCGGGGAGGTCGCAGGTTTCATCGGGCTGACGTCCACGGTGCGGGATCTCGCGCGGTTCGTGATCGCACATCTTGGGACGACTGCCGACGGTCGCCGCGTCCTCTCACGCGAGGTCGTCGCCCTCATGGCCGAACCTCAACTGCATGTGGAGACGACGGCGGGGCGCCGGTACGACATGGCGCTCGGCTGGTTCCGGCGCATTGCCGCCGATTCGGTCGCCGCGACCCCGCTGCTCTGGCATACGGGCGAGATCGATGGACACTCGTCGGGGGTGTACTTGCGGCCGCAGGAGCGCATCGGCGTGATACTGTTGCAGAACCTTGGCGGGGAGACCGCTGGGAGAGCCATCGAGCAGTCCGCCGAATGGCTGATGCGCGTGACTCGGGAAGAGGTGTCTCGTTGCAGATGAATCGCCCGCCGCCTTGTGGTGCATGAAGCCGATAGATTTGAGGCATGGACCGTCGCCAGTATCCCGTCCGGATCGCGAAGCTCGGCGACGCAGAGGACGACGCGTACCTCGATTTGCTCACCCCCGGCGAACGGCTCGCAATGGTCTGGACGCTGACGCTCCAGGCTTGGGCCTTCCACGAGGAGTACCGCGATGAACCGCGACTTCGACGAGATGTTGGCCGCGTTGTCCGCGGCCGGAGCTGAGTTCCTTGTCGTCGGAGCGCACGCCGTGGCGGTCCATGGCCGACCCCGGGCCACGGGCGACATGGATCTCTGGGTGCGACCGACGGCCGACAACGCCGCGCGGGTGTGGCAGGCGCTCGTGGCGTTCGGCGCCCCTCTCACGCAACTGACGCCGGCCGATCTCGCGAGGCCGGACGTCGTCTTCCAGATCGGCGTGCCTCCCTCCCGGATCGACGTCCTCACGGGGATCTCGGGCGTTTCCTTCGACGAGGCTTGGCCGCGCCGGGTGACGGTCACGGTCGAGGGACGCACCGTGCCGGTGCTCGGGCGCGAAGACCTGATCCGGAACAAGAAGGCCTCCGGGCGCCCGCGCGACCTCGCTGACGTCGCGGAGCTCGAGGCGACTTGATGGACCGCAGCAGCGAATCGCGCACCCGGGCAGCCGTCGTCCTCGGAGCATCAGGATCCGTCGGCAACGCGCTGATGCAGGAACTGATCCGCAATGGATCGTTCCACCCGATCGTGACGCTGGTGCGTCAGTCGCAGCTTGATCAGGTCGCGAACGCACGCGATGCCGGTGTGGAGTTGATCGAGACGCTCGTGCCCACGATGGACGCCGCCGGGCTAGAGGCGGCGACCACGGCCGCCATTCGTGCGCTCGAGGGGGATGTCGTGGGCTTGAGCGTGCTGGGGATCGGGGCCGGCACGGCGAAGCTCACCATCGACGAGCATCGCGCGGTCGACGTGGCATTGAATGTGGCCTTCGCACGCGGGCTGAAGGCGTCGGGGCGCGTGAAGCACCTGGCGTTCATGTCCGCCGTCGGCGCTGATCCGACCGCGGCGACGACCGGATCGGGTGCCGCGGGGATGGCGCGCTACGCTCGGGTGAAGGGCGAGGCCGAGGATGCGGTGAGAGCGAACGGGCCGGCCGTCGTGAGCATCTTCCGGCCGGCGATGATCATCGGGTCGCGACACACGCCGTGGCTGCTGGAGAAGGCGCTTCCGCTGTTCTCGTTCGTGACGCCCGCGAAGTTCAAGTCGATCACGGTGGAGCAGATCGCGAGGGCGATGGTGGCGACGTCGGTGGAGCCGCCGGCGACGTCCGATGTCTATCATTTCGCCGAGATGATGGTCCTGGGTCGGTGATCGCTGCGTCGCGACTGCTCGGGCCCAAGCACTGCTCGGCTCCAAGCACTGCTCGGCCTCAAGTCGCGACGAGAGGTGTGCCGCTTCGCCGGGCCAGCCGCTTACACGCTTCGAGCCAGCCGCAACGGCGCGGCTGTCTCTCGCTACGCGGCGGGCCCGGCTCTCGCGGCACACCTCCCGTCGCTCGCTCTAGCTGGCGGTCTACTGATGCTTGGGAGCGAGCCGAGGGGGCTCCGCAGCGGGCGGCCCTGCGCGTAGCAAGAGACCGCGCGCGCTTCTGCGCGCGGGCTCGCAGCGTGTAAGCGCGAGGCCGCACGCGGAGGGGCCTCCGCGGCTCGCGACTGCGCACCGGATCAGTCGCATCCGGCGCACGCAGGGTCTCGTCGTATCGTCGGCGCATGTTGTCTTGCAGAACCCGCCGAGCCGAGCGTACGCTATGGGTATGCCAGTGTCGCAGCAGGTGCAGTGGACCGCCGAGCAGGCGATCGCGTTGCCGGCGGACGGGAATCGCTACGAAGTGCTCGACGGCGAGCTCTTCGTGACGCCGGAGCCGACGTGGAGGCACCAAGTGGCCCTCGGCCGACTCTTCCCACTCCTGGTCGCGTATGTGGATGCGCATGCGCTCGGTTGGACGATGTTCTCGCCCGCCGATCTCGTCTTCGCGCCGCAGCGATTGGTGCAGCCCGACATCTTCGTCGTGCCGTCGCGCGAGGGCGCCGCGCCGCGCGGGTGGGAAGATGTCCACTCACTGTTGCTCGTGGTCGAGGTACTGTCGCCGCGCACGGCCCGCGCCGATCGCCATCGCAAGCGCCTGATCTATCAGGATCAGGGCGTTCCGGAGTACTGGATAGTCGACGCCGCGGCGAGACTGGTCGAACGCTGGCGTCCCGAGGATTCGCGTCCGGAGCAACTCGTCGACGAGATCCTCTGGCAGCCCAAGCGCGACGTTCCCGCGCTGCGGATCGATCTCGATGCGTACTTCCGGTCGGTCCACGACGAACGCGTGGGTTGACCGCCAGCACGGTGTGGGGCGCGACGCGGCCCGATGACCAGCAGGCGCGGGGCTCCGATCGTCTCGCACACCTTGCGCGTCGGCGGCTGCCGCTCGATCAGGACGACTCCTCACCTCGCGAGTACACGCTCCGTCCCTGCCGTCGACAGCGCCGCCGTTGCGTGGGACATGCAGCACTCGGGGAGGGCAGCCCGCACGGCTTTGAGCGCTCGCTCCGCCTTCTCGATGAACGTGTCGGTCGACGCGATGATCGTGCGCTGCGGGTGACCCTCCCAGGCGGCGAGGATCAGCCGGTCGATCTCCAGCGCGCGAGCGGCCGATTCGGTTCGGACCGGATTGGAATGGTTGAACCCCTGCGCGTCGGGGACTCGCAGGTGGACGACCGCACTGTAGCGCTGGAGCGCCGCCTCGCGATCCGTTCCCACCGCCTGCCACAGTGTCCCGGGACCCGGCCAGTACGCCGCGCCGTCAACTATGCCGCGGTCGCACAGCACGATGCCATCGCCCGTCGCGTCCATGAAGGCCTCGAGTTCCAGCTGGACGTGGAAGATCGCGCGCTGCATCGCGCGGAGCGCCTCCGGCCTTGGGTCACGCGGGAAGCCGCCGCCGAAGAGGATCGTGGCGGACTCGGGGGCGATTCGCACGTGCGGACAGAGCGACTTCCGAAGCAGCTCGAGCACCGCGGTCTTGCCCGCACCCGGGCCACCGGTGATGACGATCCGGCGGCCAACGCCGACTTCGCCGCACGAACAAGCGTCGATACTCACATGACCTCCGAGTGTCACTCCACCACGTTCGAGTCCCGCGGATGGCATCGCAGTCGGGGAACACGCGCCTTCATCGTGAGGCGATTGCCGACGGCCGAGGTCAGATCCTCGCGCGGCGCAGCGAGACCGCGTTGAGTGCGACGATGATGGACGACACCGACATCAACAGGGCCGACACCTCCGGGCGCAGCGACCATCCGAGTGACCGGTAAAACACGCCCGCGGCGACGGGGATGGCCAGCAGGTTGTAGACGCTGGCCCAGGCGAGGTTCTGCTTCATCTTCCTTACCGTCGCCTTGCTCAGGCGCACGGCGCGGGCGATGTCGATCGGGTCCGAGCGCATGAGGACGACGTTCGCCGCCTGCGCCGCGACGTCGGTGCCGGACCCGATGGCGATGCCGATGTCGGACTGGGCGAGTGCGGGCGCGTCGTTCACGCCGTCGCCCACCATGGCCACCACCCGCCCGGCCTCCTGCAGGCGCTTCACATGAACGGCCTTGTCCTCGGGCCTCACCTCGGCAAACACCTCATCGATCCCTACCTCGCGCGCGACGCGTTCTGCGGTGGGCTTGATGTCGCCGCTCAAGAGCACGGTCTTGATGCCCATCTGATGCAGCTGGCGGATGGCGTCCGCGCTGCTCTCGCGGATGGCGTCCGTGATGCCGAGGACTCCGAGTGCGCGGCCACCGGCTGCGACATATGTCAGGGACCGACCGCTGCGCGCCAGCTCGGCGCCGATGGGCGCGACGGCGCTCATGTCGACAGAGGATGAACGGAGCAATGCTTCGCTCCCGATGAGGATCTCGTCGATGCCTGATTCGCCGCGAAACTTCGACTCACCGCGAACGCCTGAGTTGCCGCGAACGCCCATGCCCGGGACGTTCTCGCTCCTCGAGACCGGCTGGAACGAGACGGCACGCTCCTTGGCGCGACGGACGGTGGCCTGCGACAGTGGGTGCGTCGAAAGAGCGGACACAGAGGCCGCCATTGCCAGGAGTTGTTCCTCGCTCACTCCGGTGACGGGTCGCACGTCGGTGACCGTGGGCCGGCCGACGGTGAGTGTGCCGGTCTTGTCGAGCACCACGGTGTCGACGCGGCTGACGCCTTCGAGTGTCGCGGCGTCCTTGATCAGGATGTTGTTGCGCGCGCCGAGTCCGGTGCCGACGGCGACGGCGGTGGGCGTGGCGAGACCGAGTGCATCGGGGCACGCGATGACGATCGCGGAGATGGCGAACGTGAGCGCGACGAGGAAGGGCTCGCCGGCAACGAGCTTCCACGCGATGAAGGTGAGCACGCCCGAACCCACGGCGACGATGACGAGGATGCCGGCGGCCTTGTCGGCGAGGCGCTGGGCGGGCGCCTTGGAGTTCTGCGCGCGCTCCACGAGCGCCGCGATCTGGGAGAGGACGGTCTCGGAGCCGACCCTGGTCGCGCGCATGGTGATCGCGTGCGAGACATTGATGGAGCCACCGACCATCTCATCGCCGTGCTTCTTGTGGACGGGCTCGCTCTCGCCGGTGATGAGTGCCTCATCGACCTCGGTCTCGCCGTCGGTCAACGTGCCGTCCACGGGGATCTTCTCACCGGGGCGAACGCGCAGGGTGTCGCCGACGACGACGTCCGCTGTTGCGACCGAAGTCTCCACGCCGTCGCGCACCACACGCGCGGTGGGCGGAACGAGATCGAAGAGCGCCCGCAGCGCGTCGGAGGTCCCGCGCCGCGACTTCATCTCCATCCAGTGCCCGAACAGCACGAACGTGACGAGCATCGCGGCCGCTTCGTAGTACGCCGCGGGATATCCGATGATGGTGAGGTAGATGCTGGCGAGGTACGCGGCCATCACGCCGGTCGCGATGAGGACCGACATGTCGAGCTTCCTGCTGCGGAGCGCGTGAACGCTCCCCGTGAGGAAGATCGAGCCGCACCAGAGGACGACGGGAGTGGAGAGCGCGAGCCCGAGCCAGCTCGACGCCGGCGGATGCACGAGCATCGGCACGCCGGGCAAGTGCCCGGCGAGAACGGCAATGGGGATTGTCAGGGCGAGCGACACCCAGAAGCGGCGTCGCATGTCGGCTTCCATTTCCTTCGCGTGCGCGGGGTCGGACATCATCGCGGCGTGATCGTGTCCGCGAGGCGCGCGATCGGCGTGGGCGGCGTGATCGTGTCCGCTCTGCCCGGGACCGCCGTGCGCGCCATGCTCAGCCGGCGCTACCGGCTGAGCATGGGTCCCATGTTGATGCTGGTGGTCGTGCTCAGCCACCCGTGTTTCGGCGGCGCGATGACCAGTGGATGGCGCTGATCTTCCAGTCCGCGCCCACCCGCTCGAGCACGACGAGCTCCGCGCCCGCCGAGTTGACGGCGCGACCGGCGCTCTGCCCCTCGGTGATGGAGGTCGATGCGATCCAGGCGGCGTCGCCGGCGATGTTCACGCTCACCACGGTCCGCTTGCTCGGGACGCTCTTCGCGAACGCGATGTCGGCCGCGAGGTGGTGCGAGCGATACTCGGCCAGGGTCTCGACGCTGCCGCTCTCGAGGATGGTCACGTCGGGGGCGAGCAGGGAAAGGGCAGTGGTGCTGTCGCCCTTCTCGAGGGCCTCGTGGAACCGGTGCAGCACTGCGACGACGGCGGCCGAGTCGCCCGGGTGATGGGCATCGTGGCGACCCTGATGGCTGGGGTCATGGGCCGGCTGCTGCGCGGCTGCGTTCGAAGTGGCGAGCGCGGCGAGCGCGACGGCGAACACGAGGTGGGACTTGAAGTTGGTCTTCATTATAGATGGCGTCCGGGTGAAAGGGGCGGTCACCGATTGTACCACAGCGCGCTGCGCCGCGGCAGTTCCCGGTAAGGGTTCACCGGACACAGAATCCGGCCTCTCCCCGACCGCACGAGTCGAGCGCGAGACGCACTCATTCCATTGTGCAGACGCTTCGTGGACTCACCGTGGTGCTTCTGGCCGCCGCGCTCGGGCAACTCCCGCCGAGCGCGTCGGACGCGCACTGCGCGTCGCACGGCGAGATGCTGGACGCGACGAATGCGCACGGCGAGATGCTGGACGCGGGCAATGCACACGGCGAGCGGCTGGGCGCGACGATGGCACCCGACGTGATGACAACGCCGATGCACGACGGGTCGCAGCCGCAGGCGCCATGTGAGCACGAGTCGAGCGGCGATTGCTCTGCCATGACCTCGTGCGCGACGGCGGCTGTCGAGTCGCAGGCGACGCCGGTCGCTCCCGCCATCCGGCCTGTTGATGCGATCGCGAGCACGACCTCCACACCGCGCAGCTCGACCTCAGCTCCAGATACACCCCCTCCGCGCCGCTGACCTCCCGCAGGCGCCAGTGCCGCGCGACACCCGTCGCGTCCGGCCCATGTGAGACGTTCCCGCGGTGACCCCAGCACCGTGTGCGGACAGGGAGGATGGATGCAATTGATCGCCGGACTATGGCTCGCCCTCGCGGCGGCGCAGGATAGTGCGCGAGTGCCACGGCTCGAGCAGGACCGCGCGCGAGTGCCGCGGCTCGAACAGGACAGCGCGCCAGCGCCGCGGCTCGAGCTGAGCGAAGTGTATCGGACGGCGCGGACACAGAGTCCGCGCGCCGAGGCCGCGCGTGCGCTGGCGACGGCCGCGATGGCGAGAGTCCCGAGCTCGAAGCTTCCGCCGGATCCCCAGGTCCAGCTCGGCTTCATGAACTACACGATCCCGGGGCTCGCGCCGATGGAGGCGATCGGCATGCCGCAGCTGCAGGTGATGCAGATGTTCCGGACCGCGGGCAAGCTGCGGCTGTCCGGACGCGCATCGAACGCGCAGGCGGGGGCCGCGAACGAGCGGGCGCGCTCTGTCGAGTGGGAGGTGCGCAACGAGGTCGCGATGGCGTTCTACGACCTGTACGCGGTGGACGAGGCGCTCAACGTCTCGCGCCGGACGCTTCGGCTGCTGCAGGACATTCGCTCCATCGCCGAGGCGATGTACCGCGTGGGCGACGGCAGGCAGACGGACGTGCTGCGGGCGCAGGTGGAGATCGCGCGCATGGTGGAGGACACGGTGCGCATGACGACGATGCGGACGGGGATGGCGGCGCGCCTCAATGCGCTGCTCGACCGTCCCGCGGGTTCGGTGGTCGCGCGGCCGGCGCTCCCCGTGTTTCCGGACTCGGTGATGGCGCTCGATGCCGTGCTCGCACAGTCGGACGCGGACCGGCCGATGCTTCGGGCCGCTGCGCGCGATGTGGACGCCGCTTCGGCACAGGCAGAGTTCGCGCGCCGTGAGATCTGGCCGGACCTGATAGTCGGCGTCCAGTACGCGCAACGCGGCGGCGCGATGGGCACCGAACGCATGGGCAGCCTCATGCTCGGCGCTTCAGTGCCGGTGTTCGCCCGGAGCCGTCAGTTCAAGATGCGCGAGGAAACAGCAGCGATGCGGCAGATGGCCGAGGCCGAACTGGCCGACATGCGCGCGTGGACGCGCGGCGACGTGACCAACGCGTACGCCAACCTCGCGCGCGCACGCAATCTCTCGGCCCTCTACCGCACGACGATCATTCCGCAGGCCGAGGCCACGGTGTCGTCGGCGCTGGCGGCGTATCGCGTGGGCGGCGTGGACTTCATGACGCTGCTCGACGATCGCATGACGGTCAACAAGTATCGACAGGAGCTGTTCGCGCTGGAAGCGGAGCAGGGGAAGGCTTGGGCCGAGCTCGAGATGTTGCTGGGTCGCGAGCTCCTTGAACCGAACCCCGCCCGCTCCGAGCCGGAGCGTGGGGAGCAGCCGGAGCATGCAGTGCATGGGGAGAATCGCAATGACTGACTCGACGATGCAGGGCAAGCGCACGCTCACGCTCCGGTGGACCGCGTACGCGGGCGTGCCGCTGCTGGCGATACTGGTCGCCTGGTTCGCGACGCGCGAAGGCGCCGAGGCGAGTCGCGTCGACGCGAATGCCGCGGCTGAGCACCAGCACGGCGTGGCAGCGGCGTCGTCAACATCAGTCGGCCAAGCCGTGATGCTCACGGCCGAGCAGGCGCAGCGGATCGGCGTCACGTACGCCGCGGTGGAGATGGCTGCGCTCGCGCGCGAGATCCGGACCGTCGGGCAGGTGACGTACGACGAGACCCGGGTGCGCACCGTTTCGCTCAAGATCGACGGCTGGGTGGAGGAGCTCTTCGTCAACTTCACCGGCCAAGCGGTGGAGGCCGGAGCACCGTTGCTCGCGATCTACTCGCCGATGTTGGTGACGGCGCAGGAAGAACTGTTGCTCGCGCGGCGGCTGGAGACGGACGTCGCGGGCGGTACGGAAGGCGCGCGGGCCGACGCGGCGTCGCTCCTGTCGTCGGCGAGGCGGCGGCTGGCCTACTCGGATGTGTCGCCCGCGGACATCGCGCGCATAGAGCGCACGGGCGAGGCAGAGCGGACGCTCACGCTGCGCGCGCCCGTCGGCGGCTTCGTGGTGGAGAAGAACGTGCAGCAGGGACAACGCGTGATGGCGGGCGAAGCGCTGTACCGCATCGCGGACCTCTCCACCATCTGGGTGGAAGGGGAGGTGTTCGAGCGCGACCTGTCGTCGGTGAGGCTGGGTCAGGAAGTGCGCGTGGAGATCGACGCGTTGCCGGGGCGTGTGCGCAGCGGACGGATCACCTACATCTACCCGACGCTGGATCCCGAGACGCGCACATCGCGCGTCCGCGTGGCGCTCGCGAACGGGGGAATGCAACTGAAGCCCGGGATGTACGCGACGCTCACGTGGCATGGCGCGGGCGCGATGCGCGCCCTGAGCGTGCCGCGTTCGGCGGTAATCTCCACGGGGCAGCGCAATCTGGTCTTCGTGAAGCGCGCCGACGGGATGATCGAGCCACGCCTCGTGGAGATCGGCGTGTCCACAAGTGATCGCATCGAGATCCTGAGCGGCCTCGCCCTCGGGGACACGGTGGTTAAGTCCGCCACGTTCCTGCTCGACGCCGAGTCGAACCTCGGCACGTTGCTCGGCGGGATGGGGAACATGCCCGGGATGGACATGACAGCGCCCTCCTCCAAGACACCGGAGTAGGCCCATGCTCGCGCGAATCATCAGTTGGTCGACGAACAACAGGCTCATCGTCCTGCTGTTCACGGTTGCCGCCGTCGCCGCAGGCGCGTGGGCGGTGAAGAACACGCCGCTCGAAGCGCTGCCGGATCTCAGTGACGTGCAGGTGATCGTGCAGGCCGACTACAACGAGCAGGCGCCGCGCATAGTGGAGGATCAGGTCACGTATCCGATCGCTGCCGAGATGCTCAAGGTGCCGGGCGCGCGCACGGTGCGTGGGTACTCGTTCTTCGGCGTGAGCTTCGTGTACGTGATCTTCGAGGATGGCACCGATCTCTACTGGGCACGCAGCCGAGTGCTCGAGTACCTGAACGGCATCAAGGGCAAGCTCCCTCAGAACGTGTCGCCGTCGCTCGGACCCGACGCGACTGGACTCGGCTGGGTCTATCAGTATGCGTTGGAGGACACCTCGGGCCGGCTCGATCTCGCGGAGCTTCGCAGTCTGCAGGACTGGTATCTGCGATACGCGCTGACGGCCGTGCCCGGCGTGAGCGAAGTGGCGAGCGTGGGGGGATTCGAGAAGCAGTACCAGGTGGATCTCGAACCGACGAAGCTGCTGGCGTACCGCGTCCCGGTGACGCAGGTGATGGAAGCGATACAGAACGCCAACAACGACGTGGGCGCGATGGTGATGGAGCTGTCGGAGCGCGAGTACATGGTGCGCGGACTCGGCTACCTCAAGTCGATCGGTGATATAGAGAACGTGGTGGTGGGGGCGACGACGTCAGGGACGCCGATAAGGGTCGCGGAGCTGGGCCGCGTGACGATCGGGCCCGCGGTGCGCCGCGGCGTGGCGGACCTCGATGGCCGCGGCGATGCGGTGGGCGGGATCGTGGTGATGCGCTTCGGCGAGAACGCGCTCGCGACGATCGATCGGGTGAAGGAGAAGCTCGCGGAGGCGGAGAAGGGCTTGCCGCCTGGTGTGGTGATCACCCCGGTCTACGATCGCAGTGATCTCATCCGGCGCGCGGTGTCGACGTTGCGCGAGAAGCTCATCGAGGAGAGCATCATCGTCGCCCTCGTCTGCCTCGTGTTCCTCCTGCACGCGCGGTCCGCGCTGGTGGCGATAATCACGCTGCCCATCGGCATCCTCATCGCGTTCGTCGGCATGCGGTGGGTCGGTGTGGGCGCGGACATCATGAGTCTCGGCGGCATAGCGATCGCCATCGGCGCGATGATCGATGCCGCGATAGTGATGATCGAGAACATGCACAAGCACCTGGAGCGCGAGGCAGCGAATGTGGAGGGGAGCGACGCGAGCTCGAAGTACTTCGAGACGTCGCATCTCACGCGAGAACAGCGCTGGCGCATCGTCGCGGAGTCGTCGAAGGAAGTCGGGCCGGCGCTCTTCTTCTCGCTGCTCATCATCACGGTCTCGTTCCTGCCCGTGTTCGCACTCGAAGGGCAGGAG
>Ga0137353_1000097_pt1 | contig 18041 bp, 16 predicted proteins | sample EasRivERMLT760_2_FD_104759 | JGI IMG/M metagenome (GOLD analysis project Ga0137353, IMG submission 104759) | Soil microbial communities from meander-bound floodplain in the East River, Colorado, USA - East River MetaG ERMLT760_2 | ecosystem: Environmental > Terrestrial > Soil > Floodplain ...
ACGAACCCCAGCGCGCGGAATCCGACGCTCCCCGGCACCAACAGCATGATCCCCGGCAATCGCACCAACGCTCCCGGCCGCCCCGCGAGCCTTCCATAGAGATTCGCCAAGGCCGCCATGGTCAGCGAGGCGAAGAAGACCCCGCCCGCGAACGTCCCGTCGCTGAATCCGAAGTAACTCCCCGCCAGTCGCGTGAGCACATAGCCGAGTATCGCCGAGCCCATCACGATCGGGACGTCCCGCAGCTCGGCCTGGAAGAGGATCGCGAAGCTCCCCGCCGCCGCGATCGCCGCCACCACTTCGACCATCTGCGGCAGTTCCACCGGGATCGCCGCCGGCGCCGTCCACCCGATCGCCAGGAGCACCTGGGTCGCCGCCACCGAGCCGAACGTGAGCTTGAGCAGCACCGTCATCGCGCCGGCGAAGCGCGTCGTGCCGGTGACCAGCTGCTGCGTCGCGAGCTCGGTCACCGCCGTCGTGAGCGTGAGCCCCGGCATCAGCACGATCAGTGCCGCGACGATCACCGTCTGGAGCGAGATCGGCGCGACGAAGTGCGCGAAGAGCGTCGCGAGCGTCGTCGCGATGAACGCGCCGAGCGCCTCGCTCGCCGCGGCGAGGTTCGGCCGCGACATGCTCATGATCGTGATCCATCCGATGAGCAGTCCGAGCACCAGCGCCACCGCGATGTCGAGCCATCCCGTGCCGAGCAGGCCCGCCACCGCGGCCGACGCGAGGCCGAAGGCGCCGACGACCTTCAACTGCGCTGTCGCCGTGAACGCACGGTCGAGCGCGCGCATCTGCTCCCACGCGCGCACCACGGTGAGCGTCCCCGCGATCACTTCCTCGGCGATGCGATCGAGCTGCACGAGCGCGTGCAGGTCGATGTTGCCCGGCTCGAGCCGCAGCACGCGCGTCTGTTGCGTGCCGTGCAGCACGTCGGCGTCGGAGAGCGAGAGCAGCAGTCCCGTCGGCGTGCTCCACACTTCGGCGCTCACGCGCAGCGCGCGCGCCGTCGCCTTCACCGCGCCCTCGAGGCGCTGCGAGCTCACGCCCGCCAGGTGCAACCGGCGCGCGAGCTCGGTGAGGAAGCGCACGCGCGCGTCGAGTTCCTCCACCGTCGGCCCGGGGATCGCGTCGCCCGCCCTGCGCAGCGGGATGCCCGCGATCACCGGACCATCGCCCACGTTCACGGGCGCATCGTCCGCGCTCAGGCGCGCCTCATGGCTTGGCGCCCTGCTCCGGCTTCAGGTGCCGCGCGAAGAAGGCCCAGGTGAGGTTCCACGAGTCGATCTGGTCGGGCGAGTCATCGCGCTCGTGCGTCACCGGGTTCGTGCGCCGGCTGAAGGTGTGCCCGCCGCTCGAGCGGCCCGGCACCGGATCCACGTACACCTTCGTCTCGGCGTACTCGGGCTTCCGGGAGCGCAGCGCGTCGACCATCTGCTGGTCCTCGACGAAGTCCACATCCGTGTCGTTCGTCGCCACGTGCACGAGGATCGGGCGGAACAACGAATCGACATGATAGAGCGGCGACCGCCGGATGTACTCGGCGCGCTGTTCGTGCGGCAGGCCCTGCAGCGCGCGCTGCGTGGAGAAGGCGCGCGCGTAGTTCGGGCCCTTGTAGCCAAGGCGGAAGACGAGGTTGGTCACCGGCACGATCGCCGCGCCCGCGACGAACTTCGACGCATGGCCGCGCATGAGGAGGTGCGACGCGATGAAGCCGCCGTGGCTCCATCCCATGATGCCGATGCGAGCCGGGTCGACTTCGCTGCGCGTGCCGATGAAGGTGACGGCGTCCTCGACGTCATCGACTTCCTTGCCGCCGTAGTCGATCGCGTTGTAGTAGTCGGCGGTGTAGCCCGTGCTGCCGCGGTAGTCGGGCGCGACGATCACATACCCCTTCCGCGTCGCCTCGATGATGAACGGCAGGTAGAGCTGGTCCCAGTCGCCGTGCACGCCGCCGTGCACCCAGACCATCGCCGCGTGCGCACGCGGCCCGCGCGACTGCAGCGGCGCGAAGACGTAGACGGGGATGTCGTAGTCGCCGTAGCGGCTGCGGTACGTCGTCTTCTCGTAGCGCATCACGCCGCGGCTGTGCGTGGCGAAGATGCTGTCGGTGATGGCCTTCTCGCGCGCGAGGCGCGCGATATCGCCCTGCGGCTGGTCCTCGACACGATTGCTGACGTACAGCGCGCGCGCCCGCGCCGAGTCCATCGGCACGACCCGGCGGGCGGGAGTGGGCGCAGGGTTCTGCGCGGGGTTCTGCGCGGGGTTCTGCGCGGGGAGCGACACCGCGAGCGTGAGCAGGGCGGTCGAGAGGAGGAGGCGCATGATGATGACGGGTTTGGGGGTCGTCTCAGACAACGCGGATGGTCGGTTCGACGTTCACCGTGCCGTTGAGCGAGTTCGCGACGTAGCACTCCTCGTGCGCCTTGTGGTGCATCGCCATGAACTCCTCCTCGCTCGGCGCGCGCTCCTTGAACGTGACGAGCGGCCGCAGCGTGAACGCGCTCATCGACTCGCGTCCGTTCGCAGCTCGCGTCATCACGCCCTCGGCGGGATCCTCGTAGGACTCGACCGTGAAGCCCGCGCCCGAGCAGTAGGAGAGGAAGAAGAGCATGTGGCACGACGAGACCGCCGCGACGAGCGCCTCTTCTGGATCGACCGCCGCGGTGACATGCCATGGCGCCCTCACCGAGTGGGGCGACGCGGAGGCGGGGACCGTCAGTCCCTCATCGAAGGACCAGGTGTGGCCGCGGGAGTACCGCTGATGCAGGAACTCCTGCGAACCGCGGGACCAGGCGACCTGCGCGTGGTACGTGGCCATCTCACGGGGGCTGGGGGAAGGAGGCTGGATGAGAACTATCGCCGGGGCCGGTGCATCGGAAGCGCGCGCGTCAGGGACGTGGTGAGCATCCGAGCAGCCCGAACCGTCCCAGCACGCGCTCCAGCGGACACCACGCGGTGAAGGACGACTGCAGCAGGTTGAGACCCACGAATGCAGTGAACAGGAAGAAGAGCGGGCTCACCATCCAGCCCAGCGCCACGGACAGCAGCACGAACGCGCCGGCGAAGCGCCGGATCAGCTTGTCATCGCACATCGGTCAACTCCTCAGAAGAATCGCTCGATCGGCAGCACCGCGAGGTGCAGGCGCTCGCCACTCGGCAGCGCGTCGGCTTCCTGCTCCAGGGCCGCGGCCAGCGCTTCGGCGCGCGTCACCGGGACCACACTCAGGACCGTCGTGGTCTCGCCCGGCCAGGCGCGCGATCCTTCGTGGCGGCCCGTCGTCCCGGCGCCGGTGCCCCCGGTGTAGCTCGTCCAGGCGTGCACGTCGTGCCGCTCGAGGATCTGCTCCACCCGCTTGGGGGCGGGCCCGCTGTACATGAGCACGAACATCCGCATCGCTCAGCCCTCCTCGGCCGGCTGCTGACGGCGGCGCAGCTCCCAGTAGAGGAGCGGCACCACCACCATCGTGAGCAGGGTCGCGACCACCGCACCGCTCATCAGCGCGACCGCGAGGCCCTGGAAGATCGGATCGAGCACCATCACCAGGCCGCCCACCACGACGGCCGCCGCGGTCAACGCGATCGGGCGGAAGCGCACGGCGCCCGCTTCGAGTACCGCCTCGCGCAGCGACCTTCCGCGATCCTCGGCCAGCTGGATGAAGTCCACCAGCAGGATCGAGTTGCGCACGATGATGCCGGCCAGCGCGATCATGCCGATCATCGATGTCGCGGTGAAGAAGGCACCGCTCAACGCGTGGCCGGGCAGGATGCCCACCAGCGTGAGCGGGATCGGCGCCATGATGACGAGCGGGATCGTGAAGCTCTGGAACCAGCCCACGACGAGCACGTAGATGAGGAGCAGCACGATCGCGAAGGCGATGCCGAGGTCGCGGAAGACCTCGATCGTCACCTGCCATTCACCGTCCCACTTGAGCGCCACCTCGTCGAGCGTCTCGGGCGGCGTGCTGTTGTAGACGTGAATCGGCTGGCCGTGCACACGGATGGTGTCGATCGCCGCGTTCATCGCGAGGATCGCGTACACCGGCGCCTCCACTTCGCCGGCGACGTCGCCGGTCACGTAGATGGAGGGCCGCAGGTCCTTCCGCACGCGTGCGCTCTCGCGCACGCCGTCCACCACCGTCACGAACCGGCCGAGCGGCTGCGGGCCCTGCGTCGTCGCCACGGGGACGCGCAGCAGCGCGTCCACCGAGGTGCGCGATGCAGCGGGAAGGCGCGGCACGATCGCCGTCGCCTCGCGCGCGGTCGGTGAGGCCACCAGTCCCGCCGGCGCACCGGAGAGCGCGAGATAGAGCGTGCGCGTCACCTGCTCCACGCTCGCGCCGGCCGCCGCCGTGCGGGCGCGGTCCACGCGGAAGGTGCGGCGCGCCTGCGCATCCTCGATCGTCCAGTCGACATCCACCACGCCCGGCGTCGCGAGGAACACCGCGCGCACCTTCGTCGCCGCATCGAGCCGCGCCGAGTCGGTGCCGGCGTAGATCTCGGCGACGAGCGTCGAGAGCACCGGTGGACCCGGCGGGATCTCGGCCACCTTTGCCGATGCGCCGAACCTTGTCGCGATCTCGAGCACGCCGGGCCGCACCGCCACCGCGATGGCATGACTCTGCCGGTCGCGGTCGCGCTTGGGAGCGAGGTTCACCTGCACATCGGCGACGTTCGCGCCGCGTCGCAGGAAGTAGTGGCGCACGAGGCCGTTGAAGTTGAATGGCGCCGACGTCCCCGCGTAGACCTCGGTGCTCACCACCTCGGGGATCGTGCGGAGGTAGCGCGCCACCTCCTCGGCGGCGGCGCTCGTCGTCTCGAGCGTCGTTCCCTCCGGGAGGTCGAGCACCACCTGGAACTCCGACTTGTTGTCGAACGGCAGCATCTTCACCTGCACCGCCTTGATGCCGACGAGCCCCACCGACAGCACCAGGAGTCCTGCCGTGCCGGCGTAGAAGACGATGCGCCGGCGCGGGGCATCCATGAGTCCGCTCATGAGCCGGGCGTAGAAGCGCCCGAAGCGGGTCTGCTCCTCCTGCTCGTGCTGGTGCTGGTGTGCGGCCGCCGCCTCGGGCGACTTCCGCACATGTCCCTTGAGCAGCCGGTATGCGAGGTACGGCGTGACGATGAACGCGACGGCGAGCGAGGCGAGCATCGCCACCGACGCGCCGATCGGGATCGGGCGCATGTAGGGCCCCATCATGCCGCTCACGAACGCCATCGGCAGGATCGCGGCGATCACGGTGAAGGTCGCGAGGATCGTCGGGTTGCCCACCTCGTCCACCGCCTCGATCGCCGCCACCTCGGGCTCGCGGTCCCCCATCCTCAGGTGGCGGTAGATGTTCTCCACCACCACGATCGCATCGTCCACGAGGATGCCGATCGAGAAGATCAGCGCGAAGAGCGTGATCCGGTTGAGCGTGTAGCCCAGCGCGTAGTAGGCGAAGAGCGTGAGCGCGAGCGTGACCGGGACCGCGACGAGCACCACGAGCGCCTCGCGCCACCCGAGGAAGATGCCGATCAGCAGCGTCACCGAGAGCGTGGCGATGATCAGGTGGAGGATCAGCTCGCTCGCTTTCTCGCCCGCCGTCTCGCCATAGTCGCGCGTGACCTCGAGCCGCACGTCGCCGGGAAGGAGGCGCTCGCGCGCCTGCTCCACGCGCTCGAGCACCGCATGGCTCACCGCCGTCGCGTTCGCGCCCTGGCGCTTGGCGATCGCCAGCGTGACCGCGTTCGCCCCGGCGGTCGACGAGTCCTGGTGCGAGACGTACGAGGTCGGTTCGCCGAATCCCTCGCGCACCGTCGCCACGTCGCGCACCGAGACCGGTGCGCCGCCGCGGATGCCCACGATCACCGCACCGACGTCCGTGGCACCCGCGAGGGCCGCGCCAACGTCCACGCGCACCACCGCACCACCGGTGGAGACCTCGCCCGCCTGCAGGCGCGCGTTCGCGCCACCGAGCGCCGACGCCACTTCGCCCGGCGTCACGCCGCGCGCGGTGAGGCGTGCCGGGTCGAGCAGCACCTCCACCTGCTTCGCCTGCCCGCCGATGATGAACGTGCCGGCGACGTCTGGCACCGTGCGCACCTCCTCCTCGAGGTGCGTCGCGACCGCCCGCAGCATGTTCGCGTCGCTCAGCTCGCTGTGCAGCGTGAGCGCCAGGATCGGCACATCGTCGATCGAGTGCGGTTTCACCATCGGCGGCTGGACGCCCGCGGGCGCCTCGTCCATCGCCGCGGCAAGCTTCGCGTGCACCCGCGTGATGCTGCGCTCCTGGTCCTCGCCCACGTCGAAGCGCACGGTGACGATCGAGAATCCGTCGCCGCTCATCGTGTAGACGTGGTCCACCCCCGCGATCTCTTGCATCCGCCGTTCGATCGGCCGCGCGATGCGCTGCTCCACCTCGGCCGGCCCCGCTCCGGGGAAGGCGGCGATCACGTCGATCATCGGCACCGAGATCTGCGGCTCCTCCTCGCGCGGCGTCGCGACGATCCCGATGAGCCCCACCGCGAGCGACGCGACGGTCACCAGCGGCGTGAGCTTGCTGCGCAGGAAGGCCCGCGCGATGCGTCCCGAGATGCCCATCACTCGCCCTCGTCCGTGCGACGACGCACCACCTGCTCGCCCGCGCGCAGTCCGCTCGTCACCTCCACCAGTTCGCCGTGGCGCGCACCGAGGCGCACCCAGCGCCGCGCGTCACCGGCCGGGGTGCGCACCACCACACCCGTGAGGTCGCCCTCCTGCAAGACCGCGTCGTGCGGGATCGCGATCGCGCGGTGCATGCCCGTCACGAGTTGGAGCGCCACCGCGCTCCCCGCGAGATGGTCGTCGGCCCGGTTCTCGACGATCGCGTTCACCGCGTGGAGCGAGCCCATCGTCGGCACGAGGCCTTCGATGCGCGCGCGCGCCGCGCGGTCCTCGATCATCACGTCCACCAGCTGCCCCGCGTGGAGCGCGCGCGCCGCGTCGGGCGTGACGTGCACCGTGAGGCGCAGGCGGCTCGCGTCCTGCACCGTCACGATCGGCGCGCCCGGCGCGGCGAAGGCGCCCGGATCGACGAAGCGCTGCGTCACGCGTCCGGCGAACGGCGCCCGGATCTCGGCGTACGAGCCCATCGCCTCCACCTCCGCGCCCGCCGCGCGGGCGGCACGGAGAACGGCCTCGGCCTGCGCGAGCTGCAGTTCCGCGCCCTCGAGCGTCGCCTTGGGTGCGGCATCGTCGGCGAAGAGGGCGCGGATGCGCGCGACGTGCGCCGCGGCGGTCGCCTGGGCGGCGCCCGCGGCGACGACGTGCGCCGAGACCTGTTCCGCCTTGGCCTGCACATCACGCGCGTCGAGCCGCGCCAGCAGCTGTCCGGCGCGCACGAGGTCACCTTCCTGCACGAGCACCTCGGTGACGGAGGCCATCAGCTTGGTGGAGAGCGTCGCCGCGCGCACCGGAGAGGCGATGCCGTCGGCGAGCGTGAGCGTCGGGAGCAGCGTATCGATCGCGACGGAGATCGACGCGTCCCGCAGCGCGGAGTCCATCGAGGCCGGGGCGTCCGGCACGGCATGCACGCCGGCGTCCGCGCCGCTCGGCGATCCGGTCTCGAGCGCGTCACGGCGGACGGAGCCGGCCGCGGCGGCGAGGGTGAGGAGAGAGACGAGCAGGACGATGGTGTGACTGGTGTTCCGTTTCATGTGGTCGGTCTCAGTTGTCGTCGGGGGGAGTCGCGCCGTCGAGCGCGCCAAGGAAGGACGGGTCCTGCCCGCGCGCCTGGCGGAGTTCCGCGGCGGCGACGAGCAGCTCGTAGCGGGCGAAGGAGAGGCCCAGTGCGGCTTGCGTCGCGATGGCCTGGGCTTCGAGCAGGTCGGAGATGGTGGCGAGGCCACCGTCGTACTTTCGCGCGACGATCCGGAGCGCCTCGGCCGATTGCGTCACCGACTGCTCGGCGATCGCGAGTTGCGCGAGCGTGACCACGAGCCGGTCCCGCGTGCGCGCAAGCTCGAGCGCGGCATTCGCCTCCGCGGCGTCGCGCTGCGCGCGCGCCGTGCGTGCCTGCGCGTTCGCGACCCGCGAGCCGGCGAGCTCGGTCGCCCCGGTGAACGGCGACCACGACGCCATCACGCCCGCCGTCCAGCTGCGCTCGCCGGCGAAGAGTCCGGTGGGGTCGTTCCAGTCATAGCGCGCGAACGCGTTCAGGCGCGGGAGGAAGGCGGCCTTGGCGCGCAACACGTCGGCCTGCGCCGCGGAGAGCGCGAGGATCGCGGCCTGCACGTCGGCGCGCGCGATGGCCAGGGACGGCCGCTCGACGGTGTCCGCGGCGACCAGCACGCGGATGGCCGCGGCGGCGGGGAGGGAGGTCGGAAGGGAGTAGCGGTTGGCCGGTTCGCCGAGCAGCATGGCGAGCGCCCGCGCGGCGTGCGCGGCGTCGCCGGCCGCGGAGAGTCGTCGCGTGGTGACCTCACCGGCGCGGACTTCCGCGAGGAGGGCGTCGGAACGCGTGACCATGCCTGTGTCGGCGAGCGCCTTCGCACGAGCGACGTGCGCCATGGCTGCCCTTTCGGCCGCCTCGAGGGTGGAGTGCTTCTCCGCGGCGAGTGTCGCGCCGAAGTACGCACGAACGACATCGACCCGCGTCGCATCGCGCGTCCAATGGGCGGCCGCGGCCTGCGCGTCCGACGCGTCGCGAGCTGCACTGCGGCCCACCCACGCGTCGGTGTTGAGGATCGGTTGCTCGAGCACGACTGCGGCGGCGCGATCACCGACCGCGCCCGGATGGTTGAGCACCGCCGGATCGAAGTCTGCGGCACCGATCGCGCGCTGCCGGAGCTTCATTCCGAAGGCGGCGATGGGATCGGTGGTGCGGAGATACCCGGCCTCGACGCGGATCGCGGGGAGGATGCCTCGGTAGGGTTGGAGGGCCTGCGCGGCGCGCGCATCGGCGACCGCGGCCGCGGCGCGGTTGGCGTAGCCGTTGGTGTCGGCGCGCGCGAGTGCATCGCGCAGCGTGAGTTGCGCGTCGGCGCGACCGGCGACGAGCGCGATCAGTAGCAGGGAAAGGGCGAGCGAGATGCGGGTCACGGGACTCCTGTTCCGTTGATATATAACCATATATCGATATTAACCGGAACGAGTTCCCGGCACGATCGCCTGCGCCGAGTGCCAGCATCTCATGGAAGAGGCCGTGCGGCCTGTCCGGGCGAGGCGAGGCGCAGTATCGTCTCACGCGTGGGCCGGCTCTGCGCCGCTCCCTTCACCCCCTGTCTCGCGAGACTCCGATGCGTCCGATCCTCGTCTCTGCCCTTGTCCTGGTCGCCGCTGCGTGCGCCAAGTCCGGCGCCGCCGCCCCCCCCGCCGCCGCTCCCGCCCCGTCGGGCGGCAGTGCCGCCACCGCGCCGACTCCCGCGCCCGCCCGAGCGCCGTCGACGACTCCCGCGGTCTCTGCAGCCACGACCCCGACCGCCGCGACGACCCGCGTCGTGACCGGCGCCGGGTCGACGATGCAGGTGAACACGATGAACATCGATGTCGACGTGAAGCTCTTCGTCGTCGGCACGGTCGACGAGGCGTGGGCGGTGCTTCCCGCCGTCTACCAGGAACTCGGCATCCCGCTCTCGATGAACGACAACGTCCGCAAGACGCTCGGCAACACCGGCTGGCGCACGCGCCGCTCGATCGGCCGGGTGCCGGCGCAGCGCTATCTCGACTGCGGCTCGAGCGGCACGCTCGAGAACGCCGAGACGTACCAGCTCAACCTCTCAATCGTGACGAGCATCCTGCTCCACCCGAATGGCGGCAGCGTCGTGAGCACCGCGCTGAGCGGGACTGGCAAGAACCCCATCACGTCGAGCAGCGCCGAGGTGCGGTGCGCATCGAAGGGCGACCTCGAGATCCGCATCCGCGACATGGTGCAGAAGGCGCTCAACGCGCGCTGATGCCGGCCACGGGGCGCGACGCGCCCGCCTCGTCGTGCTACAGCGCGGCGATGATGTCGCGCTCGATCGCCGCCGGCTCGTCGATCGACCCGTAGCGCCGGATCACCTCGCCCTGCCGTGAGACGAGGAACTTCGTGAAGTTCCACTTGATCGCCTCGGTCCCGAAGAGACCGGGGCGTTCTTGCTTGAGCCAGGTCCAGATCGGGTGCGCGTGCTCGCCGTTCACGTCGACCTTGGCGAAGAGCGGGAACGTCACGTCGTAGGTGAGCGAGCAGAACTGTTGGATCTCCTGCTCGGTGCCCGCCTCCTGTTCGCCGAACTGGTTGCAGGGAAAGCCGAGGACGGCGAAGCCGCGAGGCGAGTGGTCGCGGTGGAGTCTCTCGAGGCCGCGGTACTGCGGGGTGTAACCGCAGGCGCTGGCGACGTTGACGAGGAGCAACACGCGGCCGCTGTAGGCGGCGAGATTGGTGGAGGAGCCGTCGATCGCGGTGATGGGGAACGAGTAGAGCGGGTTGTCGGTCATCGGTCGGCAGTCATCAGTTATCAGTCTTCAGTCATCAGTCGTGCGGGGGGAGGGGGGTGAGGTGCGGCCTCTTCGCGGTGATGCCGTCTCCCGACGAGCGACCGCGGGCGTGGCGCCAGAGCCAGGGAATGAGGTGGTCCTTCGTCCACTTGAGCTCCGTGCTCGCCCTCCTCATCAGACCCGGCCGCGGCAGGTCCGGTAGCGGCGCGGACCAGGCGTCGCTCGAACCCGGCAGCTCGAGCGCATGCGCGAGTGCGGCCGCGATGCGCGTGTGGCCCTCCGTGTTCGCGTGCAGGCGGTCGTCGCTCCAGAAGCGCGGGTCCACGGCGAAGGGATGGAGGGCGAGGTCCACCACCAGCGTTCCCGTCTCGCGCGACACCTCACGCACTGCCGCGTTGAACTCGTCGAGCCGCGAGCGCATGCGTCCGGCGAGCGGCATGACCTCCGTGAGGTCGGGCATCGTGATCGTGAGCACCGTCGCGCCCGCGTCGCGCAAGGCGCGCTGCATGAAGCGGATGTCGTCCATCACCGTGTCGAGCGCGAAGCCGCGGCGGATGATGTCATTCGTGCCGCTGAAGACCGTCGCGAGGTCGGGGCGCATCGCGAGCGCGGGGGCGAGCTGCTCGTCGCGCACCTGGCGGGTCTTGCGGCCGCGGATGGCGAGGTTGGCGTAGAGCAGCGGTTCGCTGCCGGGCGAAAGCGCGCGGGCATTCGCGACGTGCGCCGCCAGGCGGTCGGCCCAGCCGCGGTAACGACCGGGAGCGACCTCGTCGTCGAGTCCTTCGGTGGAGGAGTCGCCGAGGGCGACGTAGCGCGCGTAGACGGCGCGAGAGGAGGCTGGCATGCAAGCGAATGGTAGCGGGTGCGTCCGAATAGTGCCGTGGTTACATTGTAGGTACATACAATCGGAGTTCCACAATGAGGTCCCGTTTGGTCCGCATCGGCAACTCACGAGGCCTCCGGCTCTCCAAACCACTGCTCGAGCAGGCTGGCCTGACCGATGAGGTCGAGATCACGATCGAGCGGGGCGCGCTGGTGATCCGCGCCGCGGTCGCGCCGCGCGCGGGGTGGGCTGAATCCGTCGAGAAATACGGTCCCTCCCGAATGTTGGACGAGCCGTTCCCGAACAAGTTCGACGAAGAGGAGTGGGTCTGGTGATCGCTCGCACGATCCGGCGCGGCGAGGTCTACCTGGTCGACTACGCCCTCGCGCGAGGGCGCGAGATCCGGAAGTCGCGCCCATGCGTCGTCGTTTCGCCGGATGACCTGAATGCTCGACTCGGCACCGTGATGATCGCGCCCCTCACCACGGGCGCACACGCATACGCTTTCCGCGTTGCCTGCCGATTCGCCGGGCGGGACGGACACGTCATTCTTGACCAGCTCCGATCCGTGGATCGCTCGCGCCTTGCACGAAGGCTGGGAGCACTCACCGGCTCGACGCTTGGGCGTTGCCTCGAGACGCTGCGCGCGATGTTCGCGGCCTGACGCCCCCTGTCTCCGATCAGGCCCCCGGCGGCACCGCCTCGGCCTTCATCATCGAGTCCATCCGCGCCTGCCGCGCCTTCGCCGAGTCCTGCACGACGAGCGCCCGGTTCACGCCCTGCGCCCCGGGTAGCTGCGATGCGCCGATCGTCGAGTCGATCGTGCGCTGCTGCTCCGGCGTGCGCGGGGGCGGCGGTGCTTCCTTCTTGGATGAGCACGCGCCTGCCGTGACGACGACCGCGAGCGTGGCGACGAGGATCGAGCTTCGCATCGGGACTCCGGGTGAGGACTGCTCGAACGATAACGTCAGGCGCGCCAATCGTCGCCCGGGATGCTGCGCCGCATGAACGAATCGAACAGCGGCACCGTGAACGCCGTGTCGCCGTGGATGGGGCTGAAGATCATCCCCTTCGCGATGAGCGACGCGCGCACCGGGCCCATCGCCGTGCTCTTCTTGTGGATCACCTCCGCGATGTCGCCCGTGCGGTGCGGCCCCGGCCCGAGTTCCGCCATCGCGCGCAGGTAGCGCCGCTCGGCGAGCGTCAGGCGATCGAAGCGCACGCGGAAGAAACTCTCGTCGAGCGCCGCAATCGCTTCAATGGACGCGCGCTCGACGTCGGCCTTCGTGATCGGCGACCCGTCCGCGACGTCCCATGCGGCCTTCCCCCACTCCTGCAGGAAGTAGGGATAGCGCTCCGTGCGTTCGACGATGAGTTGCAACGCGTCGTCGTTGATGCCGACGCCCAGGTCCTGCAACGGCTTGCCTATCGCCACCGCTGCCGCGACGAGCGAGAGCGGGCCGATCTCGGGGAAATCAAACAGCCGCTCGGCGTACGACTTCGCGTCACCCATGCGCCCGCGCAGCTGCGGCAGCCCCGCACCCACGAGCACCACCGGGAGCGTGCGCTGCGCGACGCGATGCAGCGCGGTGATCAGCGCGGCGAGCTGTGCCTCCTCGACGTACTGCAGTTCGTCGACGAAGATCGCGAGCGCCGTGCCCGCCTTCTGCGCGGCCTCGCCCGTGGCCTCGAAGAGGGCCTGCAGGTCGTGCTCGAGGTCGCCGTTGTCGGCGAGGCCGGGCTCGGGGTCGAAGTCGAAGCCGACCTCGATGTCCTGGTAGCGGATCTTGAGGGCCTTCGCGAAGCCGGCCAGCGCGCGGAGTCCGCGCTTGGCGAGATCCTTGGCCTGCTCGTGTCTCGAGAGACGCAACAACGCGAGGCGCAGTTGCGGCGCGAGCATGCCCGGGAGCGAACGACCTTCCGGCGCCTCGATGCGGATGGTGTGGATCCCGTCCGACTCGGCGTCGTCGCGCATGCGGTCGAGGAGCACCGTCTTCCCCACGCCGCGGAGGCCGACCATGAGCACCGACTTGGTCGGGCGGCCGAGCCGAGTCCGGCCCAGCGCCACGCGAACGGTCTCGCGGAGGTCGTCGCGGCCGGCGAGGTCGGGCGGCGGCGCGCCCGCGCCGGGCGCGAAGGGGTTCTGGACGGGATCCATGACCGAATTCTGTCGCCCGGCGCAGTTTAGCGCAATCGACTAATATCGCAAACTAGCCTAGAATCAGTCCATCGCCGGTCGCGAAGTCTTGAGCAGCCGATCGTACCAAGCCGTCAGTCGGTCGTGGAAGTCCGTGAACTCCCGCTCGTTGGTCATCGGGATCCCGTGCCCGCCGTTGGCGTAGTTCACCCACTCCACTTCCTTCCCCAGCCGCCGGAGCGCGTAGTACATCTCGCGCGTGTTGATCGCCGGGACGTTGTGGTCCTCGCCGCCCGTCATCAATAGAAGAGGCGTCGTGATGCGATCGGCGAACATCACCGCCGAGTGGTCGACGTACTTCATCGGCGCGTCCCACAGTGTCGCGCCAATGCGGTCCTGACTCCGCTCGGCCGCGTGCGTATTGCGGTCTCCGAGTCGCGGCGAATCGGTATAGAAGGAGATGATGTCCACCTTCCCCGAGATGTTGATCGCCGCCTTGAAGCGCTTGGTCTGCGTTATCAACAGGTTGGTCGCATAGCCGCCGTAACTCGTGCCATGCACGCCGAGCCGCGCCGAGTCGGCGATGCCGGCCGTTATCAGGTGGTTCGCGGCGGCCGTGACGCCCTTGAGCCACGCCTCGCCGGGATATCCCGTCTCGAACGCGACGCTGGGTTTCACCACCGCGTAGCCGCGCGACGCGAGGAGGTTCGCCGTCGCGTCGAAGGTGTCGTCGAAGAAGTTCTCGTAGACGAGGAAGATCGTCGGCGCGGGACGCGCGCCGTTGGTGGGGAGGTAGAGCACGCCCCACTGCGGCTTGCCGTCGGCGTCGAGGTAGCGGATGAGCTCCGTGCGCGCGAGCTGGTCCGCGACGAGCTGCGGGTTGGCCTCGTAGACGCGCCGCGCGGCGCCGAGCGACATGTCGGCGACGTAGGGATCACTCGGGCGATTCGACCCGGCGATGTTGAGCACCATCGTGCCGCCGCTCTTCGCGAGGCGCATCCCGGTGCGGAACTGCGTGTCGCTCGCGAGCGATTCGGTCTGCCCTGTGGTGCGGTCCCACCGGGAGACCGCGCGTTCCCACTTGTCGCGCGCGTTCATCGCGAGGTAGACGTAGCGGCCGTCGTAGGACCACTCGAGGACGCTCGCCCTCGGCGACGATTGATCGGTGGAGTCGGGGAGGGCGGCGATCTTCGTGAGCGCGCCGAGTGTGTCGGAGAGGTAGAGGCCGTCCTGTCGCGACGCGATGATCGCGTCGCCGCGCGGGCTCGTGCGCACCAGCGACCAGCGCGTGGCGGCGCGTCGTGCGCGCGCCGCGGCCGAGGTGTCGGACGCGGGGATCGAGTCCGGGGCGAGGATGCGGCGGCGCGCGCTGTCGGGGGCCGGCGCGCCGGTCGTGCCCGGCACCGCACCCATCGCGATGCGTCCCATCCAGATCGTGCCTTCACGCGCCGAGAAGAATCGCCGCTGGTCCTCGGTCCACTGCAGCGTCGTGCCCTGCATGCGCGCGGCGATCACGCGCGTGGTGGTGTCCGTACCCACGCGCGCGACGAGCCGTTCGGTACGGCCCATGATCGTCTCGTAGTCGGTCTTCGTGCTCTGGTCGTCGGCCCATGCGCGGACGACGCCGTCGGGCGAGACCTCCCAGTTGCTGATCATCCCCTCGGGGATGAGCGTCGCCACCTGTTGTGTGGCGACCGTCCACGCGACGATGCGACGACGCGCGCCTTCGCGGCGCAGCGCCTCCCACGGCAGGAACGGCTCGTTCTTCGGCGAGCCGAGGTGCGTGATGGGACCGCGGACGATGTTCGCGAAGCGCTCCTGGACCTTCGCCTTCCAGCTCAGCGTGCGCAGCGCGAGATAGACCTGCGTGCCGTCGCCGTTCCACCGCAGCTCGGAGTTCTCGGCGACGTATGTGCTGTCGGGCAGCCGTGCGATGGTGGAACGCTTCGTCGCGCGATCCCAGACGGTGAGCTTGAGCTGGTCGCCGGCGAAGTCGAAGAAGGCGAGGCGCGCGCCGTCGGGGGACCAGGCCGCGTTGCGGACCGCGCGCTTGGCGGGGAAGACCGCCGTGCGCTCGAGCGTGCGCGTGTCGACGGCGTAGAGCATCGCCGGCGTGACGCGGAGGTAGCTCGGGTCGCCGTCGCGCGCGGCCTCGACGCCGAGGTTGTCGCGGCGGGAGGTGACGGTGAGGGCGATCCAGCGGCCGTCGTCGCTCAGGTCGGAGATGGTGGCCGAGTTGATCGAGAGCAGGTCGGCGGGGGTGATCGGCGCCGCGGATGCCGGAGCCGCGGACGCCGGCCCCGTGCCCGACGATCTCATGGGCGCGGCGGCCGGCGGCGGCGCAGACTGGGCCGGGGCTGCACTGGTCGCGAGCAGGGCGGTCGCCGCGATGACGACGCGCGCCGCGAGGGTGGTCAGGTCAACACGAAGGGTGCTCGACATTGTCTCGTCTCCACTGCGCCGACGGTGGTTGCTCGTCCCGCGATTCTCCTACGCGGTCAGCTAACCTACCGCTCGCGGGCGGGCGGTCGCCAACCGCGGTGAGGTCGAGGCAGACGGCCTTGTTGGCGTCGCCGCTCGCCGTTCAGGCCGCGGGAGTCTCATCGCGGCCTGCAGCAAGGGGTTGGCGGCTCGTCCGACGCGCGTCTCCGCCTGTGCGTTCTGCGTTTCCGCGTGTGCACCCTCTGTTTCCGCGTGTGCGCCCTCCGTTTCCGTGTGTGCGTCCTGCCTTTCCGCATGTGCGTCCTGCGTTTCCGTGTGTGCGTCCTGCCTTTCCGCATGTGCGTCCTGCGTTTCCGCGTGTGCGTCCTGCCTTTCCGCGTGTGCGTCCTCTGTTTCCGTGCGTGCGTCCGGCGTTCCTGCGTGTGCGTCCTGCGTTCCTGCGTGTGCGTCCTGCGTTTCCGCGTGTGCGTCCTGTCTTTCCGCGTGTGCGTCCTCTGTTTCCGCGCGTGCGTCCTGCGTTTCCGCGCGTGCGTCCTGCGTTTCCGCGTGTGCGTCCTGCGTTCCTGCGTGTGCGTCCTGCGTTCCTGCGTGTGCGTCGTGCGTTGCTGCCCGTGCGTCCTGCGTTGTTGCTTGTGCAACTCGCCTTGCTGCTTGCCGGACTCGAATGGCGGTTGGTCGGACTCGGATGGCAGGCCGCGGCTCAGGCCTCGCTCGCCCGCAGGGCGAAAGCCGCAAGCGGCAGTGTCGCGATCGCCGCGACGAGGGTGAGCGTCGGGTAGCCGTACGCCTGCACCACCACGCCCGAGAGCGCGCCCGCGGACGCGCCGGCGAGGCCCATCACGAGGTCGGAGAGCCCTTGGACCGCCGGCTTGAGTTCGCGCGCGATCGAGGCGCTGAGCTGCGCCGAGCCCGCGACCATCGTCGCCGACCAGCCGAGTCCGATCAGGAAGAGCCCGATCGTGAGGCGCGTCGCGTCGTGGCCGGCGGTGCCGGCGATCGCGCAGGCGACGAGGAGCAGTACCACACCGAAGAGGATCACGCGCGGGCGGCCGATCCGGTCGCTGAGCATCCCCATCAGCGGCGAGAAGGCGTACATGCCCGCGATGTGGATGCTGATGACGATGCCGACGATGCGGATCGTGTCGGCCGAGGCGTGGCCGCCGTTCATGATGTGGACCGGCGTCATCGACATCACGCCGACCATGACGATGCTGCCGACGGCGGTGGCGAGGATGCCGAGGAGTGCGGAGGGGTTGGTGCGAACGGCGGTGAAGGCGGCGCGGAGGCCGCCCGCCTGCTTGGCTTGATCGCCCGTCGCGCGCTTGGCGCCGCTCTCCCGTGCGACGAGCATCGGGTCCGGTCGCATGAAGGCGAAGAGGAATGCGGCGGCGAGCGTGAAGAGCAGGACCGAGAGCACGAAGGGCGCGGCGAGGGTGGTGATGCCGTAGTCCTTGAGCGCGCGTGCGGCGACGGGAGCGAGGTTGGGGCCGAGCACGCCGCCGATGGTGCTGGCCCAGACGATGAGGGAGAGGTGGCGGCCGACCGACTCGGGTGGCGCGAGGTCGATCGCCGCGAATCGCGACTGCAGGGCGGCGGCGTTCCCGCCGCCGAAGAGGAAGAGGCCGAGGAAGAGCAGTGGGACCGAGGGGAGCTTGGTCGCGGCGACGATGAGGATGCCGCCGAGGGCTGCCGTGAGGTACAGCGCGGCGAGGCTGGGGCGGCGTCCGGAGCTTCGGACGATGCGGGATGCGGGGACGGCCAGCAGTGCCGCGCCCATCACGGCGGCGCTCTGGGCCAAGCCCGAGACGCCGACCGAGACCATCTCGGCGGTGAGGAGTGCGCCGACGGACATGCCGACGGCGACGCCGACGCCGCCGGTGATCTGGCTGGCGAAGAGGAGGCGAAGGGTGCGGGTTTGGAGAGAGGCGTGCGGGCCGATTGGACCCTCGGTGCTGTTCGTCAATCGTCAGGCGGCCAGAAACTTCTCGAATCGCTCAGCAAGAAAGTCGCGATCGGGCTTCTGATCGGCGCGTCCTGGGACTTGGATCAGAAGACGTTGCATCGCCTTCAGGCCGTGCTCGAGCATCGGACCGTCGATCTCGGCGAGAATGTCCTCTCGAACGTGAATCCGAAGGTCGGGCGAGATCCCCAAGATGTTCTCGTCGTAAGCCGAATGATGAATCTTGCAAAGGGCG
>Ga0137353_1000098_pt1 | contig 17994 bp, 12 predicted proteins | sample EasRivERMLT760_2_FD_104759 | JGI IMG/M metagenome (GOLD analysis project Ga0137353, IMG submission 104759) | Soil microbial communities from meander-bound floodplain in the East River, Colorado, USA - East River MetaG ERMLT760_2 | ecosystem: Environmental > Terrestrial > Soil > Floodplain ...
ACCTTCGTCCATGCGGAGCGGCGCCATGGACATGGGACCGATCACGAGCGGCACCGGAACGACCCCGGGCATCGGCCAGCTGTCCGCGGTGCGCCACTCGTTCGCGCCCATCACGAACACGCGCACCGGCGGTTCGCGATTGACGCCGTTGTCGATGTTCCGGAGCCAGTGATCCATCCACCGCAGCACCACTTCGTCGTAGTCGATCGCCGCCGCGGGCCCGAACTCACGCTCGCCACTGCGCGTGCGCGCGGTCGCATCCACGCCGTGCACCCACGGCCCGATGATCATCGCCGTCCGCGCTGACGGTTGATCGCGCCGCGCTTCGACGAGCCCCATGAAGTTCCGCGTCGCGCCGTTGGGCCCGTACGCCTCGTCATGCCAGCCGCTCAGGTTGAGCACCGCGGCATCGGTCTTCCCGTAGCGCCCCGCGAGCTCGGCGAAGTCCCACCACGGATCGGTCGGCTCGCGCCGCATCCACTCGTAGTACCAGGGCGCGACGCCCTTGAAGTCGGGAAGGTCGAGCAACGGCCGCTGCGCGAGCACGCGCGCCTCCGCGGCACCCCACGACTCCCTCGCCTCGGCGTCGGTGCGCGGACCGGGAACGTTCAGCTTCACCCGCAGGTCCGGCGCGATGTTGAACCAGGTCCACGCCGCCCAGCTCAGGTCCCACGCACCACCTGAATAGAAGAACTGCCGCCCGCTCGCGAACGTCATCGCGGGCACCATCGCCTTGAGGTGCGGTGGCGACTCCACCGCCGCGAGCCACTGCACCGCGCCGGGATACGAGAGTCCGAAGGTGCCGATCATCCCGTTCGACCACGGCTGCGCCGCCGCCCACTCGATCGTGTCGTAGCCGTCCTTCCCCTCCTGGCGATACGCATCGAACGTGCCGCCCGAGGCGTAGCGCCCGCGCACATCCTGCACCACGACCGCGTAGCCGCGCGCGACGGCACGCTGCGCCGTCGTGTAGTCGGAGATCATCTCGCCCTTCCCGTACGGCGTGCGATAGACGAGCACGGGGAACGGGCCGCCGGTGCGCGGGCGATAGACGTCGGCGCGCAGTTCCACGCGGTCACGCATCGGCACGGCGACATCGTGCTCGACGAGCCATCCGGTGTCGGCAGGCGCGGCGACCTGCAGGAACGCGATGAGGGCGAGCGTAGCGGACATCATTCACCCGTGCGAGCGGAGTTGGCGACGGTGCTGCATCTTCCCCGACAGGAAGATGCAACGCACCGTCGGCCGCTGCACGCCCACGGCGGTGGCGCCTTCGGGAACCAGCTGCCGCATCGAACTCTCGCCCTCACGCTCATGCCCCGTCGTTCCAAGTTCGCTGCGCTCATCCCACTCATCCCGGTGGCCGTCGCGGTCGTCGCGATCTCCGCGGCAGTGCGCCCTGGTGCGCAGCATCCCGCGGCACAGGACGCAGTGCCCATGCGCGGCTTCTCGCCCGCCGCCGCCGCGCGCGAGCGCACACTCGAAGCCGAGCTTGCGAGCCGCCTCAACCGCGACTCCGTCCGCACCTTCTTCCGCCACCTCACCGACAAGCCGCACCCCGCCGGCTCCGAGCGCAACGCCGAGCTCGCGACGTACCTCGCCGAGAAGTGGAAGACGTACGGTCTCGATGAAGTGCACCTCCGCCGCTACGACGTGCTGCTGCCGTGGCCGCGCGAGGTGCGCGTGGAGATGATCGCACCGACACGATTCGTCGCGTCGCTCAAGGAGGATGCGTACCCGCAGGACCCCCAGACCGCGCAGGACGTGGGCCCGACCTACCTCGGCATGACCGCCTCGGGCGACGTCACCGGTGAGCTCGTCTACGCATCGAGCGGGAATCCATCGGACTACGATTGGCTCGAGTCGCAGGGCATCGACCTGCGCGGCAAGATCGCGATCGTGCGCTACTCGGTGCCGTACAGCTATCGCGGCTTCAAGGCGCTCACCGCGGAGAAGCGCGGACTCAAGGCGCTGCTCATCTACTCCGATCCCGCGCAGGACGGCTTCGTGAAGGGCGACACCTTCCCGCTTGGGCCCTGGGGTCCATCGAGCCACATCCAGCGCGGCGCGCTCTCCTACGACTTCATGTACGCCGGCGATCCGCTCACGCCGGGAGTCCCGTCCGTCCCCGGCGTTCCTCGCATTCGCGAGAGTGAGTCCTCGCAGATCCCTCGCATCATCGCCGTGCCCATGTCATACCGCGACGCCGAACCGCTGCTGCGCGCACTCGGTGGCCCCGAGGCGCCCGCCTCTTGGCAAGGCGCTCTTGCGTTCAAGTACCGCGTCGGCGCGGGCCCGGCGACCGTGCGCGTGAAGGTCGACATGGACGGCGCGACGCGGCCCATCTGGGTCGTCGAGGGCCGCATCCGCGGCACCGAGGAACCCGACAAGTACGTCCTGCTCGGCAACCATCGCGACGCGTGGGCGTTCGGCGCGGTCGATCCGTCGTCCGGCACCGCGACGCAACTCGAGCTCGCGCGCGTGCTCGGCGCGCTCGCCAGGGAAGGGAAGCGGCCGCGCCGCTCGATCGCCTTCGCGAGTTGGGACGCCGAGGAGTGGCATCTCACGGGAAGCACCGAGTGGGGCGAGCAGTACTACGACGACCTGCGCAAGAACGCCATCGCGTACCTCAACGTCGATGGCTCGACGAGCGGCAGTGAGTTCGAGGCGGGCGCGATCGCGTCGCTCAACGCACTCGTCACCGAGACGGTGCGCGACGTGCGCGACCCAGGCACCGACGGCTCGGTGCTCCAGAGCTGGGGCAAGGCGATCGAAGCCGAGTCGCGACAGTCGAACATCGGTGGCGGAGCGACGCGCGCGGCGACGGTGCGCCGGCCGATCGACTATCCCGGCAACGAGCTCGGCTCGGGCTCCGACTACACGGTGTTCCTGAACTTCATCGGCATGCCGATCGTCGAGATGAGCTTCGGCGGCCCGTACGGCGTCTACCACTCGACCTACGACAACGCCTATTGGATGGAGCACTTCGGCGACCCCGGCTATCGCTACATGACGACGATGGGCGAGGTGTGGGGCCGCATGGCACTGCGCCTCGCGAACGCCGAGCACTATCCGCACGACTTCGTGCTCTACGCCGACCGCGTCGGTGGCTTCATCGACGCCATCGCCGCGCAATCAGGCAAGGGAGACAAGCTCGACCTCACCGCAGCGCGCGCCGCGCAACTGAAATGGAAGGCCGAATCCGAGCGCCTTGAAGCACTGCTTGCCACCGAACTCGCCGCCGCACCGAGCCGCACGCGCGACATCCGCCTGGCGTCCGTGAACGAAGCCATGCGCCGCGTGGAACAGGCATTGCTCGACCCCGCCGGCATCCCCGGCCGCCCGTGGTTCAAGCACGTCCTCTACGCCCCGCGCTACACCTACGCCGCCATGACCCTACCGGGCGTCCAGGAAGCCCTCGACGCGAACGAACTCGCCCGCGCGCAGCAACAGATCGCAATGATCGCTGCGCGAATTGAAGCGGCGGCCGCCGCCACGAAGGCGGCGACCGCTGCGATGCGATGAGGAGTCATCAGTCATCAGAGTCGTCAGTGCCGACTCTCCTGATGACTGATGACTGAGAACTGACTACTGACTACTGCTTGCACGCCCCATTCGGCCCCGCCACCGCATGATCCACCACGGGCCGCGACTCGCTGTTCGCCACCCGCAGCCCCATCGCCGCAATGAACTTGGTCACCTGCATGTAGTTCGCGTAATCCACCGACTGCGCCTCATCCGTCACCTGGTGGTAATCCGCATGCCCGCCCGTCGTGAAGAACACGATCGGGATGCCGTACCGCGCATACATGTAATGATCGCTGCGGCAGTAGATGTTCTGCGGATGCCCGTTCGCGTCGAGCGCGTAGTCGAAGTTGAGGCCGTGCTTTCCCTGCGTGTTCTCCGCCTCCGCCCAGTCGCCGAGCTGCGTCGACACGCGGCGTGAACCGATGAGCTGCACGTAGCCCGGGCCGCCGTGGATCGGCGCGCCCGCCGACGTCACGCCGGTGATGTCGTCGGCGCCGCCGCGGCCGATCATGTCCACGTTGAGCTGCGCGATGATCGAGTCACGCGGCACCGTGGGGTGGTCGGTGAAATACTGCGAGCCGAAGAGGCCGAGCTCCTCGCCGACATGCCACACGAAGATGATCGAGCGCTTGGGCCGCTGGCGCATCGACGCGTAGTACTCGGCGACCTCCAGCACGCCCATCGAGCCTGAGGCGTCGTCATCGGCGCCGTTGTAGATCGAGTCGCGACGCGCGCTCGCGCCCTTGGTCGACGCGCGGATCGCGACAAGCGCGTCATTGACCTGCTTCTGCTGCGCCGCGGTGAGCGGCTCGCCCGGATCGTCCGCGCCCTGCTTCCGGAAAAGGTGGTTGAGCACGTACATCGAGTCGTTCGGCTCGGCCGTCTGTTCGGTTCCGATGTGGTCGTTGTGCGCGCCGATCGCGACGTAGCTGTTCCTGAGCATCGGGTCCGAGCCGCGCAGGATCGCGACGACGTTGCGCGCCGGGATCTCGCTCATCGTGTTGCGGAAGCGGATCTCGCCGGTGACCGGCGCGCCGGCGTCGCCCGCCTTCTTCCCTGAGAGCGGCGCACCCATGATCGCGTCCGCCATCGCACGCGTGATGTAGATGTAGGTCGGGAGCGCGGGGAACCCGCCATCGTCGACGAACTGCGCGCGCTGCCGGTATGTCGCGAGCGTCGCTTCCGAGATCTCGTCGCGCGAGACGATCGCGATGCCCGCGGCGCGCGCGTAGAACTGCGTCACCTGCCCACGGTTCGGCGTGTGGTTCGGGTTGTTCGGGAACGAGTCGGAGTAGGTGACGAGGACGAGCTTGCCCGCGGCACTCATGCGATCGAGCCGGCCCAAGGTGTCGGCGAAGTCGCCGGCGTAGACCACCGGCACACCCGCGATCGGGGTCATGCCGGGCCCGTTGTCGCGCGGCACGAAGTCGGTCCACACCTTGAAGGTGCGCCCGCCCGCGGTGATCGTGCTCGCGTCGTCGAGGTCGCGGTTCTTCCACGGCAATAGTTGGAAGAAGGTGCCGCTGTCGCCGGCGGGCTCGTAGCCCATGCGGCGCAGCTCGCTCGCGATGTACTCCGCACCCTTCGCGTTGCCGGCCGAGCCCATGAGGCGGCCCTGCATCGAGTCGTCGGCGAAGCGATAGACCCGCGACTGCAGGTCGTTGACGGTGATCTCGCCCGTCGTCGGCGTGGGCGTGCGCTTGATCGGCCGCGAGAGCGTGGCCCAGGGATCGGCAGCCTGCGCGGATGCGGCGGCGGGCAACAGCAAGAGTGCGAGCAGCAGTCGGCGAGTCATGTGTTCCATGTGGTGAGGGACCTGGGGCTCGGCGCCCCTGCAACTATGACACCGCGAATGCCCAGGCAGTTCGCGGTCCGACAGCCCCTACGGGGCCGCCGGACCGCGAGTTCCTGACGATGCACGAGGAACGAGCGCTGCCTCAAGGGATCGGCTTGATCGCCGACTCTCGCGTGCTCACGGGATCGGCTTCGGCTTCATGGGCTTCGTTCCGTTCAGCCGCGGCCGCGGGCCGTTGCCCACGTCCACCGCGAGGTCCTTGAGCAGGTTCGCGATGCGCGCGTAGTGCGGGTAGTCGATGAACTCCGGCTCGTCGCTGCGCTGGTGATAATCGCCGTGCAGCCCGGTGAAGAAGAACGCGATCGGCACGCCTTCGCGCGCATAGTTGATATGGTCCGAGCGGGCATAGAGGTTGTTGTAGCCCGCCCAGCTGATCGGCTCGTCGAACTTGTAGTCGAGCCGCAGCGGGGCCGACTGCGCCTGGTTCACGCGCTGCACCGCCTCGCCGAGGTCCTTCGAGTCGAAGAACGACCCGATCACGCCGACGAAATCATCGCCGCCGCCGGGGAGGTCCTCGGCGCGCCCGCGGCCGATCATGTCGACGTTGATCGTCGCGACGATCGAGTCGATCGGCACCGTGGGATTGCGCGCGAAGAACGCCGAGCCCACGAGGCCGCCCTCCTCGCCGGTGTGCCAGATGAAGAGCGTCGAGCGTTTCGGCTTCACCGGCATCGCCGCGATCGCCTCGGCAACCTCGAGGATGCCCATCGAGCCCGAGCCGTCATCATCGGCGCCGTTGTTGATCGAGTCGAGGCGCGCCGCCGGATGCACGCGGCGGATGCTGTCCATGTTCACCTTGAACGACTGCAGCACCTCGATCGTCGGCTGCGCCATGTTGTTGGCGATCATCCAGCGCACGCGCTGGTCGTTGAACGCCTTGATCGAGTCCTTGTCGATCGGCGTCGTGAAGCCCACGTGGTCGTTGTGCGCGCCGACGAGGACGTACTCGTTGCGCAGCGCGGGGTCGCTGCCCGGCACCACGCCGATCACGTTGCGCGCCCACTCCGTGGGGAGCTCGATGAACTCGAGTGACGCGTTGACCGTGCCGCCGCGTGTACCGGCCGCGAGGCCGTCAACGGTCGCGCGGCTGAAGAGCTTCGCCGCCGCGGCGCGCGTGAGGCGCAGCGCGGCCTGCGGCTGCAGCGCCATCAGTTGCGCGCGCGCGAGGGCGAGCGAATCGACCGGCGCGCTCGTCGACGCGCTCGGACCGCCGCGGCCGCCGCCGAGCTGCGACGCGACCGTCGGTTCGTTGATCGCCGTGCGCTGCGCCGGTGTGAGGTCATCGAGGTCGATCGTCGCGACGGCGACGGCATCGGCGAAGCGATTGGGAGCCTGCGCGCCACCGGGGCGCCCGCCGAACGCCTGCTGCGCACCGGCCTGCCCCGCGCCACGACGGCCGGGCTGCGGGAGCAGCACGACGAACTTGCCCGCTGCTTCGGACGCGCTGATCTGCGTGGTCGTGTCACCCGCGGTGCCGCCGAAGACGACTTCGGCGCCCGCGATCGCGCGCGGCGCACGCTGCCCCGGCACCGGCACGAACTCGGCGTTGAACGTGAGCGGGTTGCCGTTCACGGTGAGGCGCGAGTTCGACGTGAACTTGCGCAGGTGATACGGCAGCACCTGGAAGTACGTGCCGTTGTCGCCCATCGGGATGAGCCCGAGCCGCTTCACCTCGGCGGCGATGTAGTCGGTCCCCTTCTTATTCCCGAATCGCCCCACCTGCCGCCCCTGCATGGAATCATCGGCGAACTGGTAGAGCCGGATCTGCAGGTCGCGCTGCGTGATCGGCGCCGCGGTCGGCGCGGGTTTCACCGTCGGCGGGTTGCCATAGCGATTCACGCGCGCAGCCTGCGCCCGCGTCACGAGTGGCGCCGCAACGAGCGGCAGGATCAGCAACAGGCGGGCCAGAACTCTCGATCGCATCGCAGCTCCGTGTCTCGTTTGGTCTAGTGGGGACGGCGTTGAAGCTACGCACGCGCGGGCTCTCGCGTTCGACCGGCGCGTTGGCCGGTTCGGTGCAGTGTCGCGCGCCGAGGAGGCCCCTCCGCGGGCGGCCTCGCGCTTACACGCTGCGAGCCCGCGCGCAGAAGCGCGCGCGGTCTCTTGCTACGCGCAGGGCCGCCCGCTGCGGAGCCTCCTCGTCGCGCTCCCGGGCTCCGGCGCGCGAGCGGGCGTCGGGCAGTCGAGCGCGTGCACGCCGCGCGCGCCGTCGTGCCTCAGCCCGCGCGCCGAGGCGAGCGACGAGAGGGGTGCCGCGAGAGCCGGGCCCGCCGCGTAGCAAGAGACGGCCGCGCCGTTGCGGCCGGCTCGAAGCGTGTAAGCGGCTGGCCCGGCGAAGCGGCACCCCTCTCGGAGCGGCGTGACCGGAGCCGTTCGCCGTCAGCGCACGAACGCGTAGTCGCCCTCTCGCACGCGCGCCAATGTGCGCCGAAACAGCCCGACGCCGAACGGCCAGAGCGTCGAGTTGCGCCCCGTGCGGTCGAGGTACCAGCTCGAGCACCCCGAGCTCCAGACCGTGCTCGCGAGGCTCTCGTCCATCCAGGCGACGTACCGCGCCTGCGCCTCAGCGGTCGGCTCCACCGCGCGCGCGCCGCGAGCATCGAGCTGCGCGAGCACATCCGCCACGTGCCCGCACTGCGCCTCGAACATCATGATCACCGACGAATGCCCCAGCCCCGTATTCGGTCCCCCGAGCATGAACAGATTCGGGAACCCCGCCACCGTCGTCCCCATGTAGGCTGTTGGACTACCCTGCCACGACTCGGCCAGCGAGCGTCCGTCGCGGCCGATCACGACCGGCGCGAGGATCGGATCGGTGACGCGGAAGCCCGTCGCGAGGATGATCACATCGACCTCGTGCTCGCTCCCGTCCACAGTGACCACGCCGCGCGGCGTGACGCGCTCGACGGCCGAGCTCACGAGCGAGACGTTCGGCTGCGTCATCGCGAGGTAGTAGTCGTCGGAGAGCAGGAGCCGCTTGCAGCCGATCGCGTAGGTCGGCGCGAGTGCGCGGCGCAGCGCCGGGTCGCGCACCTGATGCTTCAGGTGGCGCGCGAGGAGCTTCTCGACGATGCTGCGCGCGACGCGATGCCGGAACGGATAGAAGAGCAGCTCGTGGAAGAGATGCTGCTGCAGTCGCACCAGCCGCTGCGTGATGGGGAAGCGGCGATGCAGTGCGCGGCGAAGGTCCGAGACCGCGCGGTCGTGGCGCGGGATCACCCACGCCGGCGTGCGCTGCACGACGACGAGTTGCTTCACGCGCGGCTGGATGGCGGGGATAACCTGGATCGCGCTCGCGCCCGTGCCGACCACCGCGACGCGCTTCCCGTCGAGGTTCGCCGTCGCGTCCCATCGTGCCGTGTGGAACGTCGGGCCGCTGAAGCGCTCGAGTCCCGGGAACGACGGGATCACCGGGTCGCTCAGCGAACCGTTCGCCATCACGACCACCTGCGCGTTCCACTCGCCTGACGTCGACGTCACCGTCCAGCGCTTGGCGTCCTCGTCCCACCGCGCGCCGGTCACCTCTTCATTGAAGTGGATGAGCGGTACCACGCCATGCTCCGTCGCCACGCGCTCGAGGTACGCTCAGATCTCCGCTTGCGGCGCGAACTTGCGCGACCAGTCCGGATTCGGCGCCACCGCGAGCGAGTAGAGCGTGCTCTCCACGTCGCACGCACACCCCGGATACGCATTGTCGCGCCACGTCCCGCCGAGCTCGGCGGCGCGCTCGAGGATCACGACATCCATGATGCCGCGTGAGCGCAGCTCCATCGCCATCGCGATGCCCGAGAAGCCGCTGCCGATGACGAGGACGCGGTGACTGCGGGTGGGGGCGGGCATCGGTGCAATCTCACCACGGGACGGTCCGTGCACACCCCCTGAACGGCTTTCACCACAGAGAGGCACAGAGGACACAGAGAAAGGCAACTGCAACTGCATTTCACCACTGGGGGCACCGGGGACACAGGGGGATCAGCGCCGCTCGGCGCAGTTGCAGTTCACCCTCAAGAGAACTCAAGGGGGATCTGCAGCCGAGCTCCGCGCGCAAAGCTCCCTGTGCCCCCTGTGCCCCCTGTGGTGATAAGGCCGTTGTCGTTGCCGTTCAGCAGTTCTCTGTGTCCTCTGTGCCTTGTGGTGATTGCAGTCCCTCGACCAACGGCACTGGTGAGCGCACCCGGCGGCGGATACCATGAGGCACATTTCACCCGCCCGGCCCTCACAGGACCTGCATGACTTCGCCCAGCCCCACATCGCCCCTCCCAGCACACGCCCGCATCGTCGTCATCGGCGGCGGCGTGATCGGCTGTTCGGTGGCGTACCACCTCGCCCACATGGGCTGCCGCGACGTCGTCCTCCTCGAGCGCCATCAGCTCACCGCCGGCACCACGTGGCACTCCGCCGGCCTGATGGTCACGTTCGGCTCCACGTCCGAGACATCCACCGAGTTCCGCAAGTACACGCGCGACCTCTACGCACGCCTCGAGAAGGAGACCGGCCAGGCCACCGGCTTCATGCCCGTCGGCTTCATCGAATGCGCCATCGACAAGGACCGCCTCGAGGAATACCGCCGCGTCTCGACCTTCAATCGCTACTGCGGCATCGACGTGCAGGAGATCTCCGCGCGCGAGGTGCAGGACCTCTTCCCCGTCGCGCGCACCGACGACATCCTCGCCGGCTTCTACGTGAAGGACGACGGCCGCGTGAATCCCGTCGACGTGACCATGGCCCTCGCGCGCGGCGCGAAGATGCAGGGCGCGACCATCCTCGAGGGCGTCGCCGCGACGGGATTGATCACGAAGCAGGGCGCGGTGAGCGGGGTTCGCACCGACCACGGCGACATCACCTGCGAGATGGTGATCAACTGCGCCGGCGCCTGGGGCCGGCAGCTCGGCGCGCAGGCCGGCGTCACCATCCCGCTGCAGGCCGCCGAGCACTACTACCTGCTCACGGAAGAGATCGCAGGCGTGAGCAAGTCATGGCCCGTCCTCGAGGATCCCGCATCCTATGGATACTTCCGCGAGGAAGGCGGCGGCCTGATGATCGGTCTCTTCGAACCCGTCTGCGCACCGTGGAAGCTCGAGGGCGTGCCCGAGGACTTCGCGTTCGGCGAGATCCCGCCCGACTGGGATCGCGTCGGCGGATACATCGAGACCGCGATGAAGCGCGTGCCGATCTCCATGCAGACCGGCGTGAAGAAGCTCTTCTGCGGCCCCGAGTCCTTCACGCCCGACCTGCGCCCCTGCCTCGGCGAGGCGAGCGAACTCAAGAACTACTTCGTCGCCGCGGGACTCAACTCCATCGGCATCCTCACCGGTGGCGGTGTGGGCCGCGCGATGGCGCACTGGATGCTCACCGGTCTCCCCGATTGCGACATGACCGGCTTCAACATGGATCGCCTCCACAAGTACCAGGCCAACCCCGAGTATCGGCGCACGCGCACCGTCGAATCGCTCGGCATGGTCTACCAGACGCATTACCCGAATCGCTCGATGCTCACCGCGCGCGGCGCGAAGCGTTCGGCGATCCACGAGCGCCTCGTCGCGCGCGGTGCGTGGTTCAAGGACGTGAGCGGTTGGGAAGGCGCCGATTGGTACACGCCCGACGCGTCCGCGCCGGAGCAGGAGCCGTTCACGTTCGGTCGCCCCGCGAGCTGGGCGAACTGGAAGGCCGAGCACGACGCGTGTCGCAACGGCGTCATCCTCATGGACATGTCGTTCATGTCGAAGTTCCTCGTCCAGGGCCGCGATGCGGGCCGCGTGCTCAACCAGGTCTCGGCCAACGACGTCGATGGTGAAGCCGGCCGCACGGCGTACACGCAGTGGCTCAACGTCGACGGCAAGCTCGAAGCCGACCTCACGGTCACCAAGCTCGACGCAACGTTCGGCGCGGGCAACGTCGGCCATCAGTATCTCATCGTCGCCGCCGACAACGCGCATCGTCACGTCGAGACCTGGCTGCGCCGTCACACCCCCGACGACGCGCACTGCTTCGTCACCGACGTCACGAGCGGCTACGCGCAGATCAACGTGCAGGGTCCGCGTTCGCGCGAGTTGCTGCAATCACTCACGACCGCCGACCTCTCCAACGCCGCATTCCCGTTCCGCACCGCGCGCGAGATCGACCTCGGCTTCGCCCGCGTCCTCCTCGTGCGCATCACCTACTTGGGCGAACTCGGCTTCGAGCTCTACATCCCGAGCGAGCAGGCGGTGCACGTCTACGACCTGGTCGTCGAAGCGGGCAAGGCATTCGGCCTCCGCCACGCTGGCCTGAAGGCCCTCGCGAGCCTCCGCATGGAGAAGGCATATCGCGACTACGGCCACGACATCGACAACACCGACAGCGTGCTCGAAGTCGGACTCGGCTTCGCGGTGGACCTCAAGAAGCCAGACGGGTTCATCGGCCGCGACGCCGTACTCGCGAAGAAGGCCGCCGGTCTGAAGAAGCGCCTCGTGCAAGTCCTCGTGAAGGAGCCCGACCCCATGCTGTTCCACGCCGAGGTGGTTCGACGCGACGGCAAAGACATGGGCTACATCCGCGCCGCCTCATACGGCCACACCCTCGGCGGCGCCGTCGGTCTCGCCATGATCGAACGCGCCACCGACCCGATCACCGAGGCGTGGCTTGCCTCCGGCACATGGACCGTCGAGATCGCCGGCTCCTGCTACCCGTGCGTCTGCTCACTGAAGCCGATGTACGACCCCGACATGTCGCGCATTCGCGCCTAGTCTCGCGTTCAGCGTAGTTCGGTGCACGGTCGCGAGCCGCGGAGGCCCCTCCGCGCGCGGCCACGCGCTACACGCTGCGAGCCTCGCGCAGAAGCGCGCGAGTCTCTTGCTTCGCGCGGGGCCGCTCGCTGCGGAGCCTCCTCGGCTCGCTCCCAAGCTCGGTAGTACGGCTGGCGCGCGCCCGCGCCATTGCGTCGCGTTGTTCTCCTCACGAGCCCGAGCGAGCGACGAGAGGGGTGCCGCGAGAGCCGGGCCCGCCGCGTAGCGAGAGACGGCCGCGCGTTCGCGGCCAGCTCGAAGCGTGTAAGCGGCTGGCCCGGCGAAGCGGCACCCCTCTCGGAGCGGTCTCGCGCACGCAGTAGGACTCAGCGCCGCCAAGCCGAGGGAGCGCGACAGATGGGACAAGGCCCCATGTGAGCGGCGTGCCCGAGCTCCACAGTGATCGGCCCGAGCGCGACGACCTGATTCTCGACCGTGTCATTCACCGCGACCGCGAGCAGCAGCCTCCGCCCGATCACCCGCCCGCTGAACTGCGCCGGCAACTCCGGCCCCATCACGATCGGATACGCGCGCAGCACGTACGTCCCGTTCACCGTGAATCGTCCATCGGCGTCGAGCTGCACGTTGCCCGGCATGTCGCCGAACGTGCAGCCCACGTGCACATGCACCGCCGTGTCGGTGACGATCACGCCCGCATTCGAGCCACCCCACGTGCCGAGCGCGAGCGTATCGCCAGCCGGCGGGAACACCGACGCTTCGGAACAGGCGAGGAAGGCGCCGGCGAACAACGTCAGCAGCAGCGCCGCGCGGTGAGGGGCTCGAGCGTCCATACGAATAGTCTACCCCATCACCCGCCGCCGAGCGCACCTTGCACGCCTCTACGCAGTATGCAGTGAGCCCCCAGACCCGTCGCTCACTCGGCAAGCCGAGACCCACAAGCTCACTTCACGATCTGCCGCGCGATCCGGGTGTCGGGAACGAGCCAGATGACAGCGACCACGACGTAGAGCGCATTGGCCACCCAGGGCAGCACGAACGAGAACCCGATCCCCACCAGGTACAGCACGAGCGACGCATAGCCTTTGATGTCCGACCCGATCGCCCGCGCGAGATGCGAATCACGGTCGTGATGCCGAAGCAACGCGCGCACGAGGATCGTATACGCGATCGCCGCCATGAAGAGGATGATCCCATAGAACGCCGTCGGCGCCGCCGCGAAGTGATTCTCGCCGAGGTAGCTCGTTGCGAACGGGAACAGCGACAGCCAGAAGAGCAGGTGCAGGTTCGCCCACAGCACGCCGCCACCGATCCGCTGTGTCGCCTTCAGCAGGTGGTGATGATTGTTCCAATAGATGCCGACGTAGACGAAGCTCAGCACGTAGCTCACGAACACGGGCAGCAGCGGCTTGAGCGCGCTCCACTCGGCCGCGTGCGGCGCCTTGAGCTCGAGCACCATGATCGTGATGATGATGGCGAGCACGCCATCGCTGAAGGCTTCGAGCCGGTTGCTTTCCATGCGCGCTCCGCGAACGTGACGGTGGGACCCCGATCGCCGGACGATAGCGACCGGACGCCCGGCCGTCGATTCACGCCGCGCTTCCGTGGGTCGGGGATTTGAGCGACCTTGCAGTCCATCGCCCGCACCGCCCCCCGGAGAACCCGATGCACCGTTCGTTCAAGACCATCGCACTCGGCGGCCTACTCATCATCGCCGCGACGGCGTTCACGCAGCTCCCCACCATCGACCACGCGATGGTCGCGCGCATCCGCGAGGAGGGACTGCAGCGCTCGAAGGTCATGGAGTACGAGGGCTACATCGTCGACGTGCTCGGCGCGCGCCTCACCATGTCGCGCGACATGCAGCGCGCGCAGGCGTGGATGCAGGCCGAGCTCACGCGCATGGGACTGAGCAACGTCGCCGCCGAACCGTTCATGGAGTACGGCGTGACGTGGGACAACGAGTACGTCACGCTCCACATGCTCGAACCCGACTACACGCCGATGGTCGGCTATCCCATCGCGCACACCGCCGGCACCGACGGCAAGGTCATCGCCGACGCGGTGATCGTGGACCTGCAGACGCGCGAGGACGCCGAGAAGCTGCGCGGCACGTTGCGTGGCAAGGCCATCCTCGTCTCGGCGCCGGCGACGATCGACCTCGCGACGCTCACCAACGGTGTGCCGCGGTACAATGACGAACAGCTTGCCGCGCTCGAGCGCACGGTGATCGTCCCGCCGCGTCCGGCGCCCGCGCGCGCCATCCCGAACCCCGCGATCATGAACGCGGTGGAGAAGGTCGCCTTCTATAAGAGTGAGAGCGTCGCGGTGGTGATATCGACCGACGGCAATCGCCTTGGCATCGTCCCCGGCTATTCGCGCCCCGGCTCCGGCCCCGATCGATGGAGCGCCGAAGGGATGCGCAACTCGCCGGCGATGGTGGTCATCACGCCCGAGCACTACAACCGGATGTACCGCGTCCTCAAGCGCGGCATCGCGGTGAAGGTCGAAGTGGAGGTGCGCAACAGGATCGGCGACCGCGTGGAGCAGGCGATGAACATCGTCGGCGAGATCCCCGGCACCGACCCGCGCGGGGAAGTGGTGATGGTCGGCGCGCATTTCGACACGTGGCACGCGAGCCCGAATGCGAGCGACAACACGTCGGGCGTCGCCGTCGCGATGGAGGCAATGCGCATCCTGAAGGTGCTCGGCGTGAAGCCGAGGCGGACGATCCGCATCGCGCTCTGGGCCGGCGAGGAGCAGGGCCTGTTCGGTTCGCGCGCGTATGTGCGCGCGCACTTCGGCGATCCGCGCGACGAGAAGGTCGGCAGGAAGCCCGACTACGAGAAGCTCTCGGCGTATTTCAACCAGGACTACGGCGCCGGTCAGTATCGCGGGATCTACCTGCAGGGGAACGAGGCCGCGCGCGCGCAGCTCACGGCGTGGATGGAACCGTTCCGCGACCTCGGCCTCACCACCGTGTCGAACCAGAGCGTCGGCAGCACCGACCACATCGCGTTCGACGAGGTGGGCCTGCCCGGATTCCAGTTCCTGCAGGATCGCACGCCCGGCACGGGCGGGCACACGAACATGGACTTCCTCGAGGGCATCCAGGAGCAGGACTTGATCAAGAACGCCACGGTGATGGCGGCGTACGTGTATCACGCGGCGATGGCGGCCGAGCGGATGCCGCGGAAGGCGTGGAAGTAGCGGCGCGGCCGGCTGCGCGTCAGTAGTGAGTACGCGAACCCTCACGGAGATCACCCATGCATGGCACCGTCATGAAGGTCGATGTCACCGCGCGCGTCCTCACGCTCCTGGTGCTCTGTCTCGCGTCGACCTTCGCGCAGATCTTCCTGATGCCGACCTTCGCCGCGATCTTCCATCAGGGCGGCGTCGCGCTTCCCCTCGCGACGCGCCTCGCGATCGGGGCGATGGGCGTGATCCTGCATCCCGTCGTGAGCCTGGTGCTGATCGCGGGCGTCGGCTACTTGCTCTGGAAGCGGTGGGGCGACGCGGCGCAGCGGCTGGCGGTCGTGGGCCTGGCGAGCTTCGTGTTCGCGCTGATCCTCGTGGGGCAGGCGTCGGTACTGCTCGGCCTGGCGCTTTTGCGGGTGCGGTTGGGAAGCTGACTCGATGGAGTCGCAGGTCAGGTCAGGAGCCGCTGTCCTCATCGCATTGCGCTTGCGCTGCCCGCGCAGTCCAGCGCTCCGGCGCGACCGGATTAGCTCGACCGAGCTAATTCGCCCCACGCGTCCGAGTCAATCGTCTGACCCGCGCCCAAAGCGTTATGTCGATGGGACTTGCGGCGTTCTGCGCCGTGGCCAGACTTCTACGATCACGGCTTGGCCGACAGGACAGTTTCTGGATTAGGTCGGTCGATATAATACCCGTTAGGCATGCGCAACGCATTCTTGAAAAACATCCTGTGGGGTATCAGAGCCCTTGCTTGGTATGCGCTTGCCGCGTGGCTGATCGCGGTGGTCGCATTCGCCATCGACGGTACGCGCGTGTCCGGACAGCGGATGCCCAACTTGGGCGAGGTCGCGCTGTTCTACGCGGCCGCTGCGATCGGGGGAGGGATTGTACTGGGACTGTGTCGACCCATAGTCCGCACCTCGCTCGGCAAAGGAGTCGCTGGCTTTCTCACGGCGCTCCCAATCGCTTTTGTTGTGATATTCCTGAATCCGTTCGGCGAGCGAGTGGAAGTCGACGGCTTCTCAATTGGACTCACGATCTTCTTTGCCGCACTGTTTGGCCCCGCGTCAGCTGCGTATGTGGTAATCCGCAGCCGCGGCCAGGCATTGAAGCGCGGCGATGCCTAACGGCGGTTGGTGACTGATGGCCGGCTAGGGAAGCGTCGACAGGGCCGCCGCGTTATCGTGAACGGCCAGCTACTGGCGGCGGCCCTGCCGCCGCAACTATTTGAACGGCCACAGCACAACCTGACGTTAGATGGACGGGACATGGATCGCGATTTCGAGCGCGTGTACACGGTTGAGGACTGGTGGGATGATCCGCGGCTAGGAGTCGCCAATCTGCACGGCGCGCCGCATTGGTATCGCTCGATCTTTGATGAAGCCGCCGACGAATGGGATCCCGATCGCTTCGAACTCAGCCCGATTTCGCCCGCGATGATGCCGTCCGTGCTCGAGGCCTGGGAAATCTGGCTTCGGTGGTTGACCGCATTTCACTCGGGTGGCCTGTCAGACGAGGATTCGGCCGAGCCCTACGGCGCCCTCTCGCGAGACAAGGCGCGCTACACCGAACTCCGTCGCCAGTTGGATGCGGTCTGCGTCATCAACCCCAACATCGTGGTCGTCATGCGCGGTGAGTTTCGCCCCGTGGCGCCGCTCCCAACGGGACACCTCGTCGGCGTACCCGCTGAACTCGAGGTACGGTGGCGCACCGGCGACGGCGCACGCGCCATCTAACGGCGGTTGGTGACTGATGGCCGGCTAAGGTGGCGGGGCGGCGGCCCCGCCTTTTTCTTTACGGCACGGGTCGGCGTGGCCGCCGCCCCGCAACTATTGGAACGGCCACAGCACAACCTGACGTTAGCCCGAAGCCAAGGGGTCCGTGCTCTCAATTGGTAGTCGATCAGCTCGCGCCAGACAGGCGGCGACCTCACTTACAGGTTTCGAGGCGTGGCTAGCACCGCTGCGGCTCGGCGCCGTGTACATAGGTGCGATGCTCGGGCTCGACCTTGTCGGGTCATTCCACCCGGTCTTGCTCATTATCGCCGGCGTCCTCGAGCTGGTGCTCGCCGTGGCGCTTCCAGTTCTCGTGGCGCGCTATCGTGACGATGACATTCTGGAGGCCGGCGTGCTCTTCGCGATCATCACCGGCGTGCATATACTGATTCTGCACCTGATCCAACAGGTTCGCGACACGGGTACGGTGTGGGCAGCAGTAGCAGGAATCCCGATCGTCTTCATTCAACTCACTGTTCGCGCCGCAATCGTGGGTACCATATCCGCAGGCCTCGTCTGGCTGATTCGAGTTCTTTGGCCGCGACCACGGCCGCTTGCGTAGTCCTGCGCCACGCTCGGGCTAACGGCGGTTGGTGACTGATGGCCGGCTAGGGACGCGTCGGCAGGGCCGCCGCGTTATCGTGAGACGGCCAGCTACTGGCGGCGGCCCTGCCGCCGCAACTATTGGAACGGCCACAGCACAACCTGACGTTATGCGATCGACAAAGCGGCTGTGGTACCGTTTCAACGCCTGGTGTGCCACGCGAGCGCAGAGGAATTCTTTTGTTTGTTATGTGAGAGGGAAAGTTCGGCGACGGCGAAGCTTTCGGTGTGGATGCAGTTTTGCGGTGACACACGCAAATCCGGGCGCGGTTACATAATTCGATCGTCGCCTAACGGCAGTTGGTGCCGATGG
>Ga0137353_1000099_pt1 | contig 17960 bp, 15 predicted proteins | sample EasRivERMLT760_2_FD_104759 | JGI IMG/M metagenome (GOLD analysis project Ga0137353, IMG submission 104759) | Soil microbial communities from meander-bound floodplain in the East River, Colorado, USA - East River MetaG ERMLT760_2 | ecosystem: Environmental > Terrestrial > Soil > Floodplain ...
AGGGCGAAGCTCACGTCGAGCACCTGGCCGACGCGAACCCGGATGTCGCGCTGCGCGGCGGGGTCGTGGCCGATCGCGCGCACACTCACCTCATAGACGCCGAGCGGCAACAGCGTGCCGACATAGAGGCCCGTCGCCGTGCTGCGCACGACGCGGCTCACGTTCGTCTCCGTGTTGCGCAGCGTGACCATCGCGCCGACGAGCGGCGTGCCCTGGGTGTCGCGGATGACGCCGCGGATGACGCCTGTCGTCGCCTGGGCCTGGGCCCGTGCCAGCGTCGGGGCGAGAAGGATGACCAGTCCGACGCCGAGCGCACGAAGCGCGCGGTCGAGCCATCTCGGAAGATTCCTCATATCGATTCTCCCTGCTGCGGAACGGGTGAGTTCCATCGCGACCAGCCGTGCGCCCAATGTAGGGAGTTCCCCGAGATTCGGTAACAGGGAGGCAGCGAACGCGCCCCGAACGCGAGCGGGGGCGGCGCCTCTCGGCCCCGCCCCCGCTCAGGTCGTCCTCGGAGGTCCGAGGACTGATGACCGTTACACCGGAAACAGCATTTCGCGATACCGCGGCAACGGCCAGTACTCATCGCCGATCGTCACCTCGAGCTTGTCCGAGAGCTCGCGGCACGCGCCCATCGCATCGTGCCCGCCGCTCGTCAGGAACGCCGCGCACTTCGCGATGTCCTCGTGCATCGAATGCGCCTTCTTGATCGCCGCGTGCAGCGCGGCCGACTTCGCCTGCAACGACGTCACCACCTTGCCCGTCGCCTCGGCCGCCGCCTTCTGGGGCACCGACTTGATGCCGGCCTGCTTCGCCTTCGCCGCCGCATCGGCGAGCGTGCCGAGGTAGGCGTAGGCAGCGGGCAGGATCAGCGTGTCGACCATCTCGGCCAGCATCTCCATCTCGATCAGCACGTCCTTCACGTAGCGCTCCACGCGGACGTGGTAACGGCTCTCGAGTTCGGCCTCCTTGAGGATGCCAAGCTTCGTGAAGAGCTCCTTCACCGGCTTCGTCGTCATCTGCGCGAGCGCCTCGGGGGCGCGGCGCAGGTTGAGGAGGCCGCGCTTCTTGGCCTCGATCACCCACGCCTCACTGTAGCCGTTGCCCTCGAAGCGGATCGCGCTCGTGTCCTTGAAGATCCTGCGCACGACCTTGAGCGCCGCGTCATCGACCGCCGTGCCGCCCTTGAGCTCGGCCTTGAGCGCCGCCGTGATGTCGACGATCGCCTCGGCGACGACCGTGTTGAGCGTCATCACCGGGAAGGCGATGCTCTGCGACGAGCCGACGGCACGGAACTCGAACTTCGACCCCGTGAACGCGAAGGACGACGTACGATTGCGGTCGGTGTTGTCCTGCTCGATCTCGGGGAGCTTGGAGACGCCGAGCTGCAGCATCGCCTGCTCGGCCTTGGTGCCGGCGCGGCCCGCGATGATGTCCTCGATCATCTTCGTGAGCGCGGCGCCCATGAAGACCGAGATGATCGCCGGCGGCGCCTCGTTCGCGCCCAGGCGATGCTCGTTGCCGCTCGTGCCGATGCCGGCACGCAACAGCCCCTGGTGCTTGTGCACGCCCTTGAGCACGGCGGCGAGGAACATCAGGAAGCGGAGGTTCTGGTGCGGCGTGTTCCCCGGCTTGAGCAGGTTGATGCCGTTGAGTGCGTTGTCCGACGCGATCGAGAGCGACCAGTTGCAATGCTTGCCCGAGCCGTTGATGCCGGCGAACGGCTTCTCGTGCAGCACCGCCTGGAGGCCGTGGCGCAGCGCCACGTCCTTCAGGATCGACATCACGAGCTGGTTGTGGTCGGTCGCGATGTCGGTCTCCTCGAACATCGGCGCCATCTCGAACTGGCAGGGCGCGACCTCGTTGTGCCGCGTGACGATCGGCACGCCGAGCTTGTAGAGCTCGAACTCCACCTCGGCGAGGAAAGCCTGCACGCGCTCGGGGATGCCGCCGAAGTAGTGGTCCTCGAGCTGCTGCCCGCGCGGCGGCGGCGCACCCACCAAGGTGCGCCCGCCCATCACGAGGTCGGGACGCATTGCGAAGTGCGTGCGGTCAATGACGAAGAACTCCTGCTCGGTGCCCATCGTGGTGTAGACGCGGAGAGCACCCTTGTCGCCGATCAAGTCGAGCAGCTCACGCGACGCGTTCGAGAGGATCTCGCTCGAGCGGAAGAGCGGGGTGACCTCGTCGAGCGCCTCACCGTTGTAGCCGATGAAGACCGACGGGATGCACATCGTCTTCGTGCCGGCCGCTTCCATGATGAAGAGCGGTGACGCCGGGTTCCACGCCGTGTAGCCGCGGGCCTCCCAGGTGGCGCGGAGGCCGCCCGACGGGAACGACGAGGCGTCCGGCTCCGACTGGATCAGCTGCTCGGCGGTGAACTTCTCGATCGCATTCCCCTGCGCGTCGAGCGTGAGGAAGGCGTCGTGCTTCTCGGCGGTGAGGCCCGTCTGCGGTTGGAACCAGTGGCAGAAGTGCGTCACGCCCTGCGAGATCGCCCACTCCTTCACGGCCTTCGCGACGGCCGGCGCGATGTCGGCCTCGAGCTTCTTCCCGAGGCGGATGGCCTCGGTGAGCTTCTGGTGCACTTCCTTCGGCAGCTTGTCGCGCATCTGCTTCGCGCCGAAGGTGTAGCTGCCGAAGTACGCCGACGTCGGCTTGTGGTCATCGCGCATGGCGGGCACGTCGGGGACAATCGCCGAGCGCGTCGCGATGGCGCGGAGGGCGTCAGAGCGGGGAGTGGAGGAGGCGGTCATGGGCCGGGTTGTTGGTCGAAGTGTCCGCACGCATGTGCGAAGCTGGCAAATCTATGAGGACGGTTTGCAAGGTTCAAGCCACAATTACGCTGACTGCGGTTGAAATTGCGTAAATTACGCAGTAAAGAGAGGACAGTAGACCGTACCTGTGCACAGTTTACAGTCGACGCCGGAACTGGCGCGGAGGTCCCCAACGATGACGCCCCCGAAGGAGGATCCGGGGGCGTCTACATTCTAAGCATTTGTGGTCTAAAGACTTATGCTTTCAGCGGCGAACCGTCTTCCGCGCGGCGAGCTGCGTTGCGTGCCCGAGGTGGGCTTCGACCGCCGGTCGCACCTGGATGAGCAGCGCCTTGAGTTCCGCGTTCTGGGCCGACGGCACGAGCACCCCGTCGATCACGCCGAGCAGCGTCTTATGGTACGAGACCTCGTTCGCGGCGTAGGCGCTGTCGAAGGCGAAGCCCTCAAGGTCGCGGAACAGCAGGCGCTTCGTCTCGGCGTCATCGCGCAGGTCGAACGAGACCTGGTTGTCCACCGGTGTCACCTTGAGGCGTGTGACAAGTTCGGTCGCTGCCCGGTTCACGCCCTGATGGTCGGCCTTCACCATCGTCGCGAAGCTGCGCACGTCCGCGTCCTGAGTCTTCGCGAGTGCGAGATCGGCATAGAGGATGTCGGCATTGTTCGCCGCGACGACGATCGCCGCGATGTTCGCATCGGTCATGCCGCTGGTGGCGTTGGCCGCGGGTGCAGCTGAAGGACTCGGCGAGAGGCCACGACCGCCGCAGGCGGAGAGCGTGAGCGTCAGGAAGAGCAGGGCGGCACGGCGCATCGGCGGGACTCCAGGACGAGGTTCTCGCGGGGCGCGTCGGATCGGCGGCCCGGACGAATCGATGAACGCAAGCGACCCGAGGTCACAAAGGCCAGTGACGCAGGTCACCCCTTCCTTGAGTGGGTGCACCCGGCCGACTAGTTTCCGTCCCACGGCGCTGTGGCCAAGTGGTAAGGCGGCAGACTGCAAATCTGCTATTCGTCGGTTCGATTCCGACCAGCGCCTCCTTTGCAGTCATCAGTTGTCAGTTGTCAGTGGGCAGTCGACGGTAACAGCGATTCGAGGAGGGCGGCCCGTACGGGCCTCCCTTCTTCTTTGCTCGCCGTGCCGCGCTTTGGGGTGCACTATTGGGGCGGCGCGGACCGAAAGGCTCGCGTCGCCCCTTCGTCCCGAGACCGATCATGTCGACGACGCGCCGCGATTTCGTCAGCAGTGTCACGGGATTCGGTGCGCTGTGGTTGGCGGCGGCGGTCGCTTGCCGGAACTCCGACGCGCCGCCGACCGACCGGCATGGTCCACTGCTCGACAGCCCGGAGCCCGCACGCGTCCTCCGGTTCCTCACGCCCGAGGAGGCGAAGGAGGTCGAGGCGATCGCCGCGCGAATCATCCCGACCGACGAGACACCGGGCGCGCGCGAGGCCGGCGTCATCTGGTTCATCGACGGGGCGCTGGCGACGTTCGGCGAGGAGTCGCAGCAGGTCGTGCGCGAGGCCCTGCCAGCGCTCGCCATCGCCGTCGCGAAGAAGCACCCCGGACGCGCGCGCTTCAGCGGACTCACCGAAGCCGAGCAGGATGCGTTCCTCCACGGCTATGAGAAGGAGCCGCTCTTCGGGATACTGCGCTTCGGCACCATCGCCGGGATGTTCACCCTGCCGAAGTACGGCGGCAATAAGGATTGGATCGGTTGGGAGCTCATCGGCCAGGAGCGTGTCTTCGAGTACAAGCCGCCGTTCGGCTGGTATGACCGGCCCGAGAACCAGCGCGCGCTGCTGGGGCGGGTGCTCTGATGCCCCAGACGCAACCAAAGGGACGCACCTTCGCGACCGACTCGCCGGTGGATTTCGTGGTCATCGGTTCCGGGCCAGCCGGCGGAAGCGTCGCCCGCGAGCTCTCGCGCCAAGGACTCGATGTCGTCCTGCTCGAGCAGGGACGCACGGTGCCGCCGGAGGAGATGGAGCACGATGAGCTCGGTGCGCTCTGGACGGGGCGCTGGAGTAACGATCCGAAGCTCCAGCCGCAGACGTTCCGGCACTCCTCGACGGAGACCGCCGTACAACGCAACTACCTCGGCTACGCCAAGGCCGTGGGCGGCTCCAGCTTCCACTACACTGCGAACTACTGGCGATTCCGGCCGATCGACTTCAACGAGTACTCGGTGAAGGGAGGTGTCGCCGGCGCGGAGCTGGCAGACTGGCCAATCACCTACGAGGAACTCGAGCCGTACTACACGGCGGTCGAGTGGGCCATCGGGGTCTCCGGCCTCGCGAACGCGGCGCCTGGCGAACCGCCGCGCTCACGTCCGTATCCGATGCCGCCGCTCAATGTCACGGGACCGGGCGTGCTCCTCACCCTCGGTTGCGACAAACTGGGCTACAGCTCGATGCCCGCGCCGATGGCGATCGCGTCGCGGCCGTACAAGGGAAGGCAGCCGTGCCACAACTGCGGCTTCTGCCTCGCCTTCCCCTGCGAATGGGGCGCGAAGTCGGGCACCAACCACACGATGGTCCCCGAGGCGCTCACCACCGGCCGGTGCGAACTGCGGGCGGAGAGCTACGTGCGGAAGATCGAGACCGACGCATCGGGGCGCGTCACCGGTGTGATCTACTTCGATCGCGACCGCGCCGAGCACGTGCAGCGTGCGAAGGCCGTGGTCCTCTGCGCGAATGGCGCCGAGTCGCCGCGGTTGCTGCTGAATTCGAAGTCGAACCGGTTCCCCGACGGGCTTGCGAACTCGAGCGGCCAGGTGGGGAAGCGCCTGATGTTCAATGGTGGTGGCACGGCACGCGCCGAGTTCGAGCACGAGGTGAACGGACATCGCGGACCGGTCGTCACGCGCATCTCGCACCACCTGTTCGAGCCGGATCCCAGACTCGGTTTCGTCGGCGGCGGCGGCTTCGACTTCAGGTTCGACGTGCCGGCGATGCTCACGGCGCTGACGCTGCCACCGAGCGAACCACAGTGGGGCAGCGCCTTCAAGAAGCGTCTCAAGCCCTGGTTCACGCACTCGCTCCTGGGCTACGCGCACACGACGTCGCTCCCGGTCGCGACGAACTCGGTCTCGCTCGACCCGAAGCTCAAGGACGCGTGGGGATCGCCCGCGATCCGCACGACCTTTCGCGAGCATGAGCACGACCTGCGTCTCTACAAGTACTACCAGGACCGCACGGTCGCACTCCTCGAGGCGGCCGGCGCGAAGGCGACCTACCGCGATCCGATCCGCGAGGATCCGGGATTCGCGGTTCACATGCTCGGCACCTGCCGCATGGGCAACGACCCTCGCGACTCGGTGGTGGACAAGTACCACCGCGCGCATGATGTGCGGAACCTCTTCATCGTCGACGGCAGTTCGTTCGTGACGAGTGGGCGCGGGCAGCCGACGCTGACGATCCAAGCGCTCGCGTTCCGCGCCGCCGACCACATCGGCCGGTTCGCGAAACGCGGGGAGATCTAGCGCGCGATCCGGAGCGCGGACCGCCGGCGCTGGTGGTCGGCCTCGATGCGCCCGCACATGAGGTCGCAGAGCATGAAGACCTCGTCGTCGGCGAGCGAGTAGAACGCGAACGTCCCTTCCTTCCTGCGCGAGAGGAAGCCTGCCGTCGTGAGTTGCTGCAGGTGCTTCGAGACGTTCGCCTGTCCGAGTCCCGTGCGCGCGACGAGGTCCGAGACGCTCTGCTCGCCGTCGCGCAGCGCCGAGAGCAGTTGCAGCCGTGCCGGCTCGCCGAGCGCCTTGAAGCGTTCGGCGAGCTCGGCGAGGAGCATCGGTGTGATCACCTTCGGGACCATGCTCACACTCCTGCCGCGACAGGATCGCGCACGATGTCGAAGCCGGCCGCCTGCCAGGCGTTGATGCCGCCCGCGAGGTTCGACACGTTGGTGACGCCGAGCTTCTGCACCACCGACGCCGCGATCGCCGACCGCGAGCCCGACTCGCACTGGAGCACCACCGGCTTATCGCGCGGGATCTCGGCGAGCCGCGCCGCGAGATAGCCGACGGGGATGTGGATCGCGCCCGGCAGATGACCGGCGTCCCACTCCGAGCGATTGCGCACGTCCACCACCGCGACCTCGCCACGTGCGAGCTTCGGCGCGAGCCCGTCGACCGAGGTCTCCGCGACGGAGCCGAGCACTCCACCGGCGGCATGGAACTCATCGACGACGGCGGCAGCGTACCAGGTCGTCACGCGGTCGAGGCCGATCATCGCGAGTTCACGCACCGCACGCCGCATCGTCGCCTCGTCTGCGGCGATCAGTTGAAGGTCCCTATCGTACGGCGAGAGCCACCCCGCCCAGTTCGCGAAGCTCTTGTTGAGCGGGATGTTGATCGTCCCCGGCACGTGCTTTGCGCCGAAGTCACGCGCATGGCGCGTGTCGATCACGAACGCGCCCGCCGCGAGTGCGCTCACGAGCGCGGGCCGCGCCGCCTGCGCGGGACGCGCGAAGTGGCCGATGACGTCCGGCCCGTCGCGGTTGATGCGCTTCATCTCGGCGAAGTAGGCCGGCGGCTCGGGCTGGCCCGCGAGCACCGACTCGACGAACACGGCCTCGTCGGTCGTCGCGACGCCCCAGTTGAAGCGACGCTCGTATCCGACGGTGGATGTCGGCACGGCGCCGAGCGACTTGCCGCACGCCGAACCCGCGCCGTGTCCGGGCCAGACCTGCACGAAATCGGGGAGGGCCCGGAAGCGTTCGAGCGAGTGGAATAGCGTGCGCGCGCTTGCTTCCATTGTGTTCGCGACCTTCGCTGCCTTCTCGAGCAGGTCGGGGCGGCCGACATCGCCGACGAAGACGAAGTCGCCCGAAACGATTCCCATCGGCTCGCTCGCCGACTTCGTGTCGGTCACGAGGAACGAGATGTGCTCCGGCGTGTGCCCGGGGGTGTGCATCACCTGCAAGAGGATGTTGCCGATCTTGATTACGTCGCCGTCGTGCACGAGCGTCGCGCCGTCCTGCTTGGCGAAGCCATACTGCCAATCGGTGCCGCCTTCGCCCGAGAGATACAGCTTCGCACCGGTCGCGCGTGCGAGCTCGCGCGAGCCGGACACGAAGTCGGCATGGATGTGCGTCTCGGAGACGTGCGAGATGCGAAGCTGTTCCGCCTTCGCCGCCTTCACGTACGTGTCGATGTCGCGATTGGGGTCGATGACGATCGCCTCGCCCGTCTCGGCGCACCCGATGAGGTAGGAAGCCTGCGCGAGGCCATCGTCGTAGAAGCGCTTGAGGAACATGCTCGTATCGGCGGTCAGAGAGTGAGGTATTCGTAGAGGATCGCGGACCCGACGACCACGAGGAGTCCGGCGAAGGATTTCTTGAGCGTGGCCGCGGGGACGCGCGAGACGAGCAGCGAACCGACCATCAGCCCGAGCGCCGCGGTCGCGCCGAAGGGGAGCACGATCCCCCAATCGACATCGGACGAGCCGCGTTGCGCGATGAACGAGACCGCGGTGCTCATCGCGATCACGAGGAGCGAGGTGCCGATCGCGCGGCGCAACTCGAGCCCGCCGAGCACGATGAGTGCCGGCACCATGAGGAATCCGCCACCCACGCCGACGATCCCCGTCAGTCCGCCCACGCTGACGCCGATTGCGAGGAGCGCGGGCCACGCGGGCTCGGCGCGCGGCGAGGGCGGCGCACTGCGCCTCGCGTCGTAGAGCATCGCGAGGCCGGCGCCGATCATCGTGACCGAAAGGAGCGCGAACCGCGCCTGACCGCCGATGCCGAGGCGGAAGACGAGCAGCGTGCCGAGCCAGGCGCCGAGCATCGCCGCGAGGCCGACGGGAAGCGCACTCATCGCGATGGTGCGCGAACGCCAGTGCTGGATCGCGCCGACCAACGCCGCGCCCCCGACGATCGGATACCCCATCACGATCGCGGCCTGCGGGGTCGCGCCGACGGCGTAGACCAGCACCGGATTCGTGAGGATCGAGCCGCCGCCGCCCACGAGGCCGAGCACGATGCCGATGGCGAAGGCGAGCACGAACGCGACGACTGACATATGACTGAATAGTAGTATGAGTGCGCCGTCGACGCAGGCCATGCGACTATCTTCCGCGAATGCCGTGCTCGCGCGCCCTCACGATCGTCCTCGCCGCCTGCGCGCTCGCGGGCTGCGTCGACCAGCCATGGCATGGCATAGTGATGGACCCACCCGCGGCCGCGCCGCCGCTCTCGGCGACACGCGCGGACGGCGCGACGACGACGCTCGCCGACGCGAAGGGCGAGGTGGTCGCCCTCTACTTCGGCTACACACACTGCCCCGACGTCTGTCCGACGACGATGGCGGACTGGGCGCGAGCCAAACGCGCGCTGGGCGCCGACACGGTGCGTGTGCGGTTCATCTTCGTGAGCGTCGATCCCGGCCGCGACACGCCCGAGATCGTGCAGGCCTACGCCCGGCAGTTCGATGCGGCCTTCACCGGGCTCGTGACGACCGACGCACAGCTCGCCCTCCTTCGGCGCGACTGGGGCATGCCGGTGTATCCCGAGGGAGACCCGCGTACGCGTGACTATACGGTCGCCCATCCTGCGCACACTTACGTGGTGGATCGCGAAGGGCGCACCCGCCTCATGATCCCGCCGGGGACCCGTGGTGAAGAGATCGCTCAAGACCTGCGTCGCCTTCGCTAGCGTCGCGTCGCTCGTGACCGCGTGCATCGGGCCGGCGGCAGAGCAGGCGCGCGCGGCGGAGCCGCGCGCCGAGCTCTCGGTGCACGACGCTTGGGCGCGCACTGCGGACAGCGGCGCGACGACGGCCGTCTACTTCACGCTCGTGAACACTTCGGCGACGCCGGACACGCTCACCGCGATCACCACGGCGGAAGCCGAGGAATCGGGGATGCACATGTCGATGCAGCAGGGCACGATGATGCGCATGGCGGCGGTGCGCGCGCTGCCGGTGCCCGGCAAGGACAGCCTGCACTTCGCGCCGCTCGGTGCGCACGCCATGCTCATGCGCATGCGACGCGCGGTCGTGCCGGGCGACACTGTCGCGGTGACGCTCTCTTTCAGCTCGGGGCAGGCGCTCGAGGTGCGTGCCGGTGTCCGTGCGAGATAGCGCGATCAGCATCGCGGCGAGCGCCGCGCGGATCCTCGCGCTCATCTTCGCGTGCGTGCCTCCGCGCGCGCTCGCGGCGCAGGACAGCGCGCGCGTGCAGCTCCCGCCCTCGCGCACCGTCGCGCGCGCACCCTCGCGCACGGGGGCCGCGCGATTCGAGACGTGCCCGCTCGACGACGGCACCTGTGTCCCGCCGCTCGTGGCGCGGGAGTTCCGCGGGGTCTGGGTCGCGACGGTGGACAACATCGACTGGCCGTCGCGCCCGGGACTCTCGGTCTCCAAGGCGAAGCGCGAGCTGATCGTGCTGCTCGACCGCGCGCACGCGACCGGATTGAACGCGGTCGTCTTCCAGGTACGTCCGGCCGGCGATGCGCTCTATCGTTCCTCGCTCGAGCCCTTCTCCGAGTACCTCACCGGCCGACAGGGCCGCGTGCCCTCGCCGATGTGGGACCCGCTCGCGTTCGCGGTCACCGAAGCGCACAAGCGCGGGATGGAGCTGCACGCCTGGTTCAATCCGTACCGCGCCAGGCATCCCTCGGCGAAGGGACGGCTCTCCTCCATGCACCTCGCACGGAAGCGGCCGGGTCTCGTGAAGGAGTACGGCACGCATCTCTGGATGGACCCCGGCGAGCCCGAGGTGCGCGCGCAGACGGTGCGCGTGGTGGTGGATGTCGTGCGGCGCTACGACATCGATGGCGTGCATCTCGACGACTATTTCTACCCGTACAAGGAGCGCGGCCGCAACGGCGATGTCATCGACTTCCCTGACTCGCCGAGCTATCGGCGTTACGTCAGCTCGGGTGGCACGCTCGGGCGCGAGGACTGGCGACGGCAGAACGTCGACTTGCTCGTCGAGCAACTCGACCACGCGATCCATCGCGCCAAGCCGTGGGTGAAGTTCGGCGTGAGCCCGTTCGGGATCTGGCGGCCGGGCAACCCAGAGCAGATCCGCGGATTCGATGCGTACGCCGAGCTCTACGCCGATGCACGGAAGTGGCTGCGCGCAGGCTGGGTGGACTACTTCACGCCACAGCTCTATTGGCCGATCGCCCAGCAGCCGCAGGCATATCCGGTGTTGCTGCGCTGGTGGGCCGAGGAGAACGAGAAGGGACGCAATCTCTGGCCGGGGAACTACACGAGCCGCGTGGGCGAGCGGTCGCGCACCGCATGGGATGCGAACGAGGTCCTCGCGCAGGTGGACTCCACGCGCTCCGAGGCCGGGGCGAGCGGGAACGTGCACTTCTCGATGAAGGCGTTCCTCGAGGACCGCGACTCGCTGTCTTCGCGGCTGGCGGCGGGTGCGTATGCCTCGGTCGCGCTCGTGCCGGAGTCACCCTGGCTCGCGGTGGCGCCGCAGGGCGAGCCAAGGCTGGAACTCAGGCGGGCATCACGCGGCGCGTTCACGTTGCGCATCGCGCCAGCGGGGAAGGAGCTTCCGCGATGGTGGCTGGTACAACTTCGCAAGGCGAATGGTGCGTGGGAGACGTCACTGATCGGAGGGACGATGCGTGAGATCCCGATCGCAGCGGGAGTGGACCGGGTGGCAGTGCGCGCGGTGGACGGTGCGTCGGTCGAAGGGCCGCTACGCGTGATGCGGACCAAGCCATGAACCCACGCATGCCGCTCCTTCTGACGAGCCTGATCATCGCCGCCCTCTCGCTCGGCGCCTGCACGGAGGACGAGTCGCCCCCGGTCCAGCCCGTGACCGATGATCCCGTGCTCACGCAGACCGTCTTCGTACCGGGCCGGAGTTTGCCTTGGGACCTCGCCTTCACGAGTGATGGCACGATGTTCTTCACCGAGCGTTGCGCCGGGCTCTCGGTGCGGCACGTCAACGGGACGTTCACTCGCCTCTTCGGCACGGCGGGTTCGTCGCTCGTCGCGTCCGACTTCTTCTGCGAGGGGCAGAGCGGGATGCACGGTGTCGCGCTCGACCCGGCCTTCGCGACGAACCGGCTCATCTACGTCTACATGGCGTCGAACCTGAGCACCAACCCGCGCACCAACCGCGTCGTCCGTCTGCAGCTCGACGCGGGCTTCACGCTCGCGAGCGCGCGTACCGACATCGTCACGGACATCCGGTTCAAGGACGTCGCGAACGGGGTCGGTGGCGCGGGCGCGCACAGCGGCGGCCGCATCCGCTTCGGGCCCGACGACTTCCTCTATGTCACCACTGGCGACAACCACAGCTCGACGTTGCCGCAGTCGCCGACGAACATCGGTGGCAAGGTGCTGCGCGTCACGACGAGCGGCGCCGCCGCGCCGGGGAACAGCCCGCCGCCCGGATTCGACGCGCGCATCTACAGCTACGGCCATCGCAACGTGCAGGGGATCAGCTTCCGGCCCGGAACGGGGCAGCCGTTCATCTCCGAGCACGGGCCCAACCACAGCGACGAGGTCACGGCGCTCGCGAACGGCGGCAATGGCGGATGGGACCCTCAGAATCGGGCGACACTCACCTGCCCGGACAGCTATTGCGGCTACGCCGGCAACCCGACGACGATGCCGATGACCGACCTCGTTCGTTTCCCGTCAGCGGTCGCGCCCTCGTGGACGAACAACGGCCAATCGCAGGGGACCGGGCCCTCGACCTTTCTCGTCGGGGCACAATGGCGCGCCTGGGATGGGCGGCTCGCGGTCGGCGTGATGGGCGGACAGCGGCTCGTCATCCTCGAACTGAACGCCGTGGGCTTCGCGCTGGACGCACAGGACGCTAACCTTCCCGCGGCGCGCTACCGCTCGCTCGTGCAAGGACCCGACGGGAACCTCTACATCGCTACCGACGCCGGTGACATCTGGCGCGTCGTGCCGAGCGCGGCTCCCTGACACTCAACTTCGCGAAACCCGTGACGAACCTAATCTGATGAGAGATGACTACGAAGACGTCGAGGACGCCGAGGACGGCGACGCCGAGACGGAAGCAACGGTGACCTGTCCCCACTGCAACGAGAACGTCGAGATCACTCTCGACCCGAGCGGCGGTGACCATCAAGAGTACGTCGAGGACTGCGAGGTCTGCTGCAAGCCGTGGAACGTCACGGTCGAGTTCGGCGCGGACGGGAAAGCCGAGGTCGAGGTAATCGCGCTCGACGAGTGACGCCCGGCGGCGACGACGGCCCGCGGGAGCGGCCGTCGTCGCGCACGAGTTGTTTCCGGGTCAGGCGAAGTTGATGTGCTTGCGCAACGGGAGTTCCCTGATCCGCTGTCCCGTCGCCGCGAAGATCGCGTTCGCGAGCGCAGGCGCCGCCGGCGGGACCGGTGGCTCGCCGATCCCATGGATCCGGCTGCCGCTCTTCACCGCCTGCACGATGATCTCCGGTACCTGGCGCAGGCGGATCCCGTCGAACTGATGGAAGTTCGTCTGCTGTGCCATGCCGTCGGCATACGTGAGCTCGGCGTTCACCGCGTGGCCGAGCCCCCAGATCACGCCGCCCTGCACCTGGTTCTCGAAGTTCACCGGGTCGAGCACGCGGCCCACGTCGCACGCGAGGAAGACGCGGTCGATCGTGATCCCCGCGGGTGCGTTCGTCACCTCGACGACCTCGGCAACGGGCACGCCGAACGCGATGACGAACGCCACGCCGCGCCCGCGTCCGGCGGGCAGCGGCGTGCCCCAGCCCGACATCTCTCCCACCGCCTCGAGCACGCGGCGCGAAGCGTCGTGCGTGCAGAGCCGGATGCGCTCGCGCAACGGGTCCGCGCCCGCGGCGACGATGAGTTCATCGAGGAAGCAGTCGTGCAGGAATCCGTTGCCCGACGCGCCCACCGAACGCCATGAGCTCACCGGCACCGTCTCCGGCACGCGATAGCCGGTGACGCGGTAGTTCGGGATCCCGTACGGCTGGTCCCACGCGCCCGCGACGATCGCGATGTCAGGGCCCGGAACCGACAGGCCGAGCCGTCCCATCTGCGACGACGCGACCGCCGGCGCGGCGATGTCGAGTGCGTACGCGACGATCTTCCCGTCCTTCACCGCGCCACGCGCGCGCGACATGCCGAGCGGACGCGGGAAGTCGTGCGTCATGTCCTCCTCGCGCGTCCAGGTGAGCTTCACCGGCACGCCTGGGTGCGCGACCGCGAGCTGCGTGACCTGTTCGATGTAGTCGGTCTCGAGCCGGCGTCCGAAGCTGCCGCCCGACGGGAGTGTGTGCAGCGTGACGGCTTCGGGCTCGATGCCCGCGGCCTTCGCCGCCATGCCCACGGCGAAGCGCGGCATCTGCGTCGATGCCCATACCTCGAGCTTCCCGTCGGCGAAGCGCGCCACGGAGGTCATCGGCTCCAGCGGAGCGTGCGCAAGGAACGGGATCCGATACTCGGCGTCGAGCTTCGTGGCGCCGTCGGTCGCGAGCGCGGCCTCGATGTCGCCCTCGTCCTTGAAGCGCGAATCCTGCCGGTCCTTCACGAACGAAGCGGCGACGACGTCCCAGATCTCCTGCGACGTGGCCGGATACGGCGCGGCGCCCCACTGCGGCTTCAGCTGTGCCGCCGCTTGGAACGCGCGCCAGGTGTTGTCGGCGACCACACCCACGCCGCCCTTGACCGGCACGACCTTGATCACGCCCTTCGACGCCTTCGCGGCTGCGTCGTCCATCGAGGTCATCCCGCCGCCGATGCGCGGGTTGGTGCGCACCGTCGCGTAGACCATGCCCGGCATGCGCATGTCGATGCCGTACTCGAAGCGGCCGGTGGACTTGGCCTCGATGTCGAGTCGCTGGTGTGGCTTGCCGAGCAGCTTCCACTCGGAGGGATCCTTGAGCGTGACGTTCGATGGCGTCGAACTCACAGCCGCGGCCGCAGCGAGCGCCGTGTATTCGAGACGTGTGCCGTCGGGAGTGATCACGGCGCCGGCCTCCGTCCGCAGCGATCCCACCGCGACTCCTGTTTGCTTCGCGGCCGCGGCGAGCAGCATCTGCCGCGCGACGGCACCCGCGACGCGCATCTTCTCGAACCCGTCCGGCACCGACGTCGAACCGCCGGTGACCTGCATCCCGACGAGCTTCGTGACGACCTTCGTGAGCCCGCGCACGCGTCGCGCGACGAAACCGTCATTCGTCGCGGCGAAGGGGACCCCCTCGGCGAGGATCGCTTCGTTGTAGTACGCCGCACTCGGTGGTCCATGCTCGACGGTGAAGCCGCCCCACGCGACATCGAGTTCCTCGGCGACCATCGCCGCGAGCATCGAGTGGATGCCCTGACCGACATCTGCGCGTGGCGCGATGATCGAGATCCCGGTCGGCGAGATCCGCACGTAGGGATTGAGCGTGACGTCACCGGCCTCGAGGTCCTTGAGCAGCGGATTCGCGATCGGCCACTTCCATGCGATCCAGCCGACGATGAGACCGCCGGCGGCCGCGGCGCTCCCGATGAGGAAGGTCCGCCGCGCGATCGTCCTGATACGTCCCATGGTCAGCGCCCTCCGAGCGAATCGGCGGCGCGGCGCACGGCCGCGCGGATCCGCGGATAGGTGCCGCAGCGGCACAGGTTCGCCGTCATCGCCATGTCGATCTGCTCGTCGGTCGGATGGCGATGCTGTGCGAGGAAGGCCGCCGCGGTCATGATCTGCCCCGACTGGCAGTAGCCGCATTGCGCGACCTGCAGTTCGATCCATGCGCGCTGCACTGCATGCAGTGCCTCGGGAGTGCCGAGACCTTCGATGGTCTTCACCGCGCCCTTCACGCTGCCGACCGGCATCTGGCAGGAGCGGACCGCCTTCCCATCGATGTGAACGGTGCACGCGCCGCAGAGCGCCATGCCACATCCGAACTTCGGGCCGGTCACGCCGAGCTCGTCGCGCAGCACCCAGAGGAGTGGCATCTCCGGTTCGACGTCGAATTCGTGTGGCTGGCCGTTGACGGTGAGGCGCATGCCGGACTCCGAAGGAGGATGCTTGAACATACCGCCAGGATCCGAGCTTGGTCGCGAGCGACTGGGACGTGCGAGCAGGCATTCGGGACGCGCGGTCATGTGCGTCTGGAGAGCACGAGGGGAGATTTCGCGCATCCTCCCTCCTCAGAATCCCGCCATGCGTTCCATTTCAGTGAGATCAGCGCTCTTCCTCGCTCTCGGCGCGGCCTGCGCCTGCACGGTCGTCGACAGCCCGGAAGGTCCGGGCACGGGCATCGTGCCAGTGGATCGCCTGAAGGTCGTGCCGCAGTCGCTTGTCCTCCCTTCCATCGGAGCGACCGCGACGATCGTCGCCACGCTCGGGCCAGTGGACGCGACCGACCGCGAGGTGGTCTGGGAATCATCCGATTCGACCATCGTGTCGGTCGACGCGCGTGGTGTCGTCACGGCGCGCGCTCCGGGCGCTGGGGTCTTCGTGACGGCGTACTCGCATGATCGCTCCCGTCAGGCCTCGGCGAACGTGACGGTCGCGCCCTGAACGATCGCAGTTCCAAAGTGCCGTCACCAACGAGGCACGGGGAACACAGGGAAAGTAGATGATGAAGCAGAACGGCGGGGGCGAGCACGAAGCTCACCCCCGCCGTTCTCTGTGCCTTCTGCGCCGCTGTCGTGAATGCTGTTCGTTCTAGCGAGCACGAAAGACTACGGGTGATCGCCCATCCACTCGGCGTAGGCTTCCATCATCTCGTCGAGCTCGAAGCCAAAGCCGAAGCCGCCGGCTTCACCGCCCGCGCGACGCTCCACGCGGAGGACCTGCTTCATCGTCTGGCCGTCGACGGTGATCGAAACGAGATAGTCGCCGGTGTTGACGATAGGCGCGCCGCCGCCGAATCCGCCACCACCACCGCCTCCGCCCTGCGTGACGCCGAGCGCGCGCATGATCGAGAAGAGGGCGTCCTGATCGAGGCCCATGCCGCCCGGAGCACCGGCGCCGCCGGCCGCACCCGGAGCACCGGCACCTCCCGCGCCGCCCGCACCGCGGCCAGCGCCAGCCTGTGCTGCGACCGCAGCCTCAGCGGGACGATCGTTCCAGCGCTGCGGTCCGCCGCCGAAGCCGCCACCTCCGCCGCCGCCACCACCGCCACCACCGCCACCACCGAAGCCGAACGCGCGCGCCATAGCCTGCATGCCCACGGCGCCCTGCTCCATGTTGCGGCGGATCATGTCGAGTGCCGGTTTCGGCACGTTGCCCGCCTTCTCGATCGAGTCGAACGCGGCCGCCATGCGGCGCGCCGACAGGATCGAATCACGCAGCGCGGCGCCGCGCAGTGCGACCCGCGGGGCTGCACGTCCGTTGAAGTTCCACGTGACGCGATGCACCCCCGCGCCTCCCGGACCGGAGAGCGTCTGCAGCGTGTCGCCCTTCGCATCCTGCACGACGATGCGCGTCGGCGAACCCGCCTTTGCGAGGCGGTACCAGATGTCGGCGCCGTAGCCGGTGCTGGTGCCGCTGAAGAGCTGGTTGCCGGTCGATTCGCCGTTGTACGCCTTCTCGCCCCACTGGAAGGCGGTGCGCGGTGCGAAGAGATGCGCCGGCGCCGACGCGACGGTCGACGTCATCTGCTGCAGCGGCAGGATGTCGACGATCCAGAACGCGCGGCCATGCGTCGCCGCGATGAGCTCGCTCTCGCGCGGATGGATCGCGAGGTCGTGCACCGGAACGTTCGGCAGCCCGGTCATGAACTTCGTCCAGGTCACGCCGCGGTCGATCGAAGCGTACGCGCCGACATCGGTGCCGGCGAAGAGCAGGTCACGGTTCCGCCGGTCCTCGCGGATCACGTGCACGAAGTCGGGCGAGCCCGCTCCGCCCTGCGGCAGGCCGTCGGCGAGCGAGCGGAAGCTCTTGCCGCCGTCGTTGGTGACGAACAGGTACGGCTTGAAGTCGCCGCGCCGGTGATTGTCGAACGAGACGTAGAACGTGTTGAGGTCGAAGTGCGACGGCTCGAGGCGTGAGACGTACGTGCCGGCCGGGACGCCCTTCACGTTGGCAGTCACCTCCGTCCAGGCACCGCCGTCGTTCTCGGTCATCCAGACGCGGCCGTCATCGGTGCCGGCGTAGAGGTAGCCCGGGCGCAGCGACGATTCGTTCAGCGACACGATCGTGCCGAAGGTCTCGGCGCCGGTCGCGTCGGTCGTGATGCCGCCCGTCGTCCGCGTCGAGATGCGGATCTTCATCGTGTCGGCGTAGGAGAGCTCGCCG
>Ga0137353_1000101_pt1 | contig 17757 bp, 16 predicted proteins | sample EasRivERMLT760_2_FD_104759 | JGI IMG/M metagenome (GOLD analysis project Ga0137353, IMG submission 104759) | Soil microbial communities from meander-bound floodplain in the East River, Colorado, USA - East River MetaG ERMLT760_2 | ecosystem: Environmental > Terrestrial > Soil > Floodplain ...
CCCACCGAGGCCGTGATCTCCGCGTCCGCTCCCGCGACGACCGCGGTGCGGGCGCGAGTCCCGGTCGCCGTCAGTCCGAGGTAGAGCATGCGGAAGGGATCGACGCCGCTCGGTTTGAACCGCGCCGGTCCCTCGACCGGCGCCTCGCGCACGGTGGTCAGCGCGCGCACGCCCGTGACGCGCTCCGCTTCCGTCGCGTCCGCGATCGTCGGGGCGGCCGCCTCCTGTCGCAGTGCCGTCGAGAAACGGACCGTGAGGCCGGCAAGCAGCACGACGAGCGCCACGAGCGCGGGTGAGAATCGCGTGAGGCCCGCGACCGGCGCCGGCGCACCGGCGCGCTCGAGCGCGCGCAACGTGAAGACGAGTGAGTCGCGCACCACCTGCGCACGCCCGAGCGTGTCGCGCGCCGCGGAGAGCCTGTTGAGCAGCGGAATTGTGTCGATCGGTGCCGGTGTCGGCGCCGCGGTGTCACGCTGCGGGAGTGTGGGCAGGCGCGATGCCTCGCTCGAATCGTCGGACGCTGCTTCGAGCTGCGAGCGGCGGAACTCGGCGATGGCGAGGATTGACCGTACCGCGCGCGCCATCCTGAAGTCGAGATCGGTGACGCTCGCACCATCCTCGGTCGAATCCCGGCGCGCTTGCACCGTACGGACCGTATCGGCGAGCGAGCGCATGCGTGGGCCGGAGCCGACCGTCGGATGGGCGCTCAGCGCGAGCACTGCCTCTTCGCTGCGCGTTCGCCTCGCCTCGCCGAGCAGGCGCGTCAGTTCAGCGAGGGCGGGATCGTTCGGCGCCTCTGGCAGCGTTCGCGGAGCGACGCGCGCAGCGGGAGCCGGCGCAATGCGCCGCACGGAGCGTGCTTCTGCGAGCAGCGACTCGGCACTCGCGAGAGTCGCCTGCGCGACGCGGACACGCTGCGCACTGCGCAGCGTGTCCGCGGCCAAGCGCTCGAGTCGCACGCGGTCGGCGGCGCGCGGGTCGCGCGCGAGGAACGGCGCGACGAGCATGAGGACGGTGAGCGTCCCGAGGCCGATTGACCAGCGCGTGGCGAATCGCCGGGTCCGTCGCACGGCGAGCGACGCGCGCGCGCTCCACCACGCGCCCCCTGAGTGGGCGCGCGCAGCCGAGAACCTGGAAGTCGGCGCAGGCTGGCTCATCGTCCGTGAATAATCATCAAGTCGTGCCGGGAATGCGACGCGGGCGGCGAGGATATCCTCGCCGCCCGCGTCCTCATCCATGGTGCATGCGGCAGGCCGCGCCCAGGAACTACTGGACCGTGATGATGCCCTTCATGCCCATCGCGAGGTGCGGCGTGCAGTTGAAGGAGTACTGGCCGGCCGGGATGTTGCCGAACGAGATCGTGATGCCCTCGCCAGGGGCCATGAACATCGCCGAGCTGAGCTCGGCCATCTTGGTCGGGCCAAAGTTCGCATCGAGCTGCGCCTTCACGTCGGCGGCGAGCGAGGCACCGTCGAACGCGACGTTGTGCGGGCCCTGCGAGACGAACACGAAGTGCACGGCATCGCCGGTCCTGATGGTGAGGTTGGCGGGCTCGAAGCGATAGCCCTTGTCGTCACCGACCATCTTCACTTCATGCGTCGTGCCCGTGATGGGCGCCATCGCGACGGCGCCGCCAGCGGCGGGCGTCGTGGTGGTCGTTGCGGCCGGGGCGTCGGCGGCCGGCGCAGGCTCACCCTTGCCGCCGCACGCGGCGAAAACGAACGCGCTCGCGACGAGCGCCAGACCCTTGAACTGCATTGCGAATAGCCTCCAGGCCGTGCTGATGGGATGTTATTGATGGTTCTGCGGGTGCTCCCCACAGATTGTGAAACTATTCACAAAGGCCCCGGAATGCAATTGGAGCCGGGTCCGATCGTCACACGGTGTTGACCTTCCGCCGGCGACCCCATTAGCCTTCGGACCACGATGCGTTCCCTCCGCCAGCACCATGCGCTGCATCACCACGGCCCCACGGGTCGAGGGTGTTCGGCGCGCGCGGACTACCGGGCTTAGGGCCCGTCCTGCTCGACTGCTGGCCTTCGACCCGTCCGCCTCGCGGACGGGTCTTTCGTTTTCCCGGCCCGCCGCATCTCACGCGCGTCCGCGCCCTCCCTGGATCCAATGCTCCGACTCGCCATTCCCAATAAGGGTCGCCTCAATGAGGAGTCTCGGTCTCTCCTCGCCGATGCCGGGCTGGAGGTCCGAGCATCCTCCGAACGTGCACTCGTCGCGTCGCTCGGCGGCGAGTTCGAAGCGATCTTCGTCCGTGCCCAGGACATACCCGGGCTGGTGGCCGATGGCTCGGCGGACGCCGGCATCACCGGCTGGGACCTCGTGCAGGAATCGTCGCGAACGCTTGAGCCGTTGCTCGATCTCGGCTTCGGGCGCTGCCGCCTCGTCGTCGCGGTCCGCGAGGACAGCGGCATTCGAAGCCTCGCGGATCTTCCGGCGGGTGTCCGCGTCGCGACGGTCTTTCCGCGGATCACGGAGCGCTTCTTCGCGGCGCAGGGCCGGTCGGTGGTACTGGTGCCGGTCTCCGGCGCGGTCGAGGTCGCGCCGCACCTCGGGATCGCCGACGTGATCCTCGACCTCACGTCGACCGGATCCACTCTGCGCGTGAACGGGCTGCGCGAAGTAGCGACGGTGCTGCAATCCACCGCGCGTCTCGTGTCCGCCGGCACCCACGGCGAACGCGCGCCGGCCGGCAAACGCCGCGACGCGCTGAGTGAACTCGTTGCGGCCCTGCAGTCCGTGCTCGCCGCGCGTGGCCAGCGGTACGTGATGGCCAACGTCCCGCGCGAAAGCCTCGACGACGCGCGGCGGATTCTCCCCGGCATCTCGGGGCCCACCGTGGTCGACGTGATGAACGGCAGGACGAAGGTCGCGGTGCACGCGGTCTGCGCGGCCGAGGGCATCTATCGCACGCTCAATGCGCTCAAGGCGATCGGCGCTGAAGGGATCCTCGTGACGCGGATCGAGAGGCTGCTCGCATGACCACGCTTCGTTTCGCCTTCCGCGGCGCCCTGTCGGCGCTGGACGGTCCCGCTCGCGTCGCCCTCTTCGACCGCGCCACCACGAGCGACGCGGCGCTCCGCGCGACTGTCGCGGAGATCATCGCCGAGGTCCTATGCGATGGCGATGACGCCCTGCGCCGCTGCGCAGCGCGTTTCGACGGTGCGACACTCGATTCACTCGAGGTGCCGCGCGCGCGATGGACCGATGCACTTGACGGTCTCGATTCGGAGTTGCGCCGCGCGATGGAACGCGCCGCCGTGAACATCCGCGACGTGCACGACGCGTTCCGTCCCGAAGCGGTCGAGCGCATGACCGGGGAAGGTGTTGTGATCGGTCGCCGGCCCGATCCGCTCGCGCGAGTCGGCGTGTACGCCCCAGGCGGGCGCGCCGCGTACCCGAGCTCGGTGCTGATGGGCGCGGTGCCTGCGCGCGTGGCTGGAGTGGGCGAGGTCATCCTGTGCTCGCCGCCCGGCGCGGACGGTAGCCTGAGTATCGCGGTGCTCGCGGCCGCCGCGCTTGCCGGCGTGGACCGCGTCTTCGCGATCGGCGGGGTGGGGGCGATCGCGGCGATGGCCTACGGCACGGCGAGCGTTCCCGCGGTCGACCGCATCGTTGGACCAGGCAATGCATTCGTCGCCGAGGCGAAGGTGCAGGTGTCGGGCACCGTTGCCATCGACTCACCTGCAGGGCCGAGCGAACTGCTCGTCATCGCGGACGACTCGGCGTCGCCGGTGGTGATCGCTCGCGAGATGCTCGCGCAGGCGGAGCACGACCCGGTGGCAGCCGTCGTGCTGGTCACCGACAGCGCGGTCCTCGAGTCGGCGGTTTTCGGCGCACTCGCACGTCTCGTGGACTCGGAGCCGCGTGCCGCGATCATCCGTGCGGCCTTCCGCGCGCGCGGAGCGCTCGTTCGCGTGCCCTCCCTCGACGACGCGATCGCGTTCTCGAATCGATGGGCGCCGGAGCACTTGCTGCTCGACGTGCGCGCGGACCTCGAGGCAGGAATGTTCGGACGCCTGCGCAACGCGGGCTCGATTTTCCTCGGCGCGAGCGCGAGCGTCGCGTTCGGTGATTACCTGAGCGGCGCGAACCATGTGCTGCCGACGGGTGGCGCGGCACGATCGTACTCGGGGCTCTCGACGCTCGATTTCGTGCGTTGGACAACCTATCAGCGAATGTCCCCCGTCGTCGCCGCGCGATTCGCCAGCGACGTGGGGACGTTCGCCGATGCCGAAGGACTGCCGGCGCACGCTGCGGCCGCACGGCAGTGGAGCGGCGCATGTTGATGGTTCGCAAGAGGATCGAGGAGATCACCGCCTACGCGCCGACGACGGTCGACGGCCTGGACCTCGACCTGCGCGACAACGTGAACCTCTGGGGCGCGCCGCCGCATGCGATGGCCACGCTGCAAGCGACGGCCGTCGCGGCGGTGTCGTCCTATCCGCCGGTGAACGCCTCGGCACTCACCGGCGCGATCGCCACGCGACTTGGCGTGCGGAGCGACGAAGTCGTCGCTGGATGCGGCAGTGACGACCTCATCGACGCCTGCTTGAGGGCCGTCGCCGCGCCAGGGGAGATCGTCGCGCACGCGGATCCGAGTTTCGCGATGGCGCCACGCTTCGCCCGACTGAATGGCCTCATCCCCATCGGCGTGCCGCTCAAGGCGGACGGAGCGGCGGACATCGATGCGCTCCTCGCGACCGGAGCGCGCGTGATCTACCTCTGCTCACCCAACAACCCCACGGGCACGATTACGCCCGAGGCGGAGATCCGCCGCTGCATCCGCGAGGCGCCGGGCATTGTGGTGGTCGACGAAGCGTACGCCGAGTTCGCGACGGCGCGGGACTGGCGGCGCGAGGCGCCATCGATGGAACGCGTCCTCGTGCTGCGCACATTCTCCAAGGCGTGGGGACTCGCCGGACTACGAGTCGGTTACGGCGTCGGCTCGCGTGCGCTCGTCGATGCGGTAGTACGTTCGCGCGGGCCGTACAAGGTGAATGCGCTCGCCGAGCGCGCGGCGGCGACGGCAGTGCAGGTGGACGAGCAGTGGATGTTGCGTGCGGCGGCGGCGGCGGTCGCGTGCCGCGAGCGGCTCGACGCGCTCGTGCGTGGACGACGAGGCGTCCGGCCATGGGCGTCGGAAGCGAACTTCGTGTTCTGGCAGGTGCACGGCGACGCGCAAGCACTGGCGGCGCGATTCGCGGCGCGCGGCATCGGGGTGCGTGCGCTGAGCGCCCTCCCTCGCATCGGTGACGCGCTGCGGATCGGCGTGGCCCCATGGGAGCGGCTCGAGCGGCTGTCACCGGTGATCGCGGAGTGCTGGCCATGATGCGGATCACCATCGTCGACTATGGCGCGGGCAACTTGCACTCGCTCGAGAAGGCGCTCGCTGGCCCTGGGCGCGCGGTCGCTCTCGAACCGGACCCGCTCGTGGCGCTCGACACGGACCTCCTGGTGCTTCCAGGCGTGGGGGCGTTCGGTCCCGCGGCAGCGCACCTCGCTCATGCGCGCGATGCGATGCGCACGGCGATCCTCGGCGGCCTGCCGACGCTTGGCATCTGCCTCGGCATGCAGTTGCTGTTCGACGGAAGTGACGAAGGCGCGGGCGAAGGGCTCGGCATCATCGCGGGACGGGCGACACGACTTCGCGCCGCCCGGCTTCCGCAGATCGGCTGGAACTCACTCGAGGACGTGGCCGACGAAGTCATCGCCGCGAGCGGCCTCACGATCGCATACTATGCCAACAGTTTCGCCTGCCGGCCCTTCGACCCCGCCGTGGTAACGGCATGGTCGGTGCACGATGAAGACCGCTTCGCCGCGGCGGTGCGCGTGTCCCGCTGCGTCGGCGTGCAGTTCCATCCTGAGAAGAGCAGCAGGCCCGGCCTGCGTTTCCTCGACCGGTTCCTCCAATGATTGCAATCCCTGCCATCGACCTCCGCGACCGCCACTGCGTGCAGTTGGTGGGCGGCGACTACGACTCCGAATCCGTGCGCCTCGACGACCCCGTTGAGATCGCGCGGCGCTGGACGGCGGCGGGCTTCACGCGCCTGCACGTGGTGGACCTCGACGCGGCGACGGGCCGCGGCGACAACCGCGACCTCGTGCGTGACGTGCTGCGGCAGTCGGCGGTGCCGGTGCAGGTGGGTGGCGGCGTGCGCGACGAGCAGGCGCTCGGATCGCTGCTCGAGGACGGCGCCGACAACGTCATCGTCGGCACACGCGGCATCGAGGACCCGAGCTGGCTGCTCGAGCAGGCTTCGCTCGCGCCAGGCCGCATCATCCTCGCAGCCGACGTCCGCGAGCGCCTCATCGTCTCGAACGGCTGGAGGGCGCACACCGCGCTGCGGCTCGAGGATGTGCTGGCCGAGCTCGCCGGGGCACCGCTCGCGGGACTGCTCGTGACCGCGGTGCACATGGAAGGGAAGATGGAAGGCACCGACCTTCCGCTCATCGAGGATGCGGTGCTCTCGTCGTCGTGGCCGGTGATCGCGTCAGGCGGCGTGGGGAGCATGCAGGACCTGCGCAATCTCGCGGACTGCGGCGTCAGCGCCGTCGTGCTCGGCATGAGCCTCTACACCCAGGCGCTCGACGCGCGCGTCATCGCCGAGGAGTTCGCGAGATGACCAACCATGGCGGCGGCGTGCGTGAAAGGCGCACGGCGGAGACGAAGGTGCGCGTGCGAGCGGAGATCGGCACCGGGACGGCGGAAGTCGCGACGACCGTGCCATTCCTCGACCACATGATGACCGTGCTCGCGAGCTACTCGGGCATCGACCTGCTGATCCGCGCGGACGGCGACCTGCGGCACCACATCATCGAGGATGTCGCCCTCACCGTGGGCGCGGCAATCGCCGATGCGATCCCCGCGACTGCGGCACGCTACGGCGAGCGGACCGTGCCGATGGACGATGCCGTCGTGCAGGCCGTGCTCGACGCGGGAGGGCGCCCGTATTACGAGGGCCCCATTCCCAGCGGACTCTACGACCACTGGATGCGCTCCTTCTGCGACTCCGCACGCATCACCCTGCACCTTCTCGTGATCCGTGGCGACGACCGCCACCACGTCGTCGAGGCGGCGTTCAAGGCGCTCGGCCTCGCGCTGCGGCAAGCCGTCGTCGACTCCGGTGCGGTCTTCTCCACGAAGGGCACGGTTGCTCTGGAGCGCCGATGACACTGGCGCGACGGCTCATCGCCTGTCTCGACGTGTGCGACGGGCGGGTGGTGAAGGGCGTGAACTTCATCGGCGTTCGCGACGTGGGCGATCCGGTGGAACTCGCAGCGCGCTACGCGGCCGACGGCGCCGACGAGGTGGTGTTCCTCGACATCTCCGCGACGCACGAGGCGCGGGGCACCCTGCTCGACCGCGCGCGCCGGACGGCGGAGCGACTCTTCATCCCGCTCACGATCGGCGGCGGCATCCGCACTGTGGACGATATCGCAACGGCGTTGCGTGCCGGTGCGGACAAGGTGAGCATCAACTCCGCCGCGGTCCGTGAGCCGGCGCTTCTCACGGCGGGCGCCGCACGCTTTGGGTCGCAGTGCATCGTCGCGAGCATCGATGCCAGGCGCGAGGGTGCGCGCTATCGCGTCTACACGGCAGGTGGCCGCACGCCCACGCCGCTCGACGCCGTCGAGTGGGCGCGCGAGTGCGTCGCTCGCGGCGCCGGCGAGATCCTTCTCACGAGCATTGACCGCGACGGACGGCGCGATGGGTACGACCTTGTGCTCACGCGCGCCGTCGTCGACGCGGTCGGCGTCCCGGTGATCGCGTCGGGCGGGGCGGGGACGGCGGCACACGTCTGCGACGCGGTCCGTCAGGGCGGCGCCGATGCGGCGCTCGTCGCAGGCATCCTGCATGACCGACGCACGAGTGTCGGCGCGCTCAAGCGCGCGATGCGCGCCGCGTCACTGCCGGTGCGCGAGGTGGCCGCATGACCGACACGCTGCTGGAAGCGGTGCAGGTACTCGCACGCCTGGCCGGTGACATCGCGCTCGGGCATTATCGCACCGGCCTCGCGGTCGAGGCGAAGCAGGACGGCTCGCCGGTCACGGCCGCCGACCGCGACGCCGAGCGCGCGGCACGCGAATGGATCGCGCAGCGATTCCCGCGGGACGGCATCCTCGGTGAGGAGTACGGCGCGACCGACGGATCGAGCGGTCGTCGTTGGCTGCTCGACCCGATTGACGGTACGAAGAGTTTTGTGCGCGGCGTGCCGCTTTGGGGAACGCTCGTCGCGATCGCCGAGGGTCACGAGGTGCTGGCGGGCGCGGCGTACTTCCCGGCGGTCGGCGAGATCGTCGCCGCGGCGCCGGGTGAGGGCTGCTGGTGGAACGGGCGGCGGGCCGCGGTGAGCGCGGCGGACTCGCTCGCGACGGCGACCGCACTCGTCACCGATGACCGCACCTTCGCCACATCGGCATGGCGCGATGGCTGGCAGGTGCTCGCCGACCGCACGGCCGTCTCGCGCGGCTGGGGTGACTGCTTCGGCTACCTGCTCGTCGCGACTGGGCGCGCGGAGATCATGGTGGACCCGATCATCAACCCGTGGGACGCGGCGTGCTTCCTTCCGATCATCGAGGAGGCGGGCGGCGTCTTCACCGACCTCGCGAGAAATCGCACGGCGTTCGGCGGCCACGCGATTGCGACGAACGCCGCGCTCGCGGATACGGCACGGGCGTACTTCGATGCTTGACCTCGACGCACTCGACTTCACGAAGGGTGGCGGGCTCGTGACAGTCGTCGCGCAGGACGCGGTGACCGGTGCCGTGCTGGTGGTCGCGCACGCCGATCGGGAGGCGCTCGAGCGCACCTTCGTCACCGGAGAGATGCACTATCGGTCGCGGACGCGCGGCCCTTGGCACAAGGGCGCGACGAGTGGGCACGTACAGCGGGTCGAATCGATCACCGCGGACTGCGACGGCGACTCGGTGCTGGCGCGCGTGCGGGCGTCGGGTCCCGCATGCCACACCGGCGCGCGCACCTGCTTCGGCCCCGGCGAGGGTGACGCGCTCGGGGCGCTCGACGCCACGATCGCGGCGCGTGCTGCGGAGTCGGGAGGCGCCGGCGCAAGCTACACGCGGAAGCTCTTCGACGACCGGAATCTCCGGCTGAAGAAGATCGGCGAGGAGGCGAGCGAACTCGTCACCGCCTGCGCCGACGCGGACACCGCGCGCGCGACCGAGGAGGTGGCCGACCTCATCTACCATGTCCTGGTCGCACTGCGCGCGGCTGGCGGGACTCTCGACGGCGTGCGCGCAGCGCTCCGGGCTAGAACCCCATGAGCAGGAAGCGATTCACCTGCGACGGGTTCCCGATGTAGGTGAAGCGGATGTTGTGCATCCACTTCTCCGCGACGCGTTTCACGTCCTCTCCCGTAACGGCGCGGAGGTCGGCGACGAACCGGTCACCCGCGCGATAATCGCCGCGGAAGAGTTCGGCCCGCGCGAGGAAGTCCGCCTGTGCGCCCGACGTCTCGTTGTCGAGGAAGTACTCCGTGATGAACTGCTGCACGAGCGGTGCGAGCGCCTTCGTGGGGATCGTCTCCTCCTGGAGGACGCGGACCTGGTCGCGCATCACGCGCAGCGTCTCGTCTGGGCGCGTCGTCGTCACGTACAGTCCGCCGGAGGTGATGGCGCGATCGCGGAAACGCGCCTCCACGGCGTACGTGAGGTTGCGGCGCGACCGCACCTCGGCGAAGAGGCGTCCCTGCAGGATCGTCGTGGCCACGCGAAGCGCGGGAATATCTGCCTCGTTCGCAGGCGGGCCGCTCCACCAGCCGAGGATGTAGTTCGTCGGCAGGCGTCGCGAAACGAGGTGCACGTTCGCGCCCGGTCTCGGGCCGATCGCATCGGGCACCTTCCAGCGATAGTCGCCCAAGGGCAGCGTCGCGAAGGTCCCGCGCACGAGCGCCTCGAGGCGCGGGCGCGGGATGTCCCCCACGATTACTAGCAGTGTGCGCGACTTCACCATCTGGGTACGCTGGTAGTTACGCACCTGGGCGAGGGTCAGGTTCGACAAGGACGCCACTGTGCCGACCGCCGAGAGCGCGTACGCGTCACCGGCGAAGGCGACGCTGTCGGAGAGGTACTCGAGGAGCGCGTCGGGATCGTCCGCGCGCTGGGCGAGGGCGGCAACGCGCGACTGCCTCACGAACTCGAAATCCTCCGGCGCGAGCGTCGGATGAAGGAGCCGGTCGGCATAGATGCTCCAGGTGGAGTCGATGCGGTCGGTCGTCGTGCGAAGGCTGTACACCGTGTAGTCGTCACCCGCGGAGACGCCTATCTCGCTGCCCGTGCGCGCCATCGCACGGCGTAGCTTCTCGCCGGGGTACGCGCGCGTGCCGCGTTCGCCGAGTTCGAGCAGTAGCGGCTCGATCCCCGCGGTCTGCGGCGTCGCCACACGCACGCCGCCGAGCAGGTAGAGGTTGGCGACGAAGAGGTTCGAGTTGGTGCGGCGATGGATGATCGTGATGCCGTTGACTGTGAAGCGCGACGTGAGGGAGTCATCCACGACCGGTTCGACGGCGGCGATCGGTGGCGCCGCAGCAGCGGTGACCTGGCCTCCGGTCTTTCCCGCCTGCGACGGAAGTGCGGTCGCGCTCGAGAGCAGCGCGGCGACCGTGAGGAGGCGCTTCATGGCGTCACCCCCAGGCCCGTGAGTTCCTGTTCCGTCACGTTGAGCCGCGCCTTCGTGCCGTCGGGAAGCATCACGCCCACGATGCGCGGCTTTCCGATGATGTACTTGCGCGCATACGCCTGCAGCTGCGTTGGCGTCTGCTTCGCCATCTCGTCGATGTAGCGCATGTGGTAATCGAGACCGGCGACGCTCCACCAGAATCCGATCGTGTGCGCATTCTCCGACGCGCGCTCGGCGCCGAATGCTGTCGTGACGGCGCGGTTCGCCTTCACCGCCTCGAGCTCCTCGGCGCTGAAGTACCCGGGATCAAGCGTCGCCGCGAGCTCGGCGTCGAGCGCCTTGAGGGCCTCGCGCAGCTTCGCGGGCGACGTCTGGCCGCTCACGGTGATCGGGCCCGTATGGTTGAGTGTGTAGTAGTTCACGATCACGCCCTGCCAGAGGCCGCTGTCCACGAGCCGACGCTGGAAGCGCGAGGCCGGCTGGTTGAGCACATCAGAGAAGACATCGGCCGCGAAGGTCGCCTCCATGTCCGCGGTGGCACCGGGTCCATGCCATTGGATCTGCACGGTCACCGCGTTCACTGACTCCTCGACGATCAGTCCCTTGTTGCCGCTGAGTGGACGCACCGCGGGGACGGGCGCGCTCGCGAACGGGTCCGCGCCGCGCGGCCAGTCGCCGAAGATCCGCTCGGCATGCGCGAAGATGCGGTCGGCCTGGACGTCCCCCGCAACGATGAGCGCCGAGTTGTTGGGCACGTAATAGAGGTCGCGGATCCGGCGCATCTGGTCGGGCGTGACGTCATTGATCACGGTGCGGTCGCCGATCGTGTTCTTGCGGCTCCAGAAGTCGCCCCAGAGCTGGTGCCCAATCCTCTGGTCGAGCCGGAACCAGGGCGAGGACTCCGCGCGGTCGTATTCGCCGAGGACGACGACCTTCTCGCGCGCGAGCTCGTCGGCGCGGAATTGCGCGCCGCGCAGCGCGGCGTTGAGGAACTCCATTCCGCCGGCCACCGAGTCGGCGACGACGGTGAGGTAGTAGCTGACCTCCTCCTCGCGCGTCGTCGCGTTGAAGGCCGCGCCGAGCGTCGCCGCACGATCCATGAACGCGTCGGGTTCCGGATAGGCATCGTTCGCCTTGAAGAACATGTGCTCGAAGAGGTGCGCGAGCCCCGCGTATTCGGGAGTCTGCGTGAACGCGCCGTTCTTCACGACGAGTTCCACCGTCGCGATCGGCACGCCTTGGCTCGGCACGACGATCACCTCAAGCCCATTGGGCAGCACACGCTGCCGAATCGTGCGCTCGAGTTCGGCGCGCTGGGCGCGCACCGGAGGTGCGACGAGCGCCACGAGCAGCAGGAGGTGGACGAGGCGGCTGGCGATCAAGCGCAGCCGCTGATTGATTTCGCGCATCTTATGAATCCGTCGCGTTCGAGTGACCCGCGCCGTTCCCCGCAGGAACTCGCTGCGACGTTGGCGCCGGCGTTGGGGGCAGAGCGGCTGCGCTTGAACGAGCCGCTCGCTCCGTACACCACGTTCCGGATCGGCGGTCCAGCCGACGTGCTGTACGATGCCACATCGGCCACCGAACTCGCCAGCGCGATCACCGCCGCGCGTGCGCTCGGCGTGCCATGCTTCCTCCTCGGACTCGGCGCGAACATCCTCGTCGGCGACCTGGGCTTCCGCGGCCTGGTTGTGCGGAACCTCGCGCGCGGCCTAAGCGACCTCGGCAGCGGGCGCGTCCGCGCCGAGAGTGGGGTGGTTGTCGCTGAACTCATCAAGCATGCCGTCGCTGGCGGCTGGTCGGGCCTCGAGCACTATGTCGGGATCCCGAGCACGGTGGGTGGCGCGGTCTGGCAGAACCTGCACTTCCTCTCGCCTGCGCCCGAACGTGCGCGCACGATGTTCATCGAGGAGGTCGTTGAGTCGGTCGAGTTGCTCGGGGGCGAGGGCGCGCGTACGACCGTTCCACGCGAGGCGATGGCCTTCGGCTACGACACCTCTCGCCTGCACGGCGGCGCGGAGGTCGCGCTCGCCGTCACCTTCGCACTCACGGCCGACGACCCGGCGCGGATGCATCGTGTGATGCAGGAGAACCTCGCCTGGCGCGGCTCACGGCATCCGTGGCTCGAGATTCATCCGAGCGCGGGCTCGACCTTCAAGAAGATCGAGGGCGTCGGGGCGGGACGGCTCGTCGACCAGTGCGGACTCAAGGGATTCCGCATCGGTGGCGCGCAGATCTCGCACATCCACGCGAACATCATCGTGAACCTCGGTGGCGCGACCGCCGCCGACGTGCGCGCACTCATCTCGTACGCCCAGCAGGCGGTGCGAGAGCGCTTCGATCAGTCCCTGGAGCCCGAGATCGGGTTCATCGGCGAGTTCGCGCCCGAGTCCGCGCATGGCACCACGAAGAGCTGACGGCCGAGCCCGCGAACGGAGCGGGGCACCGGACTGCCGCGCGGGATGTCGCCGCGCTCGTCGCGCCGCGAGAGTCCACGCGTCGACTCGAACCACCAGACGGAGATCGTGCGGTCGCGCGCGCGGTCCCAGATGAAGCCGCGCTGCCCTTTGCGCGGCGTGCGCCGCAGGAATTCCACGCGTTCGAGCGTGCCGCGACCGCGGTCAGCGACGGCGTAGAGAACGGCGGCCGACGAATCGTGCAGGCGCAGTTGCAGCCGACGCCGGATCTCGTCGTCACGACGCCCGCGCAGCTGGATGCACTCGTAGAGCGGCAGCGAATCGCGCTGCGCGGTCGCGATGGCGGCGCGCAAGTCGAGCAGGTCGTGCAAGCCCGCCGGGAGCGCGTCGAAGGCCGCCGAGTCACCCGCAGCCGAATCCGCGGCGAGCACGATGAAGGCGTAGGCGACGTGCGCTTCGCGCACACCGCGGCGCACCAGGTGCGCCGCAGTCACCGGCGCCACCGCGACGATCGCGGCGAACAGGCCCAGGGCGAATCGCTCGCGCCGCGTCATGGGCGCTGCGCGAACTCGAAGAAGATGCGCACCGGTGCCGGATGGTCCACCGGCTTGGCGACGCCGAGTCCGATCGCCCCGCCGACGAACCGCAACGAGACGCTAACCGACGCACGCGGATGGCCCGTCGGCACGGAAGCGAGAGCAGTCACGGTCGCGAGCGAGGTGGCCGTCGTCGCGCGCGCCCAGCCGGCCTGCACACCGAACGCGAGCGCCGGCGCGATGGGCGGAAGCCAGATGCGCTGCGTGATCTGCGTCGGCGCGCCGAGGTAGGGCAACCGCCAGAGCGCGAGCCCGCGGAGCACGACCGCCTGGTCTCCTGCGAATTCCTTGTAGTCGTAGCCGGGGAGGTTTTGGTTCTGCCCGAGCTCGAAGAACTGCTGCGGTGGCGCGTCGTGGTCGACGACGCCGGCGTCGAGGCGCGCCCCGACCGAGAGCCGACCGCGATTGGTGCGCGTAGTGAGCCGCACTTCCGCACGCCGATACCGCAGGTCGCCGTCGGCGCGTTCGTACTGGATGCGCGCTCCCGTGCCCGAACGGAGGAACTCGAGTGACACATCGGGTCGATACTCGAAGATGAAGCCTTGGCGAACGTAATGCCCCACGGCGATCGGGCGGTTCACGCGGAATGGGCGACCGATGCCGAGCGGACTGCGCCCGAGGTGGACTTTCACATCGCGATCCTCGACTGCCGCCGCCTCGAGGCGCAGTTGCGATCGCTCGCGCGTGCCGAGGAAGCGCTGCCACTGCAGGCCGAGACTCCACCGGTCGACGTAGTCATAGTTGTCGCGCCCGAGCACCGCCCCGAGCGTCGATCCGGAGTCGAACGGATTCCGGAAGTCGTTCGTGAGGTCGAGCGATCGCACCGCGCGCACCGACCAGAGCGTCTGGCGGCGGCGGTACTCCACGACGCCGCGGCCGCGGGCCGTCCGTTCGTTCCACGCCCAGCCGGCGACACTGCGCAGCGTGAGCCCCGGGGCCGCATCGCGGAATCGCATCACCACACCGATGCCGGTGAACGCTCCCTCGATGCGATTCATGCGTGCGACATCGCTCAGGCGTTCCGTTTCGACCGAGAATCGGGGACGTCCCGTCGGACGCCAGCGATCCGGCGCCACGTCGTTGAAGTCCTCCGCGCTCACCTCGGCCGTCATCTCTCCGAGCTCGGTCGTCCAGTTCCTGAAGGACGACAGCGAGTCGCGCGGCGCGATCGAGAGCCGGAAGGGACGGATCCGCAGCGTGTCGTCCTCCGAGCCGATCGTGACGCCCCGGGCCACCGGCAGCAGCGAGCGATCCACGAAGCGCGTGAGGATCCGGAAGACCGCGCGGCTGTCGCCCACCGTGTTCGACGTCGCGTGCGCCTCGAACCGCTGGCGCAGCGGCAGCCAGAAACGGCCCTCGATCTCGATGTTCTCCGCCTCGACGTACGCGATGCCCTGCAGCCCCGCCTCGCGCAGGAGGTCGAACCTCGGCTTGGGCCCGCCGACGACCGCGAAGTATCCGCGCATGCGAACGATGTGCCGCCGGTTCGCGTCGAGGTCGACCTCGCCAAGGAAGACGACACTCTTGGCGGGCACGTTCTCCTTCAGCGAGACCTGCACGCGCACGATCTGGATCTCGCGTTCGCCGGCCCGCATGATGACGATCGTGTCACCGCCGCGGAACCGGTAGAAGCGCTCGCGGTCGGCAGCGAGCGGATGCACTGCGTAGAGCGGATCGCCCGCGCGGCGGCGACGGGCCCGGCGATTCGCCTCGCTCGTGTCGCGGCCGAAGAGGAGTGCGATGCGATTCCCGTAGAGCGACGGGATTGCCCAACCGCTGCGGAAGAGTCCGAGGCTCGAGAGCGTCGAACCGATCGCCTGCGTGCGGTAGCCGTTCACCTGCTGTTCGTAGGCTCCGGTGCGGTCCCATGTGAGCGTGCTCGCCACCTGCTCGAGCGAGACCGCCATCTCCATCCCCTCCGACCGCCGGTTCCCGATGGAGATCTCGCTCTCCAAGTGCGCGCGATAGCCGCCGAGTCCGTCGGGCACACGGCGATTCAACGCCGCGGCCTCCGTGATCAGCGCGCGCAGCGCCGGACTCGCGTAGGTCGTGGTGTCGATGAACGGTGTCGTGTCGCGCGGAATGGCGAGCGCGAACAAGAGGGCGGGGAGGAAGCTCACGATCGCAGGTGCGGGTTGGCCGGCCGACAGCGGTCCTACGACATCCGACCGATCGGGGATTCTACACGTCCGCTTGCCCGCTGGACATCATCCGGGCATCCTTGGCGCGATGGAATCCACACCAGCGCCAACACCGGCGCGCGCCTTCGGGCCCGCGCGTCTCACTGCCCTCCTCGCCGGCCCCGCAATCGGCCTGCTGGTGCGCTACATCGGCCCCGGCGGGCTCGAAGGGCCCGCGGCCTCGGTGCTCGGCGTCGCGGTCTGGATGGCGGTCTGGTGGATCTCCGAGTGCCTGCCGCTCGCGGTGACGGCGCTGCTCCCCATCGCGCTGTTCCCTGCGATGGGCGTCGCGACGACGGCGAAGGCCGCTTCGAGTTTCGCGAACGAGGTCGTCTTTCTCTACCTCGGCGGGTTCCTGCTCGCGGCGGCGCTCGAGCACTGGCACGCGCATCATCGCATCGCGCTCAATGTCATCGGCGCCGTCGGCACGAGTTCGCGCCGCCTCGTGCTCGGCGTGATGCTCGCAACCGCGTTCGTCTCGATGTGGATCTCCAACACCGCGACTGCGGCGATGATGTACCCGATCGCGATGGCGATCGGAGCGCTCTTCGGCCCGGGTGAGGCCGCGCGCAGCCAGCGGGTCGCACTGCTCCTCGGCGTGGCGTTCGCATCGAGCATCGGCGGAATGGGCACGGTCCTCGGCACGCCGCCCAATTTGATCCTCGCTGGCGCTGCCAAGGAACTCGCAGGAGTGAATCTCGACTTCTTCACATTCCTCAGGTTCGGCCTCCCCGTGACACTGATCCTACTGCCGACTTGCTGGTGGCTGCTCTGCTTCGTGTTCCATCGCGAGCGGATCGAGCTCGGCGCCGAGGGGCTCTCGATGCTGCACCAGAAGCGCGACTCGCTCGGCCGCCTTGAGGGAGGCGAACGCGCGGTGATGGGCGTCTTCCTCGCGATGGCGCTCGCCTGGTTCTTCCGCGAGCCGAAGGAGATCGGATCGGTCACCGTCTTCGGGCTCACGCAGCTGATGCCGAGCCTCACCGACGCCGGAGTGGCCGTGATCGGCGGAATCACGCTCTTCCTGATCCCCGGCCGCATGCGCGACGGCGGCGCGCGACCGCTGCTCACATGGAAGGAAGCGCGCGACATCCCGTGGGACGTTCTGCTGCTGTTCGGGGGCGGCCTCTCACTCGCCGCTGCGATGGAATCGAGCGGGCTCGCGGCGCAGGTCGGGGTGTGGATGGGCGGACTGCATGGCTTGCCGCTGCCCGTCGTGCTGCTCGGAGTCGCGACGGCGACCGTGATCATCTCCGAGCTCGCATCGAACGCGGCCACCGCCGCGATGGGGATGCCGATCGCCGTCTCGCTCGCCCATGCGCTCGACCAGCCGCCGATGCTCGTGATGATGGTCGTCGGGCTCGCCGCGTCGGTCGGCTATGCGCTCCCGATGGCGACACCGCCGAACGCGATCGTCTTCGGGAGCGGAGAGGTGAGCGTGCGCGACATGGCACGCGCCGGCATCGTGCTCGACGTCATCGGCATCTTGGTCGTTGTCGGGGTCGTGCTGCTGGTGTTCTAGGCGCCGCTCGCGGTTATCATTCAGCGCGAGCATGCGACGCGACTACACTTTCATCGCGGACACCGATTCGCTCGACGCGCTCCGTCGCCTGCGCCGCGGTTGGGCGGGATGGGAACTCGCCGAGGGGGAGTTCCGTGTGCGCCTGCGCGAGGGTGGCACCGTGCGTGCGCACGCCGACCGCGCCGAGCCTGAGTCGGGATTCGAGGTCTCGTGCCTCGTCGCCGACCTCCTGCCCGAGGCCGTCGAGATGCCGGCTCGAGACTCACCGTTCACGTCGCATCAGAACGACATCGCGGTCTTCCGCGGAGTGACCTGGCTCGAGCTGCGTCCCGACCTCGGCCCCGAGCATTCGATCCAGTACAGCGGGATCCCCGGGTTCGAGATCCCCGAC
>Ga0137353_1000102_pt1 | contig 17738 bp, 16 predicted proteins | sample EasRivERMLT760_2_FD_104759 | JGI IMG/M metagenome (GOLD analysis project Ga0137353, IMG submission 104759) | Soil microbial communities from meander-bound floodplain in the East River, Colorado, USA - East River MetaG ERMLT760_2 | ecosystem: Environmental > Terrestrial > Soil > Floodplain ...
CTCGGGCCGTTGTCTTCGTCGACGGCAACAACTGGTATCACGCGCTCAGGGCGATTCGACTCGTCGACCTGGGCCGCCTCGACTATGCCAGGATCTCCCGGAAGTTGCTCGGCCCTTCGCGGCTCTGGACGGGGACCAGATACTACGTCGGCCAGGTCAATCAAGCGGAAGCTCCCGAGTCGTACGCGCACCAGCGGCGATTCCTCGCGCACCTGGCCTCGACGGACCCTCGCATCTCGTATCACCTCGGACGCCTTGAGACGCGCGTCGTCGAGAATGATGCTGCCACGGAACTGCTCGCCGTCCTGAATGCGCTGACACAGCGCATTGACACCCGCGTCTACAAGGATCTGGTCGCTCTCGCCAAACGGCACCAGCGCGCGAGCATCAAGGTGGAGAAGGCAGTCGACGTGATGATCGCCGTCGACATGGTGAGCATGGCGCTTCGCAATGAGTTCGACGCCGCCTACTTGCTGTCCGCGGACGGAGACCTCACGCCCGCGGTCCACGAAGTTCGGGGTCTCGGGAAGTCCGTCTACGTCGCGTCGCCTCGCAGGGGCGCCCAGCTGGCTGGGGCCGCCAACTCCTACGTCCGCATGCGCGCGGAGTGGTTCGCCGACTGCTGGCCGTGAGCTGTCCCGCGGCTACTCGGTCTGGCTGCTCGAACTCGAGGAACGGCGAACGTTCTCCGTCGTGGGGCCGGTCCGCCGCTGACCTCGCGCGCATCACGGCCTGAACGACTACCTCAGCTTGCGCGGTCGGGGCAGGCTGCCCGCTTCGGCGGCCTGCGCCTTACACGCTGCGAGCCCGGCGCGAACGGCGCGCCGGTCTCTGGCTACGGCGCGGGCCGCCTCCGCGGGCAGCCAGCCCCTCCCTGCCATGTTACGGTGCGTGGGCGCGCCGAGCGCGCATTGCTCGCGCCGATCCCGGGGGCCGCGGGCGAGCGGAGTCAGTCGAAAGCGAGCGCAGTGCCAAATCCGGGGGCCGCGGGCGACGGGGTCGGCCGAGAGCGACCCCGCGGCGTAGCCAGAGACTCGCGCGCAGTTGCGCGAGGCTCGCAGCGTGTAAGCCGCAGGGTCGCGGAGGCCGACCCCCGAGCCCGCGGCCCGCACGCGAATCCCGGCTTACGCCTTGGCCGCCGCAGGCACAGCAGCCGCCCGCGCCGCCGCACGCGCCTGCCGCTCGCGCGTGAGGTGCGGCACGCCGCCCAGCATGCGGAGCATCAGCATCAACTGCGCGCGGTGATGCATCTCGTGCTCCTTGATGCTCATCAGCGTCTCGAGCCGCGACTTCGGGTTCTGCTCCATGTGGTCCGTGATCCCCTCGGCGAGGAACGCGTCACTGAGCGACTCCATCCAGCTCGCGACTTCCTCGCCCTGCGCCTTGAGCAGCGCGACGAGCTCGGCCTTGGTCCGCATCTGCTTCTCGAACGCCGCCCCACGCGCCGCGTACGCACCGAAGTCGTAGCCCTTGAACGTGCTGATCTTGTGCTCGCGGTTGATCTCGAGGTACAGCGTCGGCGCGAAGAGGATATGCGCGAGCAGGTGGCCGAGCGACCGCACACCGGGCGCGGCGACGAAGTCGAATCGATCCTCGGGGAGCTCCTCCACCACCTTGATCGTGTTGCCGCGCACCGTGCGAAAGGAGGCGGCGAGCTGCTTGGCTCCGTACGTCTGCATCAATGGTTCTCCGTGAGGGTCAGTCGTCGAGGGTGAATCGGTCGGCGTCGAGGTGCGCCGGGAACTTCTTCCGGTGCTCCACCAATGCGTCGAGCGACAGGAACGTTTCCTCTATCCGCGGCTGGTCATCGCACTCGACGACCGCGTGGCCGAGGTAGTCGGCGATGAGGCTGCCGCCGAGGTAGGGGTGACCGTTGCCGTCGATGCCCGCGCGGTTCACGCCGGCGACATAGCAGAGGTTCTCTATCGCGCGCGCGCGCAGCAGCGTGCGCCACGCCTCGTGGCGCGGCGCGGGCCAGTTGGCGACGTAGAGCAGCAGGTCGTACTCGAGCGCGCCGTCGCGCCTGGGGTCGGGGCGATTGCGCGCGAAGACCGGGAAGCGCAGGTCGTAGCAGACGAGCGGGCAGATGCGCCACCCGCGCCACTCGACCACGATGCGGTCGCGGCCCGCGGCGTACCACTCCTGCTCGCGCGCCATCCTGAAGAGGTGGCGCTTGTCGTAGTGGCGGACCGTGCCGTCGGGCGTCGCGAAGATCAGCCGGTTGTGGACCTTGCTGCCCACGCGCAGCTGGATGCTCCCCGTGACGGCCGCGTCGAGCGTCTTCGCCTGCGCGCGCATCCACGCGACCGACTCGCCGTCCATCCCCTCGGCGTTCGCGACGGCGTCGTTGGAGAAGCCGGTCGTGAAGGTCTCGGGCAGCACGATGAGGTCGCTGCGCCCCGCATGCGAGGCGAGCGACGCGGCGATGCGCGTGCGATTCGCCGAGGGCGCGTGCCACTCAGTGTTCGCCTGCACGAGGGTGACGCGGAGGAACTCGGTCACGGCGCCTCGAGCCGCGCGATCGCCGTGTCGAGCGTCGCCTGGTGCTTCGCGAAACAGAACCGCACGAGGCGCTGCCCTGCCGGCGCGCTTCCATAGAAGGGCGACAGCGGGATCGATGCGACGCCGTGCTCGACGCAGAGCCAGCGCGCGAACTCGACGTCGGGCAGGTCGGAGGCCGCGGAGTAGTCCACGACCTGGAAGTACCCGCCGGGGACCGGGAGGGGCCGCAGCTTCGTGCGCGCGAGTTGCGAAGCGAAACGATCGCGCTTGGGCTGGTAGAACGCGCCGAGCCCGGCGCGATGCTCCGGGTGCTCGCCCATCATCTCGGCGAACGCCCACTGCGCCGCGGTGAAGCCGGAGAACGTGTTGTACTGATGGACCTTCCTGAGCTCGGCAGTGAGCGCCGCCGGCGCGATCACGTAGCCCAGCCGCCAACCGGTGCAGTGATACGTCTTGCCGAAGCTCGAGACGACGAACGACCGCGCGGCGAGTTCCTCGTTGCGCAGCACGCTCTCGTGTCTCCGGCCGTCGTACATGATGTGCTCATAGACCTCGTCGGAGAGCACGAGGATCCTCGTGCCGCGCACGATGCCCGCGAGGCGCGAGACATCGTCGGCGGTCCAGGTCGCGCCGGTGGGGTTGTGTGGCGAGTTCACGATGAGCAGTCGCGTGCGCGGCGTGATGGCCGACGCCGTGCGATCCCAATCGATGGAGAAGTCCGCGGCGAGCGGCACGCGCACGCACCGCGCGCCCGCGACGGCGATCGCCGGTTCATAGAGATCGTAGGCGGGATCGAGCACGATCACCTCGTCTCCCGCCCCGGCGACGGTGACGATCGTATCGAAGATCGCCTCCGATGCGCCGCTCGTGACGGTGATCTCGCTGTCCACCGCGGCGGCGTGTCCGTAGAGCGCCAGGGTCTGCGAAGCGATCGCCTCGCGCAGCGGCAGGATCCCCGCCATCGGCGCGTACTGGTTCCTCCCGTCGCGCATCGCCTTGGTGAGTGCGTCGACGAGGAACTCGGGCACCGGGAAATCGGGGAACCCCTGCCCGAGGTTCACCGCGCCCACCTCGGTCGCCAGCGCCGACATCACCGTGAAGATGGTGGTGCCGACGAGAGGCAGTTTTGAGTTGACAGTCGGCAGTTGCAAGTTGACGGCGGACGGCGGCGCAGGGGCAGGGATTGAAGCCACACCTGAAATGTGCGCAGGTGCATGCGGCGCCGCATCCTTGTAGTTTCCCTCCATCCTTCAGCCTTCATCCTCGAACAGGATCCCGATGCGTCACGCATTCATGTACCATGGCGGCCTCGAGCGGAACCTTCCGGCCCTCGTCCCCGGTGCGAAGAGCTTCACCGGCACCGACGGCAAGAGCCACGACATCCCCGCCTGGCCCGAGAGCGCCTACCTGCGCTTCGGATACATGGAGAAGGCCGGCAAGAAGTTCTGCGTCGTGCGCGTGATGGACGACAAGAACGACGTGGTGCTCAAGACCGAGCAGGTGATCGAGCCCGGCCGCCACATGGGCTTCGGCGTCCACTTGAGCCCCGAGCCCACGCTCGTCGAGGACGATCAGGCCATCATGGTGCTGCTCGAGGACATCATCAAGAAGAACCCGGACCAGGCGACGGGCCTCATCCCCATCCGCGACCGGCTCAAGAAGCTGATGACGATCTGACAGGAAGGAGGCCATGCCCGCCCCCGCGCCGCTGGTCAATCTCCATGCGTACGAAGCGGCAGCCGCGGAGCGGCTGCCGCGCATGGTATTCGACTACTACGCCGGCGGGGCGGCCGATGAAGTGTCGCTGCGCACCGCGCGCGCCTCATGGGACGACATCTCGCTGCGCTACCGCGTGTTGCGCGACGTCGCCACGCGTTCCCTCCACACCGAAGTCCTCGGCCATGCGCTCGACTGGCCCGTCCTCGTCGCGCCGATGGCGCTCCAGCAGCTCGCGCACCCTGAGGGCGAAGTCGCGGTCGCGCGCGCTGCCGAGGCGACCGGCACCGGGATGATCCTATCGACGCTGGCGACGCGCTCCGTCGAGGCCGTGCGTGACGCGACACGCGGACCGTTGTGGTTGCAGCTCTACGTCTCAAAGGACCGCGGCGCGAGCGAGGCGCTCGTGCGCCGCGCTGAAGCCGCGGGCTGCACCGCGCTCGTGCTCACCGTGGATGCGCCGGTGCTCGGTCGCCGCGAGCGCGACCTGCTGAACGGCTTCCACCTGCCGGCCGGGATGACGGTGCCCAACCTCAGCGCGGGGCCGCACGACACCCTCGCGACGCACCGGGAGACGGCCTCGGCGCTCGCCGATTTCGTCTCGACGTACTGGGATGCGTCGATCTCATGGAAGGACCTGGGCTGGCTGCGTTCGATCAGCAAGCTGCCCATCCTCGTGAAGGGCGTCGTCCGCGGCGACGACGCCGTGCAGGCGCTCGAGGAGGGTGCGTCGGGTGTGATCGTCAGCAACCACGGAGGACGACAGCTCGACACGTCGATCCCGACCGCGCGCGCCCTCCCCGAAGTCGCCGATGCGATGGCGGGGCGCGGGGCGCTGCTCGTGGACGGCGGCATCCGCCGCGGCACCGACATCGTGAAGGCACTCGCCATGGGTGCACACGCCGTGCTGCTCGGCCGATCGGTGCTGTGGGGCCTCGCGGTGGACGGACAGGCCGGTGCGCAGCGCGTGATGCAACTGCTCAAGGACGAATGCGATCACGCCTTCGCCCTCGCCGGATGCCGCACGCCCGGAGAATGCACTCGAGACCTGCTCGCCTGACAACCGACAACTGAAGACTGAACACTGACGACTGACAACTGACGACTGACGACTCACGACTGACGACTGACGACTCACGACTCACGACTCACACCTCATGACTCCCTGGCCACAGCAGTACGACCCGCTCGGCTCTGCTGTGCTCTCGACGCTCGCTGCGTTGTTGCCGATCGCCGTGCTCCTCGGCCTGCTCGCGTCGCACCGCGTGCGAGCGCACTGGGCCGCGGTCGCGGGACTCGCGGCGGCGCTGCTCGTAGCGGTCATCGTGATCGGGATGCCGGCGGGACTCGCGCTGCGCGCGGCGGCACTCGGCGCGGCGTATGGGCTGTTCCCCATCGGGTGGATACTGCTGAACGTGCTGTTCCTGTATCAGATGTCAGTCATCAGTGGTCGGTTCGCGGTGCTTCAAGAGAGCATCGCGCATGTGACGACCGACCGGAGATTGCAGTTGGTGCTCATCGCGTTCTGCTTCGGCGCGTTCTTCGAGGGTGCGGCGGGGTTCGGCACACCGGTCGCGGTCACCGCGGCGCTGCTGATCGGCCTCGGCTTCTCGCCGCTCGACGCGTCGGTCTACTCCCTCATCGCGAACACCGCACCGGTCGCGTTCGGCGCGCTCGGCACGCCGCTCATCGCGCTGCAGGGCGTGACGGGCCTCGACCTGCACGACCTCTCGGCGATGGTCGGTCACCAGCTGCCGCCCTTCGCGGTGATCATCCCGTTCTGGCTCGTGCTCGCCTATGCCGGTTGGCGGAAGACGGTCGAGGTCTGGCCCGCGCTCCTCGTCGCGGGACTCGCGTTCGCCATCCCGCAGTTCCTCGTCGCGACGCTGCACGGGCCATGGCTCGTGGACGTCATCGCGTCGGTGTGCTCGATGGGCGCGCTCACGTTGTTCCTGCGCTTCTGGCGTCCGTCGGTGTCCAACGAGAAGGCCGATCGCGGCGCCGTGATGCGCGCCTGGATGCCGTGGGCGATCCTCACCGTCGTCGTCTTCGCGTGGGGGACGCCGCAGGTGAAGGCGTTCCTGAACGGGATCTCCGCGCCCACGCTCAGGATCACGGGCCTGCACGAGATGGTGATGCGCGTCGCGCCCGCGGTGCCGGTGCCGAAGGCGGAGGCGGCGATCTTCACGTTCAACTGGCTCAGCGCCACCGGCAGCGGCATCGCACTCGCGGCGTTGCTCGGCGGTCTCGTGATGGGTTGCAGCGCGCGCACCATGGCGCGCACCTACGCGATGAACGCGCGCCGACTGGTCCCTTCGTTGCTCACCATCTCGGCCATGATGGCACTCGGATACGTCACTCGCTATTCCGGCACCGACACCATCCTCGGGCTGGCGTTCGCGCACACCGGTGCCTTCTATCCGTTCTTCGGCGCGATGCTCGGCTGGCTCGGCGTCGCGCTCACGGGCAGCGACACGTCATCGAACGTGCTGTTCGGCGGCCTGCAAGTCGTCTCGGCGCAGCAGGTGGGCGTGAGTCCCGTGCTCATGGCCGCGGCGAACAGCTCGGGTGGCGTGATGGGCAAGATGATCGATGCGCAGAGCATCGTCGTGGCGGGCGCGGCCACCGGTGCGCGCGGCGGCGAAGGGGTGATCCTCCGCCGCGTCTTCCTCCACTCGCTGGCGCTCGCCGCGCTCATGGGACTCTGGGTCCTCATGCAGGCGACCTTCGGCATCGCGATCCCCGCGGCGGCCCGCTGATTCCTGCGGCGGTCGGTCGGCACGAGAGAGCCGATCGGCCGACCCTCTCGGGCTTCGCTGCGCTCGCCCTGCGGCCGGGTCGTCCGAGTCGGCTCTCTCGCGCCTCCCTCCCCGACGCGGCGGAGCGCGATAGCCGGTGCGGCGCGGCCGAAGGGGGTCGTCGCAGGCGATGCGGCCGCAGGACGAGCGAAGCGAAGTCCGAGAGCATCGCCAAGGCGACTCCCTTCGGTCGCGACGCCCACGCGGATCCCTGTGACGCCCTGCGCGTGCGGCGTGCGCGTTGCGCGCGCGGCGCAGGCGGAGCTACTGGACCCAGCTCTTGCGGTCGTCCGGCGGCACGAAGTTCGACAGGAACAGCTTCTCCTCGGAGGTCAGGCTCGCGATCCCCTGCGAGTTGATCTTGTCGAGGATGCGGTTCACTTCCTCGCGCGAGAGCTGGTGCACGCCCTCGAGGTTGAGCTGCTGCCACTTCTCCTTGAGCGCCTTCTCCGTGTGCGGCGCGACCTTCGCGACCTTTGCGCGGAACGACTTCGCGGGCGAGAAGCGCTCCATCACCGAGAGGTAGATCCAGGCGCCGACGTACCCGCCGAGGTGGGCGAAGTGCGCGGTGCCGTCGTTCGCGCCGGTGAGGCCGGAGAAGAGCGAGAAGAGCGTGGTGGCGACGACGAGCAGCCACGCCTCCACCGGCAGGATGCCCCAGATGTAGATCTTCGCGCGCGGCCAGAAGGCGGCGAAGGCGAGCATCACGCCGTAGATGGCGCCCGACGCGCCCCACATGCTGGAGTTGTACGCGAGGATGAACGAGAGCAGCGCCCCGCAGAACCCCGAGACGAAGTAGAGCTGCAGGAACCGCGATGCCCCCAGCCGCGACTCCACGCGCGAGCCGAAGAAGTAGAGCACGATCATGTTGAACAGGATGTGCATCGGCGACCCGTGGGCGAACATGTGCGTCACCCAGGTCCACGGATGCCTGAACGCCAGTGCGGGCGTGAAGCCGAGCCACTGGTTGATCGTGCTCCCGAGGATCACCTGCGCCGCATAGACCGCGATGTTCAGGATCACCAGCCGCTTCACCCACGTCGTCACGTCAAAGGCTCCGTTCGGTTCGGTTCGGTTCGGCGCGCCCGAGCTCGGCGCGCATCGATTCCAGCAGCGAGGCCACCTCGGCCAGTTCGTACGGCTTCACGAGCACCGGCGTCACGATCCCCGAGAGGAAGCGCTGCGCCGCATCGCTCGTCACGTCGCCGGTCGACATCACGATCCGCGGCAGCATCACCGGGGCGTTCTCCCGGACCCACTCGTACACCGCCGGACCGTCCGCGCCCGGCATCCGCAGGTCGCAGAGTACCACGGCGTAGCGGCCGGCGGCAGCGGCGTCGCCGAGCTTGGCTATGGCAAGGAGTCCGTCGCCCGCTTCATCCACGTCCCATCCGGAGCGTTCGAAGAACCGCTTGAGCGCGCGGCGGATGGGCTCCTCGTCGTCGATGATGAGCAGGCCGCGCGCGCCGCGCGGCGTCGATCTCCGTTCGCGCACGGCGGGAATGCCGAGCGGTGGCGTCGGCGGGATGGGGGTTCGACTGCTCACGGGCAGTGTCATGGTGAAGACCGCGCCGCGCGCGCCATTCGCCGCCTCGAGCGTGCCGCCGTACTCCTGCACGATGCCGAGCGAGACGGGGAGACCGAGTCCGGTGCCTTCACCGGTGGGCTTGGTGGTGAAGAACGGCTCGAACACCCGCGGCAGGACGTCGGTCGGGATGCCGGGACCGTCGTCGGACACGATGATGACATACTGTCGCGCCTCGCGCCTCGCCTCGAGCCGCACCAGGCCGTCGCGCCGCGTCGCCTGGCATGCATTCATCAGCAGGTTCGTCACCACCTGCTCGAAGCCGGCGCGGTCGATCTCGAGCGTCGTGTGGCCATCGCGCACATCGGCGTCGAGCTTCACGCCGCGCCCGAAGGCGGGGCGCAGCGCCTGGATGACGCTGTTCAGGATCGGCCCGGGAGCCTGCGGCGCGAGCGGACGGTGCCCGCCGCTGCGCGCGAAGGTGAGCAGGTCGCGCACGATCACGCGTGACCGCAGCGCCTGCGCGCGCACCACCTCGAGCACGCTGCGCCGCTCGTCGTCGGTCTCGGTGAGGATCAGGTCCTCGGTGAAGTTGAGCATCGCCGCGAGCGGATTGTTGAGCTCGTGCGCCACACCGCTCACCAGCTTGGCGAGCGCCTCGGCCCGTTCGGCCTCGGCGATGCGCGCCCGCATCGCCGTCGCTTCCTGCTCGGCGCGGACCCGGCGCGTGATGTCGGCCGAGACGCCGGCGATGCCGATCACCGAGCCGTCCACGTCGCGCATGGGGGAGAGGTTGATACGGAGCCGCAGCCGCTCGCTTCCTGCGGGGTAGTCCCACTCGTAGGTGACGTCCTCGCCGCCCAGGGCGCGGCGCAACGCGCTGTCGTGCGTCTCACCGTCGCTCCCCGGAAAGAGCTCGGCGGCGGTCCTTCCGATGTACTTCTGCGGGTCCAATCCGGCCGAACGAACCCATCGCCCGAACATCCCCGCCACGCGGAGGTCGGCGTCCACGACGAAGAAGGCGCGATCGAAGGCGGAGACGAGCCCTCGGAAGCGCTCGTGGCTCTCGCGGAGGGCCTGGGTCCGGACGATCTCGTCGGTGACGTCCCGCGCGAAGACGAGGGTCGCGGTCTCGTCGGTGGCGTGGGGCAGGGGGGCGAGCCGCACCGAGAGCCAACGGAGGGAGCCGTCCTTCCGATGGTAGCGCACGGTCACGGGGGCGACGGGCCCCTCCGCCGAGCGCTCCCGGGCGGCGGCGATCCGCATGGGGTCGAGCCCCGGCATGAAGGCCTCGATGGGGCGGGACCGGAGCTCCTCGAGGGTGAACCCGGACTCGCGCTCCGTCGCCGGATTGGCCCGGTGTATCCGGCCCATCCGGTCGAGGGTCACGATCATGTCCGGCGCTTCCGCCACCAGGGTCGCAGCGACGGACGGGTCCCACGGCTCCTGCCGCATGGGGGGACAATCTACCCCATCGCACGCCCCTCAAGCGGCCCGGCAAGAAGCCGATACTCCATGGATGAGCACTGACCCCGGGACCGCGACCCAGACGGCGGACGACCGCCATCGCCTCGCGACCATGGCGTCGCCGACGGGGATCTTCCTCATGGACGGCTCGGGCGGCGTGACCTTCGTGAACCCGCGGTCCTGCGCCATCCTCGGTGCGACCGAGTCGGAAATGATGGGCAAGGGCTTCCTCTCGTTCGTGCACCCCGACGACCGCGCGCGCGCCGTGGAGCGCACCGCCCACCGTCTCGTCACCGGCGAGAGCGGCATCGCCGACTATCGCATCGTCTCGGCCGGGCGCGCGGAGCGGTGGATCCGCGTCTGGTCGTCGCCCATCCGCGAGAGCGACGGCCGGATCACCGGCCTCGCCGGCGTGCTGGAGGACATCACGGAGACCCGCGCCAAGGAGGCCGAGGCGCGCGCGCTCGAGCTCAAGCTGCAGCAGACGCACAAGCTCGAGAGCATGGGGCTCCTCGCCGGCGGCATCGCGCACGACTTCAACAACATGCTGATGGGCATCATCGGCAACGCGGCGATCGCGCAGATGGACGTGCCCGAGGAGAGCGAGGCCGGCGCGGCGCTGGCCGACCTGGTGCTCGCCGCCGAGCGCGCGACCGAGCTCACCGCGCAGCTGATGGCGTACGCCGGGCGCGGCCGCATGGCCGAAGGCGTCGTCGAGTTGAACGGCGTGGTGCAGGAGACGTGCACGCTGCTGCGCTCGGCGATGGCGACCCGCGCGCGCGTGCGGTTCGCGCTCGATCCCGACGTGCCACCGGTGACCGGCGACGCGACGCGGCTGCGGCAGGTGGTGATGAACCTGGTCACCAACGCCGCCGACGCGCTCGACGACGGCGGCGGCGAGATCACCGTGCGCACCGCGACCGAGCTCGTGAACGAACCGCGCCGCCGGGCGCTCCACGTCGATGGCGGCATCGGACTCGGCGCGCACGTCGTGCTCGAGGTGCGCGACAACGGTTGCGGCATGACGCAGGAGACGCTCGAGCGCATCTTCGACCCGTTCTTCACGACGAAGAAGAAGGGTCGCGGCCTCGGCCTCGCGGCGACGCTGGGCACGATCCGCGCGCACAAGGCGGGGCTCGAGGTGGTGAGCGCTCCGGGGAATGGCACGACGTTCCGGCTGCTGCTGCCGGCGTCGGACGTCCCTGCCCCACGTCCCGTCGCGCGCCCCACCGCGGCACCCATCACGGCCTCGGGCGCGATCCTCGTCGTGGACGATGACGCCGCGGTGCGCGACGTCACGCGCCGCCTGCTCTCGCGGCATGGCTTCGACGTCCTCGACGCCGCCGACGGCGCGCAGGGCATCGCGCTGCTCACCGAGGCGCGCGACCGCATCCGCTGCGTGCTGCTCGACCTCACCATGCCCGGCATGGACAGCGCCGAGACGTTCCGGCGCATGCGCGAAGTGAACCCCACGCTGCCGGTGGTGGTGACGTCGGGGCACAGCGAGCGCACCATCTCCGCGCAGTTCGAGGGGATGGGGGTCGCGGGATTCCTCCACAAGCCGTTCGACATCTCGTCGCTGATCGGGGTGACCAAGGCAGCGCTCGAAGGCCAACCCTTTGCTCGATGAACGCGTCTCGCTGTAGGTAAGGGACCGCGCGTGACCCCGAGTGGAGTGTTCGGCTGGACCTGACCGCATCGCGCTGGCAGTATTGATGCGCCCGCGGCCGGCAGTCGCTCCACTCCCACTCCAGAGACCCACTTGGCCTCCACGCACCGCCGTTTCTTCACCTCGATGGCTGCCTTCTGGCTCGTCTTCGGCCTCGGCACCGCGCTCTATCCGAAGATGATGCAGCTCTTCATGACCGCCGACGGGATCGCGGCATCGACCGCGTTCTCGGACCAGGTGTGGCTGCATGGCGGCTTGGACATCCTTTCGGTGAGCCTGTTGTTGCTCGCGCTCTCCAAGCTGCCGGCGACGAAGTCGACCCTTCGGCTCGCAGCCACCGTCGGGTTGATGCCGACGATCGCGATCGTGTACACGCTGGTGGCGACGCCGTTCTGGACGCCGATGTTCCTCGTGCCGGCGGCGGGGTGCTTCGGGTTCGCGGCGTGCGGCTTCTGGCTTGCCGGCCACGCTCCGGCGCCGACGTGATCGCAGCGCGCACGATGGTCCTGCTGAGGGTGCGTTGAGGGCGACCCCACGGTTCGCGCGCGCTTGCGTCGCGCTCTCGCTCGCGATGTGGAGCCAGGCGTGCGTAGCGTATGGGCCGGCGGGCGATCTCGCGCTCACGCCTCCCTCGCGAGGCGTGCGAGTGCGCGCAGAGGCGCCGTTCCCGCTGCGGTCCGCCGCTGACACGACGTCCAAGCCGCTCTGTACCACGCGCGATGTGCGCGGGCGCTTGATCCGCGTGCTGGCCGACACGATCGTGCTGGAGATCGAGAGCGTCTCGATCGAGCCGCAGGCAGGCGCCGAGATCGCGTTGTCGTGTCCCGATCAGGGGCGCGTCGCCCTGACCGTCGGTCCGAGTGCGGAAGTGACGTCGCAGCAGGTGAGCACCGTGGCTTCGCTCACGGCGGTGGCGCTCGTGGCCGCGGTGGCGTACCTGGTGCTCTCGACCTTGGGATTCGACTAGACCCCGGAAGTCCGCCCGATCCTCCCACGGCACCATGACGGCGCCGCCACCGCGCCCTCCTCCCCTAACACCCCATGCGACGAGATCCGGTCCTGACCGTCACCTCCCTGCTCTCGCTGCTCCTGCTGATGATCCATTTGAGCCAGGACGTGATCCTCCAGCGCGAGGGCTCGGTGGAGTACCCCATCCCGGTCGTCGTCTTCGCCCTGATGCTGTACGCCACGCTCATGCTCCACGACCGCATCACCGGCTACGTCATCATGCTCCTCGGCGGGCTCTTCAGTGCGGCGATGATCGTGACGCATGGGCACGGGTTCGTGGTCGGCAAGTCGGGCGGATTGTTCTTCGTCTGGGTCCTCTTCGCGCTCAGCACCACGGGCTGGGTCACGATGCTCCTCGCGATCCGCGGCCTCGTGCGGAGCGTTCGCGCGCGCCGGGCGGCCTGACCGTGAACACTTCGACCCGACGAGCTGCACGAGGATTCCTCGCGATCCTCATGGCGGCGTGGAGCCAGGCGTGCATGGGGTATCTGCCGGTCCGGGACCGCCCGCTCACGCCGGCGCTGGGCGAGGTGCAGGTGCGTGCGGCGTCGCCGTTCGCGCTGAGGTCGGTGGACGAGGTCCCGACGACGACGCTGTGCATGACGCGCTACGTGAGCGGGAACGTGCGGCGAGTGCTGGCCGACACCGTCGTGATGGACATCAAGAGTCCCGCACTGCAGCCGCGCGCCGACGAAGCGATGCCGGCCGAGTGTCCGACGTTCGGACGCGTCGCGTTCGTCGTCGGCGCGGACGCCCGGGTGACGTCCAAGCGGGTGAGCACGATCGGTACGCTCGCCGTGATCGGCCTCGGGGTGACTGCCCTGGTCGTGCTGTTCAACGGCATCCGCCTCGACTTCGGCGGCGGATCCTCACCACCCTGAGCCAACGAACCGATCCGCGACGAAGGACCCGGGCACCGTGCCGCCTTGCGGCGACGCGATGCCCGGGTCCGCCAACGCCACGGCCTACTTGACGGTGATGACCTTCACGCCCGAGGTCGACGCGCCGGCACTCACATAACCGATCGCACCCGGCGTCGCCCGCACGTACGCGAGCACTTCCTCGTCACTCGCCTTCGCCGCCGGCGGGACTTCCTTGCCGGCGAAGATCTGCTGTTGCCAGTAGGTCTCCACCGCGGAGATGGGGCGGCCGAGGATGGCCGTGCTGAACTGGGCACGCACGGCGCTCGTCTTCACGAGGTCCACCGGCTTCGCCACGGTCCCGCTCGGGAACTTCAGGGTCTGCTTCAGGAAGAGCTTGGCGACCACGTCCTTCGGGAGTTCGCTCTCGGCGACACCCTCGTGGGCGATGATCTTGAAGGCCTGGGCCTGGACCGGACGGGCGACGGCGACGAGCGCCAGCGCGAGGACGAGTCCGCCGAAGGCACGGATTGCACGCATCGGTGTCATCTCCTCAGTACGCGACCGAGACGGACGCGAGGATGTAGTTGGTCTTGGTCGCGGGCGCGATGCCGGCGACGAACGGGGGCCCGACCGGCGGGATGATCGTCGGCACCGCGGTGTCGTAGTCATAGCCGCGGATCTGGTGTCCCTCGAGCTTGAACGAGACGTTCGCGCTGCGGGCCCACGTGAAGCCGACGGTGAGTTCCTTCGAGAGCGGCAGCATGAGCGGCGGCAGCGGACCCGGCTCCACGCGGAACACGGCTTCCTGGTACTCGGCAGCGACGGTCAGCTGCGAGAGCGGCTTGACGCCGACCTGCGCGTACCATGCGCCGTACTGCTTGTGGCCCTCGGACTGGAAGCGCGAGAACTCACCGCGCACGAACGCCCGCTGGAAGACGGCTTCGGCCGAGAACATCGACGTCGTCGTCGGATGCCCGCGGAGCGAGTCCGGCTCGGTGTACTTCGGGGTCGGCTGGTACGAGTGGAGGTACGCGCCGAGGCGGACGCCCTCGAGGGGCGTGTTGATCCACACCTGCGTGCCGATCGAGTTCTCGAGGCGGTTGTTCAGCACGGTGGTGCCGTTCTGGTCGGCGAGCACGGCGCGGAGGTCGAAGCCGCCGGCGAAGCCGTACGTCTCCACGCGCCAGGCGCCGAGGTCCCACGGCTTGCTCACGACGACGCCGTCGATCTGCTCGAGCGTCTCGCCGTACACGGTGCGGCCGACGCGATAGAACGGCAGGAGCGTCCCGATGAACCGCACTTCATTGAACAGTCCGCGCGGCAGCGGCGCGCGGCCGAGCTTCACCTTGACTCCGTTGTCGAAGGCATGCTCGTAGAACGCCCAGATGGGGAAGAAGTCCTTCTCGATGGTGTTGAGCGGGGAGTTGCCGTTCCAGCGGTGCAGCAGCTGCGTGACCACGCGATCGTTGTCGTCGATCTTGTAGCCGAACTGCAGCACGACGGCGCGGTACTGCGTGGTGCCGTCCTTGTTGATGCCGAACGCCTGGGCGTTGTCGGACTTGCCATAGCCCATGTTGATCGCGCCGTGGATCGAGAAACGATCGACGAAGTCGGTCTGGGCCGCGGCGCCACGCGGCGCGAGGCCGGCGGCGAGGGCGAGCGTGAGGAAGATCGGGCGGAAGCGCATGGTGTTCGTTGGTGAGTTTGAGGGCGGGACTGCGGAAGGATCAGGACTGGTCGAGCGTGCTGCCTGCGCGGCGCGATGCGACCGACGGCGGCGGCGTCAGCTGGCGCGCGCGGTGCGCGGGCTTCCCCGCTGCGGGCCGACCGCGCGCTCCGGACGTCACATGGAACTGCTGCGCGAGCGACTGCATGGCACCCGCCTGCGCCGAGAGCTCCTGCGAGGCGCTGGCGAACTCCTCGGCGTTGGCGGCGGTGCGCTGCGTGAGCGCGCCGATCTGCGACATCGCACGGCCGATGTCGGCGAGATCGCGGGTCTGTGTCTCGGCCTGGCCGGCGATGCGACCCATGATCACGCTCGCCGACTCGACCTGGTCGCGGATCTCGCCGAGGCGGCGCGAGACGCCCTGGTTGAGCTGGACACCTTGCTCGGCCTTCGCGACCGACTTCTCGATGAGGGCCGAGGTGTTGCGGGCGGCGTCGGCCGCGCGGATCGCGAGGGCGCGGACCTCGTCGGCGACGACGGCGAAGCCGCGGCCGGCGTCACCCGCGCGCGCGGCCTCGACGGCCGCGTTGAGCGCGAGCAGGTTGGTCTGGAAGGCGATCTCGTCGATCGAGCGCACGATGCGCGCCGTGTCGTCCGCCGACTTCTTGATCTCGTCCACGGCCTCGGCGAGGCTCGCCATCTGCTGCACGCCTTCCTCGGTGACGGTGCGCGCGCGGTCCATCTGGACGCGCGCCTCGCCCGCCTCGACGGCGTTCTGTCTCGTGACCGCGTCCACCGTGAGGACGCGCTGGGCGACCTCGTCGATCGCCGCCGCCTGGTCGGACGACGCGCGCGCGAGCTCCTGGCTTCCCGAACCGATCTCACCGCCCGCCGCGTTCACTTGCGCGATGGACGAGTTGAGCGAGGCGAAGGCCTCCTCGAGCTGGTCGAGCGCCGTATTGAGCGCCTGCGTCACCGCGGCGTGCTCGCCCTCGTATCGTCCCTCCACGCGCACGGCCAGGTCGCGGTCGGCGACGCTCTCGAGCACGGCGCGCGCGGCGCGCACCGGCTCGACGACGGCATCGAGCAGCGCGTTGGTCCCGGCGATGAGCTCGCGGTACGCGCCCTGGAAGCGCTCGGCGTCGCCGCGTTCGGCGAGACGGCCGGCGCGGCCGGCCGCGATGAGGCGCTGCGCCTCGCCGACGATCGCGCGCAGCGTGTCGGCCGCGCGATTCATGTTCTGCGAGAGCACGTCGCGTTGCGAGCGCGGAGCGACCCGGGTCTCGAGGTCGCCCGCGGCGAGGCGGTCGGCCGCCTGCGCGATGCCGCCGATGTAGCCCACCATCGCGCGGAAGGCCTCCGCGAGCTGCCCGATCTCGTCGGTGCCCCGCACCGCGATCTCCTGGTCGAGTTCGCCCTCGGCGATCCCGCGCGCCGCGTCCGAGAGCTGCTGCATCGCGCCGGTGATGTTCCGCACGGTGCCCATCGCCAGGAAGGCGAGGAGTCCCATCGCGATGAGGAGCACGGCGGACGTCGACCAGAGCGCGGTCCCCTGCGCCGACGCGGCGCTCGCGAAGGCGGTGCTGATCCGCGTGCGCTCGACGGCCACACGGTCACGCAGCAGCTGCTGCATGCTGGCCGCACCGTCGCGCATGGCGCTGAGCGCCGTCATGTCGACGTCGCCGGCGATCATGCCGAGGGTCGCTCGGCGAGCCAGCGCATGATAGGAGCGCCACGGCGTCGCGATGGAGTCGACCCCCGCCGCGGCGTTCACCGACAGGCTGCGCAGCGAGTCGATCGAGGCGTCGAAGCTCGCGACGAGCGAGTCGGATGCGCCGACGGCCGCGCTGTCGCTCGCGCCCACCGCGTCCTGGAGCGTGCGCTGGAACGAGCTCAGCGTCGCCTCGAGCCTCTGACTGTGCGCGAGCGAGACCGAATACGCGGACTCGACGAGGCGCTGCTGCAGCAGTGCGCGACGGCCGAAGCCCACCGTCACCGCGAGGGTGAGGAGGAATCCGATCGCGGCCACGGCCGGAAGGCCGAGGATGCGCGCGCGTAGGGAGAGGTGCCTGAACATGGCGGGAGCGTGAGAGGTGCGGCGCCGGTGAGGGCGCGAAACGCTCCGGCGGGAATCTCCCGCGCGAGGGTCTCACATTCTGTTATCGGCATGCACGCTCGCGACTTGAGACTTGCGAGCGCCGGGGTTTCCCTCAAATGCCGACTCTCAGTTCCCCGACCCCACCGCGTGCCGCTCGAACCAATCGCGCGTGGTGTGCAGCCAGGTCCGCAACCGCTCCCCTTCCTGGTGCAGCAGGCTCACCGCCTCGGCGCGCTCGGCCGGATCCTGGTCGAGCCCGAAGAGCCGCTTCACCCGCTCGGCGGTGCGCGCATACGGCATCGCGCCGAGCATGCGCGCCGCGCCTTCGATCCGATGCGCGCAGCTCACGACCCGCGGGCGGTCGTCGCTCTCGAGCGCGGTCGCCATCGCCGCGATATCGTCCGCGTCCGCGGTGAGGAACTCGCC
>Ga0137353_1000103_pt1 | contig 17705 bp, 28 predicted proteins | sample EasRivERMLT760_2_FD_104759 | JGI IMG/M metagenome (GOLD analysis project Ga0137353, IMG submission 104759) | Soil microbial communities from meander-bound floodplain in the East River, Colorado, USA - East River MetaG ERMLT760_2 | ecosystem: Environmental > Terrestrial > Soil > Floodplain ...
GCGCCTTGAACGCGACCTTATCGAGTTCCTCGCCTTGGGCGATGTCGATCGCACGTCGCGCGTTCCCTTCGAGGCTCGCGTTGAAGAGCCTTGACGGATCCTCGAGCGAAGCGCCCTTGATGAAGGTCAGCTTCACGATGCTCTTGTACGACTCGCCCGTGCAGATGATGCCATCGAGCGACCAGACCGGCGTGCCCATCCACTTCCATTCCTCCACGACTCCGGGAGCCGCCGCCTTGATGAGCTTCCGCATCCGACTGAGGGCCTTGCCCCGCCAGTCGCCGAGCTCGGTGATGCGCTGGTCGATCAGCTTCGATGCCGGCGCGCCCTTGATCCCTGCCGATGTCTTCATGTGCCCACCCCGATGAGGTTCATCCGTCCATCTGGCCCAGCAGTCGCTCGAGGCGACCGACGTGGTCCGTCCAAAAGGCGCGGTAGTGCGAGATCCAGTCGATGAGCGGCTTCATCCCGCGCGGATCCACCTTGTAGAAGGCGCGCCGCCCCTCGCGCCGGCAGCTCACGAGTCGCGCATCCTTCAACGCCGCGAGGTGCTGCGAGACCGCCGGCTGCGAGATGTCGAATCGCGCCGTGAGGTCCTTCACCGTCACCTCGCCGCGCGTGAGCGAGACGAAGATCGCCCGGCGGCTGGGATCGGCCAGCGCCTGGAAGACGAGGTTCTCGATCGCGGCAGTCCGCTGCATGGACAATCAATAAGTGCTTGCTTATTAGTTGTCAAGAAGGAGCGGGAGCCGGATTCTCCTCTCCATGCGCCGCTCACGGGCGCCGGTAGATCGCGACGGCGAGCCGTCGTCCGTCACTCTCGGGCGCGGGCCCCACGTTCCGCACCCCAAGGCCGCCCTGCTTGCCGACGTAGCAGTAGATGCCATCCTCGTCGCTGGAGTCCCGCACGCAGCGCGCGCCCTCCGTCGACACGTAGAGCCACTGCCTCTCATCCATCCGCCCGACCTCCTTCGCGACGACGGAGTAACGGCCGGTGGGCAGGCGCCAGCTCCGGAACTCCCCGGCTCCCAGCGCGACCGTGTCGTCGACGATCCGCTCGAGGACCTGCACCCAATCCGTCAGTTCCTTGCCACCGACATCGATCCAGATCCGCGAGGTGCCCACCCCGCGCGCGACCAGGCGTCCGCCCTGAACGGTGACGACCCGCGGATCCTCGACGCGGAACGACCGCACGTCCACCGGCACCACGCGGCCCTGCGCGAGCTTCGCGTGGACCCGATACAGCGGCGGCGCCTCGCCGAGCATGAGCGTGCGCCGCGGCATCGAGGCGAACGACTCGGCCAGACGGCATCGCACATGGAACGACGCGCGCAGGCCGTCTCCCCTCACCGTCACGTCGGCGCGACCGTCCCGCAGGCAGACGAGCGCACCATCGTGGATGGTGAGGGCGGAGTCGGTCGCGATGCGCACTTCACTCGCGCGCCATGACGTCACGTCACCGCGCGACGAGAGCGCGCGCAATGGAAAAGGCGCTGGCTCGGAGCCATGCAATGTCAACGTGTCCCGCACGACCTCGAGGCGCACGGGCGCGCCGCCGGTGCACGCCGCACCGAACATCGTGGCGAACAGGCCGAGCCATCGGATCCCGACCGTCATCGTCCGGCCCTCGCTGCGGAGATCCAGCGGCCGGTGACGGCGAGCGTCAGGAGCATCGCCGCGCCCCAGCCGACGGTCCCGAAGAACGCGATGACGATGCCGCCGGCGACCCGCGCCGCCTCCCACGTCTCGGGTGGCGTCACTTTGTAGATCCACACGCCGATCGCGCCGACCGGTGCCGCGCCGACCGTGAAGAGCGTGCCGACGAGGAGCATCGCGAGTCCACTGACGCCGGCCGCCACTCGCATCGCGACGGTCGCAGGGGCCGCGGGGGGCGCCGCGTTCGACTGCGTGCCTTCGTCGTCCGGTTCGATCATGGGCACCTGATCCTGCTCGGGTTGCCATCCTCACGAAGAGAAGATTCGCCCGGCACCGTCCCCCGCAACCCCTATCGCCAGATGAACAGGCGGGAGATCACGATCGTCGCGCCCTTCACCACCACACCGAGCGGGCCGAGCACGAGCCGCTGCTGCAGCGTGAGGTCGAGGGTCGAGAGCGTCGCCTGAGCGCGCAGCACGCGCAGCTGGGCTTCGAGTCCGTCGAGCTCTCCCTGGACGCGTGCGAGCTCGCGCTCCACTGCCACCACCTCGGTCACATTCGCCGCGCGGTCATAGAGCCCACGCAGCCGGTCCCGCGACGCGACGAGGTTCTTGATCCGCGCATCGAGGTCGGCAGCGGTCGCCGAGCGATCCTCGGCCGTGATCGACCGGTGCGTCACGTGACCGCGACCAGCGAGCGAATCCAGCATCGTTTCGAGACGCGGTTCGGGGACACGAAGACGGATGACGACCGCCTTCTCCTCACGGCGTTCCTGCTCGACCGTGGCCTCGGCCCCGCGTGCGAGACGCAGCACGCCCTCGCGCGCCGGGTCGAGCGACTCCACCTCGACGACCATGCGGGCCGTCCGGACGATGGTCCGCTCGAGGGATTGCTCCGCGGATCGCTCGCGGGAAGCGCGAGGAGCGGCGGAGGGTTCGACTTGGTTCCCGCGGCCGTTGCAGGCGGGAAGCACGAGCGCCGCGAGGAGGGCGAGTACACGCAGTCGGGTCGGCATGACAGCGATGTACCCGCGGCGCTCATATCAGTTCGCGCCGCCCTCCCGGCCGGCTATCTCCCGCGGGCCGCGATGCGGTCGCGGATGAAGATCAGGAAGACCACGCCCGCGTAGAAGCCGTAGACGCTGCCGATCCCGGTGCCGAGCGTGGACGCGGCCTCCTCGGATGCACCGGAGAGCAACATCGGCAGGATCGCGATGACGGCGAACGGGACCACGAGCAGCAGGATCATCTTCTTGAAGGACATCGCAGGGAGCTCCCGGGATTCAGGGCGTTCGGGCCAGCAGACGCGGTGCAAGATACGCACTCGGCGCCATCAACAGGATCGCGATCCACTGCGACCATCTCGCGTCGGTGGCCGGACTCGCGAGGAGCGATCCCGCTGCACCGGCCACCAACAGGATGGTCATGCCGGCCACGGCCCAGCCACGGTGCGGCGCGATGCGCGACGCCGCGATACCGCCGAGTCCCGCGAAGAGGATGCCGTAGACCGCCGTGAGTCCCATGAACCAGGGCGGCTGCGCGGCGTGCATGTCTCGGCCGCTGAGGATCCCCAGCGCCGCGCCCGTGATGGCGAAGATCATGTACCCGCCGAGCGCTCCGAGGATGGCGCGAAGGATCTTCATCCGTCTCCGAGTGTGTTCAGGATCGCAGCCACTTCATCACGACGGGTCCCGCGATCACCGTCCACGAAAGTCCGGCCATCAGCACAGCGATGAGCACCGCCGCGCTCGCCATGTCCTTCGCCTGCCCCGCCAGCGGATGATGCTCGACCGAGATGCGATCGATCGCGCGTTCGAGCGAGGAGTTGAGCAACTCGATCGCGACGAGCAACATGAGCGGCAACACCAGGAGCAGGTGCTCGACCTGGCTCACCGGCAGCACGGCCGAGATCGGCACCAGGATGACGAGCGCGATGAGTTCCTCACGCACCGCGGTCTCGTGCGCGAGCGCGTGCCGGAGGCCGGCGATCGAGAAGCCCAGGGCGCGCACGATGCGCGCGATGCCGGAGGCGCGCGGTGGTACGGCAGGGGGAACGCTATCACGCTTCACGCTCATCCTCGGCTCCCATCAGGTTATGGTGCATTGAGCCGCGAGAGATGAGTCAGCACGCATGCCCAGCGTCCCGCGCGGCGCACGAACACGTTCGACTGACGCTCTTCCTCGCGGAACGCATGCCCGTCGAACCGCCCGGCGGATACACCGCGCGCCACGAGGACCGCGACGCCGTCGTACACACGGACCTGCACATCCTCCGTCGTCATGACGTCGTGCGTGAGCCGACCGGCGCTGATCTGGACGAGGAAGCCCAAACGATCCGTCATCGCGCCGTCGGATCCGATGATGACCCACTCCTCGGCCATGAACTCGCCGATCGCGACCGCGTCGTTCTCGACCATCGCACGATCCCACGCCGCGGCGACGGCGCGCACCTCCAGGGCCGCGGTGTCGTCTAGCGACATCGCGCCGGTTCCCGCCGAGACAACCAGGTGGCCTCGGCGGGTTGCGACGCGCGAAGCTCTTCCGACAGCTCGTACCGCGCACGGACCAGTTGTGCGACCTGCCTGCCACCGCGGCGCGCAGGCGCGTAGCGCCAACGATCGACGACACGCAAGACCGACTCGGCGAACGCCGGCGAGTTCGTGTTCACGACTCGAGTGGCGCCGTTCATTGGGTGACCATCAGGGAGAACGACGAGCTCAAGCTCCACCGATGCACAAGGGAACTGCTCGGCGAACGCGAACGATGGCCGCACGGCGACCAGCAGTCGCGCGGGAACGTCCACCGCACAGTTCCGGAACAGGGTGTCCGCGACGAGTGCGGCGGAGTCGGCGGGCATCGGAGGACAGGAATCGGCCGGAGCCGCGCGAACGGCGTCCGAGATCCACTCGGAGGACTGCACGTCGTCCGTCGTGCGCTCGGCCGGCAGCGGCGAACTCCAGTTCACGAGCAGGACGCTCACGGCAAACGCGATGCCACTTCGAGTGACGTTCAAGTCCGCTCCGGTTGACGTGCCGAACGGCATTCCGTGCCCTGCCCGCCCCAATGATATGCCGCGGCAGACACCCCGCCAGCAGTCGGCGTTCGCCGGGAGCGCCGCCTTGCCGGTTCGCATTTGTCTGACTAAAGTCAGACAATGCTGAATGACCCGATCCCGAAGGTCCGGAGCTTCTATCGCGCGCTCACCCTTCGGGTCGGCGTGTTCACGGACAGTTTCCTGGGACGCGGGCGCACGCTCGCGCAGTCCCGCGTGCTCTTCGAGATCGGCAGGGAGGGTGCCGATGTGCGCGAGATCCGCGCCCGGCTCGACCTCGACTCGGGTTACCTCAGCCGGCTGTTGCGTTCACTCGAACGGCACCGCCTCATCAAGATCACGACGCCCGAATCGGACCTGCGCAGTCGACGCGCGCTCCTCACGCGCACGGGCCTCGCGGAACTCGAGCAGCTCGATCGCCTCGGCGATCGATTTGCCGAGCGTACGCTCGATCCCCTCAGCGAGGACGAGCGCGCACGCTTGGTGGCGGCGATGTCGGAAGTGGCGAAGCTCCTCGACCTCTCATTCACGGCGATCGCGGTCGAGGACCCCGAGGGTCCCGATGCGAAGTGGTGCCTCGCGCAGTACTTCGCAGAGCTGGATGAGCGGTTTGACGACGGCTTCGACGCCCTCAAGTCGATCCCCGCGGACGCCGGCGAGTTGCGGCCTCCGCGCGGCGCGTTCCTGGTGGCTCGGCTCGACGGCCGACCGGTGGGCTGCGGCGCGGTGAAGGAGGCCGGCAAGGGTATCGGCTCCATCAAGCGGATGTGGGTGTCGCAGGAAGTGCGCGGCACCGGCGTGGGCCGACGATTGCTCCTCGCGCTCGAGAACGAGGCTTCCGGCCTCGGCATGAGGCTGCTGCGTCTCGAGACCAATAGGAACCTGCACGAGGCGCAGGCGCTCTATCGGCGGAATGGCTACAAGGAGGTCGCGGCGTTCAACGACGATCGCTACGCGGACCACTGGTTCGAGAAGCGCATCGGACGCGCGGGCGCCTGAGATGCTGCGGATCGAGAACCTGTCGAAGACGTACGGCAACGGGGTTCACGCCCTGAAGGATGTGAGCCTCGAGATCCCCAGGGGGATGTTCGGCCTCCTCGGGCCCAACGGCGCCGGGAAGTCGACGTTGATGCGAACCATCGCGACGCTGCAGGGCGTCGACGCAGGGAGCCTGTCGTTCGGCGAGCTCGACGTACTCAAGCAGAAGCACGAGGTGCGCAAGATCCTCGGCTACCTGCCGCAGGAGATGGGCATCTATCCGGGGATCACGGCCGAGTCCCTGCTCGACCACTTCGCCGTGCTGAAGGGACTGCACTCGGCGAGCGAGCGACGCGACGTCGTCGACAGCCTGCTGCGGATGACCAACCTCCACGACGTCCGGGGGCGCAAGCTCGGCAGTTTCTCGGGCGGCATGCGCCGGCGCTTCGGCATCGCGCAGGCGCTCCTCGGCGATCCGGAACTGATCATCGTCGACGAACCGACCGCCGGCCTCGATCCCGAGGAGCGACTCCGATTCCAGGACCTGCTCGCCGAGATCGGAGAGGCCGCGGTCGTGATCCTCTCGACGCACATCGTCGAGGATGTGCGCGAGCTCTGCAGCCGCATGGCCATCCTCTCGCAAGGCCGAGTGCTGCTCCACGGAGAACCCAGCGTCCTCATCGCGCGGCTCGAGGGCAAGGTCTGGCGCAAGCTGGTCGGCCGGAGCGACGTCGCGCGATACAAGGAGTCGATGGCGGTCCTCTCGACGCGGCTCGTCGCCGGGCGAACGGCAGTGCACGTGCTGGGCGACGCGCCGCCGGGCGACGGATTCGCACCGGTCGAGCCGGATCTCGAGGACGTCTACTTCGCAGCGCTCCATGGCGGTTAGACCCGTCTGGACCGCCATCTTCTGGTTCGAGGTCCGGTACCACCTTCGGCAGCCGCTCTTCTACCTGGTCACGTTCGTCCTCAGCGTGCTGCTGTTCATCGCGGGCGCGGACCAGGGACCGGGAGGCGGCTTCGGCAGGCTGCACCTCAACGCGCCCGCCGTGATCCTCCAGCAGCTGGTGAAGGGGATCTACCTCGTCCTGTTCCTCATGACCGCGTTCGTCGCGAGCGCAGCCGTTCGCGACTTCGACCGGCGGACCTCCGAGCTCTTCTTCTCGAAGCCGATATCACGCTTCGATTACCTGACGGGGCGCTTCGCGGGAACGATGGTGGTCTGCATCCTCGCGTACGTCGTGGGCGCTGCGGCCCTCGCGGCGAGCTCGCTGATGCCTTGGCTCGACCCGTCGCGCGTGGGGCCGTTCCGGCTCGCACCGTACGCATTCGGCCTTGGCGTGCTGATCATCCCGACGCTCGTGTCGCTCGGCGCGGCGTTCTACGCCCTCGCCAGCTGGACGCGGAGCACCCTCGCGACATACGTCGGCGTCGTCGCCTTCTTCGCGGTCAGCGCGACCGCCGGCATCGCGGCTTCGCGACTCGAGACCAGGTGGATCGGACAGCTGCTCGATCCGTTCGGCGTGACGGCCCTTGCGGGCGCGCTCCAGCACTGGACGGTCGCGGAGCTGAACACGACGATGCCGGAGATCGGAGGGACGCTCCTGTGGAATCGGATCCTCTGGCTCGGCCTGGGGCTCTCGTCGCTCGGCCTTGCAGTGCTCGGCTTCGATCCGTCGCGTTCGCGGAAGCGTCGCGACGAGTCGCGCAGTGCGAGCGAAGCCGCTTCACCGATCGACGCGCCGCTCGGAGTCCTTCGCTCACGCGCGTCTGCGCACCGCCGACTGTTCTCGCGGCACTCCGCCCTCATCCGGTTCTTGCGCCAGGTCCGGCATGAGACGACGAGCGTCATGGGGAACTGGCCGTTCTTCGGCATCCTCGGCCTCGGACTCTTCGTGCTCATGCTGGCCGCGACTGGAGCGGGCAACCTCTTCGGGATGCCGGTCCATCCCCGCACCCACCTCATGCTCGGGGCGATCCAGGACGGGTACGCGATCGTCCTGTTCATCGCGGTCGTGCTCTACAGTGGTGAGCTGATCTGGAAGGAACGCGCACTCGAGGTGGACGAGCTCGTCGATGCGATGCCGACGCCGAGTGGCGTCTACCTCGGCGCCAAGCTGACGGCGCTCCTGCTCGTGATCGTCGTGCTGCTGTTCGCCGGTGTTCTGGCTCTCATCGGTTTCCAGCTCGCGCAGGGCTACACCGAGCTGGAACTCGGCTTGTACGCGCGCGGCATCACGCTGGCCGCCGTCCATCCGATCCTGATGCTGGTGCTCGCGTGCACCTGCCACGTCGTCGCGCGCAGCAGGCTCTCGGGGTACGGGCTCGTGCTCCTCTTCATCGTCAGCTGGGACCTCATCGAGGGGTACGGGTTCGAGCACCACCTCTATCGTTTCGCGAGCCTTCCACCGACGCCCTACTCCGACCTCAACGGATACGGATCATTCCTCGCGCCATTCGGTTGGTACAGCCTCTATTGGGGATTCGGCGCGCTCGTGCTCGTTGGGCTCTCCATCCTGTTCTGGAGGAGGGGAGCCGACGACGGCTGGCGTGCACGACTTGCCGAAGCGCGCCTGCGATTCCGCGGCCCGGTGCGCGCAGTGATCGCGTTCGGCGCCTCCGGTCTGGTGGCGACAGGCTCCTGGATCTTCTACAACACGAACGTCCTGAACGCGTATGTGCCGAGCACCGAAGCGGCGGAGAGACGCGCGCGCTACGAAACGAGCTATCGGCAGTACGAGGGATTCACCCTGCCGCGGATCATCGCGGTACGCGCCGACGTTGACATCTTCCCCGACCGGAGGAGCGTGGTGATACGCGGCACCTACCGCGTCCGGAACAACTCCGTCGGACCGCTCCGCGACATCCACGTGAGCATACCCGCGCGGGTCCGCCTGAATGGTCTCGACCTTCCCGCGCACGACGTCATCCTCCGGGACGATGCGCTCGGCCACGGCATCTATCGGCTTCGAGCACCGCTCGCGCCGGGCGACACGATCGACATCGGCTTCGACCTCGCTGTCGGGAGCATCGGCTTCGTCAACAACGGCACGGACGTCGCGCTCGTCGACAACGGGACGTACTTCACCAAGCGGGACTTCTTCCCCGTCATCGGTTACGACGCGCAACGGCAACTCGCGGAGCCCGACGAGCGGAGGCGGTACGGACTGGAGCCCGTGCTCCATCTCTCCGCCATCGACGATAGCTCTGCCCTGAGGACCACACCGCGCGCCCCCGACGCCGATCGCGTCGACTTCGAGGCCACGGTATCGACGGCCGTCGACCAGATCGCGGTGACGTCGGGCGAACTCCAGCGCGAGTGGGTCGAGGACGGGCGACGCTACTTCCATTACCGGGCCGAGATCCCCATCACGCACCACTTCGCCTTCGCATCGGCGAGGTATGAGGTCACGCGAAGCGAGTGGAACGGCGTCGCGCTCGAGGTCTACCACCATCGCGCGCACGACGCGAACGTCGGCCGCATGATCGACGCGGCACGCAAGTCGCTCGCGTACTACTCGGCGAACTTCGGTCCGTATCAGCACCGTTCCGTGAGGATCGTCGAGTTCCCCGGCTATGTCCGCGACGCCACGGCGTTCCCGGGCATGATCACGGTCTCCGAGGCAACCGGATTCAACGCCCGCCTCGACGGCGACGAGGCGATCGACTTCCCGTTCTACATCACGGCGCACGAGATCGCGCACCAGTGGTGGGGCCAGCAGGCCGTCGCCGCGAACGTGCAGGGTGCGGGTGTGTTGCACGAGACGTTGGCGCAGTACTCGGCACTGATGGTCACCGAGGACGAGTTCGGGCGCGCGGGCGTGCGACGCGTCCTCGCGTACGAGCAGGACTGGTACCTCCGCGGTCGCGGTCGCGAGCGCGGCGTGGAGCCGCCGCTCGCGCTCGTCGAGCGGCAGGACTACGTCTATTACCACAAGGGGGCGCTGGCGATGCACGCGCTGCGCGACGCCGCGGGCGAGGCGCCACTCAACCAGGCGCTCAAGCGCTTCCTCACGCGCGCCACGACCGCGGAGGCGTTCCATCCCACGACGGCGGATCTCCTGGCCGAGATCCGTCGGGCGGTGCTCGCGCAGTCGCAGCAACTGGTGGACGACCTGTTCGAGCGGATCACGACGTTCGACAACGCGATCGCCGCTGCGACCTCCATCGAGCGCGCGGACGGCAAGTACGTCGTTCGCATCGGACTCGAGGTCCACAAGCGACGTGCCGACGGCGCCGGCGCCGAGCGGGAGATCCCGGTCGACGACTGGATGGACATCGCGGTGTTCGGCGAGGGATCGGGCGGCAGGCGCGAAGGTCCCCTACTCCATCTCGAGCGGCGCCACGTCAGCGCGTCGTCCGTCGCGTTCGAGGTCGTAGTCGACCGGCGGCCCGCGTCGGCGGTGGTCGACCCGTACTACAAGTTCATCGACCGAAAGCGCGACGACAACGTGCGCCGCATTCCGTGACTCGCTGCGTCAGCCGACGAGCGCCGCGTACCGCACCATGAGCGCGCCCCACGCTGCGCTCGCGCCGACCGGGATCATCAAGGCGTGGATGACGACGAAGAACGCAAGCGAGAGCGGATACGCGAGGCGCCGCTCCCCGGCACGGCGGTCCGCGACGATCAGTGCCACGAGGATGATCTCCACCGTCAGGAAGCTGCCGTGCAGCGCGCTCATGAAGCCCACGCTCGGTGCGCCGAGCCGGGCGTAGAGTCGCGACGGCGCCGGTCGGCGATGCGAGCGAGGTCATTCGTCAGCTCTGGAGTGGGTGAGCCGTCATGTGGGACAGTGGATGCATTCGCGGAGATGGACCTGCACCGTATCGCGGTACCCACGGCGCAGTGAGAGCGCGGCCCGGTTCGTGTCGAACCCGATCGCGCGCACCTCATCGGACTCCAGGAGCAGCGGCACGCGCAGCTCCGGCGACTCGGAGAGGTCGGTCGTGAGGATGACATGAAGCCCACCCTCCTTGAAGATCCGACGGAGCTCGAGGGCCTCGTCCCGCGAGGACAGGAGTTCAGGGAAGACCAGCGCGAAGTGCTCGCCCGTTGGCTGCCAGAGCGCGTAGTCCCGAAGCATGATGTCCAGACCGCTCATCAAGCGCGCGCGCACGACGTGCCCCTGGAGTGGGCCGCCCACACCGATCGCTGGTCCCCAGAAGCGCGATTCGAGTACGCCTCGCGGTGCACTTCCGTGGCGCCGATGGCGGTGATGCTCCGAGCGCGCATCGTCACCCGTCCGCACGCGGAGGCGCGACCTCGCGCGGTCGACCACTCCTGAACTTCCAGACATACACGACGCAGAAGATGCTCGCGAGCATGGCCGAACTGGTCCCCACGTCCGTCCACGAGATAGGTGGGCGCGCGAGTGCCTCAGTGCCGCCGGCGCCGAGCAGGTGTGGACCGATGACCAGCTGCGCGACCGACTGGCCCACTGCCGCGCCTGTGAACCACGCGACCCAGAACGCAAGGCGAGCGCGCCATGGGCCGGTCCACTGCGGGCCACGCACACGCCGATGCACGACGGTCCCGAGTGACACGCCCGCCGCGAGCCCGAGGGCCACGCCGGCGAGTTCGATCGCTACCGTGGGGAGCGCCATCATTCGCGCGGTGCGGCTGTCATCAGCGCGCCACGCGCTCGAGCGTGACCGCCGTGCCGTAACAGAGCACCTCGGTCACCCCCTTCATCACTTCGGTCGCATCGTAGCGGATGCCGATCACGGCGTGCGCCCCGGCGAGATGCGCCTGGATGAGCATCGTGTCGAACGCCTGCTGCCTTGCGCGCTCCGCGAGCTCGGTGAAGAGTGTGATGTTCCCACCCAGCAGTGTCTGCAGGCCCGCGCCGAAGGTGCCGATCACCGAGCGTGATCGAACGACGACGCCGCGCACGACGCCCTTGCTCTCGAGGACGCGGTACCCCGGAACCTCGAACGTGGTGGAGGTCATTTCGTGCGGGATGTCGACCACCTGCGACTCGATGACTGAACGCATGATCTCGCTCGATGAGATTGGCGGACTGCGCGGTCCATGGCACGCTGACCGTGAATAACATTACCGTGCGGACCGTGCCCAAGTCGCGCACTAGTCCCCGAAATCGTCCGCCCCGGCGGCCGAGTCGGCGCGCCCGGCTGATCCTCGATCCGAGGAACGCCACGTACCCACCTGCCACGTCGCCGCGATGATGATCCCGGCGAGGACGACCCCGAGTCCGGCGATCAGCGCCCAGACGCCGCCGCTCCACGCGGAGGCCTCTGTGCCGCTCGTCGCATCGACGCTCGGGACAGGCTTCATGACCCGCCCCACGACCATGACGATCGCGTACGACACAAGGAAGACGAGCGCGTTTCGAACGCCGGTACGGTGCAATGCCATCGGTCGTGTCAGGCGGTGGGGCGCGGCTCAGCGCGAGCGACGGAACAGGTTGAATGCCCCGGTGGCCAAGAGCGGTGACAGCGCGGGCGCGAACCGGACGCCGCCAGCGAGGCCCAGCGTCGCGGCCAGCAGCGTCGGAGCCACTGGAGCGCGGACGCCGTAGTGAGCGCCCACGACATGCACACCGGCGGTCGTACCGATCGCCGCACCTGCCCCCACGCCGATGATCGTGAGCAAGAGGTCATCACCATCTTCGTCCACGATCACCAGGGCGAGCGCCGTTCCAACGGCGAACCCGACCAGTCCGCCGATCAGCTGCGAGCCAACGGGCGCGGGCACCCGCTCCCCGGGTCCTGTTTCGACGGGACGGACCAGTGCACCGCGGGTTCCGGCACCCGGCGCTTCGATGACCACCATCGCCGCCGCCGCGCGGAATCGCGGCGCGACCTGTCGTTGCGCGAAGGCGATGCTGGGCAGGGCCAGCGCGAGCGTGAACGCGGCGATGCGGGAGAGCACTATCTGAGCTGTTTCCAGTTCGCCGCAGCGAGCAACAGTGCTGCCGTCATGAGGATGTTGCCGCGCGCGGGCTCACCGACGATCAGCGCGCTCACGATCGGGACTGCCCAGGAGAGCACCACGACCAGGACCCCGACGCGACGGCGGCGCCACAGCAGGATTCCGCCGGTCGACAGTCCCGCACCCGCGATCACTCCGACGACCAATGGGAGGAACTGCGGATCATCTCCGGAAGCGAGCGGCAATCCGACCGCCAGCGCCACGAGGAGAGAGAGCACACCGACGATCACCGCGAGCGTGCCCGCGATGCGCACGCCGATCGGCGTGGGTTCGGCATCCTCGTCGGGAGTCACGGAGTCCCCGTCGCGCGGCGCAACATGGCGCCCATGTTCGTGAGGTCGGCCTTGAGCAGCGCGCGCCACTCGCCGTGATAGAGGGCGAACGGCAGCACCTCGAATTGCGTGACACCTACCCCTTCCATCGACATCTCGGTCCGATTGACGACGAACACCGTGTCCGCGCCGCCGTTGACATGACCGATCGACGTGATCGTTGCGCCCGCGATCGCCGTGGCGACGGCCGGCGCCTGCGCCATCATGTTCCGAAGGAACGTCGCGAACATCACGGTGTCACTCAAGCTGGCGAACTCGGCTGCCGTTGCGACCCCGAACAAGCCGCCACCGACCTCCGCCGCCGCAGGTCCGCTCACGAGCGGCGCGAAGATCCCTCGCAACTGCTTCAGGGCGTCGGGGTGCATCACGCGGGCCGCCCCCGCCCAGTCGCTCGCCTTGATCGCATTCGCGTACGCCTGCGCCACCGCCTCGGGGGTCGACTGCGCGGCAAGCGGGCCCTGCGAAGCGGCGAACAGCAGGGCGAAGATCGAGAGTGAGCGTCGCAAACTGCCCTCGGGTGCGGTGGGGTTCGTCCGGCCGGTGTCAGATCCTGCGGCGACCGATGGGATAAGATGCGGCGGCGCAGACGCCGAGACCACCAGTCACCAGCCGCCGTCAGGCCGGGCCCGACGTCGGGTCGGCGCCTCCTCGAGCTCCGGGCGCGCCACTAACTGCCAATTCCCCGAGACCAGGAACGCGTCGAGGCGCGGCCACTCATGTTCGGGGCACGGCATCCGCCACCACGTGGCGAGATAGTAGCCGTTCTCGACCGGCACCTCGCTCGACTGTCCGAGGTACGTGAACCGCACGCGCGTGGCTCCGGCGGGCGCACGATCCCAATCCGAGATCGTGCCCAGCTCCCGTTCGAGGTCGGTGCTGGTCCATCCGCACCCATTGCCGCTCGAGCCCTCGTGCCAACCGTTCGCCTTGCGAAAGCAGTGGACGCCGTACTCATAAGATGGTCCGCCCGGCCGCGCGTCGAAGAGCACGTACGCGTCCGTCTCGCTCTCGCGCACCGCCAGGACACGGATCGCGTGCGAGGGGATGCCCGCGAGTGCGGCAGCGACCGAAGTCTCGAAGTGCATGCAGCCCTCAACCACGACCGGAGAGTGTGGAGCCGTCGAGCACGAAGTCTAGCGCCGGACTGCTCGTGGCGACGACCGGTTCCACCAACGTGAAACCGAGTCGCTCGACCACGCCGCGCGACCGCGCATTCTCCCGGTGCACGCCGGCGTGGATCCGCAGCGCACCGAGCGAGCCGAACGCTTGCGGGTACAGGCCGCAACGCCCGATGTAGCGTCCGGTGGCTCGCTCCTCCGTCGCCCACAGTCCGAGCGCCTTGGGAACGAGCAACGCATCGCGAAAACCCCGTTCCAACTCCACGCGCGGGTGCACTGCCTGGGGCCAGCGGTACTCGGCGTCGGACTCCATGCGGCAGTACTCCTCGAGATCACGCGGTTCGTGATCGCGCAGGATGAGCCGCGCGGTCTCGAGTCGGATCATGCGGGGCGGACGACGAACGGCGCGCCGCGGCGCAGGCGCACGTACTCCGCCCGCGCGATGGGGACGAGGTGGTTCACGAGGGCCACCGCCGCGGCGTCGTGCTACGGGATCTCGATCGTTCCGGCGAACACGGTGTCCGGCGGCACCGACCACTCACGATGCGCGTTCACCACCCGGAGCTGGTACATCCCGGCGGGCACGTTCGTCACCTCCGCTCGATACGAGAGCGTGCCCGTGGTGTCTTGGGGACACCCGGATTGGTACCGCCCCTCGATCCGCACCGTCAGCGCACCACCGAGGATGATCGCGCGCGGGTAGAGCCCGTAGGGCGCGCACGGGAACGGGATGGAAGCCGTCACGGCGAAGGTCCCTTCCGCCACGTCCGAAACGGCCGGCGGATCCGTCCAGGGAACGCTGAGGACCTCCAGCGCGATGATCGGTGAGTCTCCGTTGTCGAGACCTGACCCGCCACACGAGGCGAGCAGAAGGGGAGCTGCGAAGGCCAAGAGCAGGCGCTGGCGGCCGAAGGCGAGGAGCTGTTCCATGTCTCTCCTACCCGGTCCACTCACGCGTTGACACCGGGGCGGCGGCCGAAAGTGGTGATCAGTCACCAATGGTACTCAAGCTGCCGCGCGCCGCAACGTGCAGCGCGAGTTCATCAGCTGCACGAGCTCGCGCGTGCTGGCCGCATGGCCACCGGGCGCCCGCGCGTTGGCACGAGCCCAACCCGCCCGTGCGCGCGGGCTGAGGAGGATCCGCACTTGGCGCGCGCCGGGCGATTGAACGGACACGGTGCCGGGGGGTTGAACGGCCACGGTGCCGGGCCGTCGCACGGGAACGGCGCCGGGCAGTTGCACGAGATCGGTGCCGGGTCGTCGAACGAGGACGGTGCCGGTCGTGTCCTCCGCGAAGAACCCGCCGCTCGCGCCAACACGCTGTGCGCACTGGAGGAGGTCGAGCGAGTCGGCGGCGAAGTCCGACGGCGCGACCGACCGGGCCGGCGTGGGCGCGACGGACGGATCGAGCGAGGGCGCGGACGCGCACGCGGCAACGGCACCGAGCGCGAGCACGCACAGACTCCGAAGGGACGAAAGCACGATCGACCTCCGCGGGACGCGATGAGGGATTCGGGTCATACCGGTAGCGCGACGACGAGTTCCTTTCGGTCGGGCGAACGTCAGGGAGGGTCGTGGCCGTTCAAGAGGTAGCGCGACGTTGCACCGACCGCCGTTGGGCGTGCCGAACGCTAACGCCGGACCCACTCCAACTCGACGCCTTCGCTCGCGCCGAGTGCGGAGCGCAGGAGTGCGATCAGCTCGACTGTTCCGCCCTGCGCCTGGAGAAGGTCAATCGTGTCCGAGGTGATGTAGTAGTCCTGATCCGTGCGCGATTCCTCCTCGAGCGCGTGGCGGAACAGGGACAAATCGCCTTCGGTGATGGTGCCGATAGAAATCCCGCGGTCCTTGTCGCGCAAAGTGATCATGGCTCGCCCAGAAGGAATGTCAGATGCTACGCCTAAGGTCAGGTTCTGCTGCTGCCGTTCAAGTCATTGCGGGGCGGCGGCCACGCCGGCCCGTGCCGGTAAGAATAAGGCGGGGCCGCCGCCCCGCTACCTAGCCGGCCATCAGGCACCGACCGCCGTCTGGCCGGACGCGCGCCGCAGCCTTCAGAACTGCACGCCGAGCGAGAGCATCGGGCGCGGGAGGCCGCTGTGCGCGACGCTCTCAACGAAGAGCAGTCGATTCGCAAGCCGATAGCGGACACCAACGCCGCCCCGTATGCCGCTCCACGAGGGCGTCGGCCCGCCATCGAGACCGTCCGTCTCGATCCCCACGCCGCCAATCAAGTACGGCGCGACTCGGCTCGATGTGAACGGCAGGAGGAGGCTCGCTTGATACTGGTAGGCGACGCCGTCGTAACTGACGGCCGCCACGTCGGCGCGGAAGCGCAGGGGAAAGCGGCGAGAGCCCGCCTCGAGCGTGATCATGGCATGCTGCGTGCCAGGCAGCGATGGTACGCTCGCCGCGACCCCGACGGAGAGCGCGCGTTGCGCCGAGGCTGGAGGCGCGGCACCCGCGACCAACACGGTCGCGCCGACTACGGTGAGCAGGACGTGGCGCATCGATTCACTCCGCGTGAGCGAGAATGGATGGTACTGCAACGCGAACGCGATGGTTCCCGTGCGCGAAGCTCCGGTCTCGGCCGAACGTCAGGTTGTGCTGTGGCCGTTCCAGTAGCTGCGGGGCGGCGGCCACGCCGTCCCGTGCCGGTAAGAATGAGGCGGGGCCGCCGCCCCGCTACCTTAGCCGGCCATCTGCACCGACCGCCGTCAGGGCGCCCTTGCGCGATACCACGGCGGTGCTACATTGATAGCATACCTGTGCTACGGAGGCACCATGGTTCGGGAACTCACGCTCCGCCAGGTCGGCGGCTCGATTGGCGCGACCATTCCGAAGGACATGGCCGAGCGGCTGCACCTCGAGGTCGGCGACCGCGTGCTGGCCGTCGAAACGGATCGTGGCATTCTCCTCACGCCCTATGACCCCGACGTGGAGGCCGGCCTGGCCGTGGCCGCGCGTACGGCGAAGAAGTTCCGGAATGCCCTGCGCGAACTCGCGAAGAAGTAGCGTATGAAGGAACCGCGTTGGGTTCCCCGGCTCGTCGTGGACGCCGCGCACTTGGATCAACTCCGGGAGCATGGCGGATTGCCCGGCGTCCGCGACGAGAACGGGCTGGAGGCGGCGCTCGCGCGGCCGCAACAGAAGTGGCACTACGAGCCCGACACTGACCTTGCGACACTCGCCGCGGCGTACGCGTTCGGACTCGCGAAGGCCCATGCGTTCACTGACGGGAACAAGCGCACGGCGTTCCTGACGGCCGTGGTCTTCCTGGGCTTGAATGGCAAAGATCTCGACGCGACCGAGGCAGAAGTCGTGCAGGTCATGACTGCACTCGCCGCCGGCTCCCTCGCGGAGGCCGCGATGGCCACCTGGCTCCGTGAGCGGTTGACTCGGCTCAAGCTCTAGCGGCCGCAGGTCGCCCTAACAAGGTTGTGCTGTGGCCGTTCCAATCGTTGCGGGGCGGCGGCCACGCCGACCCGTGCCGAAACGATAAGGCGGGGCCGCCGCCCCGCTACCCTAGCTGTCGGTTCTAAGGAGGTTGTTCACTGAGGCATAACTGAGAAAGCTGGAGGTGCGAGCCACCCAACCTTCAGCCAGAGGCCTCAGTGAACA
>Ga0137353_1000104_pt1 | contig 17566 bp, 11 predicted proteins | sample EasRivERMLT760_2_FD_104759 | JGI IMG/M metagenome (GOLD analysis project Ga0137353, IMG submission 104759) | Soil microbial communities from meander-bound floodplain in the East River, Colorado, USA - East River MetaG ERMLT760_2 | ecosystem: Environmental > Terrestrial > Soil > Floodplain ...
ACCACCGAGAGCGCGACCTGGAGCACGAGCAGTCCCGCCTGCAGTCGCGAGCGCCGTCCGCCCGATTCGCGCGCGCTGCCGCGCAGCGTCTGCGCGAGGTCGGCGCGCCCCGCCATCAGCGCCGGTCCCACCGCGGTCAGCAGCGCGCACACGGCTGCGCAGCCGAGGGCGAAGAGGATCGCGCGCGGATCCTCCCAGAGCACGAACGGCGACCCTTCGGGGAGGAGCAGCCCGCGGATCGCGACACCGCTCCACTGTGCGATGAGCAGTCCCGCGACGGACGCGAGCAGGGCGAGCAGCAGGCTCTCCGTCATGAACTGTGCGACGAGCCGTGACCGGCTCACGCCGAGCGCCAGCCGCACGGAGACTTCGCGCCGCCGGCGCGTGAGGCGCGCGAGCATGAGGTTCGCGACGCTCGCACACGCGATCACGAGCACGATGAGCGCGACACCCGACACCCAGAGCAGGACCTTCGACTCGCTCCCCGGCGCGGGGCCCGCCGCCGTCTTCACCGCGCCGGCGATCGCGACCGGATGCGCGAGCGAGTCAGGCAGCACGCGCGGATTGATCGCGCGCGCGTCTGCTCGGCTCCGTCGATAAGCGAACGAGAGCGCCGTGTCCGCCGTCGCGGCGCGCACGCCGGGCGCCAGACGCACCAGCATCTCCGTCCAGTCCCAGCTGTAGACGCCGAGGTACGGCTCGCCCGGCCACGCGCCGAGGTTGGCCGGCATCGTCGTGATCGGCACGAACACGTCCGGCTCGCGTCCGCTCACCGTGCCCACGAAACCCTGCGGCGCGACGCCGATGATCGTGTACTCGATGCGCCCGATCTTGAGGCGCGTGTTCACCACCGGTCCGCCGCCGAACTCGGACTGCCACAGCGCGTAGGTGAGCACCGCGACGTCGGTCCCGCGCGGTGCGACGTCCTCGTCGGCGACGAAGTAGCGGCCGAGCGCGGGAGGCGCGTCGAAGAAGTCGAAGAGCGAGGGACTCACGCCGGCGACCTTGCGGATGCGGATGTCGTCGCCACTGCCTACCGCCAACCGCCACTCCGAGACAGCGGCGATCTGCGAGAACAGCGTACGATCGCGCGCGAGGTCGAGATAGCGCTGATAAGGGAACGTGTTCGTCGTGTTGCGCCGGCCGTTGAACGTGGTCTGCAGATAGACGCGGCGCACGGTGGACGGATCGCGCAGCATCGGGTGCGGCCGGAACATCAATCGGTCGAGCACGCCGAACATCGCCGCGTTGGCGCCTATTCCCAGTCCGAGCGTGAGGACCACGCTGATGGTGAAGCCCGGCGAGCGGATGAGTCCGCGCACCGCATAGCGCAGGTCGCGGAGGACGGTCTCGAGCGCCGGGAATCCCCAGTAGCTGCGGCTCTCCTCGCGCAGGCTCGTGAGGTTGCCCAGCTGGCGGCGTGCGGCGGCGCGCGCGTCGTCGGGCGAGAGGCCGGTCGCGATGCCGTCTCGCGTGAGCAGTTCGAGGTGCTCCTGCAGCTCGGCGCTGAGTTCGCGCTCGAGCGCGCCGCGCCGGCGCCATGCCGCGAGCCGGCCGAGTGTCTCGCGAAGCGTCATGGCTCGGTACCTCGGCGAACGTCGCGAGTCATGGCTCGGTGACTCGGCGCGCGGCGCGCGTCACGACTCGGCGCCCCGCAGCACGCGGCTCGTCGCCTCGACCGAGCGCAGGAACGAGGCCGACTCCTCGCGGAGCTGCCGCCGTCCCGCGGTGGTGATCGTGTAGTAGCGCCCCTGTCGGCCGGTGGATGTCTTCTTCATCTCGGACTCCACCCAGCCCTTCACCTGCATCCGCTGGAGGGCGGGGTAGAGCGAGCCTTCCTCCACGCGCAGGTCATCCTGCGAGAGGCGCTGGATGTGCTGCGAGATGCCGTAGCCGTGGAGCGAGGCGACGGAGAGCGTCTTGAGGATGAGCAGGTCCAGGGTTCCTGCGAGGATCTGCGAGCGGTCGTCTGCCAGAGTCGGCTCCTATACTAGTCAAAACTATGTATAGGTCTGACAGGAGCAGGTCGCAAGGGGTTTGAGCGGCGTTCGGGGTGGGCGCGCGAGGATTTGATGAGGCCTGCGGCGGGCGGATGATAGATTCTCCGCCCATGGCCGTCCCGTCCCGCCTCACGCTCGAGACCCCCGTCACCTATCTGAAGGGTGTGGGGCCGCGGCGCGCCGATCTATTGAAGCGGTTGAACGTCTTCACGGCGCGCGACCTCCTCTTCCATATACCGCACCGGTACGAGGATGCGTCGACCATCCAGTCCATCGCGCGGCTGCGGGTGGGGGACGACGCGACGGTCATCGCGAAGGTCATCTCCAAGGGGATCCTCCCCACGCGGAAGGGACTTCGCGTGTTCCAGGCCGTCGTGCAGGACGCTTCCGGGCTGATCGAGTGTGGGTGGCCGGGACAGCCGTGGCTCGACCGGCAGATCAACAAGGATGACGTGCTCCTCTTGAGCGGGCCCGTGCGGTTCTTCCATGGAAGGCAGCTCGCGCCTCGCGAGTGGGTGAATCTCGGGAAGGATGCCGACGGGACATCGGGTGGCCGCGTGTTGTCGGTGTATCCGGCGACCGAGGGCCTTTCGGTGAAGGTCATCCGGGGACTGATCGAGGCGCATCTCGACGTGCTGCTGCCGCAGGTGGAGGAGTACCTGCCCGCGGAGCTGCTCGCCGAGGCCGGGGTGCCCTCGCTGCGCGAAGCACTGAGTGCCGTGCATCGCCCGACGACGCTCGCGTCCGCCCTCGCCGGCCGCGCGCGGCTCGCGTACGAGGAACTGCTCTTCGTGCACATCCTGCACCGGAGAGCGCGCCAGATCGCGGCCGAGAAGCGGGATGGGATCCGCTTCGTCAATCGGCGGTCGCTGACGACGAAGTTCCGTGTGGCGCTGCCGTTCGAGCTCACCAAGGCGCAGGTGCGCGCGGTGAAGGAGATCGTCGCCGACATGTGCACCGACTCGCGGATGCACCGCCTGCTCCAGGGCGATGTGGGAGCGGGGAAGACCGTCGTCGCGGTGTTCGCCGCGCTGCTCGCGATGGAGAACGGCTATCAGGTCGCGCTGATGGCGCCGACGGAGCTGCTCGCGGAGCAGCACGCGCGGACGCTCGACGTGCTGCTCGCGCCGCTCGGGATCGTGCCCGTGCTCATCACCGGATCGCGGTCGGCGAAGGAGCGGAAGCTCGCCGCGACTCGACTGGAATCAGGAGAGCCGCTGATCGCCGTCGGCACGCATGCGCTCGTGGCCGACGGGACGAAGTTCGCGAAGCTCGGGCTCGCGATCATCGACGAACAGCATCGGTTCGGTGTCGATCAGCGGCGTGTGCTCTCGGAGGCGAAGGGGGCCGCCGTGAAGCCGGACGTTCTGCTGATGTCGGCGACGCCGATCCCTCGCTCGCTGGCGCTGACGATGTACGGCGATCTCGCGGTGTCGACGCTCGATGAGAAGCCGCCGGGGCGGGAGCCAGTGACGACTGCGTTACGGCCTGACTCCGCTCGCGAGAAGGTGTTCGCGTTCGTGGGGCGGCAGATCGATGCCGGCCGCCAGGCTTACGTGGTGTATCCGCTCGTCGAAGAGTCGGAGAAGGTCGCGCTCAAGGCGGCGACTACGGCGTTCGAGGAGTTGACTGCCGGCGCGCTGCACGGGCGGCGGGTGGCGCTACTGCACGGGAAGATGGCCGCCGACGAGAAGGATGAGGTGATGCGGCGGTTCCGAGATGGGTTGCTCGACGTGCTCGTCGCGACGACGGTGATCGAGGTGGGGATCGATGTGCCGAATGCGACGGTGATGCTGATTGAGCATCCGGAGCGGTTCGGACTGTCGCAGCTGCATCAGATGCGGGGGCGTGTTGGCCGCGGTGCGGGGCTCGAGTCGTATTGCATTCTCCTCGGTGACGTCGGCGACGAGGCTCTGGTTCGGCTTCAAGTGCTCCTGGACACGCAGGACGGGTTCGAGATCGCGCGGGAGGACCTGCGGTTGCGGGGGATGGGCGACTTGTTTGGGGAGAGGCAGTCTGGGGTGCCGACGTTTCGAGTCGCGGACCCGCTGCGAGATGAGGAGTTGTCAGAAGTCGCGCGTGCTGGGGCGGAGCGGATCCTGGCGGAGGATCCGGAGCTCAGGCGGCCGGCGCATCAGGCGATGCAGGGGATGCTCCGGCGAGGCTACGGGCGCGCGATGGAGTTGTTTCGCGTCGGCTAGTGAGCCGGGCGTTTCTCGGGTCAGGTGTTCGCCTGCTTCCGGGCGGACGAACCAGCTTCTCCACGGATGCCTCCAAGCCACTGTTCACCGTCGATTTCTTGCGAGCGGCCGCGATCCGCGCATGGTGCGCGTGAAGATGCGACGACGCGGGGTCGATGCGACCACGCGGAAGCGCTGTCGGGAACGTGTCCTGCGCGACGTTCAACCCGTACGACGTGAGCCGAGATCGCATCGCAGGCGTTTGGCTCGACTCGCTCGGTGGCGTCGCGACATCCGACGCCGCGTGCCACATTACCCGCGTGACTGACGTCCCAACGCACCTCTCCACCGCCCTCGCCGCCCACTACCGCATCGACCGCCAACTCGGCGAAGGCGGCATGGCCACCGTCTATCTCGCCGAGGACCTCAAGCACGACCGCAAGGTCGCACTCAAGGTGCTACGCCCCGAACTCGCCGCCGTCCTCGGCGCCGACCGGTTCCTGCAGGAGATCAAGACCACCGCGCAACTCCAGCACCCGAACATCCTGCCCTTGTACGACAGCGGTCGTACCGCAGCGAAAGACGGCGGCGGCATGGAGTTCCTGTACTACGTCATGCCCTACATCCAGGGCGAGACACTCCGTGAGAAGCTCGATCGCGAGCAGCAACTCGGCATCGACGACGCCGTGCGCATCACCACCGAGGTCGCGGACGCGTTGCAGTACGCGCACGAGCAGGGCGTGATCCACCGGGACATCAAGCCCGAGAACATCCTCCTGCGCAACGGACGCGCGGTCGTCGCGGACTTCGGGATCGCGCTCGCAGTGAGTGCGGCGGCCGGCGGCCGGATGACGGAGACTGGACTGTCGCTCGGCACGCCGCACTACATGTCGCCCGAGCAGGCGACAGCGGAGAAGCACATCACCAACCGCTCGGACATCTACTCGCTCGGCTCCGTCCTCTTCGAAGCGCTGACAGGTGAACCGCCGCACACTGGCGCGTCGGCGCAGATGATCGTCATGAAGATCGTGGCGGACGTGGCGCGGCCGGTCACGGAGCTGCGCCGCGCCGTGCCGCCGCACGTCGCGGCGGCGGTGGCGAAGGCCCTCGAGAAGTTGCCGGCCGACCGGTTCGAGAGCGCGAAGGCGTTCAGCGAAGCGCTGCACAATCCGGCCTTCATCTCGGCTGTCGCGACGGCCAGGACGGTCGGTGCCGCAGGTCTGGTCTCCCACCGGTTCGCACTGCCTGTCCTCGCGGCCGTGACCCTGCTGAGCATCGCACTCGCTGTTTGGGGCTGGAGCGGCTCGGGTCGTACCACGACGTCTGTCGCGCGTCATCGCACGACGCTCGGCGCGCCCGGCGCACTCGATGGACTCACGTTCGCGATCGAGGCAGCGCTCGCACCCGACGGATCGGCGCTGGTCTTCCGCAGTCCGCTCACCGGACCTGGCCAACTCTACATCAAGCGTCGCGACGAAGTCGTCGCCCGGCCGCTGGCCGGCACGGAGGGTGGCTCGGGACCCTTCTTCTCCCACGACGGTGCGTTCATCGGATTCATCGCCAACGGTCAACTGCGGCGCGTCCCGAGTACCGGCGGAACGTCGCTCGTGCTCGCGGAGAGCATCGACCCGAGGTACAACCGCGCCGCGTGGCTCGACGACGGCTCCATCGTCTACTACGACCTGCAGACGCACGCCCTCAGCCGACTCCTGACGGGAGACGCTGCGGCGAAGGTGATCGCGTCGCCGACCGTGCTCGACGGGCACTATCCGTGGTTGCCCTCGGCACTGCCCTCCGCGCGTGGCGTACTGTTCACGGCCCACCTCACGAACTGCGTGGGGCCTGTGAGTTGTCGGCCGAGCCGCGTGTACGTGTACGACGTGCGCCGGGATACCATTCGCGCGTTGTTCGACGACGCGATCGGTGCATGGTACGCGCCCACCGGTCACGTGCTCTACCTCACGAGCGCCGGTGTGCTCATGGCGGCGCCGTGGGACAACGATGCGCTCGCCACGACCGGGCGAGCGGTCGCCGTGATGGATGGGATCCAGGCGCCCGGATTCCTGCTCTCGGCCGAGGGAACCGCGTACTACCTGCTCGGGCGTTCGGAGTTCGCGCCTGGCCCGGTGCCCAATGCCGCCGTCGTGTGGGTGGATCGCACCGGGCGCGTGGAGCCGGTGGATTCCTCGTGGCAGGTGAATACGGGGGGCACGGACGATGGGTACATCGGCACGGATTGGGGACTCGCGTTATCGCCGGACGGACGGCGTATCGCGCTCTCGCTGCTCACCGAGGTCGGCACGGACATCTGGATCAAGCAGCTCCCCGCGCGGCCGGCGACTCGGCTCACGTTGCACGGCGGGGTGGACCGGTCGCCCGCGTGGACGCGCGACGGTCGCGCCATCACGTTCCTCTCCGACCGTGCCGTCCCGACCGGGACGGATGGGAAGAGGAGCCCGTTCCGAGTGTGGGAGCAGGTCGCTGATGGCACCGGCGAGCCCAGACTCGTCGGGGGAGTGGATAGCCTCGAGCGCCGCATCGCGGCGGCGGGTTCCGCAGGCTCCGATGCGAAGGCCGCAGTGCTGTCGCCGGATTCCCGTTGGATCGCGTACGTGTCCAACGAACAAGGCGCGAACGAGGTCTTCGTCCGACCGTTTCCGAACGTGAACGGCGGCAAGTGGCAGGTCTCGAGCGGCGGGGGCAGCGCTCCACTCTGGGCACACAGCGGGCGCGAGCTCTTCTACGCCGCCAAGGGGAAGATGCACGCCGTGACGATCAGCCCGGGCCCGCCCTTCTCGGCGGACCCCCCGCGCATCCTGTTCACCATCCCCGATCGCGTCCGCGCGGGATCGCTGGCCGGCGGCACGTTCGCCGTCACGCCTGACGATCGCCGCTTCCTCATGGTGCGAGACAACAGCTGGGGAGACATGGCAGGAACGCCCACGCTCGTGGTGGTTCACGGCTTCTTCGACGAACTGCGGGCGAAACTGAAGCAGTGAGTGGCCCCGCGCCCCGCTCGTCAGCCGACCCGCGGGAGGGTTCTCACCCTTGCTCGACCGGCCGCCGCAACAGCATTCGCGAACGCCGCTCCAACGGGCGGCACCCCAGGCTCACCAACGCCCCCGATCGGCCCACCCGACGCCACGAGGTGCACCCGAATCTCCTTCGGCGCCCCCGCCATCCGCATCACCTTGTAGTCCGCAAGATTCGTCTGCACCACCCGCCCACGCGCGTACGTCAGCTCCGACAGCATCGTGTTCGAGAGCCCCATCACCACGGCCCCCTCGCACTGCGACCGCACCCGGTCCGGATGCACCGCGTACCCACAATCCATCGCGATATCCACTCGCGGCACGGAAACGGTTCCGTCGGAAACCACCTTCACGCGCACGACACACGCGACGTACGTGAGGAACGACCGATGCACCGCGACGCCTCGCCCTTCGCCGTGCGGTAGGGCAGTACCCCATCCAGACTCTCGAGCCACGGTTTCGAGAACGCGCCGATGCCGCGCCGTGTCATTCGGATGATTCGCCCAGGAAGCCCCATAGTTGTCGACCTTCTTCACGGCCCCCGTCGCCGTCATGTCGATCACGCGGTCGCCACCGAGCGACTCGATCAGGAACGCCACCGGATCCTTCCCGGCCGCCTGCGCGAGCTCATCCATGAAGCACCCGACTGCGAACGCGTGCGGGATGTTCGACACACTGCGATACCAGCCGATGCGCGAGTGCGCCGGCGCCTTGCACACCTCCACGCGCACGTTCGGGATCGCGTACGGCATGTCGGTGATGCCGAGGGCGAGTTCGCCTTCCGAATGGAAGTCCTGATTCAACTCGAAGGTGGACCCGATCGGTGGTGACGCGATGCGATGCGTCCACCCGACGATCTTCCCGTTCGCATCCAACCCCGCCTCGAGCCGCTGCATCGAGATCGTGTGCGGATACCCGTTCTGCAGGTCATCCTCACGCGTCCACACGACCTTCACCGGCGCAGCGATCTCCTTCGACAGCCACGCCGCCTCGGCTGCGAAATCCGGCTTCGACTTCCGCCCGAATGCCCCGCCGAGGAACGTCACATTCACTGTGACGCGATCAGGCTTGATGTCGAGTATCCCTGCGACCGTCCCCTGCGCGCTCTGCGGATCCTGCGTGCACGCCCACACCTCGCACTTCCCGTTGGCGAACGACGCGAGCGCAGCCGGCGGCTCCATCGGCGCATGCGCGAGATGCGGGATGTAGTACTCGGCGGTCACCTTCTTCGCGGCACCGGCGATCGCGGCGTCGGCGTCGCCGAGCGTGCGCACGAGGTTGCCGGGCGCGCGCACGGACGCCTCGAGTTCCTTGCGATACTCCACCGAATCGTACGAATCGTTGGGACTCGCACTCCACGTGATGTCGAGCTTCCTGCGCCCCTCGATCGCGGCCCACGTGCCCGTTGCGATGACGGCGACACCACCGAGCGGCTTGTAACCGGAGGAGATCGGCGAGCTGGGGACTTCGACGACCTTCACCACGCCAGGCACAGCGAGCGCAGCTGCGGCGTCGAAGTTCTCGACCTTCGATCCATACACCGGCGGACGCGCGATCACCGCGATGCGCATGCCGGGCATCGACATGTCCTGCGCGAACTTCGCCTTGCCGGTGATCATCGCGTTCAGGTCGAGCGAGGCGACGGTCTTGCCGATGAAGCGATACTGATCCGGTGTCTTGAGCGGCACGTCGGTGGGGACGGGAAGGGCGCTCGCCTTCTTCGCGAGCGAGCCGTAGCTCGCCTTGCGATTCGACGCGGCGTGCACGACCTCGCCGTTCACGCCCTTCACCTCGCCCACCGGCACGCCCCACTCGGCGGCCGCGGCCGTCTCGAGCATGCGCCGCGCACTCGCGCCCGCGTGACGCAGCGGCATCCACGCATCGTTGCGGATGGAAGACGAGCCATCGGTGTTCTGCGAGCCGTACTTCGCGTCGCCGATAGCCTGTTCGATGCGGACCGTCGACCAATCGGCCTCGAGCTCGTCGGCGAGCGCCATCGCGAGGCCGGTGCGGATGCCCTGGCCCATCTCGCTGCGGTGCACGACGATCGTGACGACCCCGTCGTCCCCGATCTTGAGCCAGAGGTGCGGGTCGTTCCGCGCGGCCGGATCGTCCGCGTCGTCGCCGCGGGCGCAGCTCACGCTGTTCAGGCCGATGGCGAGCAACAGCCCGGTCGCGGCCATCCGCTTCACGAACTCGCGGCGCTCGAGAGGAACGACTTCGCCGCGACGCAGCCAAGGAGACGTCGTCATGGTCAGCGCCCTCCCGCAGCGGTCGCTTCGAGACCGGCGGCGCGTCGTATCGCCTCGCGGATCCGTGTGTACGTCCCGCACCGGCAGATCACGCCAGTCATCGCATCGTCGATGTCGCGTTCGGTGGGCCGAGGCTTCCGCTTGAGCAGCGCCGCCGCGGCCATGATCTGTCCCGACTGGCAGTAGCCGCATTGCGGCACGTTCGCGTCGGCCCACGCCTTCTGCACCGGATGATCGCCCGCTTCACTCAGCCCCTCGATCGTGACGACGGTCTTCCCGTCGAGCGTCGACATGGGCGTGACGCAGGCGGTGACGGGCGCGCCGTCCACGTGCACGGTGCACGCCCCGCAGGCGGAGATCCCGCAGCCGAACTTCGTGCCGGTGAGCGCGAGTTCGTCGCGGAGGTACCAGAGCAGGGGCTGGGCGGGGTCCCCGGTGTACTCACGGGTTTCGCCGTTCACGGTGAGGCGCATGGAGAGAATCTGTCGCGGGCGCTTTTCATCCGTTAGGCCGAGGAGGTCGGCCTCGCCGGCGAGCCAGCCGGCTGGACGCGGTCCACGCGTCGCTTCGTTTACGCAAACATCTGCACACCACTCGGAATTGATCGATTCCTGAACAGCTTGGAGTCACTTCACACGCAGAGAGCGGCGCGCAGCGTTCAATAATTGCACGCTGGGGCTTGCCGGACTCTTTCTTCGACTGCCCAAACTCTTTCGTCGGCTGCCCGCTCTCGCTCGCCAACGGTTTATGCATAGTCGGCACGTGACTATGCATGCTCGTCGCTTGCCCGTCCTCGCTCGTCGCTTGCTCGTCCTCGCTCCTCGCTTGCCCGTCCTCGCTCGCCGCTTGCCCATCGTCGCTCGTCGCTCGCCCATCGTCCCTCGGCGCTTGCCCATCGTCCCTCGGCGCTTGCCCATCGTCCCTCGTCGCCTGCTCGTCCTTGCTCGTCGCTTGCCCGTCCTCGCTCGTCGCCTGCTCGTCCTTGCTCGTCGCTTGCCCGTCCTCGCTCGTCGCTTGCCCGTCCTTGCTCGCCGCTTGCCCGTCCTTGCTCGTCGCTTGCCCGTCCTTGCTCGTCGCTTGCCCGTCCTTGCTCGTCGCTTGTGAGTTCCACCTCGTCGCTCGCGAGTTCCACCTCGTCGCTCGCGAGTTCCACCTCGTCGCTCGCGAGTTCCGTTCGGCACTTCGCGAGTTGTCGCCGTATGCAAGATCGTTGAGGCTCGTCGGTCCCGAGTTGAGGCTCGTCGGTCCCGACTCGAGGCCGGTCGCTCCCGACTTGAGGCCGGTCGCTCCCGAGTTGAGGCTCGTCGGGCCTGAATCGGGAGTCGTCGGTCCCGACTTGAGCCTCGCCGGTCCCGACTTGAGGCTCGTCGGTCCCGCGTTGAGCCTCGTCGGTCCCGACTTGAGGCTCCTCGCCCCCGCCTTGAACCCCGTCGGTTCCGCTTCGAAGTCCACCGCTTCCGCCTTGAGGCTCCTCGTTCGCGAGTTCCGGACGTCTTCGATGCAGTCGAGACTGCGAGTCCCGTACGCGGCGGCATGAATCGCCAGTTCAGGCCCGACGTTGGGACTCGCGTTTCCGCGTGTCGGCACCGCACGGTGATCGCCGGAACGATCATCTCCTGCTCTCGGCTACTGCTGCGCGGTGCGCTGTGACCAGAACGGTGCCCAGGACCTCGTCGGCGTCCTTTTCGAAGAACTGCGCACGAAAAGGGTGCAGCGGCAGCGCTCTACGTGCTGGAGACGAGACGTCGCGCGAGATGCATCGGTCGCGGAACCCACGCGCGCGCCAACTGTAGCACGGCGTATTCGCATTTTCGCAAATCGCGCGATCAGCATCGGGCCCGTGACGCGCACACAGCTGGAGGAGGAATGGAGGACGTGCTCGTCGAGGCGACATCCGCCGGCACCCAGGAGCGTCGTCGCGAGCCGGGCCACGCGCCGCCGTTCGACTCGCGCGCCAACGCGTGAGGGTCGCTGGCGAATCTGTAAGAGAATCGGCTCGTCCTCTGTGAGGGTTGTCCCGATTCATCGGTCCATCACCGCACTGCACTATGCATATATAGATGACTGCCACCTCGAACACCGCGCAGTCCCGTCCGTCCCGCTTCGCCAGCCGGCTCTGGGTGCTCTTCCTCTTCACCCTCGCGCTCGCCGTGGCGGTCATCGGCTTCGGCGTCGGCGTCGACTACTACGCACTGCCGCTCTCGGCGCGGCCCTTCTCCGACTTCTACGATGACCTGCGCCCGGCCGGACGGCTCGGGCTCCGCTACGGCATCATCGGATTCGCCATGATCACCGCCGGCGTGATCATCTACTCGGGTCGCAAGCGGATCAAGGCGCTCGCGCGGCTGGGCAAGCTCAAGTTCTGGCTCGAGTTCCACATCTTCCTCTGCACCCTCGGCCCGTTCCTCGTCACGCTGCATACGAGCTTCAAGGTCGGCGGCCTCGTCTCCATCGCGTACTGGAGCATGGCTGTGGTGGCGCTCTCGGGGATCTTCGGCCGCTACGTCTACGTCCGCATCCCGAAGACCATGCAGGGCGGCTTCGCCGACCTGGCAGCCATCAAGAAGCAGCGCGCCGACCTGCTCGAGGAACTCGCCGCCGGCCTCGGGCCGCGCCTCGCGCACGTGGAGCGGCTCGTCGCGCCCGCGAAGGCGTCACCGAAGGAGGGGCTCCTCGGCGCCATCGTCGCCGCGGTGCGCTTCGACCTCACCCACGGGCGCACCATCCGCCAGGTGCGGAAGGTCCTCACGGGCGCCAACCTCACGCATGGCCAGAAGGAGCGCGTCGTCCGCGTGGTGGAGCGGCAGCTGCAGGTGGAGCACCAGATGGCGCACCTCATGCCCTTCCAGCGGCTCTTCAAGTACTGGCACATCCTGCATCTCCCGCTGGCCATCGCCATGTTCGTCATCGTCGCCGTGCACGTGACGGTGGCGACGCTCTTCGGTTACGGGTTCACCTGATGCGACTCGCGGCGCACCTCCCACGGATGGCGCGGACCGCGTTCGCCCTGGTCTGCGGGATGGTGCTGTCGCTCGGAGCACCGCGCGCGGCCGCCGCGCAGCTCATCTCGCCGGGGAAGCTCGCGCAGGCGCATGCGTCGCTCGAGGGCATGGGCAACTGCACGCAGTGCCATGAGCTCGGCAAGCAGGGCGTCTCCAACGCGAAGTGCCTCGCCTGCCACACCCCGCTCCGCGACCGCATCGCGGCGCGCGAGGGGCTGCACGCGACCTACGGGAACCGCAGCTGCGCGGCCTGCCACAAGGACCATTTCGGGGCGGACTTCCAGCTCGTGCGCTTCGACACCGCGACCTTCGACCACAAGAAGGCCGGCTTCGAGCTGCGGCTCGCGCATCGCGAGGAGGGATGCCGGAGCTGCCACACCCCGGACCTCATCGTCGATTCCACTGTGCGCGCCTACGCGACGCGCCACCGGGTGCTCGCGCGCACCTTCCTCGGGCTCGGCACGAAATGCGTCGATTGCCACCAGACGGACAACGTCCACGCCCGGCAGTTCGGCGCCCGCACCTGCACCGCCTGCCACGACGAGGCGACGTGGGAGAAGGCGCCGCTCTTCAACCACGACTCTTCGCGCTACGTGCTCACGGGCAAACATCGCACCGCGGACTGTGCCGGCTGCCACAAGCCGATGCAGGTGCCCGGAGTCGCCAAGCCGGTGGTGCGCTACGCCGGCGTGCGCGCGCAGACGTGCACGACCTGCCACGCGGACTTCCACAAGGGTGCCATGCCGCAGCGGTGCGAGCAGTGCCACAGCACCGACGGCTGGCGGGCGCTCAAGGACCGCACCGGGTTCGAAGCGCGCTTCGACCACAACACGACCGACTTCAAGTTGAGAGGCGCGCACGCCGAGCTCACTTGCGCCAACTGCCACGATCCGCGGCGCCCGGCGACCGCGGCCATCCGGATGTCCTGGCCTCCCGCGGGACTGCGCGCGATGTATCCCGCGCCGGCCGCGGCGTCGTGCCTCTCGTGCCATGTGGACGCGCACGACAGCACCTTCGTGCGTTCCACCGGCGGCGCCAACTGCGCGAACTGCCACAACGAGGTGCAGTGGTTGCCGAGCGTCTACGACCTCGCACGGCACAACCGTGAGACGTACGTGCTCACGGGAGCGCACGTCGCGGTCGCCTGCAATCAGTGCCACCAGCCGGTGCGGCCGGGCGGGCCGCCGCAGTTCCGGCTCCCGTCGCGCGAGTGCGCCGCGTGCCACAAGGCGGCGGACCCGCACGCGGGTCAGTTCGGTCCGCGTGCCTGCACCGACTGCCACGTGACGGAGACGTTCAAGGTGGCGGCCTTCGATCATGCGAAGACGCGCTTCCCGCTCGACGGCGCGCACCGCAACGTCACCTGCGCCAAGTGTCACCCCGTGACGGTCGGCCCCACCGGAGCCAGCTTCACGAGGTACCGTCCACTCGAGACCTCCTGTCGCGCCTGCCACGGCGCGACCACACCGAGGCGTCCATGAGAAAGTTCAGGGCGGCCATCCTCGTGTCAGTGTTCGCGTTGCCGTTCCGCGCGGGGCAGGGCCAGCAAGCGCCCTTGCCCACCAATCCGCACGGCCCGCTCCGGCAGGGCGTCGATTGCTCGGACTGCCACACCGCGACCGACTGGAAGAAGCTCCGCCCCGATCCGAAGTTCGACCATTCGCGCGAGACGCGCTTCGCGCTCACCGGCGCGCACGCGACCATCACCTGCGCGCGCTGCCACCTCGACCTCCGCTTCGACGAGCCGAAGGTGGAGCCGACGGAGTGCGCGTCCTGCCACGTCGACGTCCACCGCGGCAACCTCGGCGCGGACTGCACGCGTTGCCACAACACGAATGATTTCCGTGACGTCGAGGCGCTCTCGCTGCACCAGCGCACCGCCTTCCCGCTCACCGGCGCGCACGTCACCACGCCGTGCGAGGCCTGCCACAAGTCCGATCGCGCCGGTGTCTTCTCCGCGGTGCCGCGCGACTGCGTCGCCTGCCACCAGTCGTCGCTCGACCGAGCGGCCGCATCCGGCGTGGACCACTCTGGCTTCCCGCGCGATTGCACGCATTGCCACGTCACGCTCGCCTGGTCGGGCGGGACGAACTTCGACCATGTGACCGTCGCGCGCGGCTATCTGCTCGAGGGCGCGCACGCGGTGCAGCGGTGCGCGGCCTGCCACGTGACGCCGGGCTTCACGCTGCGCTTCGCGCCCCCGCCGACGACCAACCAGGACTGCGTCGCCTGCCACCAGGCCGACTACACGCGGGTCCACGGCGGGCAGGGATATCCCACGACCTGCACCGACTGCCACAACGCGAGTTCGTGGGATGCGGACTTCGATCATGCGGTGGTGGGGCAGGGCTTCGCGCTCCAGGGCGCGCACCAGTCGCAGCCCTGCGCCGCCTGCCACGTGCAGCCGGGGAACGCGCTCAAGTGGTCGCCCGCCCCCGCGGGGAACAACGACTGCGTCGCCTGCCACCTCCCCGACTGGCAGCGCGAGCACGCCGTGCAGCTGTTCCCGCAGACCTGCACCAGCTGCCACACGCAATCCAACTGGTCGTCGACGGTCAACCACGACGCCACCGAGTTCCCGATCAACTCGGGGGCGCACCGTGGCCAGTGGGCGAACTGCGCGACCTGCCACACGACGCCCGGTGACTACAAGGTCTTCACCTGCCTCACCTGCCACGTGCACAACCAGGCGGACATGGACTCCAAGCACCAGGGACGCTCGGGCTACTCGTACGACAGCCAGCGCTGCTACGCGTGCCACACGCGGGGCCGCGCGTGACACGCGCGCGGAGCGCGCTGCGCTTCCGCGCCGCGCTCGCACTCGCGTCAGCGATCGCCTCCGCGCTCGCGTCAGCGCTCGCGCCGGACCTCGCGCGCGCGCAGGCGCCGCGGCCGGCCGTGGTGGTGCAGGTCGCGGGGGCCAACCTCTACCTCGACCTTGGCACCGACGCGGGCGTGCGAACGGGCGACACGCTCGCCGTGCGTCGCGCCGCGGCGTCGCCGCCCATCGGTGCGCTCGTGGTGGTGGGCGCCACGAGCAAGCGGTCGGTGCTGACCTTCGCGGGCACCGCCTTCACCGCGACCCGCGGCGACACGCTCTTCATCACGCCGCGCGCGGCCGAGTCGGCGCTGATCGCGCCGGCGATCAGCGGCGTCGTGGCGGCGGCCTCGCCGGCACCGCGCGCTCGGTCCGCCAGCGCGCCGCGCGTGGACGGGTCGATAGGTCTCGAGATGTGGGGCACGCACACCGAGACCATCGGGCTCGGCGCGGACCCCGTGCGCACCACGCGCGACATCGGTATGCCCGCCGTGCGATTCAACACCTTCGTCACGGGCGACCGTTCGAGCCTGCGCGTGAGCCTGCGGGCGCAGCAGCGGACGGGACCGGAGAGCCTATGGGACCGCCAGACGCGCCTGCGGGTCTACGAGGCCCGCTACGATCGGACCGTCGGTTCGGCGCGCGTCACGCTCGGCCGTTTCTACTCGGACTTCGATCACCAGAGCGCCTTCTGGGACGGCGCGAAGGTGCGTTTCGGCGACGATCGCGGGGTGAGCGCGGGCTTCGCCGCCGGCTTCGAGCCCTCACGCGGGAACGAGGAGGCGGCCTTCACCGTCCCCAAGGCGGCCGTCTTCGTCGGCACACGCCACGGCAGCGGGCGAGTGGACCTCATCACCGATCTCGCGGTCACGCAGGCGATGCCGGCCGACCGGGCGCAGTGGCGCGCCGGCGCGGACTTCGCGATGCGCGCGCGTGTGGGGCGCTTCTCGATCTCCGCCGACGTTGAGGCGACGCCACCGACGCCGATGGGGACCTGGGGCCTCGCGCGCCTCGCGCTGCGGACCTCCGTGCCGGCGGGCCAGCGCGGCTACGTCTATGCGAGCGCGGTGAGCGACCGCTTCACGCCGCTCGACACCTCCATCCTCGCGCCCTTCTCGCGGCGCGAGCGGGTCACGTCGGGCTTCAGCGCGATGCTCGCGAACGGGAGCTTCATCGACTTCAACGCCTCGGTGAACGATCCGACCGACACCACCCGGGGCTACGCGGCGGGCGCGACGGTCTCGGTCCCCAAGCTCGTCGGTGCCGGGACATTCTCGTTCCACACGAGCTGGTTCGACGACGGCCACGGCACGGGGATCCTCGCGAGCCCTGCGCTCGAGTACCGCCTCGGCACCGCGCGGCTGCGCGGCGGCTACCAGTTCTATCAGGTCAACCAGCCCTCCTACTCCGTCCAGACGCACGGGGTCGACCTCCGCCTCTGGCAGCCCTTCGGTCCGCGCGTCAGCGGCGTGCTCCAGCTGAACCAGCGGATGGGCAAGAGCGTGACGAGCACGACCGTCTTCACGAGCTTCGAGGTGCGCTTCTGATGAACGAGGACCTGCTGATCTACGTGATCGGGTTCGTCCTGGTGGGCGGGATCATGCTGCCCTTCATCCTCCGGTCGCGCCGGCGGGAGCAGCAGGCGACGGAAGCGGCGGTGGAGGCGCGGCAACAGGGCCTCGACGAGCCGCTCACGCTGCATCCGGTGGTGGACCCCGACCGGTGCATCGGCACCGGCAGCTGCATCGACGTCTGTCCCGAGGGCGACGTGCTCGTGCTGCGCGACGGGCAGGCGTTCCCCGTTCAGCCGGCGTGCTGCGTGGGCCACGGGCTCTGCGAGCGCTCCTGCCCGGTGGACGCCATCCAGCTCGTCTTCGGCACCTCGAAGCGCGGGGTGGACCTCCCGCGCATCAAGGGGAACTTCGAGACGAACGTGCCTGGGCTCTACGTGGTGGGCGAGCTCGCGGGGATGGGACTCATCCGGAATGCGTTCGAGCAGGGGAAGCAGGTGATCGACAGCATCGCGAAGGAAGGGTCCCGGTCGCGCGAGGCGGGCGCGTCCGACCTGCTCGTGGTCGGATGCGGACCGGCCGGGCTCGCCACGTCGCTCTACGCGATGGAGCGCGGCATCGGCCTCACGACGATCGAGCGCGAGGACATCGGCGGGACGGTGCGGCTCTTCCCGCGCAAGAAGCTCGTGATGACGCGTCCCCTCTTCGTGCCCGGCTTCGGCCGGCTCACCGGCCCCGAGATCATGAAGGAGAAGCTGATCGACATCTGGG
>Ga0137353_1000105_pt1 | contig 17465 bp, 15 predicted proteins | sample EasRivERMLT760_2_FD_104759 | JGI IMG/M metagenome (GOLD analysis project Ga0137353, IMG submission 104759) | Soil microbial communities from meander-bound floodplain in the East River, Colorado, USA - East River MetaG ERMLT760_2 | ecosystem: Environmental > Terrestrial > Soil > Floodplain ...
ATCGGTCCGGCGGGCACGGGGAAGACATACCTCGCCGTCGCGGCGGCGGTGGATGCGCTCGCGCGCAAGCGCGTGAAGCGGATCGTGCTCGCGCGCCCCGCGGTGGAGGCGGGCGAATCGCTCGGCTTCCTCCCCGGTGACATGCAGGCGAAGGTCGATCCCTACCTGCGTCCGCTGTACGACGCGCTGGACGACCTCATGCCGCCGGAGCGCGTGCAGCGCGCGCTGGAGACGCGGGTGATCGAGATCGCGCCGCTCGCGTACATGCGCGGCCGCACCCTCGCCGACGCCTTCGTGATCCTCGACGAGGCGCAGAACGCCACGAACGCGCAGATGAAGATGTTCCTCACGCGGCTCGGGCTGAACTCGCGCGCGGTGATCACGGGCGACAAGACGCAGATCGACCTGCCGAAGCGCGAGGAGAGCGGGCTGCTGCAGATCGAGCGCATCCTCACGCAGATCGACGGCATCGCGTTCCACTACTTCACCGAGGTGGACGTCGTGCGCCACCGCCTCGTGCGCGAGATCGTCAAGGCGTACGCGCAGGATGCGGGCGCGTGAGTCGCGCAGCGGTGGTGTCGGTGCAGGCGCAGGGCGTGCGCAGTCCGGTCGCGCGGGCGCGGCTCGCCGCGGCGGGCACGCTCGTGCTCAAGGCGCAGAAGGCGAGCGCCGCACTGCTCTCGATCACGCTGCTCGACCGGAAGGGAATCGCCGCGATGAACCGCCGCCACCTCGGCCATGCCGGCGCGACCGACGTCATCTCGTTCGGCTTCCGCGACCCGGGGGGCGCGGTGATCGGCGACGTATACATCTGCCCCGAGGTCGCGGCGGTGAACGCGAAGCGGCACGGCGTGCCGGTGCGCGAGGAGCTGCTGCGCCTCGTGGTGCACGGCACGCTGCACGTCCTCGGGCACGACCATCCCGACGGCGAGGCGCGCACGCGCTCGCCGATGTGGCGCACGCAGGAACGGCTCCTCGCGCGGGTGCTGCGCGCGTGACCTTCGCCGCCGCGATGCTCGCGTTCGGGGCGGCCCTCGTGGCCGCGCTCTGCGCCTTCGCCGACGGGGCGCTCCTCGGGATAGACGAGGAAGAGCCTCCCTCGGAGCCGCGCGTGCGCGAACTGCTCGAGCGGCGCGAGATCGCGCATCGCGCGCTCGCATTCGGCCGCATCGCCGCGCAGCTCGTCGCGGGAGCGGTGACCACCGTCGCGTTGCTCTCGAGCACCTGGGTGCCGACCGCCTACCTCACGCCGCTCGTCGTCGTGGCCGGGATCGCGGTGGTGATCCTCGCGGAGGTGGCGGCGCGTGCGGCGGGCGATGCCGCCGGCGTGCGCGGGCTCGTCGCGGTGATCGGACTCGTCGGGCTCATCGAGACGCTCTGCATCCCGGTGGTCGCGTTCGGTGCGTCGATCGAGAAGGCGCTCGAATCGTTGCTCCCCGCGCAGCCGCAGGACGAGGGTGACCGCGAGGACGCGGTGGAGCGGTTCCGCGAGGTCGTCGCGGCGGAGTCGGAGGTCGTCGGGTCGAGCGAGGTGATGCTGCACGGCGTCTTCTCGCTCGGGGACACGCGCGTGAACGCGATCATGGTGCCGCGGGTGGACATCGTGGGCATCGAACGCGAGACGTCGTGGTCGGAGGTCGCGGACCGCGTGCGCAGTGCGCGCCATGCGCGCGTGGTGGTCTTCGACGGCACGCTCGACGAGGTGGTCGGCGTGCTCTACGCGAAGGACCTGCTGGCCGCGCTGCTCGCCGACGAGGAGCCGGCGAACGGCTGGCGTTCGCTCGTGCGACCGGCGCTGTTCATCCCCGCGACGAAGACCGTGGAGGCACAGCTGCGCGAGTTCCGGCAGACGCGGCGCCACCTCGCGATCGTCGTCGACGAGTTCGGCGGCACGGCGGGACTCGTCACGCTCGAGGATGCGCTCGAGCTCATCGTCGGCGACATCCAGGATGAAGGCGACCTCGAGCGGCCCGAGGTGCAGCGCGCCGAGGGCGGCAAGCTGTGGGTCGCGGCCCATGTCACGCTCGACGACCTCTCGGACCTCACGGGCCACGACTTCCGGCGCGGCGACGTGACGACCGTCGGCGGGCTCGTGATGGAGCTGCTCGGCCGCGTGCCGAAGGCGGGCGAGGAGCTCATGGTCGGTGGGGGATATCGCCTCGTCGTCGAGCGCGTGGTGCGCCGCCGCATCGAGCGCGTGTTCCTCGAGCCGCTCGTCGCGGTGGCCGCCGCCGAGGAGAAGGCATGAGCGCGCTGATGACGACGATCATCCTCGTCCTCGTCGTGGGCGTGCTGACCGGCGCCGCACAGGCGTTGCGCAGCGTGAGCAGGATCTGGCTGCGCCACTGGACCGAGCAGCGACTCGCGGGCTCGGGGAGCGCGGCGCTCTACCTCGAGCGTCCGCAGCGGCTGCTCCTCGCCTCGGGCACCGGCGTCGCCGGAACGGTGTTCGGCCTGGGGGCGATGCTCGGATTGCACGAGGGCGGCAGCGCCGCGGGGCTCGCGCGCGCGCTGCTCATCGCGCTGCTGCTCCTGCTGATCGTCGGGCAGGTGCTCCCGCGCGCGATCGCGCGGCGCTGGCCGGCGGAAGCGCTGCCGCTGCTGCTGCCGGTGCTGCGCGTGGTGGAAGGCCTCAGCTCGCCGCTCGCCGATGCAGCCCTGCGGCTGGTCGGGCGCGGCCGCGGCGCGGCGCCCGAGCGGCGCCAGTCGGCGGCCGAGTCGCTCGAGGACCTGCTGCGCGAAGGCGAGATCGAGGGCGTGGGTGCGGCGAGCGAGCGAGCGATCATCAGCGGCGTGGTGGAGTTCGGCGCCAAGCGCGTGCGCGAGGTGATGACGCCGCGCGCCGAGATCGTGGGCGTGGAGCTGGGCGCGCCGGCGAACGAGGTGGCGCGGATCGTCTCGCAGAGCAAGTTCAGCCGGCTCCCCGTCTATGCGAACACGCTCGACCATGTCGAGGGCATGCTGACGAGCTGGGACGTGATCGCGCGCCCGGAGGCGCCGCTGCGCACGCTGCGGCCGGTGGCGATCGCCGCGCCCGACGAACCGTGCCACGCGCTGATGGGCCGCATGCTGCGCGAGCGCCGGCACCTCGCGATCGTGCGCGGCGCGGTGGGCGAGACGCTCGGGCTGGTGACGCTCGAGGACCTGGTGGAGGAGTTCGTGGGTGACATCCACGACGAGCACGACGAGTTCCTCGCGGGGGACCGGTGAGCGCGTTCACGCTGCCCGCGGGCGCACCTCGGGCGCTCGAGGCGCTGCGGACCGATTTCGTCGCGGGGAAGAAGGCGGCGCTCGCGCGCGCGGTGAGCATCGTCGAGAACCACCGCGATGGCCACGAGCAGTGGCTCGCCGCGTGCCACCCGCTGCTGGGGCGGTCGCGCCGCATCGGCATCACCGGACCGCCGGGCGCCGGGAAGTCCACGCTCACGACGCTGCTCGCCGAGTCGTACCTCGCGGCGGGACTCACCGTCGGCATCGTCGCGGTCGATCCCACGTCGCCATTCACCGGTGGCGCGCTGCTCGGCGATCGTGTGCGCATGGAGCGCGTGGCGCTGCATGCGAACGTCTTCATCCGATCGATGGCGACGCGCGGCTCGCTCGGCGGCCTGGCGGTGACGACACGCGAGGTGTGCGATGTGCTCGACGCGTTCGGGATGGACCGCATCCTCGTGGAGACGGTGGGCGTGGGGCAGAGCGAACTCGACATCGCGCGCCTCGCCGACACGAGCGCGGTGGTGCTCGTGCCCGAGAGCGGCGACTCGATCCAGACGCTCAAGGCGGGCGTGATGGAGATCGCCGACGTGTTCGTCGTGAACAAGGCCGACCGCCCGGGCGCCGACCGGCTGCGCAACGACATCGAACTGATGCTCGGGCTCCGCAGCGGTGCATCGCTCCGGAACATCCCCGCGCATCACGGGGTGGACCTGAAGCAGGTGAACCCGAAGCGCGTGGCGCGCGAGGCGGCGGCGCGCGACGATGCGACGCACTGGACGCCGCCGGTGCTGCGCACCGTGGGTTCGACGGGCGAGGGACTCGAGGAGTTCGCCGCAACCCTCGACCGCCATTTCGCGTATCTTGAGCGGAGTGGCACGCTCCACGCGCGCCGGCGGGCCCGCCTGCGGGAACGCGTGGTGGATGCGGTGGAACACCGGGTGCGCCGGCGCCTCTGGCGCGACGCATCCGTGCAGGAGTGGCTGGAGGCGCAACTGCCCGCGCTGGAGCGCGGAGAGACGACGCCGCTGGCGGTGGCCGATGCGTTGCTCGTGCGGAGCGTGCAGGCCGGTACCCTCACTGGGAAGTCCGAATGACCTCGATCCCCGACCTCGACCCCACCGTCGCCGCGATGCAGGCGGAGCTCGACCAGCTCCGCGCCGAGGTGGACGCGTGGCGCAAGCGCTATGAGAAGGGCGAGAAGCGCGACATCGCGTACACGAACTCCGAGCAGGAGGTCGCGCCGCTCTACACGGCGCTCGACCTCGAGGGCTCGGCGGGCACGGCGTTCGAGACGCCCGGTGAGTACCCGTTCACGCGCGGCGTGCATCCCACGGGCTATCGCGGCAAGCTCTGGACGATGCGCCAGTTCGCCGGCTTCGGCTCGGCGAAGGAGACGAACGAGCGGTACAAGTTCCTCCTCAAGCATGGCACCACCGGCCTCTCGGTCGCGTTCGACTTCCCGACGCTGATGGGCTACGACTCCGACCATCCGCGGTCGGAGGGCGAGGTGGGGAAGTGCGGCGTGGCAATCAGTTCGCTCGCCGACATGGAGACGCTCTTCGACGGCATCCCGCTCGACCAGGTGTCGACGTCGATGACGATCAACGGCCCCGCGATCATCCTGTGGTGCTTCTACATCGCGGCGGCGGAGAAGCAGGGCGTGAAGGCGGAGCAGCTCCGGGGGACGGTGCAGAACGACATCCTCAAGGAGTACATGGCGCAGCACGCCTGGTGCTTCCCGATCGAGCCCGCGCTGCGCCTCATCGTCGACATGTTCGACCACGGCGCGCGCCACGTGCCGCAGTGGAACACCGTCTCGATCTCCGGCTACCACATCCGCGAGGCCGGCGCGACCGCGGCGCAGGAGCTCGCCTTCACCCTCGCCGACGGCTTCTGCTACGTGGAGCACGGGCTCGCCCGCGGGCTCGACGTGGACGACTTCGCGCCGCGCCTCTCGTTCTTCTGGGACATCCACAACGACTTCTTCGAGGAAGTGGCGAAGCTGCGCGCGGCGCGCCGCATCTGGGCGCGACACATGAAGGAGCGCTACGGCTCGAAGAACCCGCGGTCGTGGATCATGCGCTTCCACTCGCAGACCGCGGGCGTGACGCTCACCGCGCAGCAGCCGATGAACAACATCGTGCGCGTCGCCTACCAGGCGATGGCGGCGGTGCTCGGCGGCACGCAGTCGCTGCACACCAACTCGATGGACGAGACGCTCGCGCTGCCGACGGAGCATGCGGTGGAGGTCGCGCTGCGCACGCAGCAGGTGCTGGCGTACGAGACCGGCGTGCCCAACGTCGCCGACCCGCTCGGCGGGTCGTACTACGTGGAGGCGCTCACCGACGAGATGGAGCGCAAGGCGGAGGCGATCTTCGAGCAGATCGAGGAGGAGGGCGGCGTGGTCACCGGCCTCGAGAACGGCTGGTTCCAGCGCAAGATCGCCGAGGCCGCGGCGCGCCAGCAGTGGGAGATCGAGCAGCACCGGCGGCTCGTCGTGGGCGTGAACGCGTTCGAGAACGAGGAGACGGCGCTCACCATCCCGCTGCTGCAGATCGACGAGCAGGCGGCGCGCGACCAGGCGGCGGCGCTCGCGCAGCTGCGCCAGACTCGCGACGGTGCGAAGTGCAAGGCGGACCTCGACCGGCTGCGCCAGGCGGCGCGCGGAACGGAGAACGTGGTGCCGTTCATCCTCGAGTGCGCGCGCAGCTATTGCACGCTCTATGAGATCAGGGCGGCGCTGGAGGATGTGTTCGGGGCGTATCGGGAGCCCGTCTTCTTCTAAGATGGAAGATGAAGGTTGAAGGATGAAGGACCACCCGCATCCCGGCTCTCCACTTTCATCCTCCAACCTTCCGCCTCGATCATGAAGTCCGAATGGTGGCGCTCGTACTTCGATGCGGGATATGTGCGCGAGTATGAGCCCTTGTTCGACCTCGTCATCGACCGGCAGCAGGTGGGGCGGCTCATCGAGTTGCTGCAGCTGCCGAGCGGGGCGCGGATCGCGGATGTGCCGTGTGGGCAGGGGCGGCATGCGCACCTGCTCGCCGAAGCTGGGTACGACGTGGACGGCCTCGACCTGTCGGCGCACCTGATCGCGCTCGCAAAGAAGCGCGGCACCGGACGCACGCTGCGCTACCGGCGCGGCGACATGCGGAAGCTGCCCGCGAACTGGACCGGGCGCTTCGACGCGGTGCTGAACCTCTTCACGAGCTTCGGGTTCTTCGGCGATGCGAAGGACGACGCGAAGGTGATCCGCGAGTTCGCGCGCGTGCTGCAGCCGGGCGGTCTGCTCGTGTGGCAGGGTGGCAGCCGCGACGGCGTGATGGCGAAGTTCCTGCCGAGCGACTGGTGGCAGACGACCGACGGGACGATCATCGCGCAGGACCGCGAGTTCGACCCGCTCACCGGGTTCCTCACCATCAAGTCGCTCTGGCAGGGGAAGCGCGGGACCGAGCGGCGCGAGCACCGGATCCGCCTGTACACGGCGTCGCGCCTCGCCGAGCTCATGCTCGAGGCGGGGCTGGTGGTGGAACAGGCGTGGGAATCGTTCGCGGACCGGCCGCTCTCGCGGCGGTCGAGCGAGATGCTGCTCATCGCGCGCAAGGAACCCTAGCACGCCGCATGCAGCAGCCCGCTGAGCGCCCACCGCAGGCGATCGTCGCGCCTGCGCTCGAACAGCAGGGTTGCGCGGGCGAGACGATCACGCGCATCGACGTGCATCGCTACGCACCTTCGCCGCAGAGCGCGGCGGAGCGGGCGGTCGCAGCGACGACGGAGGCCGTCGGTCTGGGGGCCGACCGGATGGACGAGTCGGTGTTGCGCGCGTACGTGCGGCTGCGCGCGGGCGATACCTGCATCGAGCGCGATCGCCGGGAATCGGAGCGGATGCTCCGCGGGTTGCCGTACGTCGCATCGGCAGCGGTCTCCGCGATCCCGACTGGCGAGGGGCGCGTCGTCCTACGCGTCGACGTCGTGAGCGAGGTGCCCTGGGTGCTCGGCGGCCGACTCGGCGCGGGCGGCGTGCGCGCGTTGCGCGTCGGAACGCTCGACCTCGACGGACGCGGGTTGAGCGCGGTCCTCTCGGCGGAGCGTGGCGGCGCATTCCGCACCGGGCTGGGATTGAGTCTCGCGCAGTATGGCGTCTTCGGCCGGCCTGCGGTCGCGTCGCTGCGGCTCGAGCGACGGCGACTCGGCGGACTGGCGCAGGTGGGGATCGCCGAGCCCTTCCTCACGAATGGCCAGCTCACCGCCATGCACTTCAGCGTCGGCTCCGAGACGGAGTATGCCGCGCTCGTGCGTCCGGCCGGAGGGGATGCGGCCGCTCGCACCGAGCGCATGTCGTATCACATCGGTTGGGTCCGTCGTGTCGGTGCCATCCAGCGCGGCCGGCCGATCGGCCTGGCTGGACTCATGCTCATGGGATCGGAATTCCGCACGGGGAGCGATGTCTTCGTGCTCTCGGACACCGGCCTCCTCAGGACGTCGGACTCCGTACTCGTCGGCCGGTACCCGGACTACGCGGTGAACCGCGTCGCGGCGGTCGGCGGGCTTCGTGCGCTGCGATTCGATACCGTGCGCCGATTCGATGCGCTGCGCGCAGCGCAGGACGTCGGCACCGGACTCCAGGTGAACCTGCTCGTGGCTCCGAGCCTCGGGGGTGCTGGCCGCTCGCGCGATGTCCTCGTCGCGACCGACGTGTACGCGGGGTCGGGCACCGAACGTTCATTCGCGGCGCTGAGCATGCGCGCCGAGGCGCGGCGGGCGACGGGCGCGGCGGCGTCGTGGGATGGCGTGGTCGCGAGCGCGCGCCTCTCGTGGCACCAGATCGTCTCGCCGGAGCGCACGCGCGTGCTCAGTCTCTCCGCGGCGAGTCTCCATAGACTCGCGTTCCCGGCCCAGCTGACGCTTCGCGATCCTGACGGGGGCCTCATCGGCTTCCCCGATTCTCGTGGCGCGGGCGGACAACGTGCGGTCATCCGCCTCGAAGAGCGGCGGCTCACCGACTGGTTCCGTCCGCGGGCCGACCTCGCCGTTGCGGCTTTCATCGATGCGGGGCGCCTGTGGGCGGGCGACGTGCCGTACGGCGCGTCCACCGGGGTGCACAGTTCGGTCGGCGTGTCTCTGCTCGGCTCGTTCCCGTCAGGAGGGAAGCGGATCTACCGTCTCGACGTCGGCGCGCCGCTCGACCGCGAGCGAGGCGGTCCCGCGCTCGCGCTCCGCTTCAGCATCGCGGACCGCACCAGCATCACCTGGGCCGAGCCGCGGGATGTCGCGCGAGCCCGCGCGGGGACGGGGCCTGCAGCATTGATGCGCTGGTAGTTCCGCGGACGGCGCGGCGGGTCGCGGCGCTCGCTAAGGCACTCGACCGCGGATAGCTTTCCGCCCATGAGCCGCCCCATCCGAGTCCTCGTCGCAAAGCCCGGTCTCGACGGTCATGACCGTGGCGCGAAGGTCGTCGCCGCCGCGCTCCGCGATGCCGGCATGGAGGTCATCTACACCGGCCTCCACCAGACGCCGGAGATGATCGCGAGCGCCGCCGTGCAGGAGGACGTCGACGTCGTCGGCCTCTCGATCCTCTCCGGCGCGCACATGACGCTCTTCCCGCGCGTGCAGCAGCTGCTCGCCGAACAGGGGCGCACCGACATCCTCATCACGGGTGGCGGCATCATCCCGAAGGAGGACATGGAGGCGCTCGAGCAGCAGGGCGCCGGCAAGCTGTTCGGTCCCGGGACGCCGACCTCGGCGCTCGTGGACTACATCCGGGAGTGGTTCGCGGCGCGGCATCAGGAAGCGTGACGGTGGCGCGCTCCAGCGGACCGGTGTCCGTGGCGCGCACGAGCGGCGCCTCCGCGGTGCCCGTCACGCGGTTGCGCGCCCTCGCGGACGCCTGCCGCGAGCTGGAACAGAAGCTCCGCCTGGGGGGCGGTCCCGAGCGGATCGCCAAGCAGCATGCGCAGGGGAAGCTCACGGCGCGTGAGCGCGTCGCGGCGCTGAAGGATCCCGGATCGCAGTTCCTCGAGTTCGGCCTGCTCGTCGCGCACGACGCCTATGAAGGCGAGGCGCCCGCCGCGGGCGTGATCACCGGCATCGTGCAGGTGCACGGGCGCGAGTGCGTGGTCGTGGCGAACGACGCGACGGTGAAGGCCGGCTCGTGGTGGCCCGAGACGATCCCCAAGATCCTGCGCGCGCAGGAGTGCGCGATGCGGTGCCGGATCCCGATCCTGTACCTCGTGGACTCGGCGGGCGTGAACCTCCCGTACCAGGGCGGCGTGTTCCCGGGGCAGTACGGTGCGGCGCGCATCTTCTATTACAACTCGCTCATGCGCCGCTACCTGCGCATCCCGCAGATCGCGGCGGTGATGGGGCAGTGCGTCGCCGGCGGGGCGTACCTCCCCGCGCTCAGCGACGTGATCCTCATGGTGAAGGGCACCTCGTTCATGGGACTCGGCGGCCCGAACCTCGTGAAGGGCGCGACGGGCCAGGTGATAGACGGCGAGACACTCGGCGGCGCGACGATGCACACCGAGGTGAGCGGCGTGGCGCACTACGCGCTCGACGATGACCAGGCGTGCCTCCACAAGGTGCGCGACCTGGTGTCGCGCCTCGCGCCGCCGGTGCGCGTCGCGCCGCACGACGCCGACCAGTACGCGGCGGCGGACGCGGAGACGCTCTACGACACGCTCCCCGCCGACCACCGGATGTCGTACGACATGCGCGCGGTGCTGCGCGCCGTGCTCGATGGCGGGTCGCTCGACGAGTTCCAGCCGAACCTCGCCAAGGAGATGCTCTGCGGCGATGCGCGCATCGAGGGGATCCCCGTGGGCGTGATCGCGAACGCGCGCGGGCTCATCAAGGGGCGCGCGGGCGAGCAGCCGCGGTTCGGCGGGATCATCTACGCCGAGAGCGCCGAGAAGGTCGCGTTCTTCATCGACCGCTGCGACCGGCAAGGGATCCCGCTGCTGTTCGTGCAGGACGTCTCGGGCTTCATGGTGGGGAAGGAAGCGGAGCAGGAGGGGATCATCCGCGCGGGCGCGCGCTGGGTGGAAGCGATGGCGACGGCGTCGGTGCCCAAGATCGTGCTCACGGTGAACCACGCGAGCGGCGCCGGCTACTACGCGATGGCGGGACAGGGCTTCGATCCGGATTTCATCTTCTCATGGCCCACCGGTCGCATGGCGGTGATGGAAGGCGAGGCCGCGGTCTCCGCGGTGCATGGCAGCGCGCTCGCCGCCGCCAAGGCGGCCGGGGGCGAGCCGAGCACCGCGGTGCAATCGGCGGCGGCGGAGATGCGCGAGGACTACGAGCACCAGCTGGACGCGCGCTATGCGGGGGCGCGCGGCTACATCGACGCGATCGTCTATCCCGAGGACACGCGGGCGACGCTCGCCACGGCGCTACGCGCCGCCTGGCAGAATCCGGGGCCGCACTTCGGGCCGTACGTGATCCCGCCGACCGTCAGCGCCGCGCCGCACGCGTGACGCGCCGCGTCGCCACGGGCGACGCGACCGGAAGGTCCCGCTCCCACGTCTGCCCGATGAGTTCCGCACCGAAGCTCGTGTGAGGCGACTCGTCCACGAGCGCGAATTCCTCGCGCTCGTAGATGCGCCTCGCGGCGTCGAGCACGCTGTTCGTCCAGAGCGTCATGTGCCGATAGCCGAGCTCCGTCGCCCCGTCGATGCACGAACGGACGAGCCGCCCGCCGAGTCCGAGCCCGCGCGCCCAGGGCTCGACGAGCAGCAGGCGCAGCTTGGCGACGGTGTCCGTCTTGCGCATGAGGAACACGCAGCCGGCGCGCCGCCCGTCCACCGTCGCGATCCACGCGCGTTCGCGCGCACCGGGCAGGTGCCCCCGGAAGTCGCCGATGATCCCGGCGACGAGGCACTCGAACGAGGCATCCCAGCCGTACTCCTGCGCGTAGACGGACCCGTGGCGCTCCACGACCCACCCGAGGTCGCCGGGGCGCGGAGCGCGCACCCCGACCGTCGCCGAGGCGGCGCGATCGCCCGGTGGCGACAGCAGCACCTGGACGCCCGCGAGGCAGTCGATCAACGATGCCCGGTCACTCGGCGCGACCGATGCGAGCGCCTCGGCGACGTGCGCATTGGCGCGCGTCTCGAGTGGATCGAAGGCACGACGGCCCTTCGCCGTGAGCTCGAGGGGCCGCGCCCGGCGATCCGTCCCCACCGAAGCGCGCACGAGTCCGCGCTCGCGCATGCGGTCGAGCAGCCGGCTCAGCTGTCCCGCGTCGATGCGCATGGTGGCCGCGAGGTCGCGCGCGGTGGGCTTGTCGCGGTGCCTGAGCTCGTAGAGCAGCCGGACCTCGGTGAGCGAGTAGGCGCTCTCGAGGTGGCTGCGGTCGAGCAGCCGCATGCGCGCCGTGTAGAAGCGGTTGAACCGCCGCGTCGCGGCGATGGCGTCGGGAGGGACCTGCGCGCGGGACGGGGCCATGGGGCGATCCTCCGGGGATGTCCGAACCTACGACGCGATGCATGACTAAGTCAACTATCGCGCGGACGGCATTCGCGAACCCCTTGGCCGGGCGCTAGCTTCCCGTCCCATGTCGAAGAGCCTGCTCATCTATGGCGTGAATGGCTACACCGGTCGCCTCGTCGTGCAGGAGGCGGTGGCGCGTGGCCTGAAGCCGATCCTCTCCGGCCGGTCCGCGGCGGCGGTGCGCGAGATGGCGGCGGCGCATGGCCTCGAGGCGCGCCCGGTCGGGCTCGACGACGCGGCGGCATTGCGCGCCGCGCTCGACGGCGTGGGTGTGGTGCTGCATTGCGCCGGCCCGTTCATGCACACCGCGAAGCCGATGCTCGAGGCCTGCCTCGCTGCCGGCGCGCACTACCTCGACATCACCGGCGAGATCGGCGTGTTCGAGGCGATGGCCGCGGCGCACGAACGCGCGCTGCAGGCCGGCATCTCCGTGATGCCGGGCGTGGGCTTCGACGTGGTGCCGACGGACTGCCTGGCCGCGCACCTGAAGCGGCGGCTGCCCGGCGCGACGCAGCTCGACCTCGCGTTCAGCGGCGGCAGTTCGGTCTCGCACGGAACGGCGGCGACGGTCATCGAGGGGCTCGGCAAGGGCGGCGCCGTGCGTCGCGGCGGACGCATCCAGCGCGTGCCGACGGCGTGGCAGACGCGCCGCGTGGAGTTCGCCGACAAGGCGCGCACCTGCGTCACCATCCCGTGGGGCGACGTCTCGACCGCCTTCCATAGCACGGGCATCCCCGACGTGACGACGTGGATGGCGACGACTCCCCAGGCCCTGCGCTCGATGCGAATGATGCGGTACTTCGAGGGGATCCTGCGGATGGGGTTCGTGAGGACGCTGCTGAAGCGGCAGCTCAAGTCGCGACCCGCCGGGCCGGGCGCTGAGGCGCTCGCGCAGGCGAAGAGCCAGGTGTGGGGCGAAGCGCGCGACGAGAACGGCGGCGTGGTCCGCTCGCGACTCACCGCGGCGACGGGTTATGCGTTGACCGCGCTGACGAGCGTCCGCGCGGCCGAGCGCGCGTTGGCGGGGGACACGCCGCCCGGATTCCTCACGCCCTCGAAGGCGTTCGGCGCCGACTTCATCCTGGGGTTCCCCGGCAGCGTCCGGGAGGACATCACGTGAGGGAGCAGCTCGTCGCGAAGCTCGTGATCGCGGGGGCCGGCGTCGCGGTGTTCCTCACCGGCGTGCGCACGGAGATCGTCTACCTGCGCTGGATCGGGATCGGCCTCGTCGCCGTCGCGTTCCTCCTGCGCTTCCTCGGGCGCCGCGACGCTGGCGGCGCCCCACCTTCGGAGCCGGTCAGCCGCCCGTGATGCGGTAGCCGTGCTTCACGTCGCTCGCGCCGGCGCGCGCACCGAGGCCGGTGCCGATGCCGAAGACGATCGCCGTGCCCGGGCCGACGAGCGGCAGGAGCCAGACGATCGGATACGCGACGATCGCTGCGAGCAGCCCCGCCATGATGGCGGCGCCCGGCGAGAGCGCCGCATCGACGTAGCGGAGCCGTTCGCGCACGAAGCGGCGGGCGATGCTGTAGCCGAACCACGAGGCGCCAAAGGCGACGGCGAGACCGATGAGACCGAACATGTGATCGCTCCTGTTGCTTAGCTTACGGGCGAGGCGCCGCGCGGGTTTCGGGAACGTTGCTGCGCCGCCCCCCCATCCGAGTCCCAGATGCTCTTCGCGAACGACCCCAGGATCGTCGCCCTCGAGGCGGAGCTCACTCGCGTGCGGCTCGAGTTCGAGAAGGCGCTCGACTCGATCCCCGAAGCCAAGCTTCATCGCGCGCCCGAGGGCCGCTGGTCTCCCTCGCAGCTGGTCTGGCATCTCGCCAAGGTGGAGCGCGGCGTCGCCCGGATGATCGAGCGGCTCGATGGCACCCTGCCGGCGACCGCCACGGTCCCGCCGGGCCCGTCGATGGCGAAGGTGGTGACGCTCCTCGACCATGTCCCGTTCACGGATCGTTCGCGGAAGCTCGAGGCCCCCGAGGCGATCCGCCCGCCGGCCGAGATCGACCTCGTCGCCGAGCGTGCGCGGCTCGCCGACGGACGCGCGCAACTCTTCGGCGCGATCCGCGCCGCGGGCCCGCGCCTCTCCCTCATGCGGCACGACCACCCCTTCTTCGGGAGCTTCGACGGGTGGCAGTGGGTGCTCATGATCGCGCGTCACGAAGAGCGGCATCTCCTCCAGCTGCACGAGGTGGTCGCCCAGACCGCTTAGATTGCGGGGATGGCGAAGCACCCCATCCCCGAACTCCTCTCACCCGCCGGCTCGCTCGATGCCGTGCGAGCCGCCGTGGCCAACGGCGCGGATGCGGTGTACCTCGGCGCGTCGAAGTTCAATGCGCGCGACGACGGGGCCCAGCTCTCGCTCGACGAGCTCGAACAGTCCTGCCTGATCGCGCACGAACGCGGGGCGCGCATCTACCTGACGTTCAACATCCTCATCAAGCCGTCGGAGCTGCAGGACGCGTTCACCTATCTCGGCGAGTGCATCGACCGCGGCATCGACGCGGCGATCGTGCAGGACATCGGCGCGGTGCGGCTCATCCAACGCATCTATCCCGGCTTCGAGATCCACGGCTCCACGCAGATGACGGTGCACGACACCGCGGGCGCGAAGGTGATGGAGCGCCTGGGCATAGACCGCGTGGTACTCGCGCGCGAGAACACGCTCGACGACATCCGCGCGATCAAGGCCGCCGTCCCCAAGCTCGGCCTCGAGAGCTTCGTGCACGGCGCGCTCTGCATCTCGTACAGCGGGCAGTGCTACATGTCGGGGATGATCTCCGAGCGGTCCGCCAACCGCGGCTCGTGCGCGCAGTCGTGCCGCAAGGACTACGTGCTGCGCGACGTGGACTCCGGCGCGGAGCTCGACCGCGGCTACCTGATCTCGGCGAAGGACCTCGGCGCGTGGGACCACCTCGCCGAGATCGCCGAGGCGGGGATCGGCTGCCTCAAGATCGAGGGACGCAAGAAGAAGCCCGAGTTCGTCGCGACGGTCACGCGCGGCTACCGCGAGTTCCTCAAGCAGGTGGAGCGCGGCCGGTTCACGCCCCCGACCTTCGAGGAGGTGCAGCCGCTCGTGCAGATCTTCTCGCGCGGATTCACGGGCGGCATGTACGGCGGCCGCGAAGGGCGCGAGTACATCACGCGCACACAGCCCGACAATCGCGGCGTGGAGCTCGGCGTGGTGACGGGCTTCGCCGACGGCGAGCTCATGGTCGAGGTGCGCGCGCCGATCGCCGAGCGCGACGGCCTGGGGTTCGAACCGCCCGCGGGCGGCCACCTCGAGAGCACCGGCTTCTCGGCCGGCGCGGTGCGCACGATCTCCGAGAAGGACGGCGTGTGGCGCCAGGCGATCCGTGCGCGCAACCGTGTGCCGATCGGCTGGCGCGTGGTGCGCAGTGCCCACGCGGCGCTCCTCGAGCGCGCACGCGCGAGCTTCGCCGACGCAGGACGCACCGAACGCAAGCGGCGCGTTCCCCTGTCCATGCGCCTCTTCGGCGCGGCGGGCGCGCCGCTCAAGGCGACGATCGAGGCCGAGGACCACGAGGTCACGGTGCGCAGCGAAATCGCGCTCGCACCCGCGACATCGCGCGCGCTCGATGTCACGCAGGCGCGCGAGCAGTTCGGCCGCCTCGGCGAGACGCCGTTCGTGCTCGCCGACCTCGACATGCGCGGCGTGACCGAGGGGCTGTTCCTTCCGGTGCGCGAACTCAATCGCATGCGGCAGGCCGCGGTGGATGAGCTGCTCGTGCAGCGTGACTGGGCGCGGCAGGCGGCGGAAGCGGAGCGCGGTGCGCGGATCGAGCAGGCGATCGCCATGCTCGATGCGACGCCGGCGACGACCGAGACCTCGCGCGCGCACGTCGTCGCCGAGGTGTGGCGCATGGAGGACGCCGACGCCGCCATCGAAGCCGGCGCGACCGAGATCGTCCTCGACCCGTTCCTCCGGCATCCGTTCCCCGCGGTCTCGCGCGTCGAGGCGCTCATCGCGCGGGCCGCTGCGGCGGGCGTCGCGTTCCGGCTGCGCCTGCCGACGATCGTGCGGCCCGAGGAGCGCAAGAAGCTCGACAAGTGGCTCGCGCTCGGCACGCCGGTGCTCACGGGGCACATCGGGCATGTGCACGAACTCTCCGCGGCCGGGCGCGACGTGCGCGCCGACTATGCGGTGAACTGCTTCAACCAGCACACCGCCGCGGAGATCTTCGCACTCGGTGCCTCGGCGATCACGCCGTCGGTCGAACTGACCACCGACGAGATCGCGGCGCTCGTCGCTCCGTGGCGCGGCGAGGGCTTCGAGGTCCTCGTCTACGGCCGACCCGAAGGAATGACGCTCGAGCACTGCGTGCTGAGCGCGGCCTTCGACCGGACGCCGACGCACTGCCGCGACCTCTGCACCAAGACGCACACCGACACGCGCCTCACCGATCCGGCCGGGTACGTCTTCCCGGTGGCGACCGACTACGCCTGCCGCAATCGGCTGCTGCATTCGCGGCCCGTGGAGGCGACGGAGTTCCTCCCGCGCCTCTGGCAGGAAGGGATCCGCCGCTATCGCCTCATCTTCAACGTCGCGGGCGACGACGTGGGTGCGATCGTGCGCGGCTACGTCGAGGAGATCGCGAACGTGGCCGAGGGCAGGGCACCCGGCCGCGCGGTGCGCGCCGAGGTGGGCGACGTGTTCACGCGCGGGCACTTCGCGCGCGCGGTGTGAGGGTGTCGGGCGCGGCGCCGCGATGCCGCGCGGCTTCCCCCACCGGCTAACGTTCGCCGTGCCTTCCGCCGCTCCCACGCCCTCCCCGCGCCTCGACGAGGCGCGCACGCTGCTGCGCGAGCGCTTCGGCTATCCCGACTTCCGTCCGGGGCAGACCGATGCGGTGAGCGCGGTGCTCGAGGGGCGCGACACGCTCGTGGTGCTCCCCACCGGCGGCGGGAAGTCGCTGTGCTACCAGGTGCCGGCGTTGATGCTCGACGGGCTCACCGTCGTCATCTCGCCGCTCATCTCCCTCATGAAGGACCAGGTGGACGCGCTCGTCGCGCGCGGGCTGCCGGCGACCTTCGTGAACAGCACGCTCACGGCCAGCGAGGTGAGCGACCGCATGGCGCGCGTGCAGCGCGGCGAAGTGAAGCTGCTCTACGTCGCGCCGGAGCGGTTCGACATGGGGAAGACGGCGGAACGGCTGCGCGCGGTTGGCGTGCGGCTGCTCGCGGTGGACGAGGCGCACTGCATCAGCGAGTGGGGGCACGACTTCCGTCCGAGCTACCTGCGCGTGAAGGACGTGCGGCAGGCGCTCGGCGCGCCGCCGACGGTGGCGCTCACCGCGACGGCGACGCCCGAGGTGCGCGAGGACATCGTGCGCCAGCTGGCGCTGCGCGACCCCGCGCTCGTGCTGACGGGTTTCGACCGCACGAACCTGAGCTACCACGTCATCGCGACGAAGAACGACGCGACGAAGGACGCGACGCTGATCGACCTGCTGCGCACGCACCAGGAGGATGGCGTGTCGATCGTCTACGCGAGCACGCGCAAGACGGTGGAGCGGATCGCGACGATGCTGCAGCATGCGAAGGTGAAGGCGGTCGCGTACCACGCGGGGCTCGACGACGACCATCGCGCCGACGTGCAGGATGCGTTCATGACGGGACGCTCGAGCGTGATCGTCGCGACGAACGCCTTCGGCATGGGGATCGACAAGGCGAACGTGCGCCTCGTGGTGCACCACGCGATGCCGGGCACGCTGGAGGCCTACTACCAGGAA